>Ga0208195_1001739_pt1 | contig 22856 bp, 29 predicted proteins | sample AD_UKC077_MetaG_FD_184441 | JGI IMG/M metagenome (GOLD analysis project Ga0208195, IMG submission 184441) | Active sludge microbial communities of municipal wastewater-treating anaerobic digesters from USA - AD_UKC077_MetaG (SPAdes) (version 2) | ecosystem: Engineered > Bioreactor > Anaerobic >...
AAGAATCTAATTTTAAATCGATATCTGCAGTTTTAGTACCAACAATTTTGGTTTTAAGTTTACTAAATAAATTATCAAGTCTAGACATTTATCATAACCTTTTTTGGGGTTTAAATTTATAAAAAAAATAGGGGAAATATAACATTTACCTTTTGTTATACTTCCCCTTTTAATATCAAATATTGAAGGTTAAATCATATAATTATCTTAATGATTTTTCTGCTGCTTTCTTTCTATCTAGATATTTCTTAAAACCATATCCGGCCGCGGCACCACCAGCAATACCAGCTGCGGCTTTACTCTTTGTTCCCATCTTACCATAAACTGATTTAAGACCTCTGCCTGTAGCTCTTGCACCTTTTGCTATACCTTTACTTGCAAATTTTGCACCTTTTGCTACACCACCACCTGTAGCTCTTGCACCTCTTGCTATACCTTTACTTGCAAATTTTGCACCTTTTGCTACACCACCACCAGCAGCTCTTGCACCTTTTGCTACACCTTTACTTGCAGCTTTTACACCGGCAATAGATTTATCTCTAGCAACTCTAATTCCAGAAGCAGCTTTCTTATACTGTGCAGTTACAAGATCTTTTGCTTTTTTCCAATTCTTACCACCAATCTCTTTAATTTTAGCAACTTTCTCTAAAAACCATTTCTTTAAAGATGCTAATTTCTTTTTAGCACTATCCCAAATTGCTTTAATTTTTGATTCTTTCTTAATCTTGGCTGCTTCCTTCATTGCATTAACATTTGGAAGATTTGATCCAAGTGGATCTTCAGTTAATAGTCTCTTTGCTTCATTTATAATGTTATTTGCTGATTCTAGATATTGTTCATGAACAAGTTTAATCTTATAGTTTACATCTTCAACAATATATCTTCCAATTTCAATAATATCAGACTCTGTAATATACTTAGACTCATTTAAAAAAGATGTAACAACTGACATTGAATCTTCTCTTATAATTGCATTAGACTTATTTGCAAATTCTAATAGAAATTTCATAATATTAATTTCCTCCATATATTTTACAAAAATATTTTAGATTAATAATCTATTTTAAAATTTGTTCTATAAAATCTCAAAATTGTTAAGATTTTAAAATTTTTAAGATTGTTTTTGATAAAGAATAATATTTTCTTTTTCTAATTGAATTCTTGCTTGTAGTTTTTCATTTTCTGAATTAATTTTCTCCAAACATTTAGATGGGTCTTTTTCTTTTTTACAATAGCTCGTGGCTCTTCTTAAAATTTGTTGTTTTTTTTCTAATGCAGATAATCTTAATTTAGATCTACATATATTATATTCATTACCTTTATATTTTCTACATTTTCTAGCAGCAGAACTAAATAAAAGATTTGCAGCTTTCCAACTAGCTGCAAATGCTTTATCAACAACAATACCAGCAACGACAAATGCTAAAAAACTTTCATTTAATGAATTTTCATATTCTTTTAATTTTATTTCATTCATTCGTTTTCTAAGTCTTATAGTATTAATTTTTTTATCAATTTTTTCATGACATTTTTCTGGATTTGTAGAACGATTACATACACTTTTTGCTTTAGCTAAAACTCTTAATTGTTCATTACATCCCTTAATTCTTTCTCTAGCAACACAACCCTTTTTTGCAGGAGAATTAGAAAATGATCCGCATTTTCTTTCAGCATTACTAAAAATAGTCTTTGCCGATTTCCATCCTAAACCTAATCCGGTTATAAGAGCAGCATATTTTGCACTAAATTTTAATTTACCTATTGCTGCTTGAAAAAAAGACTCATTTAGTGAACTATTACCTAGAAATTTTAAATAATTTTCTAATTGTTTCATCTTATAATTTATCTTCCTGTACTAGATTAGTTGAAGTTGTTTTATATATTTCATCTTCTTCATATTTTTTATTAAAAAATTCAAGCATATTAAAGAATAAAGTTTCTTCATCTCCAAATAAAATAATCAAATTATTTTTTATATTAGGACCACATAACTTCAAAACCAATTTACAAAAATCTTTTCCAGTTTTTTTAAATTGAGCATCGCTTATCTTTACAGCTTCAAGAGAATAAATAAAAATATTTTCTTTGTAAATAATTTCATATGCCTTATTCATATTATAATGTAAAATGCTCATTAATTTATCAAATTGATTAATAACATCTGAAGATATCTTATTTTGAATAATCAATTTCTTTGTTTGTAAATTTTTATAAAACAAAAGAACGAGGCATAAAATTACTATTAAAATATATAACTCAGTCATCTTTTATCACTTCTTCAGTTGTTGTATCAATAATCAATTGTTCAGGAACATCATCATTGTTTATTTCAATTCCTACAATTTCAGAAGGTCTTAGAAAAATAATTCTATTTTTATCTTTTAAAATAATTATATTTTTTGATCTAAAAATAGAATTAATTTTATCTAAAATTTTTTCATTTTTAATATTAAATTCTATATTATTATTATTTTTTAAAATTATAACTATTCTTTTCATTAGAATTCTCCAAGATAAATAGTGAACTACCCACCACTTATAGAAGTGGGGGCTTCCTGGTCAATATTCGCAACCGAACAAGTTTACCCAGGCTCAACGGGAAGTCCCTTCCCTGACAAATAATAGTTTTACGAGTATAGATACTATAAGCTTGGTTTTCGCTAGTACCTACGACGAATTACTGTAGATATTTTAAAAAAATGGAAGGGTTATATTTTTAACCCTTCCATTTTAAAATTTTCAATAATTGATTATAATTCCTCTAACATAAAGTCAATATCTTCTTCTGTTAGTTCTTCTTCATCTTCTTCATCTTCTTCATCTTCTTTTTCTTCATTTTCAAGATCTTCTAACATAAAGTCAATATCTTCTTCTGTTAGTTCTTCTTCATCTTCTTCATCTTCTTCATCTTCTTTTTCAAGATCTTCTAACATAAAGTCAATATCTTCTTCTGTTAGTTCTTCCTTATCTTCATCTTCTTCATCTTCTTCGGATTCATTTTCAAGATCTTCTAACATAAAGTCAATATCTTCTTCTGTTAGTTCTTCTTCATCTTCTTCCTTTTCCTCTTTTTCTTCATCTTCTTCAGATTCATCTTGTAGAGCTTCTAACATAAAGTCAATATCTTCTTCTGTTAGTTCTTCCTTATCTTCTTCCTTTTCCTCATCTTCTTTTTCTTCATTTTCTTCAGATTCATTTTCTAGGGCTTCTAACATAAAGTCAATATCTTCTTCTGTTAGTTCTTCCTTATCTTCATCTTCTTCAGATTCTTCATCTTCTTTTTCTTCATCTTCTTTTTCTTCATTTTCTAGGGCTTCTAACATAAAGTCAATATCTTCTTCTGTTAGTTCTTCCTTATCTTCATCATTTTCCTCTTCAGATGAGTCATCTGTTTTATCAATATTTTCTTTTTTACGTATCTTATCTAATTCTTTATCTAATTGTTCTAAGAAAATTTTAACACTTTCTTCAACATTTTCTTCATCATTTTCTTCATCATTTTCTTCAACATTTTCATCAATATCTAAATCCTCTTCTTTATCTTCCTTATTATCTTCTTCTTCCATTTCTCTAATAAGCTTTGAAATAATAGCTTCTTCTATTTCAGTTGTCCCATCATTTTCTTCATTATCTTCTAAATTATCATTTTCAAAAGATCCTTCTTCATCTTGTGTAATTTCTGATTCAAGATCATCAAGAGTCTTCTTTACTTCATCTGGTTCTTCACCAGTCTTAATTTCATTTTCATCTTCTGAAATTCTTGTGATAATATCTTTCCCTTTTTCATTAAAATAATATCTTTCTAAAATATCAGCAGCATCTTTTACCTCTTTATTTGTTGGTAAATCATCTTCCTCATTTCTATCATAAGATAAAATTTTGTCTATGAGAGGTCCTTTGAAATCTAAAACCTTTGTATCATATTCCATAATAGCTTCTGAAACTGCTTCCTTTAATACTTTAGCATATGGATCACTTTTTTTCATTTTATATATTCCTCCAAAACATTTCTTTTTTAAAAAAGAATTTCTTTTATTTTATTTTTTGTTCTTAAATAATCAACTTTTAATAAAAAAATAATTAGAAAGATTCTAAAAAAATAAAGATCCTATTTGTATCTTTTTTTGTCAATTTCACTTCTAAAAAGATTGAACAGATTTTACTTTTTTCTTTTCAACAGGATCTATAAATTTCAAAGCATTATCAATACTATTTGATTCATTATCAAATTGAGGGAAATTTCTATCAAAACTATTTGATACTTCATAACAATTTATAAATTTATAACATTCAAAATTAACTTTAAAATCAAGAGAAACATTTGATCTACCACATCTGTTTTTACCTACACTAAAGTGAACAAGTGAATCATCAACTTGATCCTTTGACATCAAAGCAACGAAATCTGCATGATCAACTTTCTTTATTGCTTCTGAAATTAATGATAAATTTAAATCTTTACTTTCCATATTTCTACTATAAATATCTCTTCCTAATTGTGTTGCTGTTATTACAGGTATATTATATTCAACTGCTATATCTTTTAATTGAGAAGTAATGTGTGATAATTCATGTCTATAGGCTTCAAATTTTCCATCAATTGCTAATAGATCTAAATAATCTATAACTAATGATCTTATACCATTTTTACCATATTTTTCAATAACACTATCTAAAACCATCATAATATCTGTTGGTGTTAATGAAAATTTAGGAAAATATTTTAAAACTAAAGAACTATTAGAAGAGTTAATTTTTTCCAATAATCTATTCTTTATTTCCTCTGGTTCTTTTGAAGAAATCTCTTTTAAAAACTGAATGGAATTTACCATAAATAAAGATTGATACATTCTCATCAATGATTCATCAATTAAATTTTCTAATGTAATATAAACAGAAACATCATTTTCATTTTCTTTGGTAATTCTCGGCATTATTAATGAATTTTCTATAAAATTAGACATTAAAGTAGATTTTCCTGATCCAGAACCACCACCAATAATATATAATCTACTTTTTTCAAATCCACCACGAAGAACATGATTATCAAAATAATCATATCCCGAAGGCACAACATTTACATATTCATATTTCTTTTTAATTTGATCAATAACAGAGCTAAAATCATCTTGTATAATGTCAAGTGATGATGATGATTCAATATCTTCCGTTCTATGAATTTCCATTAAATCAGAATACATTTTTTTAACAAATAATGTATAATCTCCAACAACATCATCTAAACAACTAAATGAACCATTTTTAATATTATCTATAAAATCTGCTACTTTATCATAATTTGAAAATAAACTTATTAATGTTTTTCTAATTTTTATTTGTTCATTTATATCATCAAATGTGTTTTCATCCATTTCTATATCTAATTTATCTTTAATAAAATCTTCTAAACTTCTAAACTTCTCACCGGTGAATAAACTATCTATAATATTATCATTAGTTCTATCTTCATATTTCATTTGACATATTTTTTCTAAACATTCAACTTTATTTTTAATTAAAATTGGTATGTCATTTTTTACTTTCTTTTGATAAAAATTTAATATATTTGCAATATCTTTATAAATAACTTTTTTTAGGTTATTCTGATTTTTATTAAAAATCAATGAATAACATGAATTTAAAAAAGATTCTGTTATCATTATTAATTAAATTAATCTCCTTTTTAGAATGTTAAAAGATTATTGACGTCAATAAATTCATCTTTTTCTAAATGTTTGTTAACGATATATTTACAATAATCTTCATCAAGATCCGATAGTATTTTTAATGATTTGAATATGCTATTTGTTTTTACTGTTTGTTTTCTTGTTATTTTTCCATGATTGAGAGCAATCATCATTCTAGATATTTCATCATTAAATCCTTGTTGATCATTTGAAGCAAATAAAGGATAAATACTATCTGCAAATTTTTCCATTCTCTTTTCTAAATCATTATAAACTGATAAGATATAAAAAATTGCATAAATTCTATAATCTAAATAAAATGTTCCCGTTTCAGGATCATATAAATGATCTCTATCCACAAATTTAAAATCATATTTATTACATAATTTATTTATTTCTTCTTTAAATATTTCAAAGGTTGATTTCTTATATCCATAATTTAGTGGTAACGAAAATGATCTCAAATTTAATTTTCTAATTATATCATTTTCATCATCAATAACATAAAAATTTCTTCCAACAATTAAAGATTTAAAAATTGCTGATGAATCATACGTTATTACTAAATCAATTTTATGTTTTTCTTTTACAACTTTTCTAAATAATTCATAGAATAAAACATCTTTAAAGCTAGATCCACCTAAAATATGAAAATTTAATTTAGTTTTATTAGCTTTTTTAGCTCTATTAATTAATTGAACTAAAGGTAAAATATAAATAATACAAGGTATTGAAAGATCTCCTGACATATTTATTACAATACCGCCAGTTGCATGATATTTAAATTTATCAAATAATTCTAGTTCATCTAAAATTTTTGTATATATTTCCCAAGTTTTTGGAGTTCTAAAATGATGAACATAAATAATCTTATCTCTAACATTATCAGGTAATGAAGAAGCTTTTTCATATGATCTTCTATTTAAATCATAAAGATTTTTTGATGTATTTTCTAATTGACATTCAGGACCAAGAGGAATATCTAATATAAATGCTCTTTCATAAATATCTGTAAAATTAGCTAAAAAATCATAATATAAATCTTGAAGAATATCACATTCTTTTTTATTCAATTGACCTGTACTTATCTGAAATGCTCCAGAATCAACAATAAATTCACAACCATTAAAAAATGGAGTCATTCTATTTTTATAAAATAAAGAATAAATCATTTGATTATATTTTGAATAATCTTTTCTTTTATCAAAATGTTGCCCATATGAATATAAAAATTTATTACAATTTTCTTTTAAAAAATTTGAAATTTTTTCAGCTGACATATAATCTTTAAAATGATCATCAGATAAAAACTTTTCTAAAATACTTCCAAAACTTTTCATTCCAGCTACAACATAATTACCCATTCTTTTCTCTCTTTAAAAGAAAATAATGGGGGTCAAAATACAACCCCATTATTTCTTTTTTTAATCTTCTTTCATTACTCCATATACTTCTGAATCCATTAGAACTTTATAAACAACATTATCAAGTAAAATATCATGACCTCCATTTCTATGAAAACAAATAATATCATTTACATTGATTTCACCTACTTCTTCACCAATACTAATAACCTTACCAAATAACTGTGGTGCCTTATTAACAGTTTCTGGAATAATTAATCCACCTTCTGTATTTTTTTCAATTTCCTTTAAAACTTCAACGATAATTTTATTTTTTACACCTTGTAGAAGATTCATTCTTTTTATCCTTTCTTATTAATATTTTTAATTATGTCTTTATCTTAACTATAATTATTTTTGGTTTATCTTTTCCTTGCGTTTTTTTCGATTTTTTATTATTTGCTTTTCTATCTTATTTTTTTCAATCTCTATTCTTCTTTTCGACTCTAGTATTTTTTTCTTTTTTTCAATACTTGGTTTAAGATATTCCATTTTATCTTTATATTCTTTTAAAACTCCAGATCTATTTACCTTTTTTTTGAATCTTTTTAACATTACATCAAAAGATTCCTCTTTTTTTCTATAAACACATATCCCATTGATCATATTATCAACAGATTTAATTAATGACATTATTCCTCCAATTTAAATTTATTCTTTCCTATTAATTTCGTCTTTTAAAATATCAATCAAAAAACCCAGATAAATAATACCTTCTGATGATTTTAATACAAAATCTTCTAATTTTTCTTTTGAAAAATTATTTAATGATTTAACACATTCTAATTCTTCAGTTAAAATAGATATTTTTGAAGTTATTTTATTATTTAATTCTTCAATTTTTAATAATTTCCATGTATTTCCCTTATCTTTATTTTTAGATAGTAATTGTCTCATACAACTTGATATTCTTGTTAAAAATATCTGGATGTCGTCTTCAATAATATATTGATCCATTTCAATTTTCTCCTATTCTTTAAAAACTAAAGATAATATTTTAGATGAAATTATAAATGATATGATCTCTAGATGAAAAATTACAATTATATTTTTCAGCCATATCAAAAACTTCTTCTGAATTTTTTAATAATTCATCTCTAGTTTTACCTTCAGGCATAAGATATATTCTATTATTATCAAAATTTATATCTTTCAAAAAAGATAAATACTTCAAAATTAATTTTGAAGGTAAATAAACTAATTTAATAAAAACATTTTTATTATCTTTAATTTTTAAAGTAAGTTTTTTATTAAATTCTAAATCATCTTTATTGAAAATTTTAGGTGAAAAAATATAATGAATTTCTTTATCAGAATCTTTATTATTGTCAATTAATTTTTCAAGATCATAACCATTTGTTTCTATATCAGCAAATGGAAATTCTAAATTCTTTAAAATATTATTTGTATAATCTAAATTAATTCCATAAGTCGGTTCACCTCCCGTTATTAAAAGTCCTATATTATGTATTTTTATAATTTCTTGCATTTGTTCTATTGAATATGAACTTTCAATAGAATTTGAAGCTAACACTTTGGTATCACAAAAAGGGCAAGGATAATTAAAATCAACTCGGTTACATCTTTTAAAACGTATCATTAATACTCTCTTTCCTGTATCAACCCCTTCGCCTTGCCACGTTGATGTTACTTGAATTGCATAAAAATTATTTTCCATGAAAAAATCCTTTTTGTTTATTTTTTTAAAATTTCATTAATTGTTGATCTGGTATTATTAATATTGGTTCTAATAATAATTTTACTCTATCCAACCAGACAAATCTAAGCATTTCTTTGTAATCAATTATATAATAAGGTGGTAATTCATTCATTACTTCTGGAATTGCAATTTCTTTTAATTTTCCAAATAAATCTAATGTATAAAATTTTTCCATCACTTCTTTAGGTGCTTTTGTTTCATCAATTCCTTCTATTTTAAATAAATATCCTCTACTACCGACACCAAAAACTTTATATTCAAGATTATTAAAGTTTTCCATTGCTTTAACGCCCATTGGAATTGTTTTATAATCTTCTATTTTTTTAGTATATGAAACAGGTCTTGCAATTTCTTTATTACCATTTCTTATTTTTATACTTATATCTTTTTCAATTTCTTTTGTATATTTTAAAATTTTAGTTAAATTAAATTCTTGTTTTAATATAATATCAATTAATTCTTGAAGTTTTTCTTTTGTGTATGATGGAAAATCACTTCTTCTTGTTTCAATACCTTTTGAAACAATTTCATTACATTTTACACCTTCTTGAAGAGTGACATATGTTGTATATCTCTTTTTAGCTAAAAATAATCCTCTCCTCATTACAAATTCATTTTTAAAATCTAATCTATTGTATTTTAAATTTACATTATGTTTTTCAATGAGTGATGTTATTATTTTTTTGTTAATCCATTCTTGAATTTCACCTATCATTTCAGTAACTTTTTTAATATTATTTTCTTCATCTTTATTTTTTAGAAATTTTGAAAAACCAATAAATAATGAGTCTGTATCACATGTTATAACATGATTTATTTTTCTTTGAATATTTTCTGAAAACATTTCATCTTCTTGTAATGGAATACATTCATCATTCTTATTTTTTAATTTATTTTCAACATAAGTATCTGTATTTATCAAACAAGTTTTCAATAATTCTTGACCAGACAAAGTAATTGATCTAGCAATATCTAGATCAAAAAATCTAAATGATACATTTGACATTGCACCATATAAACTATTTGCAATAATTTTCATAACATTCTGTCTTGAATCATATAATGCTCTTAATTCTTCATTACCATCTTTCTTTGCTTCAAACATCAAATTTTTATAATGCTTTCTTGAATCTAAAATATTAATTAAGATTTCTGAATAAAAAGATAATTTATTTTCGTGTTGTTTGAAAAAACAACCCGTAACTGTTTTTATTAAATTTTCTTTTTCAATTTTTTCATATAAATCTTTTTTATTTACAGTAATTGTTTTATTTAAAAAACATGGATCAATAACAACTTCAAGTTCATCCGAAATTTTATCAGGATTATATAAAAAATTAAAACCATCTCTATAATTTTTTAATTTCATAACTAATGTATTAACACCTAAATTATATGTAATAATCGTTGATGGATAAAGTGCAGTAGCATCTAAATCAACAATATATTCATGTAAACCTTTGATTGGCTCTTGAACATATGCTCCGGTAAACTGTTGTTTTTCTCTATTTATCTTTGCATTTTTCGCTGCTAGATTCTTTTCTTTTAGATGAGCTAAAATGATTGAATCAATTTGTCCTAATGGATATTTTGAGGAGTCAAAATTTGTTTTACAAATTTTTCTAATTTCATTTTGAAATGCTATGTGTTTTAATTTTGAATCTAATTTTACAAGAATAACAACATCTTGAATATTATATTTTATTGCTTCATCTGGGTTATCTCTAAACATTTCAGAAAAATTATAACCTTTTCCTAATTTACCTTCACCTAATTCCAAATGTGCAATATAATCAAGAGAATAACTTTCTTTGTTACCAAATGTGAATGATCTATATAATTCTAACATATCTATAGCAACACAACCACTTATATGGATTCTCTTATTAAATATATCAATATCTACTTCTGAAAATTTTGACATTCTTTCATAATTTATAGATAATTTTTTACATCTATTGATAATATAAGGTAAGTCAAATCCATTACTAAACCAACCCGTTACAAAATCTGGTTCAAGATCTCTAAAATCTTTTATAAAAGTATTTAATAATTCTCTTTCATTTTTACAAATAGTAACATTGGGAATTGTAATTTTTTTATCAATTTTTAATTCTTTTGGATCAATAGCTAATGTTTTATAATTACCATTTAAATAATATGTTATCATACAAATAATATCATTTGCATCTTCTGGAGAAGAATTTTCTTTTGTACTGGTATAAGTTTCAATGTCATGAAATAAAATATTTAAAGGTATTTTTGGTTCTTGAATATCTTTTCTTAAATGATAAAAATCTTGAGCATGTTTTACAGCAAGTTTTACATCTCCTTCATATGTAATATTATTATCTAATTTAGATTTTTCTCTATATGGAATTTTTATTTGTTTAAGTTCATCATATGGTTTTATTAATTCTACATTATCATTTTCCTTACATTGATAACATATATAATTATCATTTTCTTTATGATAAACTTTTTTATTATCTTTATCCCTAAAAATATAAAGAACTTCATTTGTTCTTAACATTTGAACATCAATTAATTTATAATCTTCTTTATAAAATTTATCGGGTATTTTATAATAAAATATTCCTTTATTTATATTCTCTAATTTTTTATTCATTGATTTATTTAATGAATCAAATTTTAAACCTATTAATTCACCTGCTTTTTTAATATCATTTGAAAAATCTTCTTCCTTATTTCTATTATGTAAAATATATGAAGGATGAACTGTAACTAAAACATCTATATTATTCCATTTGTAAACATTACCTCTTACCGATGTAATTTTTTCTTTATCCGAAACAATATTAAATGCTTTTAGGGGTGAGTTACCCATAAGAACAATAAGTTTCGGATCACATCTTTTAATCAACTCAAAACAATTTACTTTACACTTATCTATAGTTTTCTGATTAGGATTTCCTGTTTTTCCATCTTTATCTAAAGTTAAACACCAAACAACATTAGTTAATAAATATTTCCTTTCATTGATTCCATAAAAATTAAAATATTTTCTAAATATTTGACCAGCTCTACCTATCAATGGTTTTGGTGGATTATTTTCAACTTCTGTTTTTCCTGGATTTTCAGCTACAAAGACAATTTCTATATCTTCAAAATTATCACTATTGGATTCATATATACATGAGGGTGCATTAAATAAATCACAGCTAAAACAATCAGCAAATGATTTTTTTATACTTATCACAATTAATTCTCCTTTTTACTATTCTTCAATTCTAATATTCTCTTCAATAAATTCTGAAATTTTATTAATTTTTGATTTTTTATTTTTTGATTTTTTATTTTTTGTTAATTTTAATTTTTTATCATCATTTAAACCCAATGTTGTAAGTATCTGATCTTTGTTTTCATCTTTTTGTAAAAAATCCATATATAAAACTATTTCATAATCTTTTAAATTAGTAAATTTTTTTCTTAAAGAATTAAATAATTTATCGGTTTTTCGCCAAGGAATATAAGCTAAACTTCTTCTTTGAATTCTAAAATCATTTACACATTTTTTTATAAAAGTAAATAATTCTTCCTTTTCCAAATACCATATATTAATATTATTAAAATATGTATTTAAATAATGATTTAATTTAGGGTTATTTAAAAAAATAGATATACAATATTGAGATGAAATAGGACTTGTTGATTTTAAAATATTTTGTGGAATTTCTGATTTTTTTGAGCCATCAAAAAGCCAATTTTGGAATTGTTGAAATGGTGATGTTTCCGCCATTAAATATCCTTTTTTATTAATTTGATTTTTAGATAGTTAAAACAATTATCTAAATTTGAAAAAATCTTATGACTGTGTGATAATAGCCAATAATCATTTTCATATTGTTTGTTCTCATTAACAATATATGTATCTATATCCATTGTGAATGCAAAAAATATTTCCATTATTGTTCCAAATGTAGGTTTTCTAATGTAAGCAACTAGTACATCAGAATTTAATATTGCAACTTTATCTAACTTACTAATTTTTAAACCAATTTCTTTTTCATTAAAATATTTATTATTTTCTCTAATAACATTTTCATCTATTTCTCGAATTGGATCGAATAACATGAAATCTTTGCTGTATTTTTCAATACAATAATCTCGATATTCTTTTTCTTTAACATGACCAGCTAAATATATTACGGGTTTTTTATTTTGAACTGAAAAATTCAGATCCATTAACAAACCCTCCTATGTTATCAATGATTTTACAACTAATTTCTATTAATTCTATATCACATTCTTTTATCATTTCTTTAACGACTAAACTATGTTCTTTCCATAAATCACGTTTTATAAAAATATCATTAAACTCTTTATGAATTATTATTTTATTTATACCCGATTGAATTATTGCTCTACAACAATCTACACAAGGTAAAGCATTTATATATAATCTACAACCTTTTAAAGGAGTTCCAATTCTTGCAGCATTATATATTGCATTTCTTTCAGCATGTTCAAAATAATAATATTTTTCAGGTCTTTTTTGACGAGATGAAATATTATCGTTTAAACCCCTTATAAATGAATTATATCCAGTTGAACGTACTTCATTATCAGGACCAACAATCACACAACCAAAATTTGTACTTTCATCTTTACTTCTTTTTGCAACTAAATAACACATTGATATAAAATATTCATCCCAAGAATATTTCTTTTTTTCCATTTTAGTTCCTTTCAATTTTTTCTATCTTAGTCTATATATATTAATTAATGAACAAGTTTATAGAAGAGGAGGTGTATGTCCAAGAAAAAGGATTATGAAGAACCTCTTTTTGAAGTAAAAGAAGTAAGAGAATTTTTAAAAAGTATTATTTCTATAATATTAATTAATCTATTTAAATAGAGAATTAAGGAACTAATAAAAAAATGGGATATTAGATTTTAAAAATATCCCATTTTTTTCTAGAATAACCATTGATATAAATTTTTATCACATATATTTTCAAAAGAAATTATTTTTTTATTAAAAGTTTTTAATATATTTCTCTTTATTATTTCCTCAATATTATCATCATTAAATGTAATAACATTAAAGTTATCTTTATAATAATTTAATAATCTTGTTTCATTCCTTATAAATAAAGGAATACCTGAACATAATATTTCAGTTGATGTTCTTGGTGATCCATCTTTTTTATTACTTGTTACAATTCCAAATTTACTAGAATTTAAATAATAATTTATTTTATTTCTATCAATATGATTTATAAATTCAATATTATTTATTTTATATTTTTCACATAATTTTTTACCGATTTCAGGATTGTTTCCTATATGAACAATTTTTAATTTCGATAAAAAATCAGATTTATTTATTTTTTCAATGAAAAATTCTTGACCTTTTTGAGTTATTTGTGAAAAATTTACAATCCAACATAAATCAAATTTTTTTTCTACATTTTCTAATGGTTTAAAAATATTTGGATTTGCTGTTTTATAAAAAGGTACTGAATTCTTTATATTTAATTCATTATCAGATTCAACTAAAATAAAATCATATATCCCACCATAAGCGGGTTTAAATCTTTTTGATGCACCTAAATATAATTTTAGTCCAAAAAATTCAGGATCTTTTTTTGTCAACTTACAATATTCAGGGAATCCACCTCTAAAAAATGTTATATGTGATTTGGGATAATTAAAAATTTCTTCAAAATTTTTAACCCATCTTTGAATGAATTTTCTATTCTCAACATTAAAAATAATATCATATTTTGTTTCATCTAATAAACGCCAAACAACAACTCTATCAAAATAACCTTTTTCTAAATAATATAATCCCATTAAAAGATAGAAATCCCAACAATTCTTTTTAAATTCTTCAAGATTATCATATGCATGATAATTTTCTAAAATCTTTAAATTAGTTCTAAAAATATAAAATGTTCTCATCTATTTATTTTCTGATTTTTTCTTGATTTTATTTCAACAACTATTTCTAATTTCAATTTTGTTATACAAGGATGTTGAATATTACCAGTTCTAAATCCAGTACCAGTTAAATAATTTAAGACAATAATTAATTTTTCATATGGCGCAGTTTTTATAGGACCCAAATAATTCCTTAATTGTCTACAACACCATTCTGGTCTTTTTTTCCAATTTCCGATCAGTGATCTTCTAACTTTTTGCCATTCTTCTTCTTTGATTTCTTTTGGTAATTTCCTCATGTTTCTCAATCCTAAAATTTTACTTTCTAATTATTTGTTCTTTTAAATTTAAATTATTTTTTTAATATTATTCTTTTTTCCTTCAAATTTTTCTTTTAATTCTGGATATTCTCTTGTTATTTCTTCTTCAAAAGGACAATTTGCACAACATTTTACTCTTTTAGAATTTAAGTTTTTTCTACACAATTTAATGTGTTCTTTTAATTTTTCTTTATCCATTTAAGTTTTACTAGTGGTGTCAACATTGTAACACCATTTAGAATAAGATGTTACAACACCTTCAAAACTCGTAATAAGATCTTTTACTAGATCACCTAATTCGATTACATTTTTCACTTTAATTTTTCTCCTTTAAGTTTAGCAATTTGATAATTCTTAAACTATCATCAACAGTCAAACCAAATTTCCCATCAATTTTAATAAAATTATTTTTTTGTGAATCTAACATATCATCATCATCATCTATTATTATGTAATTTTCAATAATCACATTACTTTCATCTATCCATTTTTGAATCTCTAAACCTCTTGAAGAATTTTCAATCATTTTAAATAAATCCGGAGTGAAACCTATTATTTCTCCCGGAAGATTTCTATATTTCCACATATCTCTGAAGCGTTTCTCACCCATACTTCTCCATGATGAAGAAATAATTATTTTTACATCAGGAATTTTTTTAAAAATATATTTAAGATTTTTAACACATCTAGGGTCAAAAGAATATCCATAAATATCAGGATTTGGATTTTCAAGTAATGATAAAATCCTAATATACTCTAAAGATGCTAAGACTCCATCTATATCCAAAAATATTATTTTCACTTTAATCCTCCTTTAATCACCGAAGTGTGTAATAGTGAATCACGTAAAACCAAGAAAATATTCCGTGAATAATACACCAAAATATTGATTTATTAACAGACCAAGATATTGTTATAGCTAGAATAGTACCAAAATTTATTACGTAAGAAAATGTTTTTTCAATATTTTTGTCTGTTAAATTTAAATAATTATTCTTCACTATTTAAATTTCTCCTTTCTTATTTAAAAATAATCAGTGAAATAATTATTAATTATTCTGTGTTTTATTATTTCTTGGAAATATTATTTGGACAACCAATCGGACATGTATAATTAATTGTAACTGGTTCTGATTCAATTATCTTAATAGGTTTAATTTTACAATTTTTGTTTTTAATCATTTCTTCTTGAGAATACCACGACGTTCTTAAATTTATACACTCATCGAAAACATTAAGACACTTTTCCTAATATTACATTATGTAATTTTTCTATGTCTGTATTTTCACTATCCATGACTTCAAACTTTAAAAACGTAACCTAACCTATATAAACAGATAACAAATCCAAATACAAAAAGTGTGAAAAATAACCATTTAAAAGTTATGTTCAATAGTGAATTTTTGGACCAAATTGTGAAAAAATAACCATACATTAAAGTTATAAAAATTAAATAAATAGTTATTGATGTCTCCATTCTATTCTCCTTTTAAAATATATCACTGTTTCTCCTTTTTTAATTCTTTCTCGATTTTTCTTTCATTGATGGGTGACAAACAATTGAATTTTTTCTTTAAAGAAATATATATTTTGGGTCAGGAACCATTCTAGAAAATCTATATAATTTTTTTGCCTTCTTTTGTATTCTTTTCTTTTTACTTCTTGGTTTAAATGTGTGAACTTCTTCGTTTACAACTAAATATGAAGAAAAAATAATTTTAAATGAATCAATATATTTTAACATTTTAATTCTATTCTTTTAAATTTAAAGATGTTTTAACTAGTTTTAATCCTTCGTTTGTTAAAACAAATTGATACGTTAAACCTTTTCTTAAAATTTGAGTTTGATTAGGAGTGTAAAATAATTCAATTTCATCACCTTTGGATGGAATATCATCAATCACAACTTCGTTGATGTTAATCTTTTTAACAAGTTTTAAATTTCTACTTTTTTCCAATTTTGACTCCTTTCACTATATTCTCTGTTTTCACTAATTAATATATATAGAAAAAATGATGTAAATTAATAGATTTTAGAAATTAAATTACTTTTTAACTTCTAATAATTGATCTATACTTACATCTGCATAATTTATCATATTTTTGCTTGCTCTTTTTTAAAATATTTTAAATTTTGTAATTTAACTTCCATTGCTCTTAAACCTAAAATTGAAAGAGAACCCAATGTAATATATGATCCTTTTAATTTATTTGGTGATAAATCTAAATTTACAATTCCTTTTTTTCTTTTTCCTAAAATATCATAATCATTTAAAGCTTCACTTTCTTTTAAATAATTTTTTAACAAATCTTTAGCAAATTCCATTTTTAATGGTCTCTTAAAATAACAGATAATGTGAAAAGATTCTTTACCAGTATATTTAATTTTTAAAGAATCAACAAATTTACATTTTAACATTTCATAATAAACATTTGATGTAGCTTCTTTTGCCATTTTAAAATTATCAATATCAATATCAATAATTCCATATGGGTTTATACTACGCATAGTTGAATGAATACTTATTGTTCTTCCCGTTATAAATTTATCATATGTTGACATATTTAAAAAAATTGGTTCACCTTTATATTTTCTTGAAACAACAAATCTATTAGTATCAATAGCAATAAAAAATAATATTTGTCTTAATTTTGTTTCATTAAGAATAAGATTTTTATTTTTTTGATAATAATTCCAAATATCAATTTCTTTTAAACCTTTTGGATAGAAATTATTCTTTATTACAATTGTTTCTAGATTCTTAGGAAAAGACACTATGTTTTCTCCCTTTTTCTTTTAATTTTGTTCTAATACTTTAATTTCAATTTTAATGATTATAGTCTATATATATCAATTAGTGAATAAAAAAAAGAGGAGGATACAAAATGTCAAAAGTAGAAAAAATGTTTGAAAAGATGTTAAGCGTTATCAAAAACGAATCGTCGGATATAGACACATCGTTTAGAATTGTAAGCATCGTGTTGTTTGTGATTTTCTTTGTTTTCTTTGGACGGGCTGTAAAGTATGGGACAACCGCCAAAAATCGGTTTGTGTTCACACTGGTTATTTCGGTGCTGTCAAGCATGTACACGTCAATCAACAACATTTTAACACTCAGATACATAGCAAGAAAAAAGATGTAAAAGAAAAAAATCACGGATATGATTTTAAAATATCCGTGATTTTTTGTCTAAAAATTTAAATATCTAATTCTTTTTTAACAGTATTTATAAATTGAGTAACTCTAATTGAATTATTATGATATTTTCTAACTAATTCCATTCCTTGTCTTGCAATATTTTCTCTAATTGAATCATTCTTAAGAAAAAATCTAATTTTAGAATCTAAATCTTTTAAATCGTTATAAATAACTAAATGTTTATCTTTAATAAAACCATTTTCAAAAAGGTCCTCAGGTTCATTAGCTAACATAAAAGACCCACAAGATAGAAATTCAAAATATTTTATACTAGGAGAATTAAAAATATTATTACTTGTTATACAAATCTTTGATTCATTTATTTTTTTTACATATTCTTGATGAACAATTTTTTTTGAATAAACATTAATATTTTTATCCATTCTTTTTATATAATGTATTATCTCTTCTCTCATCGGATAAGTTTCTTTAGATCTTGAAAAAGCTCCACAAAAAACATCAATTTTTTTTGCACAATTTATTTTTTTATATATTTCAGTATCAACTGAAAATAAATTTAAATGAGCTTTTTTACATACTCCATTTTTTACTAAATTTTTAACAACATGACCACAAACACCAAAATAAATATCATATTTATCTCTATTAAATAATTTATGATTCCATTCATATGTACCGCTTGTTGCTTTTGGAAAATAATCAACTGCAATATGAGCTTTAGGTATATCTGTAATTTCACCAAGACCCTTGAAGGGAAGTGTATATTTTAATCCATATGTAATGATTAAATCAAATTTATTATCATATTCTTTTATTAATTCAGATATTGGTTTTTCAGGTATATAATTAGGAAAACCATCTCCATAATATACAACATCATGATGTTTAGAAAATTCATTTCTGAATAATTGATGGGTCCAATTATATCTATTTATTTGATTTGGTGATAACATTAAAATTCTCAATTATTATCTCCTTTTTCTTTTTTTGTAAAATTTTAAAAATGGGTTTCGACAAATTTATTAATGTCTTTCATCAACTCAATATTATCTTTAATCTTTTTCACATCCCAATCCCACCATTTAATTTTCAATAATTTTGAAATGATAATTTCAGAAAATCTATAACGAATAATCTTTGCAGGATTACCAACAGCTATAGCATAAGGAGGAATATTTTTTGCAACTACTGATTTTGCTCCAATTACTGCACCATTTGAAATTGTTACTCCAGATAGTATTGTTGTATCATATCCAACCCAAATATCATTTTCTAAAATAATATCACCTTTACTAATTGCATATTTTTGACCTTTGAACCAATTTAGTTGTTTTTGCATTTTAATTGATGTGAAGGGATATGTTGTAACCCAATCAATTCTATGCTCAGATCCCAACAAAAACATTACTTTTTAAGCAATTGAATTAAATTTACCTATTCTTATTTTACCTTCTGCTCCCCATTTCACTACTTCCGGTTTACCATACGTATAGTCGCCAACTTCACAATATGGTAAATTTAGATAATCTTTCGTAAAAAATGTATTATTTTTGCTCATCTAATTGTTTTTTTATTTTAATCCATTTTTCTCTTTCATTATTTAATTGAGGATATGGTAATCCTTTATTTATTATTTCATTTACTGTTGTTGTACTACCGTAATGATAAATAAAATTTCCCATCATTTTAAATATTTCATATTTTTGTTTCTTAGCACAATAAAATAAATAATCATCTCCATGAGTTCTATCTAATTCTTCAGGAATATACCCATATTTATAAATAATTTCTTTTTTGATTGTAAAAGCCCAACCTTCTCTTTTTTTAATCGGTTTTAAGAAAAAATTTTCTGTACTTTCAAATACTTTTGATTTTTCTTGCACTGTTTCGGGTACACATATACCAGTAGATTTATTTTCCATTGTCTTTAAAATGTTTTGAAAGAAAAATTTATTGATAATAATATCATTATTTAAAATACTGATTATCTTATTTTTTGAATGATCAATACCAAAATTCCAGGATTTATTCACACCCATATTACTTTTAAAGTGAAAATAGTAAATATTTAAATCAAAAAATTCATCTTTTAATTTAGAAGTCTCATCAATACTTCCATTATCAATCAAAATAATCTCATCAGGTTTAACTGTATTTTCTCTGATGTTTTTAAAAAGATCTTTTGTCAATTGACATTGATTTAAAACTGGAATTATTACTGAAATCATTTTTAAATTTATCCTAATTATTTTTTTAGATAATTAAATTAATTTTCAGCGTGAAATAAATATCTTATTCCTCCGTGAACTGTCGTTTCAGATATAAGCTTAACTTTTTTATATCCAAAAGAATTCAAATAATTAAAAATATCTTTGTAATCTTTAAGTTCAATTTCTAAATATTTTCCTTTACTTTCTTTATGTGCTGTTTGAAAGAATAAATGTTTTGTATGTTTTTGAATTTCATTCATTACTTTTCTAGCGCCCGATGTGCCAATTGCTTTTCTTATCCACATATGAACATTAAGTAAAAATGTAACATCATAATTATCTTCTAATTTAAAATTTTCATTAACTTTATCATTAACTTCAAATTCATGAAGATTATATATTCTTTTTATATCATTTAAAAATTTCCTTACATAATCATCACCTTCATATGCTACAATTTTTTTAGGTGAAAAATCTCTTATACTATTAAATGAAAAATAACCATTTGCCGCTCCAACGTCTAAAATATTTATATTTTTAGGAATAGAATATTCATTACAAATATCTTGGTATTCTTTAATACAAGCTGTTTTATGAACTCTAAATTTATCTTTCCAATCGGGTATATCTACAATATGATATGCCCATCCTAATTTTCTAGATGATTCCCCAAAGATATATGAACCTACATTTTTCTCAAATTCTTTTAAAACTTCAAACATCTCTTTATCAACTATTTTAACATTAGAATTAAATTCATTAATTAACATCGATATTGCTTCACTATCATTTTTGGAGTAAGCTCCATTTAAACCTGGGGGTGTTTCTTTAAATTCTTCTCCTTTATTTATAGACCAATAAAAATCAGAAAGTTTTAATGTTTTTGATTTTTCATCAAATAAAATATTATTTGGATTTACATCTCTGTGAATAATATTTGATTCATTAAGATCTTTTCTAATATTTTCAAATTGTTGAATAACTTCATTTTTACTCAAAAAAAATAATAATCTTCTTATATTAGATAAACTTATTTGTTTAGTTGTTCCCAAAGCAAATGAAAGTCTTTGCATTTTCAAACTTCTTTCACTTATTTTTTGTGAAGGTAAAATATTTTTACTTTTTATTTGACTTGAAAAAAATACTTCTCTATCTACAGATGATTTTTCATTTACAGGATGATCTGTATATGTTTTTACAACAAAATCATCTTTAGAAATAACTTCTGATCTTTTTGATTTATGTAAAATATTACTTTCTAATTTCTTTAAATTATCAGACATTAATATCTCCTAATCTTATAATTTCTTTTCTTCCCAATTAATAAAACCAATTTGTTTATGATATTTTGTTGTTTCCATCCATTCTCTACCTATATCTTTAATTAAAATTCCATTTCCTTCTTTTGTATAAATAACATGTTTCCATTTACAAATAAAACGAGTTCTTTTATTTAAATTACTACATCTCAATTGTTTTTCTGGATTTAATTTATCATCCATCATCTTAACAACTTCTTTTATAAATTTACCATTAAATAATGTTGGATTTAATGATAATTTTTCATGATAAACAAAATCTTTAATTTTTTTACCTGTTTCTTTTTGATCTGTTTTACTTAAACGTAATGATGCAATATCTGAATTATTATTTAAAATATTAATCATTGAATTTAAATTAATGTTTTTTATTAAGAACCAATCATCTTCCAAATGAAAAACATAATCTGATTCAACCTGTTTCCAACACCAAATAACGGCTTTTGGAAAATTTGGTTCTTTGGGAAAATTATAAACAATATTATCAAAAAAAATTTTTGTAATATCTAACATTTTTTGTTGATTATATTTATCATCACCTATGGGATCTACGTTTAAAATAACTCTATATTTAAAATTATTTTTTAATAGTTTTGATTTAAATGAATCTAATGTGACATATAATAATTCTGGCCTAATTGTTGCAGAAATTGTAATATCTATTTGTTTCACAATTAATCATCCTTTTTAAATTTTTAGCAAAAAAAAACAATGAGCAAAGTTGATTTATTCTGCAAAATCAACCAACTCTACCTATGGTTATTGCAGTAACCATAAATCTCCGGTTTAATGTTTTACAACATTTTTGTGTTATTAGATTTCCCGGAGACCATTGTTCTTAAAATAGAAGTTACCACACATTTTCCAGATAATCTCCGAATCATGTGTCGCGAAAGGTATATCTTCTACTTCACTAATTAATATATAGAACTTCTTTGTTATAATTTTAATTATTTTCAAGAATTTGCATAAATTTTTTCATATTCTTTTTGCGATCGCCTATTTCTAAAATTCTATTTCTTGCATTTTTGCCTAATATTTTTTGTTTTTCAAAATCAAAAAGTATTTTTTCTATACCATTTATAAATGAATCATAATCATTATTTGTTACAATTCCGGTTGAATTAT
>Ga0208195_1001749_pt1 | contig 22777 bp, 25 predicted proteins | sample AD_UKC077_MetaG_FD_184441 | JGI IMG/M metagenome (GOLD analysis project Ga0208195, IMG submission 184441) | Active sludge microbial communities of municipal wastewater-treating anaerobic digesters from USA - AD_UKC077_MetaG (SPAdes) (version 2) | ecosystem: Engineered > Bioreactor > Anaerobic >...
ATTATGTGGATGGATCTTTCCAGGAATATTTATTTGGCTTGTAGGTAATAGTAATACTATGCATATAGGTGCAAGTGGATTAGTTTACCATTTAGCTTTTTTTATTTTTTGGATTGGTATAATGATTAGACAAAGAACTTTTATTGCTCAATCATTAATAGTTATATTTTTATATGGTGGATTTTTTTGGGGAATATTCCCATTATTTCCTGAAGTATCATGGGAAGGACATTTAGGCGGATTCATTTCTGGCACTATCCAAGCTTTAATATTATCCAAACCTATATCGAAATTATATCCTAAAGAAGAAAATGATGACGATAATGATGATGAACCACCACCAGATTGGTATGAAGAGAATGACAATATTATAAATTTTAAATAATAGTTTTGAATTAAACGCTTAATCAATAACTAAATTATAACTGATACATTCTTGGTAATAGCAATATTTCTTATAAATATCATTGATTATGAATAAATTTCTACTTAACTTACTTTTCTTTGTCAGCCACACAAAAAAAAGTAACAAAAGAAAAGTCTTCGCATTGGTAAAGCTTATTAATTATTGTATAGATATTATTTTTATAAAAAATGTTGAAAAGGACTTTATTATCTAAACGACTATTTTAATAACTTAATATGTTTAATCCCAAAATAACAATAAAATCTTTACATGCCATTACATTTTATGCAAACAACATCTTTATACCAAACATTCAACACTTTTAATGAATCATAAATTGTAATATTATCTCTAATAATAGCACAATATCCATATCCTCTATATTCATAAAATGAAGGATCGTCCTTTAGTAAGAAACTTTGCCCTTCAACTTTATTATAATATGAGGAATGAAATTTTTGATTTAATTATTCTATTATAATTTTTCCTGTTTGGATGATTTTACCATTATTTCTTATTATATATGTGTATAAACCTTGTGGTAAAGGTGTATCAAAACAAATCTGTGTTTTTCGAGAGATAATTAAATAAGTATATTTAAGTTGACCCAATGAATTATATATTTCAAATATTGCATTATTATTTAAAATTTCTGTATCTATAATGAAACATTTATTTATTGGGTTTGGATATATATTGAAACTTTGCTTTCCATATTGTAATATTTCATAGTTATTAGTTACGATATAACAGTCATTGTAATTACTGTTTTGATAACATAAAGTATCGTTCTCATAAAAACAAAGTAATTCAAAACGAATTCCTACAACACCTTCTGTCATGCTATTGATAACCCCATATATACTTCCTATACCCTCTATCCAAACATCACTAAAAGATGAAATTATTGAATGTATAAAAATTCTTTTTCTATACTGATTTGATATATAAATGGAATCAATAGAATCAACTATATATGGTTCAAAATAATTAATTGTATCACCTATATTTACATTAAAATCATATATTAAATATTCCTCATCATAACATTGATAATTTAAATAGTATACTTTTCTTGATGAATCTTCTCTAATATAACCTGAATTGGACCAGTTTGTTAAATTTTCGTTATAAGTTTGTAATACTTTCTTGTAGATTAAGCCATTAATTATTGTATCATCTCCAAACTTTATATGTTGAGTTTTTAAAGTACTATCAAAAGTAGGAGGCCCGATATATTCAACAATTAAAGTACTCCACAATTTATTCGTATCAACAAGTTTATGATATTCTTGCCCATAACAAAACTGCACAATTACGACAAAGAGCAATGTTAAAAATTTTTTTGGTCTCATATTTTTATATTTTTTAAGTTATTCATTAATAAAATATTTTTTTATTTCCCAAATAGTACCATCAAATAATTCTATTTTTATTAATCCTACATTTCGGGCATAATAGAACTTTTTGGGTTGATTATTATATTGTTTTAAATTTTCAAATACTCTAATTTCATAAAAATTATTACCATTAATATTCAAAGTATCATAATTAGCCACATACTTTAATATTTTATAGTGTGGTTCCATATCTCCAACACTGGCAGGGGCGAAAAATTGGTAATAAAAACCCCATTCTTTAGATAAATGGTAAACATCAGGTGCTCCAGGGATTATTACCCCTCCACCCCCTATTAATGTTTCATTTACTGATGAATAAAAATTTTGTTCAAATACTTCGCAATTAAACTCTCTTTCATTTGGGGCAGCTTCCATAATTTTAATTTCTTGTTTAAAAAGAAAAATACTATCTTCTATGCCTGATGAGGTATTCTGATAAACCCAAAAGCTACCTACAGGAAATAAAACATAATCTTTAAATTCCTGTGACATATAATAAGTAGGATACTCTTTTGGTTCATTTGTGCAATAAGATGCTAAGCATAATATTGATATTATTAATATAAAAAGGTAAATTTTTGTTTTCATATTTTTAGGTTTTAATTATTAATATGATACGATTTTAAATTCCATACTATATTTGTATCAACTGATAAATTGTTAATGTATAATGTTTTAATTTCTTTACGAACTATACCTATTTTTTCTCCCCAATAAGTATTATTATTAAATTTATTAGTAAAACATTTAATGTTTGTATACCATTTATTATTAATTTTTAATGAATCATAAAATTTAATATATTTAGTTCCTTCAATTTCAAAACCCAATTCCATGTTTTTTTTATATATAAAAATTCCATAAACAAAATAATTTGTCCATAAATGATAGATTAAAGGTTCTATACAAACAGCAATTGCATTATTATTAAAGGTACCATTCACACTATGAAATCTTTGAATTAATTTTTCCCATTTATAATTATCGCTAGAAGGTTGAGCTATCGTTATATCTCTTTCAAATAAATAAATACTATCTACTGCACCAGATACAGAATCTTCATAAACCCAATAAGAGCCAACAGGGAAATCCACATAGTCTTTAAATTCCTGGGGCATGTAATAAGTCGGTATATCGTTATCACAATCAGAGGCTATGCAACAAATGATTGCAAGAATTAAGAATAATATTTTTGTTACTTTCATATTTTTATATTTTAATGTTAAAAAACAAATATACAAAAAAATTGAAATAACCAAATTTTTTTATTATTTACATAATTTATTAGATTAAAGTTTTAACAATTTTTCCGTTCTTATAATTTTATTATTATCCCTTATTGTCAGATAATATAAGCCATTTGGCTCATCGGCTAAATCAATTATTATTTTGTTATTATTAATTTATTTCTATGTATAATAAAATTTTTATTATCTTTAATAATATAAAAATATATCCCATTTGATATATTAGATAATTCAAAAGATGTTGAATTAATTATTTGCTTTTTAAAAATAATTTCCCCATAATAATTATAAAGTTCAAAAGTATAAGGCATATTTTGTTGGTTATTAAAGGAAATATTTATGTTTTGAGTAGCAGGATTAGGATAGATAATAAAAGAAGAATTAACAAAAATATTTTCAATTACACCATAAGTATTATAATAACATTCATTATAAGATGAATCAATATAGGAAAGAGTATCGTTTTCATAAAAACATAATAACTCAAAATCACTACCTGTTATTAGTGAATAACCACTATAAATTACTCCTTCGGTGCTACCAATTCCTTCTATCCATTTTTCTGTAATAGAGGGGGCACTTGGACAATATAAATTAATCACTTTCCTATATTGGTCATTAATTTTAATTGAATCAAACCCGCAAACAGTTAAATAATCATATTGAGTAAAATAAAATGTATCATTAATATTAGGTTGAAAATCATAAATTAGTTTTTCATTTGCTGCTGAATTATATTTGTAATATACTTTTTGGGTTGAATCTTCTCTGATAAATCCATTAAGTTCCCAATTATTATGAAATTCATCTTCTGCTTTTAAAACTTTCTTATACATAGTATCATTAATAATAGTATCACCTTTAAATTTAATAAAATGTGTACTTTTATAATTAGGATTAACCCCATTAATCAATAATACACTCCACAATTTATTTGTATCAACAAGTTTATGATATTCTTGCCCAAAACAAAACTGCACAATTACAGCACAAATGAGTGTCAAAAGTATTTTTTGTTTCATAATTTTATAATTTTATAAAAGTTAATACTTTGATTATTTCTTAATTCTATTATTAATAAACCATTGGGTAGATTATGCACATCTATTACATTATTCCCTTTAATTAACGGTATATTTTTTATAACATCCCCTATTAGATTTCTGATTATTAGTGTACTTTCATACTTTGTATAGATATTTAATACATTTTCAACAGGATTAGGATAAACATTAATATTTTTATCTCCGACGTCAGATATATTTATATTAGTAATATAATCACAAGAAGATACAATCCCTGATTGGTATAAACCAAAATTGTTATCAAAATAACATCTAAATGGTCCACCTTCATCCATATCTAACGCACACATAAAAGGTTCGGGAAACATATAATGATCTATACAACCAATTTTTTCCACAATTATTGAACCGAATTGCCAGTCAGATGTATCTTTGCGACTAATTCTCAAATACTTTAAAGTATCAGAATTAATAACTATTGTTCCTATACTATCAACCTCAATTGTTCCAATACTATCACAGCTTCCAGGAATACTCCGACCAGCTATTTCCCACCAATCACCTGGTTGTGCATTAAAATTATATAACACAAAAAATTGATCAAATCTATAGTAATATACTTTGTTGCTGTCTGAGTAAGTAAATTCAAGCCCCAAATTAGTCGTGTCAGAAATAGTTGTAACATAATCATATGAATAAAGTTTTTTTTCTAAAACTTTACATACTTTTCCATCAATTAAACTGTCGCCTATGTATTTTATTTCTATATATCCTGTGATTGAAAAGTTATTATAAGAGTAATGCCAAGTTGCTCCATCTGGTGCCCACTCGTTTTGATTTTGCCCAAAACAAAACTGCACAAGGGCAGCACAAATGAGTGTTAAAATAATTTTTGTTTTCATAATAAAATTTTTTTAAATTACTTATAAGGTAAAATTACAAAAAAAATTCAAATAATCCGATTTTTTTATTATTTTTTTCATAATTTTTATGTTTTAATTATTTCATTAAATTAAGCGTTTTAATTAACAACTAAAATATTACTTGTTCATTAACGTTAATAAATATATTTCTTATGAATATAATTGATTTTAAATAAATTAAGAAAAGTCTCCTTGACAAAGCTTACTAATTATTGTAAAGGAATTCTTTTAATACAAAAAGCAGAAAAAGACTTTTTTATTTAAACGCCTATTTAATAAAGCGAATTACAAAACTTGTGCTATAGCATTATTGAAAGAGTCTGCCTTTTTAAATCCATATTTATTATTCAAATAATTAGCTAAATATTCTTGCTCAGTTTGTCCTTTCACTGGAACTAAAATAGCATTTTTATTTAATAAAAATAAATCCATAATAGTAGAATAGCCTGCTGTAGAAATTATATATTTAGCGTTTGAGACTATAGATAGCCATTGGATATCATCTGGAGAATTTACAATCCTTAAATTAGTATGATTACTTCTAAATAAATATGGAGATATCATAACAAAAGAAACTGAGGTATTCAAAGAAGCAAAATTACTTAATTCTTTTACAATTAAGTTGCAATATGATAATGGAGCCGAAATTAATATAACTACATCATATTGTTTTTCATTTTTTGAAATATTTACCTTATCAAATCTAGATAAAGGTCCTATATATGAGATAGGTAAATTATTATAATTTGATGTATGAGATAATTTGCCTGCTAGACTTTCATTATAAGCTTGGTAATCTGGAATCAAAATTTGATCATATTTTTTAAGATAATACCTTAAATAACTATTAATTAATGGATTAGCAAAAAATAAATATTTTGGTAAAATTACATTTAGCTGGTGAGTAATGAAATATGAAGTAACATTTTTATTAAATAGACCGTAGCGATTATCACTAATGATGACATCTATTTTGTACAATTTTATTATTTTTTTAAGTTTAAAATGTTCATAAATAGTTTGCCAGATTATCTGAAAAGCGATGATGAAATAATTGAAGATATTAAGGCCATTTTTAGAATATTTAAAATGAATAGATGAAAAATGGATGAATTGAGCATTATCAAAATATTTTTTGATTAAAGCAAAGCTCATACCATCACCAGCTATAATGATGTCATTCGCATCATCTGATAATTTTCTAATAATAGGAATGAGCCTAGTAGCATGCCCGAATCCCCAATCTAATGGACTAATAAGTATTTTCATTTATTAGTTATAATAAAATATTATGCAAAATTTAAAAAAAGATATCAATAAATAAAGCCAATTTTTTAGTATTTTTGTAAATAAAGAAAAAAATATGGACATAATTCCTATTTTAGCAGGCATCAGTCTTGGATTTTTTTTAATGGCTACTTCGTATCGACATGCATTAGTTTTCAAATCAAATGCACAAATTGTAATGGTGAATTTGATTTTTGCTATAGTATCAATGTTAATGTACTTTTTAGGTTACAAATTAGGATTGGCTACGATAGTTACTTTACCTTTCAATCCTGGCATAATAAGTATAATTCTGTTTCTATTTTTAGCTGTTAGGATGTATTTGAGTATAGCTAAGGGCAAATTAAGTGAATTAATAGTAGATTTGAATAAATTTAAGACAGTACTTACGATGTCATTATCATTGAGTTTCGAATCATTTTTAGCTGCTTTATCTGTCAGTTATATGTTTGCTAATATCTATAGATCGATGTTGTATACAATTATTTTTATCTTATTATTTTTATTTATTGGTGTATATGCAGGCAAACAGGTTAATAGATTAGGTTCTGTGAAAATATTTTATATTATTTCTTCAATATTTTATTTAATTAATGGAGTGGTTTGTATAATTATAACCTTAATTAATATTTGAATAAAGCTAATATGTCGAAATATATTTTTATTTTAACAGATTTTCCCTAGAATTAATAAACTTTTAATAGCTCAATAGTCTCATGGTTATTTAGAAAATCTAGTTTTTTTTAATTATATGAACTTATTGCTTACATAAAATTAAAGCCAAATACCCATTAACATTTACATATTTAGTCTAATATTTTTCAGGAAGATCTGCTAAAAAATAGACAATCTGATTTATAAACTTTATGACCTGACCGAAGAAGAAATAAAAATAATTGAAAATGGTTAAAACCATTGACAAAATATTATTGCATTACCATAGCACACGGTTTAAACCGTGTGCTATGGTAAATGCCAATTTCAATAATAGTTTAAAAAATAATAGCTTCGTAAATGTAAATTTCAGCATCTGGATCTTTCCATCCATAGTAGCCAATGCCAGCTTTGTCTTGAGCACAATGACCTAGAAATTCTTCTAAGGTCCATCCAGTTTCAATAGCTACTTGTGGTAAAAATGTACCGCTACGCAATCCTTTTTTAATATAAATGCCATGTTTACCTAACTGAATTTCATCAATAGATTTTATTTTTTTAAGAGGTGTGAGTACACTAATTTCTATATCAATTTTATTTAATTCATCAAAGCTGAGTGGAGAGAAACGTGGATCATTGAAAGCTGCACTCTGAGCCATTTCCATAACATTTTGCCACAAAGGTTGATCTTGTCTAAATGTGCCTATGCAACCACGCAATCTACCATATTTATTTATAGTAACAAATACTCCACAATTAGCATGTAATCCAGGCCAATCAGGAATTTCTACTTTCGGATATGTATGATAAGTAAGACCATACTTTATACTTTTAAAAGCTAAATCTTTAAGAAAATTTTTTTCTTCCTCTGTAAGTGTAAACTCAGCATCTGTAGATTGATTTTTTATTTCAGATTTAGTATCTCTCGGAATAACTATTAGACTAGCATATCCCACAACTCTAGATTTATCTCCAGATACATCTCCACTATTAGCAGTGAAGATTTTTTTAACTTCAAATGGCTCTTTTTCAATGACTTTTAAAAGCACATATACTGCTGCAGCACCACAGGCAGCAGTTGATAAGTTATCATATTTACCACTCATCTCTATATCATTTACAACTGACATAAATTTGTAAGGGTCTCCACTAGTAATAGCTTCTACAGTTAAACTATCTGAGATAATAGCATCTTTATAAGAAGGATAATGAGATAAATCTGTGCTTATGACAAAAAGATTGTCAGCAGTGAAATATTTTTTCAAAATCGTAGCAATTTCATCTAATATAACTGTATTCTCTGTGCCAACCAAAATAGGGATAATTTTAAAATCTGGTGCTAATCGCACTTGCAAAAATGGTATTTGTACTTCTAAAGCATGTTCATTATCGTGATAATAACTAGGATGAGAAAAAATTCTATTTTTTAGCAACTCAGCACAAATAGTATCATTTACCTGCACCTCACCTAAAACATTGGCAAAAGCTCCAGATGGATAAACCGATGCACCACTGAAATAACCTTGATGACTTCTACCAATGAGAAAAACATTTTTATATTTTGCTGATGGTTCTAACTGAGCATATGCTCTAGCTGCTATAGCTCCACTAAAGACATAACCAGCATGCGGCACTATCAGAGCTCTTATAGATTTAGGATAATTACTCGGCTGAAATGCTCTATACCAATTTGCTATTTGATTTTTTAGCTCTATCGCATTATTAGGATAGAATGTACCTTGTACTACAGGCTTTCTAATCATCTCTTGTCCATTTGTGAATAAATTTGATGTCATAATTATAATTATTAAAAAATATTTTTTCATAATACAAATATAATTAATTTTTTGAAATTATACAATAAAATTATAATAAAAAATTTTTAGTTCTATAAAGTTTTATATGAGTAATCAAAAAATAGTAAATTTGGATAAAAAAAGAGATATTTAGTTGGGCATTAAAATTAGAAAAGCCATGGCATATCAAAGAGATAATATTTGAGAAACCTGAATTAAAAAAGTTTGGCAGATTAACGATACAAATGGATTTCGAAAAAGGAGCAAATTATATTGTATAAGGAGGAGAGGTATGTTCAGTGCATGATACAAAGATAATGAGGGAGTTGTTCCACGACCTAAAGGTCGTAGTTAATATCTATCTCTTTTCTATTCAACATAAGGATAGATCCTCTACAAGGCGTTTTATAGTGAATCATGTGATAATCTGCGATTTTAACTATTTTCAGGGCTAAAGCCCATAACTTTTCTTTGTTGTTCCACGACCTAAAGGTCGTGGTTAATATCCAGTACTTTGATATATGAACTAAAGATCAGAGATAATTAATTCATAGTTTTGGGGCAATTCGTGAATTGCCCCTACAAGGCTTTTATGGTGAATAATTAGATAATCTGCGATTATATAATTTTCAGGGCTAAAGCCCATAACTTTTCTTTGTTGTTCCACGACCTAAAGGTCGTGGTTAATATTCAACGTTTTGATCCTCGACCTTCTCTTTGTTTTGTCATAAAAATTTTTATTAATCATAAAAACCTTTATAATCATCCTCAACTCCTAAACTCCTCCACTTCTAAACCTTTTATCTTTTAATTCTTTCCACTACTTTCAACTTTATAAACTTTCTACTTTATAAACTTTATAAACTTTTCCACTGCTAAACTCATAAACTTATAAATTAGTGCTTAAGATTTAGAATTTAATTTTTTGAATGAAAGCAACTTGTTAAAAATTAACTGATTATGAGTGTGATGCAAGAAATAAAAATATACAACGTTTTTTATTTAAATCTATGGATGTTTTTTTCCATGCTTTTACTTGTTTAGTTTTAATAAATTGATTAGAAGTAGATAGCTCAGCAGCCACAGACAAAAGTGTATCATCATATAATGTATGTATTAGCGTCTCAAAAGTCTTTTGTGAACGGTATGGAGCTTCCATAAAAATTTGAGTATATCTATTCTTTTTACTTTCTTTTTCTAGATATTTAATTTGTCCTTTTAGTTTATCTTCATTTTTATTTAGATAACCATGAAATGTGAATTTCTGACCATTCAAACCACTAGACATTAATGCTAAAATAATAGAAGAAGGCATAGTAAATGGCTTAACATCAATATTATTTAATTGAGCTGTTAGCACTATTTCGCTGCCTGGATCTGCTACACATGGTGTACCTGCTTCAGATATCAACCCAATATCGTTACCTGCTTTTATGTATTTTAACCATTCATTGTTAAAATAATTTTTATAATTATGTTCATTATATTCTGTGAAAACCACTTGACTATCGAGACTATGTCCACAATAATGCAAAAAAGCTCGAGCAGTTTTTTCATCTTCCACAATAAAATATTTTAACTTTAAAAGTGCAGTAAGATCATTTTTAGTAAGATAATCTACATTTTTAATATCACCGATAGGGCTAGGAATTAAATACAATACTCCTGACATAATTTTTAATATTAACTACAAAGGTATGAAATAATTATTTTTTTTAATTAGGAGTTTAATTAATAAATAATAAATTGACTGGGTGACGAGGAGACTGGGGTGATGAGGTGAGAGGGTGAAATTGATGAGTTGAGTAGTTGATAAGTTGAGGAGTTGAGGAGTTGAGCAGTTGAAGAGTTGAGGAGTTGAGCAGTTGAGTAGTTGATAAGTTGATGAGTTGATGAGTTGAGCAGTTGATAAGTTGAGCAGTTGATAAGTTGAGCAGTTGAGGAGTTGAGTAGTTGATAAGTTAAAAAGTTTAAAGGTTTAAGCAAGATGTATAAACTATGTTAAACTTAAAGTAATTTTCCACAAATGAACACAAATAATTATGTTTATTGTCTGAACCACTGATTATATTATGATTATAATGATTTATATTATTCCCTTTGTACATCATAGCTCATCATTTAAATAGTTCGGCCATGCTCACTACAAGTCATCTGGGAATCTGCGGTTCAGACATTGATAGTTGTGGCTTAGTAGCCCGATAGGGCGTACTGAAGCCAGCAATAAATATTACAAATCATTTCAAAAGCAGTTATATTATAACTTTTTTTTGTCTATATATAAAAAATTTATAATTTTGAAGGAATAAAAAAAGAGGTTTTATGAAAACAAAAAACATTATTTTATTAATTTTTGTTGCTGTTTTGATAGTTTTTACAAACTCATGTAAAAAAAATTATGAATCTTGTATTTGGGAAAATGAAACAACTGGTATGAATTTATATTTAAGAGAAAAAGTAGATTCTTCAAGTTACGAAATGAAAGACGGAACTATTGATAGCTATAGTACAATAAAATATAACATGTTAGTAATTATATTAAATTTTGATTTAAAACTTATTTCAGATTTTACTTGTAGTAATCCCACTGATTCTGTAATTGGAAATATTGAGTATATAACTGTTGTTTCAAATCATTATTTGAATAATGATACAATTTCTGATACGATAAATAATATTATAAATGCCAGGATTAGATATTTAAATAACGAGGAAATTATTGTTAACCTCAGCGACTTATCATTATTACATCCGAGGTGTAACGCAAATATATATTTGTATTTAAATTCACCAATAGATTCAACTTTGCAATCATTTACGATTTATTATAAAGAAACTAACGGAAAAATGTTTTCAGCGACAACGGTACCTATTTATATAACACCATAAATGAATTATGGACAAATTTTAAATTTTGTATTGGAATTTGTTATATATATATCAAAAATTTATAATTTTGAAGGAATAAATCAAGGTGGTTTTATGAAAACAAAAAACATTATTTTATTAATTTTTGTTTCTGTTTTGATAGTTTTTACAAACTCATGTAAAAAACCAAGTGATGGATGCACTTGGCAAAGAACTTTAACGAATATGCACACAGGTTTATGTAGAATGCAAACTCCAACAAGTTATGAAGAAACATATGGAGCATGTATAGGAATAGATAGTTTGGATACTTGTAAATATGATTACCTTAAAATACGTTTAACATTTGAATCTGCTTATGTATCACAAAATACTTGTAGTAGTCCCCAAGATTCCATTATTGGAAAGATTGAAGATATTATAGTTATTTGCGAAAATGACTATAATGACAATTATAAAATAAATGATACGATAAATGATATTCTAAATGTTATATATACAAATTCCAAAGGCATGCCTATTGCTTCTCCATTGCCATTAAATGATTATTTACAGACTAAACCAATATGTTCTGGTGGAATAAACCTATTTCTATCTCAACCTCCCAATTCAGCATCCATACAATCATTTAAGATAATTTATAAAGAAACTAATGGAAAAATGTTTTCAGCGACAACGGTACCTATTTATATAACACCATAAATAAATTATGGACAAATTTTAAATTTTGTATTGGTTATATTTAGATAAAAAAATAATTTTTTTTATCTAAATAATGTTGTATTTTTGTTGAATAAATAAAAAGTTGTACGTCATGCTAAGACTACAACACAACCAAAGTAATCTATGACTAAAATGGACTTTTCCTTTCTTGCACTATCTCATTCAATAGACATGACTTTTAAGTCATCCACATCTATTGACCAGTTTTTATATGACTTTATGCTATTATTTGTAAAGGAAGATGACATTGACTGTGTGAATCATAAAATTAAGATTAAAATTCTTCAACAAAATACCACCGAATTAAAAAATAGGGTTGACACTTTTATTGACAAATACAAAGATAGCAACCTCAAAGTCTTTCAACTTCGTAGCTATTTCCAAAAACTAACAGAAGGAGAATACTTTTTTATATGGCCAGGAAATCCACTGACAACGGAGCAACGAATAGACTTCTATAAATATTTGACTTCGTTACTAGAAGGCAATGATTATGAAACTATTAAAAGTCAGATGAAAGAACTTTTTGGGGAAATAAAAAAAGTATATTCTATAAGTGCATTTGATGCAAGTACAAAAAAAACAATTGGAGAACAGGATAAATCGAAAAGAGTTTGCAGATTTTGCAATAACACCAGAACAAATATAAGTTTCAATAATATTGCTCATGCAATTTCAGAATCGCTAGGAAATAAAAAGATTATCCTAAACGAGGAATGTGATGAATGTAATTCGGAGTTTGGTTCCGCTTCTGGTATTGAAAGCAGTTAAATTACATTCTTAAAATTTTACGGAATATTCTTTGGAGTTAAAGGTAAAAACGGAATCCCAAAAATAAAAGGCAAAAATTTTGAACTTTCAAATGATGGGCAAATAGAAATTAAGTATTATGCCGATAGTGATGAGGAACTCGAAAAACAAGTGGATTTAACCAAAGCCAAATTTCAGCTGGTTACTTATGACAACATTGTAATGCAAGACATTTACAGAACATTGTGCAAATACTCATTGAGCGTTGTTGAGGCAAGTGTAGTTACAAATTTTCAAGACACTATTGATTGGATTAACCGGAAGAGTAATATTACTAAACTACCAAAGGTTGCAATTTTAGCATCCTACAATTTCTTTAAAACTCATTCTAGTTTAATAGTATATCTACGACAAAACAATAATACTGAACTCCCATATGCGGTGGGTGAATTTCATTACACTTTCCTGACATTTGTTTTCATTATACCATTGGCAAAGGCGGACAAAAGGGACTTTACAGACGACAAAAACTACAATAATTTTTGGAATTTTTTCAAACATTACAGCGCGACAAAAGAATGGAGCTTTATAGATTTTTCAGACAACACAAAACGTAAATTCACATTAAACTTAAACCTAAAGCAAAGCGGGGACAAAAGCACGACAGCATAACACAAAACCCTGGTTAATGGCTGTTTTTTCTTTTTCAAAATTTTTTAATGTGATTAATAAATAAATTGAAAAAGCCATGGTATAATAAAATCTGTTGTAATTCTTTCAGTAATCGATTTACAGTTGCGTCGTTAATGTATGGCTCCCAACCGTTTTCATTAGTGTCTATGTTACAGTCTGTTTTTAGAAACAGATATTCGGTTCGTGTTTCAAAATATTTTTGTTCATTTGTAAGCGAAATTTCACCTGCATATTCCACTAAATATTTAATTTGATATTTTCTGAGTTCTTCAAACAGAGGATTTAATTGTTCATTAATTTCGTCTAATTTATTTTTAGTTTCAATGATTGCCCCTTTTTCTTTTAAAAAGTATAACCTTGTCTCAAGAAAAATTCGCTCGTAATTAAGAGGGTTGATCTTTTCTAAAAGTTCTTCAATTTTTGCAATACGTTGTTCGTCAGTCAAGTCTGCCATTTGATTTTGTTTTATTATAAGTAAGTAATAAAATCCTTGCTTGCTATTAGTTTATTTTTAATTAAGTCTTCCTTGCAACTCATTATTTGATTGTAGATATATTTCACTGCTTTTTTAGGAAGAGTGTACTTGAATTCTTTCGTTGACTTATCATAAACCTTTCCATTATACAAATTCAACTTTTCAGGTGCGTCTTGTCTGTCTGCGTGTGGGTCGCTCGGAAATATGTCGTCTGGGGCATTTTTATATATTCTCCAAATTCCGTTGTGTTTAACTGTCTTTTCAAGCAACATTCGTTGTCCATTTTCTGTTATTTCGCTGAAGTCTGGTAGTTCAAATTCTATCATATTTGTGTCTTTTTAAATATTTACTACTTTATTTATAACCGTACCTAAATTAAATTTATTCATACCTTATTATGATTTTATCTAAAAAATTACTCATTGTTTAATATTTCAAACATTTTGTAAAGATTGTTTGGTGAAGTAAAATTATTCATGGGATTAATTTTTTTAATGCACTAGTTCCATTATTTACGTTGTTAGCTGCAATAAGTGAAACAACGCCAACAATGGCAATAATAACAGCAGCAACTATTATTATTTTTTCTATGAATTCTTGCTGCATTTTAGCTCTCCTTTCCGATTCCTGTCTTACTCTTTCCTGTTGTAAGTCATAGTCGTGCTTTGCTCGTTTGGTGTCATCAGTAAGATTTTCATTAGCTTCGTTTATTTCCTTAAATATTTCTTCGGCTTCCTTATTATTAGGGTTTTTGTCAGGATGAAATTTAAACGCTAATTTACGATACATTTTTTTGATTTCTTCTTTTGTTGCGGTAGGTTTTACTTCCAAAATTTTGTAGTAATTCTTCATTTGTAAATATTATTTCTTAATGTCATTTATACAATTGTTTAGCGAATAATATGCCACTATAATTAATCTGCCAAATTGTCAGCTATCTAAACAAATTATTATATCACTATCTCTGGAGCATTTTGTTTATACGGTTGGTAATACCAATCTAGTATATGTTCAGTAGTGGATTTCTGATGATTTCCTATCAAGCTAAACATAAGTTTCATCGGAATGAAATGTTTGATTTAGTTTATTGACTTAAGAATCTTTCTAATTTATTTATATTTGTCATTTTTAGTCTCATTTACCAAAAAATTCATCTTCCACTGACTATATAAAAGATACTTTCATTTTTTTGGATATTGGAATATGTAAACGTAGTAACAAATTCATTCACAAAATGCATTTGATAATTCTTAAATTCATTGTTTTGCTTTATTTAATGAGTATGCAATCAAAATAAAAACTAACAACAAAATTCCATTGGTTATTACATAGATTGGAATTGAAAATTGAATAAAGGTGAAAATCAAGTTGCTTATCAACGCAATAGCAAAGAAAATCCCGGAAACAACCCTGATATTTGTTGTTGCTCTTGATTTCTCAAAACTTATTCCGAAAGTAAATATTAATGTTACTGCAATAAACACAAAACTACCTGCACCCAAAAGTATTTTGTTTTCACTATCGTGAAAATTATACAAGGCATAAGCGATGAGTAAACTTATCGCTATGGCTATAATAGTTTGTACTAAATTTATTTTCATAATCTATTGATTTTGTTGAAATGGTGGTGGAGCTAAAGCAACCAATTTTAAAACTTCTGGCAATTTTTCTGCAATTTCCCAATTTGCTAAACCTGGTTTCCAAATGTACGTTTCTTTAACAACTTTTTTCTCTGCAATTAATCTAGATAATTCTTGCTCAGAAAATGGGCCGGCTTGTTTACCTTCAATTATTGCATAATAAAATTGTTGTGGGGCTGATTGCATTGAGTTCATTGCTCCAGGAACTTGCATATTTGTCATTGCTTGATTCATAGTTTGTACCATTTGTTGAGCAACTGCCAAGCTAATCCCGAATTCAACTAATCTGTTTATTGAAAAAAAACTATCTTCATTCATATGGTTATATTTTTACGGATTAAACATTTTGAGGATTAAACATCTGGTGGTGGCGGAGGTGGGGGTGGCGGAACTGCTTCAAACAAATTTGCAAGTTCTTGTACATTACCTGCTAATTCCCAACCTGCCATGCCTTGTTTCCAAACATAAGTATTTTTTGTCAGTTGTCCATTTTGTACCATTTGCTGTAATTGTTGCCAATTAAATGGACCTGCTGTTTGACCGTTTACTGAAACACTATATTGGATTTGTGGAGGTGGAGGTGGTGAGTTTAGGGGTTGATTCATATTTTGTCCAATTTGGTTCATCATACCAGCCATTTGATTACCCATTGCACCTCCCATCATCATTCCTGTAATCAATCCAGCGGGGTTCATTCCTCCGCCTTCGCCCATGTCCATGTTACCCATATTTCCTAAACTTTCAGCTCCTGTTTTAAGAACCTCTGTTTGTTGATTGAGTGCATGAGTGCCGATAAAGTTGGTTTCGGTTTGAAGTTTCTGTGCCCTCTGTGATTCTTCTCTTTGAATACGCAATGTTTCATCCATATTTTGTGCATTAATATTTTGCATGTCTTCCATATTCTTTATATTAACATCAGCTTGGGCTAGTATGGTTTTTGTTGTTTGCTCGGCTGTTACTTTTCTTAACTCTGCATAACCCTCACTTTCTTTATCAACTTCAATAGCAGCAAGATCAAGTCTTTTCATATTTACACCAAAATCATTTTCAAGTATTGGTTTGAGGTAAGCAGCAACAATTTCATTAATTTCAAAAAGTTTTCGTTCCATTTGAAGAACTGGTATTCCTTTGTCAGCTGGGATATTTGTTATTACACCTTTAATATATCTTGTAACAGCATCTCTAATTTGATTATTAAAATCTTCTATATCAAAGTTGATAAGTCTATTGAGTTTAATAAATCTTTTATAATCTGTAATATTAAAAGTAATTGTACCTCTTGCTACCATAGGCACAGCAAAATCTAAAAATCTTGGGTCAAATACATCAAAGTAAGGGACTCCAAACTTAATCTGAACATTGCCCGATAAATTAATAAAGTAGATTTCTGCCTGAAATGGAGAAGCACCACCAAAAGCAGCACCAACAATGCTGGTTAGTACAGGAAAGTTCGCAGTTTTTATTGTATCATCATAGGGACCCAAAATGTAATCTTGAATCAACTCGTCTTTTTGTTGATACATAAAAACGGCTAATTCTCCGTCTTTAACTCGCAAACTACTACCGTAGCGTATTGAATTTTCTTTTTTTGTTGTGTTTGCTTCACCAGATGGTCGCCATTTCCAAACAAGATATTCTTGTTCGTCACAACGGATTACGTCAATTAATCCGCCTTCTGATTTATTCCCGAATAACCCCATATTTTTAATATTCTTTTGCAATTATTATAGAAATTGTGAAATTTTTTACATTTGACAACTTATCTATATCTTGTTTTGTGTAAGGTCCTCCTTTAAAAGACAATAGAACTTCTTCTGATTCTGAATAAAAAAGAGCTTTGTTATCTGGATCATCGCCATTCAACAACTCAAGACTCTTTATTCCAACTGAATTATTGTTTTCATCTTCCAAAATTAGTGCCGAAGTAAGTTTACCGCAATGGGTTTCATTAGAATAAGGGCATCCTTCTTTTATTTTCGTAATTTCTTTCTTTAATTTTAGTTTATTGTTTGGATTTAGAGTTAGCTTTATCCCCTGAATCGACAAAAAGTAACCTCTTGCGTCATAATATATTTTATAATCTATATTTACAACTACTTTGGTAGAGGTTATTTGATACAAACTACCGAAATTCCCTGTTGTTTTAAATTTTCCTCCATCAATAATATATTCCTTAGTTTTTAGTTCAGCTAATTTTTCTTGTATTTCTTCTATCATAAGTTCATAGTTAGATTTTTGCTTTGGAATAAATAATATACTAGCGGCTATCAAACAAATAATTCCATACACAATCCAATTTTGAAACATTAATTTTTTTCGTTTCTTCTCAATATCTTGAATTTCTTTCTTGAACTCATCAATAAGATTAGAAACTTTCTTATTTTCACCATAGAATATTTTGGCAGTTCTGCTATTTTTTTCAAAGTCTGCTTTTAGTTTCTCAAGAGAGGAATCATTCTTTTCTGTAATAAAAATCCCATTTTCCTTCAATTCTCGTTCTCTTTTTTCTTTAATATATTTATTTTTAAAAATAAAAAAAGCACCTATAACACAAGCACCGCCAACAATCATTAGTATATATTTCAAATAAATAATGCTAAATTTTGTAGCTATTATAAAAAGTATTACACCAATTAAAATTAAGATGATTGGCAGTTGTTTTATTAATGTTGAAATTACAGTCGGTTTTGGAAACGATTTTATTTCAATAATGTCATTTTCAATATTTTCAATCAAAGCTTCTAATGATTGACTATCGGAAACCGATGATTCTGTATTTAAAACATAACCACAAGCAGGACATACATTACTCAAAGCAGGTATAGGTTCTTTACATCTTGGGCATTTTTTTACATCACCAATTTTAACAGATTCAGGTGTAGACGTATCTGATTTATTGCCTTGCTGTTTTTCAAACAATTTTGCTTCAAGTACCATTTCAAATTCATCAAGGTCAACCCCAAGTTCCTCTGCCTTTTTGAAAAGAATTTGCTTTTCTTTTTCTGTTAGATCTCCATCTATAAGAGCCATTTCAATCAATTTTTCTAACTGTTCGTTGTACATATTTTTTTAATTAATTGTTTTGGCTCCGCTTAAGGTGGTCGCCATCACCATAAATATACAAATAATATCTTTTTGCAAATTTACATCAAAAATTTTTTTTCTAAGCAAAATTATAATTAATTTTTTGATTATTTTTAATTAAATTTTTAATTTTAGATCCACTACCTCCTGAATCAAAAAGAATTTTTTCTTTTTCTGTTTCAATTAAGAAAGCGTCTCCTGAACCAATTTCTAATGCTCTAAATTTCATATATCGTTTTTTTTAATATGTTACATAACTTTCCTAAGCTTGTCGATCGGATGGGTTTCGAAACACAAAACTGTCAACATGAGAAGAAGTTTATTTAGTTGCGATACCCTTTAAATTAGCACTATTTCTGCAATAAAATATACCAACTGTTACAAGCTGCCGTTCGTTTATTATATTGAATTTCTTCTTATTGCGTCAATAATTGAACTAGTTTGCCAGTATACAATTTCGTCAGCAGCATCTTGCACAACTTTTGGCATATTTTTTTGACCCCAAGGATAAACAGCAATAATTGGTTTATTATAAGAATTTGCAAGTTCAATTTCCTTTAAAATCCAATCACTATAATGAGCATACATACCACCCAAAATAATAATGCAATTAACTGGACGAATTTGATTCTTTAATAGATCAGTCAGTTTCACTTTTCCGACCGTGGTATTTGGATCAACAAGTGGGTCATGTTCAGGAACACTGTAATTTCTCCATTTAAAAAGTGGAGCTTCTTTTAGCAATTTTTCAAGACGATAATAATCGCCATTGTATCGCCAAGCATGGCTGATAAACAAATCATAAGTCTTTAATTCTGGCATAATTTTTTTAATTTTGTTTGTTAATATACTGACTCCAAGCGGAGTTTTCTTTACTCACTAAATTTTCTGTTCGTGTAACTAATAGTTTGAAAGGGTCATCTTCTTCGTTATAAGGTCCTGTTTTTGTTAGAAAAAGAATTTTCTCGTGTTTTAATGTTTCAGCGGTTGTTCTATATTCTGTCCATTTTTCTTGAAACTTTAAAAGTCCTGATAATCCTGATAGGATTGCGATCAATGAACCAAGTATTCCGAGAATAATATTTTTTATTGTCGGGCAAAACTCAAGTCCAGCGAATAATGGAATTGTCGCAGAGAAAACAATTATTAACCCTTTAGTCCAGTGGTTAAATAATTTGTTTTTAGTTGCCTTGTCACTGTACCAAGTAATTTGGTCGTCAATTCTTGTTTTTATATACTCTTCTTCCGTCATTGTGGTCTGTCTTTACAGTTGCTTGTAACTCGTTTTATATACGCTAATATATAGCACTTATCTTCAAAATTTTGATGTATAGACACTATAATGTTGTATTTTATTTCTTTCTTAAAATCCATAAGTAATATTTTCCCACAAATTTACATTAAAATTTAAAATTTACAAATAAACATATAAAAAACTTTGAAAAGTAATCTTTATATTAACATTCATAGAAAATAATGTCTGAACCACTGATTATCAAATGACCTGCCTGTTGGACTATGATTTATTAAATAATTTAATGTAGTTTAATGTAGTTTAATATAGTTTAAAATAATTTAAGGTAGTTTAAAATAGTTTAATGTAGTTTAAACATCTTGCTTAAACCCTTACACTTTTAAACCTTTAAACTCCTCAACTCCTCAACTTCTCAACTCATCAACTTCTCCCAGTCTCCCCCTCTCCCCAGTCACCCCACCTCTCTCTCACTTCTCAAAAAAAAACCTATTTACTAAACTCAAACAAAAATAAAAGCTTAATGGCAAATAAATATTATTTTTGCAAAAGATAGAGTTTTTATATTTATAATTTAGGATAAATTATTTTACTATGAATTTTATCAATGAATTATTTTTTGGTACAGGTATAGCTCATTCAGTGTTTATCATAGCTATTATTGTAGCTATAGGAGTGTATTTAGGCAAAATAAAAATTTTTGGAATATCTCTCGGTGTAACGTGGGTATTATTTATAGGAATACTTTTTGGACATTTAGGCTTCATCGTAGATGAGCATATTATCAGCTTTGTCAAAGAATTTGGTTTAATATTATTCGTATATTTTGTAGGATTGCAGGTAGGACCGAATTTCTTTTCTTCATTAAAAAAAAGTGGATTTAAATTAAATTTATTAGCATTATTAATTATTGTATTAGGTGTTTTAATAACCTATACAATACATAGAATTACTAAAGTGCCAATGTCTACTATGGCAGGAATATTATCTGGTGCTGTAACTAATACACCTAGCATGGGAGTAGCACAACAAACATTTGTAGAATTGACGGGACATGCAGACCCATCAATTGCTCTCGGATATGCAGTAGCTTATCCATTAGGTATTGTAGGTGTGATTCTTGTAATCATATTATTACGATACATTTTCAAAATAGACATAAATAAAGAGAAAGAAAATCTAGAAAAATCTGACAATAAAAAAGAAAGCCAAGCTCAAGTATTTTCTTTGCAAATAACTAATCCTAATGTTTTCGGTAAAAGTATTTATGAAGTAAAAAAATTAATAGATAAAGATTTTGTAATTTCTCGTGTCTTGCACTCCGATACCAATACTATTGAAATTGCACAACCCAAAACTATCTTAAATAAAGATGATAAAGCATTAATAGTTACAAATTTGCAAAATTATAATGAAATAGTGCAATGGATAGGTGAACCAATAGAAATGGAAAAGGATCAATGGGATGAGCTCGACCATAAATTGTTCTCGGAACAAATAATTATATCTAATTCAAAAGTCAATGGTAAAACTATAGGACAATTAAAGTTAAGAAGTCATTTTGGTATCAACGTTACTAGAGTAAATCGTGCTGGTTTTGATTTAGTAGCAAATCCTAATTTACCACTGCAGATAGGAGACAGACTAACAGTGGTAGGTACTGAATCTGCTATTTATAATGTAGAAAAGTTTTTAGGAAACTCTCTAAAAAAATTGAATGAACCAAATCTATTTGCTATATTTATTGGGATAGCTTTAGGAGTACTTTTAGGAAGTATTCCATTTAGATTGCCTGGTATTCCAGAACCTATAAAGTTAGGTTTAGCAGGTGGTCCATTAATAGTAGCAATACTATTAAGTAATTTTGGTAATAAATATCATATCATAACATATACAACTGTGAGTGCTAATCTAATGGTCAGAGAAATTGGCATTGCTATGTTTCTAGCAGCGGTAGGAGTAAGTGTAGGCAAAGATTTCGTACAAACTATTGTAGATGGAGGTTATATTTGGGTTGTCTATGGAGCGATTATCACCATTTTACCTATTTTAATTGTTGGTATAATTGGTAGATTATTTTTCAAATTAAATTATTTGACTCTCATAGGTTTGATAACTGGTAGTGTAACGGATCCACCAGCTTTAGCTTTTGCTAATTCTCTATCAGATAATGATGCTCCTATGGTGAGCTATTCTACAGTTTATCCACTTACAATGTTTCTTCGCGTTATCACTGCTCAGATATTGATTTTATTTTTTGTTTAGATTCTAATACAAATATTTGTTTGGTATTTTCATCTACTTTCACTATTTCAGAAATTCGTCTCCCTACTAACCATATGATCTGTCCTGTTGCATCTTCTAAAACAAATTGAAAATGTTTCTCTATAGGAGTAGCTTTTTGATTGATTAAAAAATCGCTAACCTTCACTAATGATTTCATACCAAAAGGTACAAATGCATCCCCATCTTTTATTTTTCTTAACTTCAATGGAAATTTAATCTTTTCTATATCCATAAAGGCAAAATGAGGCATTTTATTTATACTTAATTC
>Ga0208195_1001754_pt1 | contig 22713 bp, 23 predicted proteins | sample AD_UKC077_MetaG_FD_184441 | JGI IMG/M metagenome (GOLD analysis project Ga0208195, IMG submission 184441) | Active sludge microbial communities of municipal wastewater-treating anaerobic digesters from USA - AD_UKC077_MetaG (SPAdes) (version 2) | ecosystem: Engineered > Bioreactor > Anaerobic >...
ATCTACCTTGCTATTGATGAAATGGCTCAACCGAAAGTGGCATTCAATGTGATCGTGACTCCCGAAGAACCTGCCCCAACATCTGAAGAAACCTATGAACAACGCACTTACTCCTTGAGCCTTGGTTTTCTGAAGCAAGCCAAGAGCGACAAATTTGCTGAGTACCTTGCCGACCGAATCATGCATGGGGTTGAAGCCAAGTGGGTTAAGGAGCTTTTAACTGCCTATCTGGATGACGAACAGGTGTTACATTTCGAAGTAGTTGCACCTGATCAGGAAACAGTAGATAGACTGGCGGAGGATGCACAAGGATATTTTACGGATATCATCCGTGAGCATCTAGATGTCAACTATCTTTTTGAAGTTGAAATAATGGAACGCACCGCATCTTTTGAGCCAAATCCCCTTATCAAAAGCGAAAGAGAGCGGCTGGAGAAAGAGTTTAATGAAGTGCGTCTTATGATCGATCAGCATCAGGAAGCAATTGATCTGAAAGTTAAGAAGGCCTTGGAACAGGCACTCGAAAAGCAGACGGTCCAGCTATCGGAAGAGATTGTGGAGAAAAAGGTCAACCTAAGGCGCAAAATTATTAGATTTGGAGGTGCTGGTGCCGTTGTAGGTATTTTGATTACGTCCTTTTTCGCTGTCTTCCGGGCGACATCACCGGCTGTTGTCTGGTCACCTGAAGAATTAGCTGATCAGCTGGGACTACTCTACATCGGATCCGTCGCACTTCCCAATTTATCGGACAGGAAGAGATTCGGCGCCGGCTTTGATCGTTGGCTGGAAAATACTTTCTATCGCGAGAAAAAAACAAATGAAGAAGAAAACCTGGACTATCTGGCCTCTGTCATTGAGGGATTGGACAAAAATTTGAAGCCGGAATCATATCCGAACCGTCCCTATCATATTGCCATTATGGGTGAAGCTGAGGGCTCAACCTGTGAAAATCTGGTTAATGCTTTGCAGGGGTTAGGTTCGGTGCAAAGTGTTGGAGTTATTGCTGACACAGTTGAAGGAATAAAAGTGCTCCAATCTTCGGATGCCGTAGTACAACTGGTTCAGGCACGCCGTACCGATCTGCGAAAGACAATCCGGAACCTGGAGTTGGCCGCTGGCATGGGTGTGAAATTGCTCGGAATCATCGGAGTTGGATAAGCTTGGAAGAAGTTGCACTTGGATGAAGACAGAGGTCCCGGCGCACCTCTTGTTTGTAATTGGGCTGGAAACATCGTAAAATGGCAAACAAGGGTGGTACATCCGCTTAGTCTTGGTACGAAAAGATATGCGACAGAAGCGCAAAATTGATAAGATTCTCCTGACGACTGCCACAGTGCTGGTGGCCACCGTTTTCGTTGCCTTGCTCTTCCGGCTGATCAACGACGGTCAAGCCAGGGATCCTGAAGAAAATGGACCGCACTTGACCCAGCCCGCTTGGGTCGCAGAAGAAGGCCTCTTCAACGTCGAAGGCCTGATCGACCGTCATCATCCAGACAATGAACTTATCTTCCTGCTTGATGAAGTCCAGGCCCCCGTCAATGAAAATACCCACTCTCCCGTTACAAGCCCGGTGACACGCCCCAAGGCGACGATTCGTCCGCGCAAGACGGTTCCTGTCTCAATGAGCACCGAAACTTCCACGCCAAACACCACATTTCGAGAGGTGGACTTACGCTACTATGTCCTGTCCGAGTCAGGCCTGAACCTGCGTGAAGGGCCCTCCACTGATTCACCGGTCAAGCAACTGCTCGAATATGGCCAACCTCTCCGGGTCATCGCCCTGAGCAATGACTGGGCCAAGGTTCGCCTGGCAGGGTACGAAATCGGTTACGTCGCGAAGAGGTACATCAGTCAGTACCCGCCCGCGACAACAACTACCGTGACGACAACAACCACAACACCCGCGACAACTCCCCAGCCCACCACGACTGTGGCGCCCACCACGACCAGAAAACCCGTTGACAAGGGGCAGGGTGAATCATCATTTACTTTTGTCCTGTCGGGAACACCGGACGGGATTGCCAGGGCCAACTTCAACATTATTAAGGAAGGCGGACTGATCAACAAGGAAATCAGTCCCTCCATCAACCGCCACTACAACGACTTCACTGACAATGGGGATGGAACCATCACGGTGGATGGCCTGACCTTCGGTTTCCTCGACCAATACGGTTCACGCTACGCAACCCATTATGATGGCGTGGAGGTCTGCCGCCAGCAGATCAAGGCCAGAGGAGGCACATGCCGGCAGGGTCATACCACCCCAACCAATCACAATACCGGATCAGGCATTCCCGCCCAACGCGGGCTTATTGCCGTCGGCGCCAGTGAGATTGATATCTTTCCCCGGGGAACAGTCCTTTTCATCAAGGGCTACGGTTTCGGAGTCGTAGCCGACCGAAGTGGAGGCAGCTTGGACCTCTGCTACGATCCGGATGAATGTTCTCTGCTGACGCGCAGCAACAGCGTATCTGCCATCTACGTCATCGCCAGGCCGTGAGCTCAAATAAACAGGCAAAAACCGGGGAGGGGCAGCCGCCCTCCCTTTTTCTAATGCTAAAAAAATACAATCTTTTCCCGACCCGGTCATTGGGTCAGGTATTTCTGATCGATCAGCGTGTGATTGAATCGATCTTGAATACCCTCCAGCCTGATTGCCGGGATCTTATAGTTGAGATCGGGGCCGGCCCGGGTATCATCACGAAGCGATTGGCGGAAAGGGCTGGCCACGTCCTTGCTGTTGAGATCGACCGCAAGTTCAAACCCCTTCACGATGAGCTGTTCGGGGACCTTGAAAGGCCACCTGAAATGATTTACGAAGACGCGAGACAAGCAAATTACCATAAACTCATTAGAAAGACGGAAGGACGCCTCCTGGTCTTCGGCAACCTGCCCTATTATCTGACCACCGAACTGATCCTGACTGCCATAAGCTGTCTGTCAGGGATGTCGAAAGCGCTCTTTATGGTCGAGGAGGAGGCCGCCGAACGGATTCTGGCCCAACCGGGAACGAAAAAGTATGGGACCCTTTCCATGGCAAGCCAGCTTTTTGGGCAATGGCGAAAAGAAAGAACCGTCCCACGCGCTGCTTTCTTCCCCAAGCCCAACGTTACGTCGGCGCTCATGGCCCTGACGCCTTCGGACGATGAGGGGAAAAGAGAAATTGCTTCTGATCCCTTATTCCATCGCTTTCTGACAGGACTTGCCCAGTACCGTCGAAAGAATCTAGCCAACGCCTTAAAACTTTCAGGGGCAGTGAATGAGGCCATTCCCCCAAAGATTAAGATCTTCCTTGGCGAACAGGCAATCGCTTCCGGAGCCCGGGCTGAGCAGCTGACCCCTGAACAGCTGGGTGAGCTATTCCGCCTGCTCAATTTGTCAGAAAAGACCTGATTCAGTAAGATGACGGTATGGAAGGAGAATCCTGGTGATCCCGGAACTCTACTATAGCCTGGAAGCCGGGGCCAAGGCCCCCGTACGCGCATCGGTAGACGCGTCAGGCTTTGATTTGTTCGCTCATGAGGATACGGCCATTGAGCCGGGCAGAACCGTCCTTGTTTCCACGGGGGTGAGATTAGCCATTCCAATCGGATTTGAAGCCCAGGTGCGGCCGCGGAGCGGGCTCTCACTGCGGACCCGGTTGCGCGTCGCCAATTCACCCGGCACCATTGACGCCGATTACCGGGACCTTGTGTCAGTCGTTTTCGAGAACACGGCATCCTTGACCGATCCCTATTCCTATCTTCAGGAACACCCCGAATTGATCGATTCATTCAACCAGCATTACCATCCGGTCGATATGGCTCATTTTTTCCGGGAACGCCAGGGCCTCCTGCTTCCGTTCGGCCTGCCTGACATGAAAGTCTATCTTGACGGTGAGGGGCATCCTCTCGGAACCATTTTTATCAAGTCTGGTGAAAGAATTGCCCAGCTTGTTTTCGCCAAAGTCGAGTTTCCTGAACTGATTCAAGTCGACGATGTATCCCTGATCGGCAATGACCGGGGAGGAGGCTTCGGTTCGACAGGCAGGGTCTGAACTGCAAAATAACGGAGGAATTGAGATGCTTTTGTCTGAACAGCTTCATCTGATGAATGAGTGCCAGGTATCAATCCGAAACGAGCGCCCCTTCGACTATCTCTCGCTTCTGGTCCCGGTTGAGGGCTTTGCCATGCTCAGTTATCTCGACGATGCCGGACATGTGAAAGACATTCCCGGCAACCTGACCATGCTGCTGACGACGAATGAACTTGCTCTTTCGCTGTCCACAGACACTTTCGGGCTGGCGATCACCTCAAACCCGCGTGAACTCTTTTTTCGCCTTCATAATTTCCTGTGCAGCCAGGATGGCTATAGACGGCCTGAATTTGCAAGCCGGATTGACCCGACTGCCATGGTATCGGCAAAGGCTCATGTAGCTGAGGCCAATGTGGTGATCGGAGCGGGCGTCGTGCTTGAGCCTTTTGTCATGATCTATCCGGACACGGTGATAGGGGATTATTCGGTGATCAGGGCCGGAACCATCCTGGGCGGTGTTGGCTTTGAGTTCAAACGGACCGGGGATGAGGTGATGAGTGTGTCTCATGCAGGAGGCGTCATCATCGAAGATCATGTTGAAATCCAGAACAATGCTTGCATCGATCGGGCCATTTATCCTTGGGATGACACGAGGATCTCTTCCTACAGCAAATTGGACAATCATGTTTATGTGGCCCATGGCTGCAAAATTGGCAAAAGAGCACTCATCACCGCTCATTCGGTTGTGGGCGGCCGTGTGGTTGTCGGTGATGATGTCTGGATCGGATTTAATGCCACCATCCGCAACGGACTGAAAATAGGTGACCGGGCCCGTGTCAACATGGGAGCCGTGGTCACCCGTTCAGTCGGGAACGATGAGTCGGTAACCGGCAACTTTGCTATTCCACACGACCAATTTTTGAAGCTCCTGAAAAGAGATCTCAAATCCCTGGAGCAAGACTGACCGCCGCTTGGAGTTTTTCGACTTATCTTTTTCTTGATAGGGAGTCTCGCATTCGATACGCCTTCCTGCGTTTTCACGCTTTATAATGACCAGGAAAATAGGACCTCTGTTCTGCTGAAAGGAAGCAAGATGCTTGAATTACAAAACGTATCTTTTGCCGTCGACGACGATGGCAAGCAAAAATACATCCTGCGGGACATCAGTTTTGCGACCGGTGACAAGTTTGTTGCCATCACGGGACCCAATGGCAGCGGCAAATCCACTTTGGCCAAGCTAATCATGGGGATCATCAGGCCGACGTTTGGCCGGATCTTTTTCAACGGGGAGGACATCACGGATCTGGGCGTCGATGAGCGGGCCCGAAAGGGCATCAGCTACGCCTTCCAGCAGCCCGTCAAGTTCAAGGGCATGAAAGTCTTTGAATTGGTCTCTTTGGCGGCGGGCCGTGAATTAACCAAGGACGATGCCTGCGAATACCTGTCAGAGGTGGGTTTATGCGCCTTGGATTACGTCAACCGGGACCTGGACGGGAGCTTGTCGGGTGGGGAGTTGAAACGGATTGAGATCGCCATGATGCTGGCCCGGGGGACTTCTCTGACCATTCTGGATGAGCCGGAGGCAGGGATCGACCTTTGGAGTTTCCAGAACCTGATCGGTGTTTTCCGCCATCTGCATGAGGTGACCGGCGGGTCGATTTTGATCATCTCCCACCAGGAGCGGATTCTGAACATGGTGGATACCATCATGGTTTTGGAAGGGGGCCGGATTGAAAAAATCGGCCCCAGGGATGAGATTCTGCCCGGTCTGATACTCCCGGCCGATGACTGCCGGGCCACCTGCGACTACTATGCAGTTTCCTGAGGTAGCTATGAATAACAAGAAACCGGTTGATCCGGTCAAGGATCAAATCTACAAGCACCTGCTGGCGGAGGTTACAGGCCTCTATGATGTGCCCATGGGCGCCTTCAATATCCGGTCCGACGGCGAGGGGGCCGGCCGCAAGACCACCGCCAACATCGACATTGTGACAAAGGCCGACCAGCCGGGGATCGAGGTCAGAGTCAAGCCGGGAACCAAAAATGAAAGCATTCATATCCCGGTGGTCATCGGCCAGACCGGCCTTCACGATCTGGTCTACAATGACTTCTACATCGGCGAGGGGGCGGATGTCACCATCGTGGCCGGTTGCGCCATCCACAACCCCGGAACTGACGAGAGCTCCCACGACGGCATTCACCGCTTTTTCCTGGCAGAAAACGCCCGGGTCAAATACCTGGAAAAACACTACGGGGAGGGGGAAGGAAAACGCGTCCTCAATCCCACCACCGTCATCGAGCTGGGGCCGGGAAGCCATCTGGAGATGGATAGCGTTCAAATCCAGGGGGTCGATTCAACCGTCAGGAGAACCGAGGCAGTCGTCGGCGACGGAGCCAGCCTGATCGTCAGCGAAAAGATCATGACCGAGGGGGAACAGACCGCCGAAACCATTTTTGACGTCAAGCTGGACGGAGAGGAGTCACGTACCCACTTGATCTCCCGTTCCGTGGTCCGGGGGCGATCCCGTCAGAAATTTGTCTCACAAATGACCGGCAATAACAAGAGCCGGGGTCATTCCGAATGTGACGCCATTTTAATGGATCAGGGCAAGGCCGTTGCCATCCCCGAAGTGACCGCCAATCATCTGGAGGCCGAGCTCATCCACGAGGCCGTCATAGGGAAAATTGCAGGCGAACAGCTGACCAAGTTGATGACCCTGGGTCTCTCCGAAAAGGAAGCTGAGGCCCGGATCATCAGCGGTTTCATGAAATAGACTAAACCACCGAATACTCAAAAAAGAGCTGGCCGCGCTCAAAGCGGCCGATATCCAGATCCGAAACATCGATGGTCAGGGGGCGGTCCAGGATCATTTCCGTGATAAGCTGGCCCGTGGCAGGCGCCAGCATGAAACCATGGCCCGAAAAACCCAGGGCCAGGAAGAAGCCCTCCAGGCCCGGCACCGGCCCGTAGATGGGCTGGGCGTCTTCCGTGTTGCAGTAATGACCTGCCCACTGGCGCAGGATTCTGGCCGAGCGCAGGTAGGGGAGCAGCTTTCCGCAGGTCTTGGTCATCTCCTCCATGAAACGCCAGCCCGGTGTAATTCGAAGGTCGCGCGGCTCAGAATCGTCGCTCCGCCCCATGATAATGGACCCATGGGGGACCTGCTGGATGTAAATGTTGTAGGAAAAACCCATGACCATAGGTTTCAGGACAGGCTCAAGAGGCTCCGTCACCAGGATCTGGTGGCGCTGGACAAAGATGGGGATGTCCACTCCTGCCATGGCCCCGATGCCCTTGGACCAGCCGCCCGCGGCATTGACCACGATGGGGGTCGCGATTCGGCCCTGATCGGTTTCCACCGCTTCAATTTTCCCTTTTTTCACTTCAATGCCAACCACTTCCGTGTGCTTGAAGATCTGAACGCCCAGCCGTTCGGCCGCCAGGGCATAGGCTTCGGTAGTATGAAAGGGATTAAGATGGCCGTCGCGATGGCAGAAGGTGGCTGCCACAAACTGTGAGGTATCGATATGGGGGACAATCTCCCGGGCCTCCCCCGGCGTTAAGTACTTGGAATCAATGCCCAGGCTGTTTTGGAGGGCCACATTCTTTTTGAACTGTTGGGCCTCCTTCTCATTGGCTGCCACAATCAGGTAACCCGACTGGTCAAACTCGATGTCCCGTTCGTATTCAAGGATTTCATTGGCCTTTTCAAAAAACTCAATGGAAAACAAGGCCAGCTGACAATTCCGTTTGGCGCCCCACTGCATGCGGACCCCGGCGCCGCAGCGTCCCGTCGACCCGTTGCCCAGGGTATCTTTTTCAAGAACAACAACATCCCTGACCCCTTCTTTAGCCAGATTCCAGGCGATGGCGCAGCCGGAGACACCGCCGCCGACAATAACCACCGAAGCACTTTTAGGTAAGGACATCTTCTTCCTCCTCCATGAAAAAAGAAATGGGAAGCGACCGGGTCGGCGGCCGGTGGGCTGAAGGTTCGACCTCCTCTACCGGTCTGCCGGTCATCCTGGCGATCAGGTCGGCGATCAGGGGGCCGCAGGTCCGGGCCTGGCAGGGGCCCATTCCAGCCCGGCTGATGCGCTTGATCTCATCTACGGTCGTGTAGCCTTCTTCAATCAGCTTGCGAATATCTCCAACGGTGATGCCCTCACAGCGGCAGATGATGGTGGCCTCGGCGGTGACCTGCTGATCTTCTCTTGGTTCTTTTTCTGATTCGGCATCAAGTTTGACATCCTGCTCTTTGATCAGGTGAAAGAACCGGACCTTCTGCGCGCAGTCCAATGGAACTGACAAGGTGACCTGGGGCGTGCCGGATTTTTTGCCTGACAAAACCCGGGTGACAGTTGCGTCCGCCACATAGGCGCCGGCCCGGTCCACGGCCTGCACCACCTCACCCTTTTCGGGCAGGGGGACAAACTCGTAGGGGATGGTCACCCTGGCGGTCCCGTCTCCTCTGGATTCATCGATAATGAAAATGGCCAGGCCGGGGCAGACCCCGGCACAGATGCCACAGCCGGTACAAAGATCGGGGACCAGCTCCGGCAGGTCATTAATGTCCTCCATGGGCAGGATGGCGTCAAAGGGGCAGGAGATGGTGCAGGGGTTGCAGGGGATCTCCTGGAAACACTCGATGACGGCGTAGGGACCCTTGCCCCGCCGCTCAGGGGAAGGCAGGGCGGCTTCCAGAAGATCGTCCGTGACAATGCCTGTCTCATACAGCATGGTCCACCTCCTCGCCGGACGGGCCCAAGAGGGTTCGCACAATGCCTTCCCTGATCTTTTCACCCGCGGGACCCGCCCGAAGCTGGCGCAGCTGTTCCAGGCAGTCCAGGCGTTCCTCCTCATAATGATCTGTCTTCAAGCCAAGTGAGGCCGCCGCCTCAAGCCCTGCCAGGCGTCCTTCGACCATGGCAGCGCTGGCTTCCTCGATGCCGGTCAGGTCACCCGCGATGTAAAGGCCGGGCACGCTTGTCTCAAGCCGGTCGTTGCGAACCGGGACATGGCCGCCCAGCTCCTTGACATAGCGCATGGCACAGCCGGCCTGCCAGAGAAGTTCGGCCAAGGGGGAGAGGCCGGCCGCGATGCAGATGACATCGCAGGCAACAGTCTCTTCCGTGCCGGGGATGATATTCCAGAAACGGTCGACCCCGGCAATAACAGCCGATTCAACCGAATTTTTTCCGTCGGCCCGGACGATGGTGTGGGAAGTCAAAATGGGGACACCTGCCCGGCGGATCTTGCTGGCGTGGACCAGGTAGCCGCCAATGGCGGGCAGGCCTTCCACAATGGCAGCTACTTCAACCCCGGCCTGCAGGAGCTGGTAGCTGACAATCAGGCCGATGTTGCCCGCTCCGATCATGAGGACCCGTTTGCCCGGCCGGACCCCATGAACATTCATCATGGTCTGGACAGCTCCGGCCCCGTAGATACCTGGCAGGTCATTATTGGGGAAGGAGAGGTACTTTTCCGAGGCACCTGTCGCCGCGATGATTCTTTCCGGCCGGACTTTCTTGTAACGTCCCCGGTGTTCCACTGTCAGAACGCCGTCTTCGTAAAGTCCGATGGCAGTCGCATCGGTCCACACGCTGGCCAGATCTGAAAAACCGGCCAGCTTCCGGCTCAAAAGGCCGGCAATATCGATGCCGCGTACCGAAGCGTGCTGTTTTTCCGAGCCGAAGAACTTGTGAGTCTGCTTGACCAGCTGGCCGCCCAGGTGGCCGTCTCTTTCAATCAGAAGGATGGAGGCGCCGGCCTCCGCCGCCGTGACCGCGGCCATGAGGCCGGCGGGTCCCCCGCCGATGACAGCAATATCGGGTTCATAAAACATCCGGCACCCCCCGATCCCTTTGTGTTTCCACCACCATGCCCGCCCGCAGGGGTTCAGTGCAGGTCCTGACGTTGGCCCTGCCGTCAACGATCATGAGGCAGGAGGAGCAGTTGCCGATGGCGCAATAATAACCGCGGGGCCTTCCCGTTTTGAAGTGGTAGCCCAGAACCATGACGCCATTGGCATGAAGGGCTGAAGCAATGGTATCGCCCTCCTTTCCTGTCAGGGGCCGGCCATCGAAGGTAAAAGGGATATCCTTTCGATGGCCGAAATCCAGGATAGGGTGTTCTTCAATGCGAAGTGACGAATGCTCCCCTTTCATCTCAGGCTTCCTCCATATAGGGGTAGGCAACGCCCGTGATGGGGACAAAGTTCTCCTTGATGGCCCGGGGGCTGGTCCAGCGGATCATGTTGAGCAGGGATCCTGCCTTATCGTTGGTGCCGGAGGCGCGCGAGCCGCCGAAGGGCTGCTGGCCGACCACGGCCCCCGTCGGCTTGTCGTTGAGGTAGAAGTTGCCGGCCGCGTGTGCCAGGGCTCTTTCCATCTTAACCAGGGCCCGGCGGTCCTGGGCAAAGACAGCTCCGGTCAAACCGTAAGGTGTGCAGGTATCGCAGAGCCGCAGGGCTTCGTCCAGTTCGTCGTCTTCATAGACATAGACGGTCAGGACAGGCCCGAAGATCTCCTCCACCATGGTCACGTAGTCCGGCTTTTTGGCCAGGATGACCGTCGGCTGGACAAAGTAACCTTTCGAATCGTCACAGCCTCCGGTCAGAACCCGGGCATCATCTGACGCGCGGGCCTCTTCGATGTAGCCCTTGATCTTGTCATAAGAGGTCCGGTCAATCACGGCTCCCATGAAAGTATCAAACTCAGCGGGATCACCGACCTTCAGTTGATCGATCTCCTCCAGCAGGCATTTTTCCACTTCAGGCCACAGGCTTTGCGGGATGTAAGCCCGGGAAGCGGCGGAGCATTTCTGTCCCTGGTATTCAAAAGCGCCCCGCGCCAGAGCTGTGACCAGGGACTCCAGGTGGGCGGTGGGATGGGCGAATACAAAATCCTTGCCGCCCGTTTCGCCGACCAGGCGGGGGTACTGCCCGTAATTTGCAATATTGCAGCCTACCTGCTGCCAGATCTGCTGGAAGGTGGCCGTTGAACCGGTAAAGTGAATACCTCCCAAGCGCGGGTCGGCCACAACGATCCGGCCGACATCCGCGCCGGCCGAAGGCACAAAGTTGATGACCCCATCAGGCAGGCCGGCTTCCTTGAGCATCAAATAGAAATAGTAGCTGGCCAGTGAGGCCGTGCCGGCCGGTTTCCAGACCACTGTATTGCCCATCAGAGCAGGGGCGGTCGGCAGGTTGCCGCCGATGGAAGTAAAGTTGAAAGGGGTAATGGCCAAAACGAAGCCGTCAAGCGGCCTGTATTCCATCCGGTTCCAGATCCCCTTGGAGCTTTCCGGCTGCATGCGGTAGATTTGGTCGGCAAAAGCCACATTGTAACGGAAGAAGTCGCAGAGTTCGCAGGCCGAATCAATTTCCGCCTGGAAGACGGTCTTGCTCTGTCCCAGCATGGTGGAGGCATTGATGCGGTCGCGCCAGGGGCCTGAAAGAAGGTCGGCAGCTTTTAAAAAGATGGCCTGGCGGTGCTCTGCCGGCATGGCGGCCCAGGAGGCCTTGGCTTCCACAGCCGTGTCCATGGCCAGCCGGAGTTCACTCTCGCCTGCCTGATGAACCCGGGCCAGGACATACCCGTGATTGTGCGGCATGACCACCTCTTTGATCTTGCCGGTCTCAATGGCCTGACCGCCAATAAAAACCGGTATATCAACCACCATACCGGCCTGCCGCTTGAGTTCGCGTTTGAGTGACGCGCGGGCCGGGGAACCCGGTGAATAGTCCGAAAGAGGCTCATTGCTTACCTGGGGAACCGAAAAAATACCGTTCATGCCTGTCTTCCTTTCAATCATTGGCCTTCAGGATCTGCCTTCAGCGGCCAGGGTTGCTGTGAAGGCTTGCGGCCGATCCAATCGTCATATGGCGCCAAAGCCTTCACCATTATAGGCATATTGAAAGCGCTTTGCCAGTTTCGGAAACTTGCTCCAGGAGGAAGAATCGCAGCCCTTATGACCAAAGTCTGCAGCTTGGTTCTGAAAAAATCCGGACCCTGATTTTTGGCTGACTCAATTCACAAGCGTATGGTTTCAAAGCCTTGAGCAAACAAGGAACAGGCAGGCTCCAGTCCAAAGATCCACATGCGTTCCCGGACGGCGAAGATGGGGGAGAAGAGGCTGGCCAGTCATCGTCCTGGCGTGCACCGCCAGGGATTTGAATATGAGTCAAAGGGTGGTTTTGAGAACCTGATCACCGAATCTGTCGGGCATTCCACATCGGATGAACCCGTTGGTTTTGAGATCAATCCCGCTGAAATTGTTCCTGATGAGAACTTTCATGACAAGGTACTTCAAAAAGAGGAGGGAGCGCTTGATTCCCGGAAGCGGAACAAGACAACTAAAGAGCATACGGGGCATGCGCTCCGGATTTTGAGCATCATAACGTCCCTCCAGAAGGTAGCCGCAATTGCGAAAGCATGCCGTGAACGCTGGAAAGTCAACCGGATTGAGACAGAATGCCGGTGCCAGTTAGGTGAGATACTCACACTGAATCCAGTGCATCGACAGATGCTCTTTTTTCAGAGACGGATAATCATTCAGCGAAAAAGAGCTGAATGAGCGGCCTGCTTACTATTATAGGGAAAAGTACTACTAATTGGTTTGCAAGCAATTCTGTGTCGCCACTGGTGATTTTTCGTCAAATTTTGAGCAAATTACAAAAGAATCGGCAAAATATCTGAAAAATTTTGTCAAATCCTCACTTTTGCTCTTGACATTCTCATTACAGTTTGGTAGCTTTACTTCGTCTGGGCTTTTTTAGAGAGCTTATGAAGGGCTAAGCGCTAACCAGTCGAAACAAGTGAATATTATTAGACAGGATAATATTTGTAAATCCTGAATAGCTATTCAAATCTTGCATGAACTTGGTGCGAAGGGCTGAATCCCTAGAACGATGAAGAAGTTCCTCAGGGAGGAGAACCAAGGTGAAAGAGATTAACAGGAACCACAAACCATTCGTTTGGCTGGCACGGCTTTTTTTGCTGATCGCAATCGTCAGCCTGACATCACTGGCACCATTTCGGACAGAAGCTTTGGGCAGGGGAGATGCTTCCCCGGCCGAAGGCGCCTTACCTCAAAGCAATGACATGACTGTGCAGGCCTTCTCGGAGGATGGGGGAAAGACCCTGGTTTCTTCGACTAATACCGATATTGAGAAATTGCTGGTTTCAACGGACACTGCGCGGGCTCTTCATATGCTGGAGGGTGAGTCCTGTGGGCGCTGAAGAGAGAAAACAAAGGCGGGGATTGATCAGTCCGGAAAAGACGGGCCGGCCCCTTGCCTTGTTATGTTGGTTTTAAATTTTTGCCTGGATGCCTGGCAAAATCATTTGGAAAGGAATGCAAATAAAATGAAGGGCAATGTTTGCAAAAGAAAAAAGGCCGGCTGGATAGCGCTGATTCTGGCGGTCTTGATGGTGACTGGACTTTTCCTCGCGGGGGCCGGCCGGGTACTGGCTGAAAGTGGAAAGGAGGAAGGCTATGAACTGGTGATCCAAAAGCGGACTGAACACCAGGGACGGGTTCCAGAGGGAACCAAAGTGACTTTCACCTATTCGTATGGAAAATTCGGAGAAGAGTGGGTGCAGCACAAGATTGAGCTTGGTATCCATGACGACCACACAATCAGAAATATTCCTTATGGTTACGGTTTCAAGGTAACCGAAGAAGATGATGAACGTTTTGAACTGGCAAATGTTGAGATCAACGGGGTGCATGCATGCGCCGAATATGACGGTAACCGGACGGTTACGGGAACAATGAGCAAGGGCAGTCAGACCGTCCTTATATTCCGCAATTCCTACAAGAAATCGGATGTGGAACCACCTGCTCCGCCTGCAGAGGAGGCAGTGGGCCATTTGAAAATCACAAAAAAGCTGGAGAATTATCCGATTGATCTTAACAAACCGTCATTTGAGTTTTCGGTCACGCTGGAAAAAGCGAAAGGAGTGCCCATCGCCGACGGCACTTATGGAGGCTTGGCCGTTAAAGACGGGCGAGCGAATTTTTCGCTTGGACCCGACGGTGTAATGGATGTGAAAAATCTGCCCGAAAAGACCCTCTATACCGTCACGGAAATAAATCATGAAGGATATACGGTGACTGTAGATGATGGTGATAAGGACAATGACAAGCTCGGTCTTAGCAAAGATACGGTTAGCGGCTGGATTGTCGCGGATCAATCACATCCTATTGTCTTCCATAACAAATGGAATCCTGCTCTTGAACCACCCGCCTTCCCGGTCATCGAGATCAGGAAAGTTGTGACAGGCAATCCGCCTGACGACCGGGTCTTCGACTTTTCGATTGAACAGGGGACAATCACAAGAGAAATCATCAGCCAGCCTCTCAATGAGAAATTTCAGCTTGGCGATTTGGGTCACAAATCCTATACGGTGAATCCCCATTACCCGTACACCATTCGTGAAGCGGCGGTCGAGGGCTACAAGACGTCAGTCAAAGTGGATTACGAATATTTCGAGCAGTCCCCCGATAACGTCAAGCCCGCCCCCCTCCATGCAGTGGATCTGGGCGGACTATGGGTGAAACTTGGGGCTCTTGGAAGTAACGTCAAGAAGGTAACCGTCACCTTTGCCAACCACTGGGAGCCTGTTTCACCAACACCCCGATTCGTGGTCAAGAAGGTCGTTGAAGGTGAAACGACTGAAGGGGAGTTTTCATTCAAAGTTTTCTTTCATACTGATACAAGTATAGACAGCAGTTATCCGAATGTTGACAACTATACGCTGGGTCACGATGAAAAGGTGGAAATCTCGCCTTCAAGTAAGTGGAAATTTTTCAACGTGACCGAAGAAGAAGACGATCGATACGATGTCTATTACACCATCAATGATGGCGACCGTCAGGAGGGGCGTGTGGCCTGCGGTCCAATCAGCAAAGATGGTCAAGTACTCGTAACCTTCTATAATGTCCTTAGAATTAAAGACGGCGATGAAGCGCCTGGCGACGGCGATGAAACGCCCGGCGGCGGAGACGAAATACCCGGCGGAGACGAAACACCCGGCGGTGGAGATGAGATGCCTGGCGGCGGGAATGAAACGCCCGGCGACGGGAACGAAACACCTGGCGGCGAAGGGGAATCACCAGGCGGCGGGGATGATTCCGGATCAACCGGCGCGGACGGCGGAAGTGATCAGGGTGATGGCGGTCTGGTTGCCGGTGATCAGGATGAAGGAGACCCTGGCAATCCAGCAGGCGACAGCGGCAGCCCTGAAGACGATGATGAGACCCAGGTGTCCGGAACCGGGAGCGGTGATCAAACAGCCGCTGATGGTGATGGGCAGAGCGCGGAAAAATCTGAAGATGAAACACTGGTCCTTGGCAATGAAGACGAAATTAAAACACCGGCGACCGGTGTACGACTGCCCGGTACGCTGTACCTGGCACCTTTGATGGTACTTCTCGGTTCTTCGGCGCTGGTCTTGAGAAAGCGGGCACTCTCAAAGGAATGAGGATCAGTTAAAAGCGATTGTCCTGTTGCCAACAGGAAAACATTCAGGAGCCGTCTCTGAGCGGGACGGCTCCTTTTTGGGTAATAAAAGTACGAGTTCTGAGGTGTTCGTCAATTGTTTTTTCGAGCTAATAAGGACAAAACTACATATCCAATTCCGCTGAAACAGCGATCCTGCTCAGCTTCGCTTCCCGATGAAACAGAAACTTGAGTCCACTTGGCCAATCCGGTCCGCACAGGCGGGTATTGGGGGGATCGTATTGAGCCGGCAGTCATGCATTTGCAGCAGAGCGAAATCCGGCAATCCAACCTGCAGAGCCGGGCAGGTTCAGGATTTTCGTACACGTCCAGGAGAAATCAAGCGATATTGCCTGGTATGACACCTGTAAATCAGGCGCAGGAGTCAGTCCATTTTTGGGGGAAACCAGCGGGCAAGAAAAGCAGCCAGTGCCTCCATGTAAGCATCAGGGTCACCGGAATAAGCCTCCAGATGACCGGTGCCCGGGACCAGATGGGTGGCAGTCCTTTCGGGATGCAGCCTCAATCGCTCATCGATCAGCGGCCGGTAATTGCTGGTTTTGAGGAAAGGGTCCTGATCGTGACCCATGATCATGACGGGGAGGGGCAGGGAGGAAAAGTAGGCAAAATAATCCTTCCTGACGCTCTTGCCGGCTGACAGGCGGATTGCGTAGGGAACGGCATCAGGGAGCCAGAAAAGGGCTTTGTTGTTATTCTTCCGGATGACCGCGCTGATAAAAGCATCGCTGTCGCGGGCAGGTGTATCCACGATCAGGGCCCCGATCCGGTCCAGAGCCGTCAAGGCCTCTTTTGCCAGGGTCTCATCGTCGCTTCTTTGGGCGTCGTCTTCCAGGGAATCAAGTGCCCGCATGATAGCGGTCGTCCCCGACCCGAAGCCGTAAAGGATCAAAGGTGAAGAGGGGACGTGCTGGAGGGTCCATGCAATAGCGGCCCGGACATCTTCATATTCCGCATAACCGAAGGAAGACATGCTGCCGCCGGATTCACCGCTGTGACGAAGATCGAAGAGGAGCGTATAAAAACCCTCCCGGGACAGCTGCCTGATCAGGGGGGCGGAATCCAGGCCGAAGGGCAGACGGTTGCCGCCCTGGTCATGAACCAAAATGGCAGTTCCCCGGTTGATCTCTCCTTCAGGTTTGATCAGCCAGCCCTTGAGGGTGATCTGGCCGCCGCCTGAGCTGAAGGATACAGACTGAAAGGAGGGCAGAAGATTGGTGGCGTAGGGGGGGATGGGCTCGGAAGGCTGTTTCATCAGCCGGTCAGCCTTTACCAGGCTGGTCACCGCAATACCGGCCACGAAAACAAGCAGAAGAGCCAGGGCAATCAGAAAAAGCTTGACCCGGGATTTTTTCTTTCTACTTCGCAGGATGTAAGGCTTCTTCCTCAAAAAAAGCTCCTTGCCATCGGGGTTTTCAGGCGGTACAATCATAGACCGGCCCGCTATTCTATTGTACATTGATTGGTGACAGCAGGGGATAGGCATGGTTCAGGAAATGGGAAAACTTGTGCTGGGGATTGAAACATCCTGCGACGAAACCGCCGCAGCGGTGGTCCTTGACGGGCGCCTGGTCAAATCCAGTGTGGTCGCGTCACAAGTCGATCTCCACGCCTCTTACGGCGGAGTTGTCCCGGAACTGGCCTCCCGTGAACATGTTAAAACCATCCTGCCGGTAATCGACCGGGCCCTTGAGGAAGCGGGGATAGGCCTGAAAGATCTGAACGCACTTGCCGTCACTTACGGACCGGGCCTGGTCGGAGCCCTCCTGGTCGGCATCGCGGCAGCCAAGGGACTGGCTTCATCGATCGGCCTGCCGCTCATACCTGTTCACCATCTGGAAGGCCACATTGCATCGGCTTATCTGGCGGATCGCTCGCTGGCCCCTCCCTTTTTGTGCCTGATCGTATCGGGCGGCCACGCCAGCCTGGTTGAAGTCAGGGATTACTGCTCCTTTGTGGTTCTGGGCCGGACCCGGGACGATGCCCCGGGTGAAGCCTTCGACAAGATTGCGCGGACCCTGGGGCTGGGATACCCGGGAGGGCCCCTGATCGAGCAGGCGGCAAAAGACGGCAACCGGCAGGCCTTTTCCTTGCCGATCACCCTCTTTCCCGATTCCCTGGACTTTTCTTTCAGCGGGGTCAAAACCGCGGCCATCAATCGCCACCGCCAATTGATGCGGGAAGCTGAAAAAGAGGGTGCGGCCTGGCCCGCATCCTGCAGTTTGTCCGATTTTGCAGCTACCTTCCAGGAAACAGTTGTCCAGACTCTGGTTCACCACGCCCGGGAGGCGCTGCTTTCCGGTCCTTACCGCTCACTGGTGGTGGCAGGCGGCGTCTCAGCCAATAAGCGCCTCAGGGAAGCCATGGAAGACATGACGGACAGAATGGGAGTCCGCCTGACCATCCCCGCGCTTTCCTATTGCACGGACAATGCGGCCATGATCGCTTCGGCCGGTTACTACGCCTGGTGTTCCGGCAGGCAGGCAGATGCCAGCCTGAACGCTATTCCCATGGCGGAGCTGGAAGAGGTCAATCAATTCCTGGATCGGCAGGCGCCATGAAAGCAGAAGAGAAAAAAACCAAGCTGATCGTTGAGAACCGGCGGGCCCGCCACGATTTCCACATCTTTCGCAGGCTGGAGACGGGGATGGTGCTGACCGGCACGGAAGTCAAATCCGTCCGCCAGGGGCATTTCAGCATCGGCGAAGCCTACGTGACCGTCAAAGGCGGCGAGCTTTTCCTGGTCGGTGCCCACATCAGTCCCTATGAGCAGGGCAACCGTTTCAACCCCGACCCGGTGCGGGACCGCAAGCTCCTGGCCCATAAGCACGAAATTGTCCAGCTGGAAGCAGCCGTCCAGCAAAAAGGAATGACCCTGGTCCCTCTGAAAGCCTATTTTTCCGGTGGCCGCGTCAAGCTTGAAATCGGGCTGGCCCGCGGGAAGAAACTTCACGATAAGCGGGAGGTTATCAGAGAACGTGCCGTGGAACGCGACATCGAGCGCAGGATCAAGGATCAGGGACGAAAATAGCCTGACGGCGAATCAGCCTGGGATTGATCCAGGGGCTTGATGTAATGAATTATCCGGTCAACTTCCAAAAATCCCATCTTCTTATGAAAACCTTGGCTTGTCTCATTGTCCAGCTCACAGTCGGACGCAAAAAGGGTGCAGCCTTTTCTTTGTGACCAGTCTTCGCAATGGCGGACCAGCCCGCGCCCGATTCCCCGGTGACGGTAAGCGGGGAGGACATAAAGGGCTTCCAGGTAACCACAGACGTCACCTCTGGAAGCGCCCTCCACGTAGTCATGCCGGATTGCCACATGGCTGATGCCCACAGCTTTGTTCCCTGAACAGGCGAGAAAAATGGTCTCATTTGCAGCCTGGAGGATTTCCCGGTTTTCCTCCAGCAGGGAAGCGGGGTCATGGTCCTGGAAAAGCCGGGCAAGCAGATCCGTCACCTGGTCCAGATCGTCAGGTTTGGCTTTCCGGAAGCTTGGCTGGTTCATGGTTGGTCTCCTCCAGATGAAAATCTCTTTCAGGCGCACGGCAGGAAGCGTTTGGCATAAGGGGCGTGATTTGGTGAACACACTATAGCAAAAGCGGCAGCGGTAAAAGGAAGGATCAAGCCCAAAAATCGGTGACCCTCCAGCTGATTTGAGCAAAACGGGCTATTTCCCAGTTTCCGGCTTGCAGGTTACCACTTGGGAACCCTTGCTTCTCTATAATAAAATCGGCGAAAGCCTCATGGGAGACGCCTGAAGAAAAGATCGGAAAGGCAGGATAAATCCCATGAAAAAAATACTTATAGTGGTGGCAGCCGTACTGGCCAGCAGTCTGCTGGTCGTCGGCTGTATGAAGACACCTTCCCTGGACAAGCTGGTCCCGGGTGGCATCGGCGGCCTGATCGACCAGATTGAAAAAGCAGATAAGGCAGATCCGGTCGATAAGACAGACGGGCTTCCTTCGGAGACCGTCCGGGGGGAGGAGAGCAAAAATCGGGTTTTTCATCCGGCAACTCCTATGAAGCCTACCTCGAGGCAAAAGCGGGTCTGATCGAAAAGATGACCCGCGCCTTTGATGCGTTCCGTGACCATGGCATGGAGGCCGTATTCTCGATAATTGGCTTCACCACAGCGGACATCATGATGTGGCCGGCGGCCATCCTCTGGGATGATGAACTGTCGGCCCAGCAGACAGCGGCCATCTTCGGGGCAGTAGACATGAAACTTGAGCGGTCAGGAAACAAGGCCTCTCTCACCTATAACCTGGATGGAGAGGCCGTGAGTTTCACAGGCGAGCCCACTGATGGAGCGGATGGCTTCGTCTTCAGCTTTATCCAGGGCGGTCATGAAAAATTGCGGTCAGAGTTTGTCCGCACTCCCTACGGTTTTGCCGGCCAGTATTTCCTGACGGATGATGATGGCAAGGCCCGTCACTACATGGTGACCATTGCCGGCGAAGAGGGAGCCATTGGCATCGATCAAGATGCTGTCCGGCCGGGGCCGCTCACGGGGAAAGAGAGTTTGGATTTTCCCCTGACAGCATCCGAATGGTACCGGATCGAAGGCAAGCAACTGACGGGGCTGACGGGTGACGGCTTTAACATTGAAGCCACCATTCCCTAACCGGCCGATCGATAGGCAGAAAGAAAGAGGGGGCGCCTTGGCACCCCCTCTTGACTTGTCATGACCGGTTTTTGCCGACCTGACAACTTGTCCTTACAAGATGTGGGGATCTTCCTCCCAGCTGTAAAGGGAGGCCGGGTCCTTCACATTGGTATCGCGGCCCTCTGGCGGAAGATCCCTGGCTGACCCCGGGCAGGCAGGCTGAGTCGGCACATTGAGATCAGCGCCTCTGGCTTTGTCTTTTTCCCAAGCCTCACGGCTGTCCGATCGCATGGGGGTCAGATCGACTTCCTTGATGTCAATGCCCAAAGCCTCAGCCACTCCCTTGCCGTAATCCGGATCGGCCATGTAGCAGTGGACGATGTGGCGGTGTTTGATCTGAAGGGTGGAATCGCCCATGTTACGGGCTGTGTTCTCGAAGAGGACCAGCTTTTGTTCCGGAGTCATGGCCCTGAAAAGCAGGCCCGGCTGGCTGTAGTAATCGTGGTCGTCCTGGCGGAAATCGTACTGGTAAATGTCACCGCCCTCCTGGATCGGTTCGGCTTCCATGTAGTGATCCTGCCAGTTGCCGTAGCTGTTGGGCTCGTAATGGAGCTCGCTGCCCAGGTTGCCGTCCACCCGCATCTGGCCGTCGCGGTGGAAACTGTGGGGATTCTTGACGCCCTGGGGCGCATTGACCGGGATCTGGTGATGATTGACCCCCAGCCGGTAGCGCTGGGCGTCTCCATAGGAGAAGAGCCGGGTCTGCAGCATGCGGTCGGGCGAGTAACCGATGCCCGGTACATTGTTGGCTGGATTAAAGGCTGCCTGCTCGACATCGGCAAAGTAGTTTTCAGGGTTGCGGTTCAGGACCAGCTCGCCGACCTCGATCAGGGGGAAGTCGCGCTTGAACCACATCTTGGTCAGATCGAAGGGATTGTATGGCATCTTGCGGGCCTCCTCTTCGGTCATGACCTGGATGAAAAGAGTCCAGCGGGGGTACTTGCCCTGCTCGATGGCGTTGTAGAGGTCGCGCTGGTGGCTTTCCCGGTCATTGGCCACCACCGCGGCCGCCTCCTGGTCAGTCAGGTTCTGGATGCCCTGGCGGCTCCTGAAGTGGAACTTGACCCAGACGCGCTCGTTGGCCTGGTTGATCAGGCTGTAGGTATGGCTGGAGAAGCCGTGCATGTAGCGGTAGGAGGAGGGAATGCCCCGGTCGCTCATGGTGATGGTGACCTGGAGCAGGGCCTCGGGCAGGGAGGACCAGAAATCCCAGTTGGTGTTGGGGGATCTCATGTTGGTCCGGGGATCTCTTTTGACGGCGTGGTTGAGGTCGATAAACTTCTTGGGGTCCCGGAAGAAAAAGACCGGTGTATTGTTGCCGACCACATCCCAGTTGCCTTCCTCGGTATAGAACTTGACGGCGAAACCCCGGATATCCCGTTCGGCATCAGCCGCGCCCCGCTCACCCGCCACGGTTGAGAAGCGCATAAAGAGTTTGGTCTTCTTGCCTATCTCCGAAAAGATTTTGGCCTTGGTATAGCGGGTAATATCGTGGGTGACGGTGAATTCACCGAAAGCGCCCGATCCTTTGGCGTGCATGCGCCGTTCAGGGATGACTTCGCGGTTGAAGTGGGCGTGCTTTTCGATCAACCAGGCGTCCTGGATGACCTGGGGGCCCCGCTGCCCCGCCGTCATGGTGTCCTGGTTGTTGATGACAGGCGCCCCGTTCTCTCTGGTGATACCGGGTTGGGAGCCCCTGACATCATTGCGGCTCGGCTGATGGTCGCCGAGGTCGTTCTTCATCATGGGATCTTTGGTTTTCATGCAGGTGTCCTTTCTTCTGAATGATTCAGGATTTGGAATTGTTCTAAATGTTCTCCCATGATAGACGGGGAGTGGTCAGCATGGCGGTTTGGTATCTGGGGTAACGGGACAGGGCCGATTTCTTTTTTGAAAGCGAGTGAGTTTCCTTTTTCATCACGATTCAGCCGATGGACAGGAAGTCATGCCGCGGAGTGGCAAAAGTCGCCCGGCTGCCCGAAGCTCTTGCCAAAGCCGTTTCATTGTCAAACCAATACGCCGGTTCGGTGTCGCCCGGCTGTATGCAGGCATCGAAACTGACCCGCTGCGTTGTCATCCGAAGGCCTGCCCGGAGACGGATCCGGAACTGGCGACAACACCCGCTTCCACATCAGTGGTGGCATACGGGACTACTGCGACGACCACGACCACGACGTCGACCACGACCACGACTGCAAGCACTGGGGGATTAACTTTTTTTACCTTGCCGCCCCACCGCAATTCTGGCAATTCCCTTCCTGGGAGACTGGTACTGTACACCCACGAAACTGACTTTCTACACTGACTTTACGGTCAGGGACTACAACATGTTCTTCGATACTGAAGAATACGGACACTATACTTGCGATTACTCTTTGGCATAGGGGGAGATTATCTGGGACTTCGGTGGTATTGGAAGGTTCACCTTCACAGGTGACTGCCTGGTGTTTGAGCGCGGCGGGATATTCTGGCGCTGACTGGGAGCCTGATCTGATCAACAGGGAA
>Ga0208195_1001777_pt1 | contig 22492 bp, 18 predicted proteins | sample AD_UKC077_MetaG_FD_184441 | JGI IMG/M metagenome (GOLD analysis project Ga0208195, IMG submission 184441) | Active sludge microbial communities of municipal wastewater-treating anaerobic digesters from USA - AD_UKC077_MetaG (SPAdes) (version 2) | ecosystem: Engineered > Bioreactor > Anaerobic >...
CAAAATCATCGTCTAAATTTACTTTTATTTTATCTTGTTTAATGTACAATTCTTTATTTGAATCGAAACCTGTAGCAATTATTGTTACACTAATTTTTTCGCCAAGACTTTCATCAAAACCAGTTCCCCAGATAATATTTGTATTAGTGTCTTTTCCAACAATTTCTTTAAGATAACTTGTAATTGTGCCAAACTCGCTCATACTAAGTTCAAAGTCGCCTTGAGAACTAATAATATTCAGCAAAATATTTTTTGCTCCTTTAATATCATTATCCTTGAGTAGAGGAAATTCCAAAGCTCTTTTTATTGCTTCTATATCTCTGTTTTCTCCTTCGGCAGTTGCAGAGCCCATAAGTGCTACTCCGCTTTGTTTCATTACTGTTTTCACATCTTCAAAGTCAACGTTTATATAGCCAGGCACAGTAATTATTTCGGCAATACCTTTGGTTGCGATAGCCAACACATCATCTGCCAACTCAAAAGCATCTGTAAACTTCATGTCTTTGTATATTTCGTTGAGCCTTTCGTTATTTATAACTAATAATGCGTCAACATATTTTTTCATTTCATTTATTCCATCTAAGGCTTGGTTTATTCTTGTTTCGCCTTCTATTAAAAAAGGAATTGACACTATAGCCACAGTTAAAATATCTCTTTCATGGGCTGCTTTAGCAATTATTGGTGCTGCTCCTGTTCCAGTGCCACCGCCCATGCCTGCTGTAATAAAAACCATTTTTGTATTGTCGTCTAAGACTTTTTCTATTTCGGGCAAACTTTCTATAGCTGCTTCTCTTCCTTTTTCAGGCTTATTTCCTGCTCCCCTACCTTCGGTAAGACTTGCTCCTAAAGTTATTTTTGTTGAAATAGGACTTTTTAAAAGAGCTTGAGCATCGGTATTACAAACGATAAAGTCAACATCTTTAATATCTAATTTGTGCATTCGGTTAACTGCATTGTTACCACCTCCGCCAACGCCTATAACTTTAATAATTGATGATTCTTCTCGTGGAATTGCAAATTCAAGATCTGTCATTTTTTATTTCTCCTTTCATTTAGTTAGTTATTTTCTGTATTTTCATCTAATTCATCTTCATCAAATAAGTTTGCCATTTTATTTAGCAAACTATTAAAAACTGAGCCTTTTTCTTTCTTATTTTTCTTTTTTATTTTTTTATCATTTTCATCTTCTTCTTGTGTTTCATTAAGTTTTTGGTTTATTGCATCTAAGTTTCGTTCTTCTTCGGCTTCAATTTCCAACAACTCAATCCCTCTGATAATCAATCCAATAGCAGTCGAAAACTGAGGATTATTTATGTCTTCGGCATACTTACCTACAATAAATGTATTTGGGTATCCTATTCTTACATTACTTTTAAGTATAAATGTGGCTAATTGTTTTAGATTTTTTGTCAACGATCCACCACCTGTAATCACTACACCAGCACTAAGATTATCTTTTACAGATGTATTTTCTATTTGAAATTTTACCGAGAATAAAATTTCGCTAAGCCTAGAGCTAATAATACTTGTAAGTTCGTTCAAACTAATTTCTACTACACCTTGCCTTCTCACACCTTCGATAGACAATAGAGTTTCTTTATGATTTTTTTCTTCAATTGCTGCTCCATAAGCTATTTTTAACTTTTCTGCCTGCTTATCTAAAAGGTCAAGTGTTTTAGCGATGTCTGATGTAATAGTATTTCCACCAATTGGAATTACCGCAGTTTTTATAATTCTATCGCTTTTAAAAATCGCTAAATCTGTTGTACCTCCACCAATATCGATCATTACAACATTATTTTCTTTTTCTTCCTTGCTTAAAACTGCCTCGCTTGAAGCAATTGGCTCTAGAATTAAAGATTTAATTTTCAAATCACATAGTTGAACACATTTTTTTATATTGTTAACCATTCCCATTTTTCCTGTAATAACGTGAAAGTTGCCTTGAAGCGTAGAAGCCTTCATTCCAACAGGATTTTCTATTCCAGGTTTTTTATCAACAACATAAGATTGTGGAATAATATCAATAATTTCTTCGCCAGGATTATTATTCAAACTTATAATTTGGTCTTGCAACACAAGAAGATGTGAGTCTTGAATTTTATCTTCATCATTGCTTAGGTATAAAGAGCAACTAGTAGTTTTTGTTAATACATGTTGTCCTGCAATACCCACAAAGACTTCAGTAAAAATATAATCTGAAGATTGTTCTGCTTTTAATATTGCATTTTTTATCGATCTTACTGTTTCATCAATATTTACAACAATTCCTCTTTGTATCCCATGCGATGGCGATGTTCCAAAAGAAACAACTTCAAAATTATTGTCTTTGGTTTTATATCCTGCTATTGCAACAATCTTTGTTGTTCCAATATCTAATGCCGCTATAATTTCATTATTTTTTTCCATTTGTTACCTTTTTTTACAAATTACTTGATCTGAATATTTTAAGTTAATGCTTGAATATTTGTTCCAATCAACAATATTAAAACCTTTTAAATATAAAGTTTCCATTTTTTTCAATTTATATTCATAATTTTCTAAATTTCCTAAAATAATTATATGATTACCAACTCTAGGTACTAACTCTATATCTCCTTTTGGGCTAATATTTATTTGTTCGACTTGCGATCCCCATAATTCATGAGAATTTATAAAATTTACAAAATCAAACAGATTTAATAGACTTAGTCCGTAATGATTTAACTTAGATTTATTCTGAGTTTTGAAAAATTCTTGGTCTAAATTTCCTGTTACTACAATTAACTGAGCTGTATAATTTTCTGATATTGGCATTAGGTTGCAATCCTCGTCTATATATAAATTCACTCTGTCTGTAATAACTCTCATTATAGGATTTTTTTGTGCTAAGTCTATATTTATATTACCATCTAAATTATTATAAATTTCAGCATTTTTAACATAAGGAATTTCTTCTAAAAATTTTTCAATTTCATTAAAATCAAGACTTTTAATATTTACAGAATCTAAAACGATATTGTTTTCTTTAAATAATTTTTCAACTAATTCCTTATTTAAAAAATTGTGTTTGCCAAAAATATTTATATCAACTGTTCCAGAGAGTATTTTATCTCTTTTAGTGTTTGTAAAACTTAATGCCATAATTAAGTAAGCAAACAAAACAGCCCATTGTAATATTTTTAGAATTACTTTTTTCATTTTACAAAAATATTTTTAATTTTTTGAACAAATTGGTCTATATCTCCTGCACCCATAGTAACTAAGAGTTCAGGCTTTTTGCTTTCTATCAGTTCTATTAAATTATTTTTTTCGCAAACCTGTTTTTCTTTTATACTTACCAAATTTAAAATCAATTCTGAGTTTACGTCTGATATTGGTTCTTCACGTGCAGGATAAATCGGCAATAAAATTAAGTCGTCTCCAATAGATAAACTTTTGGCAAATTCTTTAAAAAACGATTGAGTTCTGCTATACAAATGTGGTTGGAAAATTACTGTAAGTTTTTTATCTGGAAAAATTTGTCGTACAGCTGTCAAAAATGCTGAAATTTCATTTGGATGATGTGCGTAATCGTCAATATAAATATGTTCGTGATTTTTCACAATATAATCAAACCTTCTAACTATTCCCTTAAATGTTTCAATTCCTTTGCGTATTTCTTCAAGTGAAACTTCAGACAGATACGATATGCTTGCTGCTGCTAAAACATTTTCAAAATTATGATTTCCCGGAAAGATGTATTTGATATTTTTCAATTCATCTTTAAGAAATTTTATATCAAAACGACATTCTCCATTTTCATACCTAATATTATATAAGTTAAAATCACAATTTTCATTATTTAAACCATAATGATAAACATTCAAATCTTTGCGTAAATTTTCTTTAAATTCTGGATTGATTTTACTATTTAAAATTACTATTCCTTTATGTTTTGTTTTATTTGCAAAATCTTGAAAAGCAGAACTTATATTTTCTAAATTTTTATAAATATCTAAATGGTCTTCTTCTACACTTGTTATTAATGCTAAACTAGGTTCTAAGTTTAAAAACGATCTGTCGTATTCGTCGGCTTCGACTACAATATTTTCGCTTTTTACATTTATTATAAAATTAGAATTTCTATTTTTTAAAATTCCTCCAATAAAAGCTGTACACGATTTTTCTGTGTTTGATATAATATGTGCACTTATTCCCGAAACGGAAGTTTTTCCATGAGAACCTGCTATTGCAATTGTTTTTTTGTGGCTTGTAATATTTCCAAGAGTTTCGGAACGTTTTTGAATTTTAAAATTATTATTTTTAAACCAATTAAGCTCTGAATGAGTTGTTGGAATTGCAGGTGTGTAAACAACTAAAGTATTTTCTGGATTTTTAAAATATGAATTTACCATATTTATATTATCATCGTAATGTATTGCTACTCCAAGTTTTTCTAATCTAATGCACATCTCATTTCTTACTCTATCATAACCAGAAACTCTAAAACCCTGATTAAGAAAGTATTGTGCCAAAGCAGACATTCCTATCCCGCCAATTCCGATAAAATAAATATTTTCGTATTCTCTATGCATTTGCTAATTTTTTAATTTCATCTGCTATTATATTTGCTGCATCTGCTAACTCTAATTTTTTAATATTTTGAGCTAAATTTTCGCGTTGTTCTTTATTATTCAATAATTCCAAAGTTTGTTTTGTCAATTCTTTTTCTGCATCTGAGTCTTTTACTAATATTGCTGCATTTACTGTTGAAAGTGCCAAAGCATTTTTTGTTTGGTGGTCTTCGGCAACATTAGGCGAAGGTACAAGTATTGTAGGTTTTCCTACTACACAAAGTTCGGAAATACTTCCGGCACCTGCTCGTGATATTATTATGTCGGCAACAGAAAAAGCATAATCCATTCTATAAATAAAATCGCTTACAAAAATTAAATCAGAATTTATTTCTCCTACAATTTCGTCAGCTTTGTCAAAGTAGTGTTTTCCAGTTTGCCAAATTACTTGAACATCTGATTTTACATATTCGTTCAAAGTATTTGCAATGCTATTATTTATGGTTCTAGCTCCCAAACTTCCACCTATTACCAAAACTGTAGCTTTATTTGGATTAAGATCAAAAAACTTAAAAGCTTCGCTAGATTTATTTGTAATGTTTTGAATATCAGCACGTATTGGATTTCCTGTTTTTATAATTTTATCTGCCGGGAAAAATTTATCCATATTGTCGTAAGCAACACAAATTTTACTTGCTTTTTTTGCTAAAAGCTTGTTTGTTACACCTGGATAAGAATTTTGCTCTTGTACTAAATAAGGAATTTTTAAACTTGCCGCAGCTTTTAGAGCTGGTCCGCTAGCATAACCACCTACACCAACAACAACATCAGGTTTAAATTCTTTAATTATTTTTTTTGCTTTTCTATAGCTTTTCAAAGTTTTAAAAATAAATGTAAAAATTGATAAAGAAATTTTTCTTTTCAAGCCAATAACAGGCAATCCTATTATTTTATATCCTGCGGCAGGAACTTTTTCCATTTCCATTCTACCTTCGGCACCGATAAACAATATTTCGGTATCTGCCCATTTTGCCTTTAGTGCATTAGCAATAGAAATAGCAGGAAAAATATGTCCTCCTGTTCCACCGCCACTAATTATTATTCTAAGATTCTTCATTTTCATTTGTATTTATAACTAAATTTAGACTTTCTTTTAATACTTCCTCATCTGGTTCTGTTTCGTTAGAACTAACATCATCAATTTCGGCATTTGAAATATCTTCTTCTATTTCTTGTGCTTTTTTTGCATTTTTCATTTCTTCAACTTCCCTACTAACGCTAAGAATTATTCCCAATGCCATTCCCATAAAAACAATAGAAGTTCCTCCATAACTCACTAAAGGCAAAGGCTGCCCTGTTACTGGAATAACATTAGTTGCAACTGCCATGTTTGAAAATGCTTGTAAAATAATAAGCGCTGCTAATCCGCTTACAATATAAGCTCCAAACTTTCGATTAGTATTTTTCACAATTATTTTAACCCTCATAAACAAATACAGATAAAGTACAATAAGCGGAATTGCTCCAAAAACCAATCCATATTCTTCTATAATTATTGCAAAAATATAATCCGAGTATGGGTGTGGCAAAATATTTCTTTGATTTGATTTTCCTGGACCTAAACCAAATAAACCACCTTTGGCTATTGCTATTTTCGAGTGTTTTTCCTGAATATTTTCTGTCTTATCAGTTTTGTTAGTAAAATTTTCTATTCTATTATTCCAAGTTTCGAAACGTCCTACATGTTTAAAAGTTTTTACTGCTCCAAAAAATAAAAATCCTAGCACCAAACTAGCTGCAACCATTCCTGCAAAATATTTTAATTTCAAATTGCTAAACAATATCAACAGCATAGAAGTTCCAAATAAAAGTAAGGCAGTAGATAAATTGGCAGGTAAAATCAAACCCACAGTTAATAATATTGGGAAATATAGTTTCTTGAAACAACCTTTCCATGAATTTACCTCGTCTTCTTTAATTGCTAAATTTCTGGCTATATACATAATAAGTGCGACTTTAGCAAAATCTGAAGTTTGAAAGGTTATGCCACCAGGAAGCATTATCCATCTTCGAGCATCATTTACATTAATTCCAAAAAACAATGTAAACACTAATAGTCCAATTGCTAGATACCATAAATAAACAGAGGCACGTGAAAAATATTTGTAAGGGATATTGTGTACAAGTAATATAGTTGCTGCTCCTATCATTAGCATTACAGCTTGCCGTATAAGATAAAAGCTAGTGTTTCCTCCTGCTTCGCGATACGCCAATTGACTCGAAGCAGAATAAACAGCAAGTATAGAGTAAATGGATAAAAGTAAAATTATTATCCAAATACCCATATCGCCTTTAAATATTTTTTTCTTAATTCTACCCATTTTTTATTTTTATAAAGCTCTTACTGCTAGTTTAAATTGATTTCCTCTATCTTCATAATTTTCAAATAAATCAAAACTAGCACATGCAGGCGACAACAAAACTGTGTCGTTCTTTTTGCCAAGATAATATGCTGTATTTACTGCTTCTGGCATTGAAGTGGTATCAACAATTTGTGGAACGATATCAGCAAAAGCCTTGTGAATTGCAGTATTATCTTTACCTAAACATACAATAGCTTTTACTTTTTCTTTCACTAAATCCTTTAATGTGTCGTAATCGTTTCCTTTGTCTATTCCACCAACTATCCAAATTATTGGCGAGTTTACAGACTCCAAAGCATACCAAGCCGAGTTTACATTTGTTGCTTTTGAATCATTAATAAATTTGATTCCATGCACACTTATCACAGACTCTAGCCTATGTTCTATACTTTTAAAATCTCTTAAACTTTCGCGAATTAATTCTTTTCTTATGTTTAAAACTTGAGCAACAATACCTGCTGCCATAGAATTGTAAACATTGTGCTTTCCTTGAATTGATAACTCATTTATTTGCATAGTAAAATCCTGTTTATGATTAGTAATATAATTTATTTCGTTTTTGTTTTTGTTTAATAAAGCTCCATTCTCTATTTCATCTTTGTTTTGTGTAAATTCAAATTGTTGAGCCAAAATTTCTCTCTTGCTAATTTCTTGCATTATAGTTTGGTCGTCAGAACAATAAATAAAAACATCTTTAAATGTAGTGTTTTGAAGAATTCTAAATTTTGAATCAACATAATTTTGAAATTTATAATCATATCTATCTAAATGATCTGGTGTGATATTTAGCAAAACAGATAGCTCCGACTTAAAATCAAACATAGTATCTAATTGAAAACTACTTAATTCAAGTACGTAATATTCAAAATTTCCTGTTGCTACTTGATAGGCAAAACTTTGTCCTACATTTCCTGCTAAGCCTACGTTTAAACCTGCTTTTTGCAAAATATGATAAATCAACATTGTTGTTGTTGTTTTGCCGTTGCTTCCAGTAACACATATTTTTATTGCATCAGTATATCTTGCAGCAAATTCAATTTCTGAAATTACTGGGATTCCTATTTCTTTTATCTTTTTTATCATAGGAATACTATCAGGAATACCTGGGCTTTTTATAATTTCAGAAGCTGATAAAATTATGTCTTCGCTATGTTTATTTTCTTCAAAATTTACATTGTATTGTTTTAATAATGTTTTGTATTTTTCATTAATACTTCCTTTGTCTGAAACAAACACATCATAACCTTTGACTGCTGCTAAAATTGCTGCGCCAGTTCCGCTTTCGCCTGCACCTAATATTACAATTTTCTCTTCCATTTTATCTTAATTTTAGGGTTATAATTGATATTACTGCAAGCATCAAAGAAATTATCCAAAATCTGGTAACAATTTTTGGTTCTGGAAATCCTTTCTTTTGGTAATGATGATGAAGCGGTGCCATTAAAAACACCCTTCGCCCCTCGCCATACTTTCGCTTAGTAAATTTAAAATATGAAACTTGTATCATTACCGACAAGCTCTCGGCAAGAAAAACTCCACATAAAATTGGGATTAGTAATTCTTTTTTTATAATTATTGCAAATACAGCTATTATACCACCTATTGTCAAACTTCCTGTATCGCCCATAAATATTTGAGCTGGGAAAGAATTATACCATAAGAAACCAATTGCTGCTCCGATAAAAGCTGCCATAAATATAACCAACTCTCCAGTATTTGGAATGTATAAAATATGTAAATATTCTGCTGCAATTCTGTTTCCAGAAACATAGGCTAAAATTCCTAAAGTAGCTCCTATTATTGCCGATGAGCCAGTAGCCAAACCGTCCAAACCATCGGTTAAGTTTGCACCATTAGACACCGCCGTTACTATTAAAATTGTAACAATAATAAAAACTAACCAAGCTACTTTTTCTGCATTTTCGCCTAAAAACCAAACTAGCATTGCATAGTCGAACTCATTATTTTTGAAAAAAGGTATAGTAGTTTTTGTTGATTTAACATCAACATATTCTACAAATTCACTACAATTTTGATTATCAACAACTTCCACCACTTCTTGGTTGGTTGTTCCACATACTTTAGTTCTTATTACAACATCATCAGAGAAATACAAAATTCCACCAACAATAAAACCTAAAGCTATTTGTCCAATTATTTTGTATTTTCCTTTTAATCCAACTTTATTTTTAATTTTAATTTTTAAATAATCGTCTAAAAAGCCTATTGTTCCAAGCCATACAGTTGTAATAAGCATCAACAAAACATAAATATTATCAAGTTTTGCAAATAACAATGTTGGAATAATTATTGCCGCAATGATTATAAGTCCGCCCATTGTTGGAGTTCCTTTTTTCTTCATTTGATCTTCTAAGCCCAAATCTCTTATTTCTTCTCCAATTTGACGCTTTTGTAAAAGTCTAATAATTTTTTTACCAAAAAATATACTAACAATCAAAGATGTGATTGTTGCCATAGCAGCTCTGAAAGTAATATATTCAAAAACTCCCGCTCCTGGAACACCTAATTCTTGTAAATAATTAAATAAGTAGTATAGCATTATTGTAACAAATTAAAAATTTCACTTAAAACTTCTTTATCATCAAAATGATGTTTAACACCATTAATTTCTTGATATTTTTCATGTCCTTTTCCAGCAACAAGAATAATATCGCCTTTATTAGCAAGCATCACAGCTGTTTTTATTGCTTCTTTTCTATCTGTAATTTTTATAGTTTTTTTCTGTTGAACTATATTCACACCTTTAAGCATATCCTTTAGTATTTCTTCTGGATCTTCGCAACGTGGATTATCAGATGTAAGAATCAATTTATCGCTGAGTTCTGCTGCAACGCAAGCCATTTCTGGGCGTTTGGTTTTATCTCTATTTCCACCTGCTCCAACAACAGTAATTACTTTGCCTTCACCAGCATTTATTTCGTTTATTGTTGTCAAAACATTTTCGAGAGCATCGGGTGTGTGTGCATAGTCAACTATTGCTGTAATATTGTTGTTAGAATGTAATGTTTCAAATCTACCTTCTACTGGTTTTAAAGCTGAAATATTTTTTAAAACCTCATCGCTTTCAAACCCTAATTCTATTGCAGTGGAATATATCGCTAATATATTAGACACATTAAATCTTCCTATAAAATTTGTCCAAACTTCTTTATTGTCAATTTGTAACAACATTCCCTCAAAATGACTTTCTAAAACACTAGCTCTGTAATCAGCAACAGTTTTAATACCGTAGGATATTTTTTTAGCCTTTGAGTTTTGCAACATTACTTGTCCGTTTTTGTCATCATTGTTAGTTATTGCAAAAGCCTTTGGAGAAAGAGAAGTGAAAAATTGTTGCTTTGCTTTTAAATATTCTTTAAAAGTTTTATGAAAATCTAAGTGGTCGTGAGTTAAATTTGTGAAAATTCCACCTACAAACTGTAAACCAGCAATTCTATTTTGAACTATAGCATGAGAGCTAACTTCCATAAAACAGTAATCGCAACCAGAGTCAACCATTTCAGATAGATATTTATTTAGTTTAAGCTGATCTGGCGTTGTATGTGTAGCTTCTATTTTTTTATTATCAATAATTACTTGTATAGTAGAAATCAAGCCAGCTTTATAACCTAATTTTTGTATAAGATTATATAAACTTGTAGCAATTGTTGTTTTTCCATTAGTACCTGTAACGCCAACTAATCTTAACTTTTGAGATGGATTATCATAAAAATTTGAAGCTAAAATTCCAAGTGCTTTTGATGATGATTTTACACTTATATAACTCACTTTTGGATTAAGAGTTTCTGGCATTTTTTCACAAATAATTACACTTGCACCCTTTTCAATAGCTTGATTTATATATTCATGCCCATCTTGAAGACTACCAACAATAGCAACAAACATGTCATTTTCTTTCACATTTCTAGAGTCGAACTCTATTTTTGTAAAGTTGCCATCATTATTAAAAATGCTTTCAACTGCATTTATTTCTGATATGTAATTTTTTATATTCATTCGCATAGATATAAAATAATTTTGTCGCCTTTTCTTAAATCACTTCCTGCTTCTGGAACTTGCCTGTAAATTCTGCCTCTACCAACAACTTGAGTACTAAGTCCGCAATCTTCAAGAATTACTACTGCATCTTTTAATCCCATATTTCTCACATCAGGAACTTTGGTATTATCACTAAAACTAACTGGATTTAATTTTACAATATCATCACCTTTATAAACTCCAGTAATCCACTTAGTTTGATTTACATCTTTAATATCCACTTCATAATTCAACCACTTAAAAACATTGCTTGTTTCTTGCTTGCATCCTTTTTTTACACTTGGCAAAGAGTAAGCTAGCTCTTCTTCTGCTGATGATTTATAATATTTTGGACTTAAAGAATAAATTTTGTCTGCTATTTCCTTAAACACTGGAGCGCTAACACTTCCACCGTAATAAGCATTTTTAGGTTCATAAATTGACACTATACACGAGAACTCGGGATTGTCGGCTGGAAAATATCCAACAAAAGAAGCGTGATAACCTCTTTGAAGACTATCTCTTCCATAGTTCATTTGTGCGGTTCCTGTTTTTCCTGCAATTTGATAGTTTTCACTTTTTATATTTCTAGCAGTTCCTTCTTCAACTACCCCTACGAGCATTTTTTGCACTTGACTCAATGTTTTTGGTGAGCAAATTTGTTCGTTAAGAACTTCTGGTTCAAAATATTTTACTATTTTGCCTTTATCGGCAAGTGCTTCGGCAAAAAGTGGTTTTACAAACTTACCATTGTTAGCAATAGCATTATAAAAAGCTAATATTTGTAAAGGTGTAATTTGCAACTCATATCCCATAGACATTTGCACTAAAGATATTCCCGACCATGTTCCTTGATAAGGTATATTTACTGTTGGTTTTGCTTCACCTTTTATGCTCACACCTAAAGGCTCTGTCAAATTTAGTCTTTCAATTCCTTTATAAAACTTTAAAGGTTGGAGCTTGTAATTTTCATATACAACCTTTGCTATTGCAACGTTTGAAGAAACCTCTATTGCTCTTTGAAAACTAATTTCGCCATAGCCACCCTTTTTTGTATCTTTAACTGTTTTATATGAAATTTTTTCACTTCCATCTCCTGTATCAATAATATCATCAGGTTTTATATACCCGTCTTCAAGAGCAATAATTGCAGAAACAAGTTTAAATGTCGAACCTGGGTCTATTGCATAAGCAACCGCATGATTTGTTTTTTCTACATATTCACCGTTTGAGTTTAATTCTTTATTAGCAATTGCCAACACCTTACCTGTTTTCACATCCATTACAACAGCTGTTCCGAAACTTGCTTCATATTTAGTAAGTTGTTTTATCAATGCAGTTTCAACTATATCTTGTAATTCTATATTTATTGTTGCAATTAAATCAAGACCATCTTTAGGTTCTATATATTGTGCATCTTCAATTGGCATCCATAAATTTCCTGCAATTCTTTCATTAATGGTATGTCCTTCTACTCCTTTTAGTTCTTCATTATAAAAATCTTCTAAACCAACTCCTTTTGCTCTATCTGTTGGTTGAGTACCTAAAGTTCTTTTTGCCAATTCTCCAAATAAATTTTCTCTTCTATAAGTTTTTTGATAAATAAATCCTCCCTTGAGCCTTCCTTTTCTTAGGAGAGGAAAATTTGACATTTTTTTAAAATCAGTATAACTAAGATTAAAGCTAAATCTGTAATATCTCGAACCTGAATCTCTGGCTCTTATTAATTCATTTCTGTATTGCTGTTTTGTTTTATCAGGCAATAACTGAGATAAGCACAAACTTAAAGAATCTAAATTTTCATCAAATATTTTTTGTGTTATAGCATCTGAATTTGGGTCCATGCCAACTTCATAATATGCTATAGAAGTAACCAACAATTTTCCATCACTAGAATAAATATCTCCTCGTTTTGGTTCTATAGAAGCATAAACTTTTGTAGTCTTTAAAGCATTATCAATCAATTCCTTATCATAAAAAAATTGAAAGTAAATAATTTTGCATATAAAAAATACGCCTATAGCTATCAAAACTAGATAGAGCAAGTTATATTTAATCAATATGCTTCTTCTTGAACTCATTTATCTTTATTACTCGAAATTTTATATGGTGGCTTACTTGGCTCTTTTAACTGCGAGCCTTTTTCGTTTAACAATTCCAACACTCGTTCTTTTCTGCTATTTTGCATTAAAGGCGATTGTATTTCAATTTTTTCTGATCTTAAATTTTCTATTCGCTTCTTTGCTTCATCTGTTTGTCTAAAAATATTTTCTGCATTAAATCTATTTGATATATATATCAAGCCTAGTATGAAAAGAAAAACAATAAAAGGAATTTGCCTGCGAACAAAATCACTTACCAAAATGGAACCGTTAAACAATCCCTTTATAGTGGTTTTTATTTGCTTTATATGTGATGTGTTCTCTTTTTTCATATTCTTTCTGCTATTCTTAATTTTGCTGACTTTGCTCTAGGATTTTTTTCAATTTCTGCATCACTCGGCAAAATGATTTTTCTATTTATTGCTTTAAAATTCAAGTTGGTTTGACCAAATATGTCGGTTTCTAATTTTCCTTCTGTATTTCCAGTTTTTATCAGATTTTTCACTAATCTATCTTCTAAAGAATGGTAAGATATTATTGACAGTCTGCTTCCAGGTTTTGTAATTTTAGAACAAGAACTTAAAAAATCATCTAAAGCATTTATTTCATCATTAACACTTATCCTAATGGCTTGAAATACCTGAGACAAATATTTATATTCTTTATTTTTAGGAGTAACTGGACTTATAATTTCAATAAATTCTTCAATTGTTTCAATTTTATTATAAAGTCTATATTCTAAAATTAAACTTACCAATCTTCTTGCATTTGGAATGTCGCAATAGTTATTAAAAATATAAAGCAATTTTGCCTCATCATAATTATTTAAAACATCACTTGCCTTAGTTTCTTGTTTGTCGTTCATTCTCATATCGAGTTTCCCACCTAAGCGATACGAAAAGCCTCTGCTATATTCATCAATTTGATAAGACGAAATTCCCAAGTCAGCCAAAACCCCATCTACAGTTTCATGACCTAAATACTCCAAATAATTTTGAATATATCTAAAATTGCCATAAATTAAAGTTAGCCTATTGTCTTTGATTTTATTTTTATGTGCATCTTTATCTTGGTCAAATGCAATTAGTTGTCCTTTTTTCGAAAGTTTAGAAAGTATTTCTGCAGAATGTCCACCACCACCAAAAGTAGCATCTACATAAACTCCATCTGAATTTATGTTCAATCCCTCTATGCTCTCTTTTAGTAATACTGGTTCGTGGTACATATCTTCCTATTCATAAAAATTAGTGTCGTTGCCCAAAATTTCTTCTATATTTTTGGCAAAAACTTCTTGATCCATTCTTTGTTTATCATACTCTTCTTTAGACCATATCTCGATTTTTCCTTCTTGACCCGCTAATACCATTTCTTTGTCGATATTAACATCATCTAACAATTTCTTAGGAATCAACAGTCTAAAGCTTCCATCAAAAGGAAGACGAGCGCTATCTCTGTGATAATCACGAATTATGCGTGCATGCACTCTGTTAAAAGGATTTAGCTTACGCTTCATAATATACATATGAGTATCCCACTCTTGTTCTGGATACAAAATCAAGCAAGGCTCGTAAATGTCTTTTTTTACAACAAAAGGTTTTTCCAAATCTTCGGCAGGAATTTGCTTCTTCAATCCCGAAGGAAAAGCTATTCTCCCTTTTGCGTCTAATTTCACTATATATTCTCCGACAAACATATTTTAAAATTTATGCGTAAAAATATATAATTTTACTACACAATGCAACATTTTACTACATTTTAATACACTTTGTTAATAACTTTTTATTTGAAAAATCTTAATTATTTGATAATCAAGCGTTTGTTGTTTTGCAAAAAACATTTATATTTGCAGAAATTAACAAGTCAAAAAATGGAAGAAGATCAATTATGGCGAATTGATATTGATGCAGTATTAGAGGCAAAAAATCCGAAATTAGCTAGACGTTTGCCTAAATTTGTAAAATCTTATTTAAAGCGAATAGTTCATCAAGAGCCTATTAACAAATTTTTAGAAGAGAACAAAGGCAAGCAAGGTCTAGAGTTTGTTGAGGCAACCATAAAATTTTTAGATTTAAAAGTTGAATTTGAAGGTTTTGAAAACATTCCTGATTCTGGTCGATATATTTTTGCTGCCAACCACCCATTAGGTGGTCTCGAAAGCGTAGTTTTAATGCACATTGTTGGACAGAAATTTAAAGATTTTAAATTTGTTGTAAATGATATTTTAATGTTTTTAAAACCACTTGCTGTACTGTTTTTACCCATTAACAAGCATGGGTCTCAATCGCGTGAAAGCTTTACTTTAATCAATAAATATTATGCTTCCGACTATCAGATTTTATATTTTCCTGCAGGTTTGGTTTCTCGAAAAATAAAAGGAAAAGTTCAAGATTTAGCTTGGCAAAAAAGTTTTGTAAACAAAGCAGTAGAGTTTAAGCGTGATATAGTTCCAATTTTTATAGAAGGCAGAAATTCTAACTTTTTTTATAATTTGTCTCGTTTTCGTAAGTTTTTGGGGATTAAAGCAAATATTGAAATGCTTTATTTAGTTGATGAAATGATGAAACAAAGAGGAAAAACAATAAAAATAGTTTTTGGCGAAGTTTTTCCTTATACAAACATTGATAAATCGAAAAATGCTACTGAATGGGCTGCATATTTGCGAGATTTAGTATATTCTTTAGAAAAAAATCAAAAAAGTCAAAAATATTAAGTATTTTTACAAAAATTTTTTTTTTGAAATGACGACAATGGAAGCAGTAATTCCGCCAGTAGAAACAGAACTTTTACTTGCAGAATTAACAAAAGATAAATTTCTACGAAAGTCCAATTTTGGCAACACAGAGCTTTATGTTTTTAATTGTAAAGATTCGCCTAATTTAACTAAAGAACTTGGACGGCTTCGAGAAATTACTTTTAGAATGGCAGGTGGCGGAACTGGCAAATCTTACGATATTGACCAATATGATTTGGGCGAAGACCCTTATTTGCAATTAATAGTTTGGGATCCTGAAGAAAAACAAATCATAGGTGGATATCGTTTTATCTTAGGTGATACAGTTCTTGACAATCCCGAAGAAAAGTTAGCAACTTCTCATTTGTTTGATTTTTCTGAAAATTTTTTAGAAAATTATTTACCCTACTCTATTGAATTAGGAAGGTCATTTGTGCAACCCGGATATCAATATGGAAGAAATGCTCGCAAAGGCATGTTTGCTTTAGATAATTTATGGGACGGATTAGGTGCTTTAACTGTTGAATACCCAGAAATGAAGTATCTTTTTGGAAAAATAACAATGTATAAACACTTTGACATTAGTGCGAGAGATCATATTTTAAGTTTTTTAGGTTTGTATTTCCCTGATACAGAAAAATTATTGACACCAAAAGACCCCATTGCTTTCAAAAAGGCTGAAAATGTTTTTGCTGGAAATGACTATCAAAACGATTATAAAATTTTAAATGCAAAAGTTAGAGAAACAGGCGAAAAAATTCCACCTTTGGTAAATGCTTATATGAACTTATCGCCTTCAATGATAACTTTTGGAACTGTTGAAAATGACGAGTTTGGTGGCGTTGAAGAAACAGGAATTTTAATTAACATCGCAGATATTTACGCTTCAAAATCCGATAGACATATCAAAACTTATAAACGCGGTATCAAGCTATCGCAAATTTTTCCACGAAATATAAAAATTTTTAACCCAAAACAATGGAGATTGTCAAAAAAACAAAATAAATCTATCAAATAATTTTTTAAGAATAATTTTTTTGTAATTTTATAGTTTTATTAAAAGTTAAATTGTTTTGATGAGAATATTTTGTTTTATATTTTTTTTACTTTTCACTTTTAATCTTGCTTTTGCTCAAAACCTTGTAGAAAATGGAAGTTTTGAAAATGCTTGGACTTGTCCCGAGACTTTTACTACATTTCCTTATGCTAGACCATACCCTGGTTGGCTAAACCCCAGCAAAGGAACTCCAGACCAATTTCACCCCTGTAGCTTAGGCGATGCTTCTGTTCCTTTCAATTTTGCAGGTTTTATGTTCCCTGCCGATGGAGCAGCATATGCTGGAATTATTCTAAGAGAAACTTTCGACGATTCTACAAAAACTTATAAAGGCGTTTCAAGAGAATATATTCAAACAAAATTATTAGAACCATTAAAAAAAGAAGAGTTATATTGTGTGAAATTATCTTACGCAAATGCTTCTAAATCCTTGTTCTCGGTTGATGCACTTGGAGTTACACTTACAAACTCAAAAATTGGCGTTAAAGATGCCGGTTTAATTATTCAAAGACCACAAGTCATAAACAAGCCCGGACACATAATGGACAATTTCGACAATTGGATAGAAATGTGCGGAACTTATCGTGCTTTTGGTGGAGAAACTTATCTAACAATAGGTAACTTTTTTGATAACGCACAAACAATTTACAAAACTAATGTTGTAGAATTTACAGACTCTGCTTTTTATTATGCTTACTATTATATTGATGATGTTAGAGTTTTTAAAATAGACCACGATTTTGAATGTGGCTGCACAGATGATTTATCGTTTGGCTCCGACTGGATGGCAGATAACTATGACCCAAGAACTGGATACAACACAAAAGGTTTATTAGCCTTAAACTCCAATGACGGAACTGAAAGTGCAGACGGAGCAGAAGGAGCAGACGAAAAAGACTTAGCTGACGGAACAAGTGGAAAAAATGGAAGTGGAGAAAACAGCGGAACTGATAACAAAGACGAAAATGGAGGAACTGACAGGAAAGATAGCACTGGAGGAGCTGATGACAAAGACGGCACTGGAGGAGCTGATGACAAAGACGGCTATAGTGGCACAAGCGGAACAGACAAAAACAATTTAGCAGACAATAAATCAAACGCTTCTGCAAATTCAAAAGATAGCAATGAGAGTAAAAACCTTGCAGGAAATATTGATGGAAACAATTCGTCAAACTTTGCTATGCTTAACTTAAAAGAAAGTGAAATTACTGAACAGGCTTTTGAGAAAGCAAGAGTTGGTTCTAAATTCAACTTAAATAGAATATTCTTTGAATTTAATTCTTCTGAATTGCTAGCTCTTTCATATATTGAATTAGATAAATTAGTTGAAATTTTAACTTCAAAACCAAATTTGCGAATTGAAGTAAGAGGACATACCGACAATGTTGGAACCGAAAGCTACAACAGAACACTTTCCATGAAAAGAGCACAAGCTGTTTATGATTATTTAATTTCTTCGGGTATTGACAAAAAACGCATGAAATATAGAGGTTTTGGAACAAAAGTTCCTGTTGCCTCTAACGAAACAGAAGAAGGGCGAAGTTTAAACAGACGTGTGGAAATTATGATTGTTGAATTGTAGCCGTTTTAAGGATTAATTTTTATATTATTATCAATTAAAGTATTGTTGTAACACTGAATAAACGCTTGGTAAAACAAGTTTAAATCATTTTTTTTCTTTTGATAATTTTCGTCATCAATTAAATTAATATTTCCATGGAAATCGTTTTTATAATTCCATAATTTTGTTGGTTTATCATTGCTAAATACTATAACTGTTGAATCGGAAATTATTTGATAATTATCATTAAAAAATGATACTGCTGTATTATTTGTATTTAGACTATCAAAAACGCTAGAACCAAATGAAAAAAACTCATGTGGATAGCCGATATAATCAAGAATAGACGGCATAATGTCGATTTGCTGACAAGTTTTTTTGTATTCGCCTTTTAAATTATTTGCTGGGTCATAAAACAAAATTGGAATAGAAAACAATCCTGCTGGACTTGTATAATAATCAAGCCATGGTTCAGAAGAATGGTCGGCACATATTACAAACAGAGTGTTATCATACCATTCTTTAGTTGATGCTGTTTCAAAAAATTTCTTCAAAGCCAAATCTGCATAAGCTATAGATTTATGAATTTCAAGCGGTCCCTCTGGTAAAATATTTTCATATTTTTCGGGAACTGTATAAGGATGATGAGATGAAAGTGTGAAAATAGTAGCAATAAATGCTTGCTCATTTTTCGAAAGTTCTTCAGCAATAAACTGCAAATATTCTTCATCTCTAATTCCCCAATGCCCATCAAAATGCTCTGGATATGGATACTCGTCCCTACCAGAATATTTATCAAATTTTGCAAGTTCTGCATAAGCATCAAAATTCATAGTACCATTATGTCCACCATGATAAAAAACGCTATAATATCCTTCTTCTTTAAGCAAACTTGCTATGCTTGGAATATTATTATTGATATAAGGCGACAAAATAAAAGGCGTTGCCATCAGTGTTGGCACAGAAGACAAAATTGCGGGTATGCCTTCTATAGAGCGTTTTCCATTTGCAAAAGCATTAGAGCAAAAATATGATTCGTAAATCAAAGAATCTAAAAAAGGTGCAAAATTTTTATTTTTATCAAGAGGATTTTCAGGATTTAGACTGCTCAGATGTTCACAAGAAAAACTTTCTAAAATGATAATTACAATGTTCTTTTTATTAAAATTTTCTTTTTTATAAAATTTATAGCCTTTAAAATATTTATTCAATTCGTTTTCGTTTTCAAAGAAAGTTTTTCTTTCAAGACCTATCTTATTCCAAGTTCTAATAATAGAAAAAGCACTGTTTAGAACTATTGGCGAGTGATTTGTTGGAGCATATTTTGCCGCAGTAACTAAAGAAATTGGTCTTCGTTCAAAACCACCTCTCATTAAAATAAAAGAACAAAATAAAACAAGAATAAAAATAGCACTAGATTGAAGATATGACTTCACTCCTCTGTTTTCAAAGGTTTTGTACTTGAAAAACTTTTTTAATACAAGTATTAATATAACACAAAAAACTATGAACAAGACTATTGCCTCCCAAAAATCAACAATAAAATCAAGCCATAAATTTTTCATCTCGCTTTTCATCTTCACGAGCATAAGAAGTGTGTCATAACTTGTTCTACGGAAAACAAAAGGATAATAAAAAGCATCAATAATACTTGGGATTAATATTACAATATTAAATACAAAAGCAGTTGTGAAAAGAATTTTCTTATAATATTGTTTATGAAAAAATTTTTGAGGTAAAAAGAATAAAAGCAAAAATAAAAAATTTGCAAAGCACAAAGAAGACAAGTCAAACCTAAGACCTGTAAAATAATAAAAAAAAAATTGTGAATATGTAATGTCGAATAAATTATAATTAAATATAAAAATCAGTATCCTAGCTAGACTATAGATAAAGAGCAAAATTGCCATCAAGACAAATACTCGCATCAACAAAGACAGCTGAGATTTAATTATTTTTTTATTCATGTTTTATAAGTTACCGCTTATTAAAACCTATTTTTCACATCTATGATTTACAAAATTAGCAATTATTATTAACAAGGGAAAAACTTGTTTAATATTTTTAATCTTTGTTTTGATTTTTTTATTATCTTTACACTCTCAAAAATAGGTGAAGATGAATTTGTATAGTGATATATATCAACTACTTAAGTTTAATGATTGCGTAATAATTCCCGGTTTTGGTGGTTTTATTGCGAATTATTCTAGTGCAAAAGTTGATTTTAACAGTCAAGAATTTTTTCCGCCATCTAAAAGTATAGCTTTTAATAAAAGTTTAAACTCAAATGATGGTTTATTGCTAAATCACATTTCAAAGTCAAGAAATCTATCTTGGGAAAAAGCTGTTGAAGAAGTTGAAAATTTTGTTGAATCAGTAAACAATTCTTTAAAAAACAATGAGGTTGTTGAGTTTCCTGGTTTGGGTTGCTTTGTTTTAAATCAAAATGTTTTGGTTTTTACTCCTTTCGACTATAATGATTTATTAGAAGATTCATACGGACTTTCTGTTTTTACCTATCCTATGCTTAAATTTGAACGCAAGCCTGTTTTTGTTCAAACCAAAGAAAAAGATAAAAAACAAAGAAAATCGCTACGTCCTTTAGTTTACACTCTAACTTCTGCAGCAGTTCTTGCCGGACTGGTAACTTTATCTTTCCATTTTGGCTTATTTGAAAATCAAACAAAAAATGCTGAAACTGCAAAAGTTGTTTCTGTAGAAAATATTATAAAACCAAGTACTACACCTAAAACTGCTGAAATTGCCGTACTTCCAACTGAAGAAATTCAAGAAGAAATAATTGAAGAAGAAATTGTAGAAAACATTATTGAAGAAGATTTTGTAGAACCAGATTTAACAATAAACACTAACACTCAAAGCCATTCGGTTCATGTAATAGCTGGAGTTTTTTCTTCTTCTGAAAATGCACATAACTTATGCGAAAAATACAAATCTCAAGGTTTTGAATCTATTATTTTACCACACAATAATATGTATAGAGTCAGCCTCAAATCTTTTGCAGACACAAAAACCGCTTACGCCGAACTTCAAAACCTTAAAGAAAAGTCTGACAATCAAGCACTTTGGGTGTTGGGGGAGTAATGTGTTAAAATAAAAATCGCTACTTTTGTTTAATTGCTACTGATTAATAACAATCTTTCATTTTATGACATTAGAGTTAAATTGTTCTGACTATCATCTATTTGTGGATAAACTATTAAAGCAATTTTTATTATTCCACCAATAGCAGTAATTAATCCCGCTTCATTTAAATAGCCTTCATTTTTAAAATCAAGATTGTGAGCTTCTTCATTTCTAATCTTTTTTATAGCATTAAAAAATTGATACTCTATGTCTGTAATTATTTCTTTTTCTTTGCAAAATAGCAGATAATTATGTAAATCAAATCTACGCCCTTTTTCTTCTTTTTGCCATGAAGCAAAACTTTCATTTTCTTTACAATAAATTGTCAGTAAATGCTCAATAATCTTTACAAGGTCTTCAATTGCTTTCTCTACATATCCAATTTGCAACAAATTAAGTGCTGTAGTTAATTCGTTTGCAACTTTTTTATCAACATTAGAGAACTTTAATATAAGTTCTTTAATTTTTTGTTTGATATTTTCACTAATATTAGGATTCTGTTTTAAACTGCAAAGAATAAGTTCTAAATTATCTCTATCATCTTCAAGTTCTGCAATTTTTTCTTTTTTATTTTTATTTTCGAAATAAAGGTAAACTGCAATAAAAATTGTAATGATAGCAGCTGCTGCTACTCCAATTTTTATAATATCATTTTTATTGTTACTCATTTTTTGTATATTTATTTTAACAAAACAAAAATACAAAACTCTCAAACACTAAACCAAAAAAATGCAATGTTTTTTAATTTTCCATGCATCTGTAAACTTAAAAAAAGGCTTATAGGTCAAAAAGTAGGCTGTAATCTTCTAAACATGTTTCTATTACTATCTTTGCACCAAATCAAAGGTTATGAATAAAAAAAGTGCTTTTATTGCAACAGTCCAATTATCAAAAAAAATGG
>Ga0208195_1001778_pt1 | contig 22473 bp, 15 predicted proteins | sample AD_UKC077_MetaG_FD_184441 | JGI IMG/M metagenome (GOLD analysis project Ga0208195, IMG submission 184441) | Active sludge microbial communities of municipal wastewater-treating anaerobic digesters from USA - AD_UKC077_MetaG (SPAdes) (version 2) | ecosystem: Engineered > Bioreactor > Anaerobic >...
AAAACTTGGAAAGTCAGCTTGGTCAATTAATTCAGAAAAATATTATTGGGACAATCGCTCTGATTATTATCAAAATATTTCTCTTGGATATAACTACTATGCTTTATTTTGGGAAAGGTGTATTTCTTTCTTGTTAATGTTGCCAAAGGCTGTAGGTTTATCGTAATATGTTTGCTTACAATATTTAATTTTGCGTATGTTTATTAAATTTTTATTGTATTTATTCATTTAATAACCAATCAATTATGTTTATTTTTTTTATTCCATTGAAGTAAGTTATGGGTTCTACATCACTTGTGATTAGTGTACGCTTATTAAAATCCTTTATAAGTTCAAATGGTTTAATTTCTCTTTCGTAAGTGTTTTTTTCTTTTGCCGTCCAAGCAACTTGAATGTATTCCATATTGCCTTTTGGATTACGAACAACAAAATCAACTTCTGTATTACTTGCTTTGCCGATATCTACTCGATAACCACGTCTTAATAGTTCTAAAAATACTACATTTTCAAGATTATGACCTAAATCAAGATTTGCTTTATCGCTTAAATAATACTTTTTAAATCCTAAATCAACACTATAATATTTTTGCTGTGTTGCTAATAGTGCTTTGCCTTGCAAGTCATAACGCTTGACTTTGTAAAATAGATATGCCTCTGTTAGAGCATTAATATAATTTCCTACTGTGTTGTGTGACAATGAAATAGCATTTTCGGTTCTCAATATGTTTGTGATTTTTTTTGGAGAAATTACAGAGCCAATACTATCGAAAAGAAATGCTGTTGTTTTGTTAAAGTGGTCTTCGTTCCGCCAATTATAACGTACTAAAATATCTTTTTGAATAATGTTTTGAATTACTTCTTGAATATAGTTCTGTACAGCAAAATCTGGCAATTCGAAAATTCCTGGCAATCCACCTGTAACCAAATATTTATTGAACATTAAGTCGGTTCGAGCATTTTCTGGTTGTGTATGCAAAAACTCTTTGAACGAAAACGGTAAAACATGAATAGAAATATATCTGCCTGTGAGTAAAGTGCCAAGCTCACTAGAAAGTAAATAAGCATTTGAGCCTGTAATATATACATCAATATTGGGCTTTACATAAAGTCCATCTATGAGGCGTTCAAATTCTTCCACTTGTTGAATCTCGTCAAGAAAAACGTATGATTTTTTTTGGGGGTCTAGTCGTCCAATTATCTCTTTATACAGTCCTTTGTAATTTTTTAGCCAAATTTCGTTATCTAAATCCTCAAAATTAAGAAAAACAATTTGTTTTTCACTTACGCCATTTTTAAGTAGATAGTCTTTAAACATCTGCATTATAGTAGATTTTCCACAACGTCTAACACCAGTAAGAACTTTTATTAGATTGGTATCTTTCAGTGCAATGAGTTGCTCGATGTATTGTTGTCTTAGTATCATGTTTTTAAATTTTATAGACCAAACTATTGGAATTTTAGAAGTTTGGTCTGTAAAATTAAAGTTTTTTATTGATAAAAGCAAATGATTTATAATTATCTGAAATTTATTAATTATAAGATTTTCACAAGAAAAATGAGATACTCCTCACATAAGTTATATTATTACAGATTATGATATTGCATAGATTTAACAAATCGTTTTGTCTAGTATAATTATTTTTCGTCATGCTTTTTACAAATATAAAAGTTTTGTGTAGAAAACAAATTCGCTTCTAATCTAAAAATAGTATAGTTAATTGATATAAAATTATTCTTTCATAAGATGCTCAAAATGCCATCTAATATCTTCAAAGAAAAATTCTTTTGCATTTTCAACTGTCAAAGAGTCAATATCGGCTTTTTCATGACCAAAACATTCCATATTTTTCTTTACTCTAGGCAAATTCTCTAAAGTAATAAAATCATCTTCCATTGTTATTGGCATATAATTTTTAAATGAATTTTGGAAGATATAACCATCACAAAATTGGTCTAAAGTAAAATTAGGATAACCAAGTGCATAGTAAGAATTATTGCTTGTTAATTTACCAAATGGAGAATTGATCACATCAAAGCCAACAGGTTTGTTGTTAAATATTGACATTATTGAGTCAATTACACCATTTACTGGTAGGACAGATTTTTCATTCCAACCTTTGTCTGATGTCCAAGCAGCATGCAAATAAATATTAAAAACTTTGTCTTTTAGAGAATCGTAGATTACATTACCCATTCTAGTATTATTAAATCCAAATAGTGTGTCATTTTCAAAATCATATAGAGGTTGGTGGTATTTGGTAAAGGCATGATGACATCCAGAATATATCAAAGCTTTTTCGTTTTTATTTATGATTTCTTTAAAAATTACGTCTGCCATAAATATATCTGGGTTTATTTTTGACCAGGCACCACCCTCTTCACAGGGATTGTAAAGCGCACTCAAATTGACAACCCTAAACTTGTTTTTTAGGTCAGCATTTTCTGCATGGTTAACTTCCCATGCAACACGATAAATATCAATGTATTCTGTATAGCCCCAAGAATAAGTACAATTAAAAATTAATTGTCTTGCTAAACTTCTGTCAAAATAAGGAAGCTCTAATAATGAGTCAACAAGATGTTGGTCTTCATAATTTCCAAACTCAATACCTAAAGTATTTATTCCATTTTCTTGCAATAGTGGTATTAATCTCAAAATTAAATCTACGTCATGTTTAATTCTGTGGTATTCTCCAATAAATACATAATCATGGTCTTCAAACTTTTTGATTACATATTCCTCTGGACTTTGCCAGTTGTTTTCTAAATAATTTACTAAATCATTTTCGTTAGAGTTGCTTTTTTGATTTGTATTGCATCCTAATAATAATATACATAATGCAAGTGTGAAAGTTGTAAAAATATTTTTCATATATCTCGTTTTATTGTGTTTGTACAATGTGTTTTTTATGAAACAAATATAAAACATTTATAGATATAAAAGTGCATATTTGTATTATTTTTTGTATAAAAAGCCAAGTGGGTAAGTGTAAGTTACAAAGATTTAGTTTTGCAGAGAATAGCACACTTATTCTTCGCATTTTTTAGCTTATATTGGTATTATTATCGTTTTCTTTAAGTGCGTAATTTGTACTACGTCCGCCACTATCTTCTTGTTGTAAGATTCCTTTTTCTATCAAGTCTTTAATATCGCGTATGGCAGTGTCTTGCGAGCATTTACAAATTTTTGCCCATTTTGAAGATTGCAATTTTCCAACAAAATTGCCATCAAGCAATTTGTTAAGCATTAGTTTTTGTCTTTCGTTTAAAGTGGTTTTGGCGTGTTTATTCCAAAAATCTGCTTTTGTTAACACAGTTTTTAAAATCTTTTCCGAAGATAATAAAGCGTTTTTCAAACAATTTAAAAACCATTCTAGCCAAATAGTAATGTCGCTATCTTCGCTATTATGTTGTACTTTTTCAAGGGCTTGATAATATTGTTTTCGTTCTTTATTTATTTGTGCCGACATACTATAAAAACGCTTTTTACTTTCGTCGCTTCTTGCAAGTAGCATATCTGTGATAGTCCGAGCAATACGCCCATTACCATCGTCAAATGGATGAATGGTAACGAACCACAAATGAGATATTGCGGCTTTTATTATGCTGTCATGTTCATTATTTGTATTTACCCAATTAAGAAAAATGTCCATTTCTGATTTTACGTTTTTGGCTAAAACTGCTTCGTAATGTACTTTTTCGTTTCCAAATCCTCCAGATACAATTTGCATTTCTCCAGTTCTGTATTGTGCTACCTTAATTGAATAAATTCCGCTACGTCTAGTAGGAAACATAGCCCCATGCCAGTCAAATAATCGTTTTTCCGTAAGAGGTTTTTCGTAAAATTGTGTTGCATCAAGCATCATGTCAACAATGCCATCAACATTTCGAGGCGAGTTAATAAGTCCAGAAACTTCAAGTCCTAGTCGACGAGCAATTGACGAACGAACTTGTTTAATATTAAGTTTTTCGCCTTCAATTTCTGATGATTTCACAACATCAAGGGTTATGTTTTTTAGCGTAGATTCTTCCTGAAAATCAAAGCCAAGAGAGGTCATTTTACCTAATAATTGCCCTTGCAAATAACGAACTTTTGCTAATAACACACCGATTTTCTTTTCATCCCAAGTGAAATCAGTCCAATTTTCTCGTTGATAAATGTAGCTTGCCATACTTTTTTTACAAATATAAATGTTTTGCGGAGAATAACGCGCTTATTCTTCGCATTTTTTGCGAAGAAAATTAGTTTTGTGAAACTTTAAGCGAGTTATAAAAAGTATGTTAATTGTAATGTTTTTTAAATTAGTACTTTTTTCTCGTTAGATTTTAGCTTTTGTTGGTAATTGTTTTTTGTTTCATTAAGTTCGATAAATTCGTAATCAGGTTTAGCGATAAAAAGGTCTCCTTCAATTTGTTCGAGTTTTTCTTTTGTGGCTTTAATCGCATGTTCTGATTGATCAATACCAATCCATTTTCTATTATTGATTTGAGCAGATTTTAAAGTTGTTCCTGAACCACAAAAACAATCTAAAACTATACTGTTTTCATTAGAAGATGTTCTTACAATTAAATCAAGCATATTGGCATTTTTTTCAGTAGGGTAAGTTGGATATTGTGGGTCTTTATATTCCCAAATGTCTTGCACGCGTTTACCTTCTCGCTCATCTGCAAATATAATTTTTCTTGGATTACCGTTAGTTGACCATTCTATTAGTCCATCTTTATCCCATTGTTCTAAAGTTTCAACATCAACTCTCCAGTGTCGTCCTTTAGGTGGCAATATTCCTTTAAACGCTTGGTTTGATTTTCCGTTTTCTGTTTCGCCTGGAGCGTGAATTGGAACAGTTGTATATCGTCTGCCTTGTTCGTTTTGTTTTGGAAATAATTTCTCAATATCTTTTTCGGTATATTTTTCTCTAGGCTCATTCCAAATAGGAGTTGATGTTTTAGTATAGAATAAAATCAAATCTTTAATATTGCCATAACCTATTCTTTCAAAATTTTTAGGGTTGCATTTTATCCTCGTTATATCATTTTTGAAATTTTCTATGCCAAAAATTTCGTCCATCATCACTTTTACGTAATGACCAATTTTGTAGTCAATATGCAAATATATTGAGCCTTGTTCAGAGAGTAATTCTTTTATTAAAATTAGCCGTTCTCTAAGGAATTCGATAAAATCTTGCCCTTTTAGTGTATCAGTGTAGGCAATGTCTCCTTTTCTAGAATTGCTTATAGTTGAGGCTCTTCCATCGGTAATTGTAAAATTTCCACCTGTTGCAAATGGAGGATCAATATATACTAAATCTATTTTTCCTTTTAATTTTTTTTCGTTTAAAAGGTAATTAAGTCCAAAAATATTATTGCCTTGAATTAGTAAGTTTTTCATGTTTAAATTTGATATAAAAATTCGCGTAATACTAGAGCGCTCATAATATTATAATTTTTATAGGTTTCGGTAATAGACTTGTACATTTTATTATTCCCTTTAATATATAAGACACCATCTAAGATTGCAATTTTGATTGCGTTTACCTTTTTTACCTCAACCGTGCTTATTGCATCATTAAATTGAGCATTTTGATGACCACCAAAATCGGTCAGAAATTTTGCTTCGCCAATGACGTATTTTCCATTAAAACGACCAACAAAATCAAGTCCTTTATTGTGATTATACCCCAATTCTTCTTTTGCAAAATCCATCATTGATTTATCGCTTCCATCTAAAATTGCATCTTTTTTGTTTGCAATAAATTTATTTAATGGAACTGGCGTTATTCCTAATGATTTTTTGCGTAACCATTCTCGGAACATTGGTCCAATTTGTCGATTTGTTTCTTTGGGTTCGCTACATTTTTCATATAATTTGTCAAGTCCAATTTCGTATATTCTGCCACAAATTCTGTTTATTGTACGAGGATTGCGGTCAATAGATGTGTTGTCCCTTTTTAAATAAGCTACATAACTGTCTTTTATTGGAAATAAATCGAGTTTTAAAAGTTCTCGGATTAGCAATTTATTGTTTTTGCGTTTAAACGCTTTTTCGACTTCAGCCCAAACATTCTCGTCAATTTCTCTTATACCTTCTGGAATAGTAGGATATACGTGAAATAAGTCATCAAGGTAGGATCTTTGATTTGCGTATTCTATGCTTAAATTAGTCCATTTGTTCATCTGTTGCTGATATTTAATCAAAAACTCAAATATAATAAATTTATCAATATAAAACTATCAAGAATTATAAAAATTTGATAAATTTTAGAACTTATCGCAAACTAAAAAAGCTCTAACTTAACATTAGAGCTTTTCTTTACTAGAGCGGAGAGAGGGGGATTCGAACCCCCGGTACCGTTGCCAGTACGTCAGTTTAGCAAACTGGTGGTTTCAGCCACTCACCCACCTCTCCAGTTGCGATAATATGAGATTGCAAAGGTAGTCCTTTTTTACATATTTCAAAATTATTTGATAAATTATTTAAGTTAGAGCGTTTTTTTTATTTTTGTAAAAATTTTATAATGAAAAGAGAAATAGTTTTAGCTTATATAGGTTTGGCTGTGATGACCCTTATTATAGGGTTTTCATTTATTTTTGTAAAAACTGGCTTAAACTATTCTAATCCCTACGATTTGCTTGCCCATAGATTTAATATGGCGTTTTTGGTAATTTTAATCCTTTTAATTTTCAAAAAAATAAAGTTCCCAAAAGTCTCATTTAAAAAACTGATGAAACTTATTTTAATTGCAATGTTTTATCCTGTTTTGTGCTTTGGATTGCAAGCTATTGGTATGGTAAACTCAACAGCTTCTGAAGCAGGATTGGTTTTTTCATTCTTACCAGTAATAACATTAGTTGCAGGAAATATTTTTCTTAAAGAAAAGTCTAGCTCTATTCAAAAAATTGGAGTGTTTTTATCTGTATTTGGAATAGTATTTATTTTGTACTTTAAACAAGGACTGTCTAACTTTAATGTACAGAGCATTATCTTTCTTTTCCTTTCAGTATTTTCTATGATTGGCTATTTTATTTTCGGAAAAAAAGAAATTTCAAAAATAGATTCTTTAAGTTTAACTGCTATAATGATTAGTTTGGGATTTGTGGTTTTTAATGTAGTTAGCATTTCGCGACATTTAATAATAAATAAAAATTTAAACTTATACTTTGAAGCGTACAAAAGCAGTCAATTTATTATCTCTGTAGTATATTTGGGAGTTTTGTCTTCTGTATTAACTTCTTTTTTATCAAATTATTCTTTGAATTATTTGCCAACTTTTAAAGTAAGTATTTTCAGTAATTTGAATCCAATAATTGCTATTGTAGCAGGAGTTTTAATCTTAAAAGATGATTTTTATTGGTTTGATTATATTGGAGTAAGTCTTGTTATTGTGGGTGTTATAATGGTGTTGTTTTATAAACCAAAACAAAAGCAAGCAGCAGTTTAGATTTATAAGTTTCTAATTTTCAAACACGTAATTAATTAAATTTGCTCCCATTTTAAGAGCTTTTAATCTTGTTTCATAAGAATTGTTGTGTACTTCTTCGTCTTCCCAGCCGTCGCCTAAGTCGGTTTCGAAAGAATAAAATACAACAAGTCTGCCTTGATAAATTATCCCAAACCCTTGAGGTGGCTTATTATCGTGTTCGTGAATTTTTGGCAATCCTTTTGGAAAATCATATTTTTGATGATATATAGGGTGGGAGAAAGGTAATTCTATAAATTCACTTTCTGGAAAAACTTTTTTCATTTCTCTTCTAATATATTGGTCTAAACCATAATTATCATCAATGTGTAAAAAACCACCTGCAATTAAATAATTACGTAAATTTCTCGCTTCATAATCAGAAAGCACAATATTTCCGTGTCCAGTTAAATGCACAAAAGGATAATTAAAAATATCTGCACTTCCTGGTTCTACTGTTGCTGGTTCGGGATTGATATTTGTGCCTAAGTTAGAATTGCAAAATTTTATTAAATTTGGAAGCGAAGTTGGATTTGCATACCAATCACCACCGCCACTGTATTTTAAAAGAGCAATTCTGTAAGTTTGTGAAAAACCAAAATTAAAAACAAGATTAAATAATATTACAAGAAAAAAATATCGCATAATCTATTTTGCATATAAATTTAATTGAATTCCAACAGTAAGAGGATTGCGTTTAAAGTTTAAGTTTTCAGGTTTGAAATCATTAATCCAATCGTCAATATGCCAACTTGCTATAAGTGCAAAATTGCTCAATCCTACTCTTAAAAATAAAGAATATTCAAAAGGAGATAAGTATTCTGGTTTTTTAAATTTCAATTTTTGGTTTAAAAATTCATTATCCATTCTGTACTTCATTCCATATGTAAATGCGTAAGAATATAATCCTCCTAAATCTATATAATAGCCTAAGTTTCTGTAAGTCGCGCCTGCCAAATTAAATCTGAAATAAACTCCACCAGAGGCATAATTATGAAAACTTGAAATTTTATCATAAAATAAAGATGGGTCAAAAGTGGGCAAGTTATCTTGTTTAATTGAAGATACTCTTTTTTGAAAAGCTATTTCTGCTCCTATATCGAAAGGTTTAGCTATTTTGAAACGATAAGTATATCCTGCAGAAAAAATATTAGAGCAAAGGGATTTTTCTATGCTACTATTATTAATAGGTATAGGTTTAGAATAATTTACATAAAAATATCCAAAATGTTTATCTACACATGACCATTTAGTGTCGGAACCATATAAATCTTTGTCCTTAACAGTTTCTGAATTTCTTTGAGAAAAAGCAGTTAAACTTATTAAAGCAAATAAAATTAGTATTGATTTTTTCATTATGTTTTTTTCACAAAGATAATTAAAAAGCAGAAAAATAGCCTTTAAATCTATCGAAAATACTTTCGGTTTTTTTGTCTTTCGGATTAAAACTATCGCTTTCTTTCATTTTTTGAAGCAGAGCTTTATCTTCTTTATTTATGGAAGAAGGAATGAAGACATTAATTCTTACTAATAAATCTCCTTTAGAGTAAGCGTTTAGATCTGGTAACCCTTTTCCTCTAAGTCTTAATATTTTGCCAGATTGAGTACCTGCATCAACTTTAATTCTTACTTTTCCGCTAAGAGTTGGAATTTCTGCATTTGTTCCAGTAACAGCATCTGGAATACTAATGAATAGATTGTATATTAGATTATTTCCGTCTCTTTGAAATTCGGGATGTTCGATTTCTTGTATTAAAACAATTAAATCACCATTTATTCCTCCGCGTCTTGCTGCGTTTCCTTTTCCAGAGACAGAAAGTTGTACTCCCTCACTTACTCCTGCAGGAATTTTTAACTCAATTAATTCTTCGCCAGTTACTACACCTTCGCCATAGCAAGCTGTACATTTTTCTTGAATAACTTTGCCATCTCCACCGCAAGTTTGACAGGTAGAAGATGTTTGCATTTGTCCCATAATGGTATTTACTACGCGAGTTTGCACTCCTCTACCATTACAAGTCGGACAAGTTTTGCTTGAGTTTCCATTTTTTTCACCGTTGCCACCACAGGTTTTACAGGCTACGTATTTTTTAACTTTAATTTTTTTTGTTGTACCGTTTGCGATTTCATCGAGGGTTAATTTTACTGTTACTCTAAGGTTAGTTCCTCTATTAACTTTAGTACGACTTCCTCCACCACCGCCACCTCCAAAGAAAGAGCCAAATCCACCACCAAAGGCATCTCCAAAAATATCACCAAATCTTGAAAAAATGTCGTCAAAGGTCATTCCTTCGCCACTAAAACCACCAGCACCACCCATTCCTGCATGACCAAACCTGTCGTATCTAGCTTTTTTGTCGGGGTTAGATAAAACTTCGTAAGCTTCTGCTGCTTCTTTAAACTTTTCTTCAGCTTCTTTATCATTAGGATTTTTATCAGGATGATATTGAATAGCCTTTTTGCGGTAAGCTTTTTTTATTTCTTCCGCAGAAGCATCTTTGTTTACATCTAATATTTCGTAATAATCTCTTTTTGCCATATTTTATTCTCCGACAACAACTTTAGAATATCTAATAACTTTGTCGTTTAGTTTATAACCTTTTTGAACTACATCTACAACTTTTCCTTTTTTCTCTTCGTCTTCAACAGGAAAGCGAGTAACAGCCTCGTGCAAGTCTAAATTAAATTCTAAATCTTGAGCGGCTATTTCTTCAATACCTTGTACTTTTAGAAAATCTAAAAACTTTTGACTAATTAATTTAACCCCTTCAACTGTTGCTTCAATATCTTTAACATTATCTAAATGTTGAACAGCTCTATCCATATCATCAACCACTTGGATAAAATCAAGCATTAACGATGCTTTAACGCTTTCGCGTATTTCAAGTTTTTCTTTTGCGGTTCTTTTTCTAAAATTTTCATATTCTGCAACAATTCTAAGGTATTTGTCTTTTAATTCCTCATTTTGTTGTTGCAAAAGAGAATTTTCTTCCTTAAGTTTTCTTTCTTTCCTTCTTCCTGAAGATTTGTCAGTCTTCTTTTCTTCTACTTGTTCATTATTATTTGAATCGCATGTATTTTCAGAATTTTCAATCTCTATATTTTTCGCGTCCTTATTTTCTAAATCTTGCGAATTGTTAATAGTTTCGTCCATTTTTAAATTTTAATATTTTTTAATTGCTGTATTATAATTACAAACAGTTTGCCACAATAAAATTACGACAATTTGTCATGTGAAACAGTGTTTACTGTCAGGTTATTTTTTTAAGTTTTCAATAGATTTTTCGATATTGGCTATACTTTTCTTTAATTTTTTCAATTCTTTAGAGTTTCCGTACTCATCAGAATGTTCTAAATTATTGTATTCGAGTTTTAAATCTTTTAGTTCATCTTCAAAAGAAGCAACAGGATCTACAACTACATATTTTTCTAGGGTTTCTTCTAAAACGCTTCCTCTAAGGTTTTTTGCAACAATAATTCCGTCTTTATCTATTAAAAAATTGCTAGGAATTCCTTTAACTCCATATTTGCTTGCAACTGGAGATTGCCAGTAGCTTAAATCGCTTACATTATACCAATTTAATTTATCGTCTTTAATTCCTTTTTCCCAATTTTCTTTATTTTTATCAAGCGATACTCCGTAAATAGTAAATCCTTTTCCAATTTTGAAGTTTTTATCATGGTATTTTTCGTATGCTTGAACTACATGTGGATTTTCTTTTCTACATGGTCCACACCATGAAGCCCAAAAATCAATTAAAACAACTTGTCCTCGCAACGAATATAATGAAATGCTGTCGCCTTTGGGATTTGGAAGTTTTATGTCTGGAGCAATGTCGCCTATATTTATGCCAACTTGTTGAGAAAATAAGAAATTAGCAAAGTGTGCAATTAAGATTAGAATTAAAAATTTTTTCATACAATTAAAATTTTAGTAATTAATTCTTTCGATTTTAGCACCTAATTGATTTAGTCTTAGGTCTATATTTTCGTAGCCTCTATCAATTTGCTCAATATTGTGGATAATGCTAGTTCCTTCAGCCGACATTGCAGCAATTAACAAAGCCATACCAGCTCTAATATCAGGCGATTGCATTGTTGTGGCTCTAAGTTTTATTGCTCTATCTAAACCTATAACAGTGGCACGGTGTGGGTCGCATAAAATAATTTGTGCACCCATATCAATAAGCTTATCTACAAAGAACAGCCGGCTTTCGAACATTTTTTGATGAATTAAAACCGAGCCTTTTGCTTGCGTTGCTGTTACAAGAAATACGCTTAACAAGTCGGGAGTAAGTCCGGGCCAAATAGCATCTGCAATTGTCATTATAGAACCGTCTATAAAACTTTCGATTTCATAATTTTCTTGAGCGGGAATAAATATGTCGTCGTTAATACGTTCAAGTTTAATTCCTAATTTTCTAAACGAATCAGGAATTATTCCTAGCATATCGTAATTTACATTTTTAATAGTAATTTCAGAGCTTGTCATAGCAGCCATACCAATGAAGCTACCAATTTCAATCATATCTGGCAAAATTTTATGTTCTGCACCGCCAAGTTTTTCTACTCCTGTAATTCTTAAAAGGTTTGAGCCTACTCCTGAAATTTTTGCTCCCATATTAATTAATAATTTACACAATTGTTGTATATATGGTTCGCAGGCAGCATTGTAAATTGTAGTTTCGCCTTTAGCTAATACAGCCGCCATTATAATGTTGGCAGTTCCTGTAACCGAAGCTTCTTCAAGATGTATGTAAGTACCTTTTAATTCTTTTCCGCTAAGGGTATAAAAATTGTCTTTGGGGTCGAAAATAAATTCTGCTCCAAGTTTTTGGAAACCTAAAAAGTGAGTATCTAGTCGCCTTCTACCAATTTTGTCGCCACCAGGTTTAGGTAAACACACAGAACCAAATCTTGCCAATAGTGGTCCTAAAACCATTACCGAACCTCTTAAAGCCGAACCGTCAGAACGATATTCTTCTGACTGCAAATATTCTAAATTAATATCGTTGGCTCTAAAAGTATAAACACCTTTTCCATTTTTGGTAACCTCTACTCCAAGCGAACCAAGTAGTTCGATAAGTTTATTTACGTCTCTAATATCTGGAATATTGCTAATTTTAACCTTTTCGTCGGTTAATAAAACTGCACATAAAACTTGTAGAGCCTCATTTTTAGCTCCTTGAGGATAAACGTCACCTTTTAGTTTATATCCACCTGTAACTTTAAAAGTACTCATATTAAATTATTTTTTTCTTCTTGAACTTCTTTTTTTAGAACTAGCTTTAGATGCTTGTTTTTGAGTGTTGGGTTTATTTTGTGCTAATACTTCTCTAAAGTCGTTTAATTTTAAACCTTCTGGAATTTCTATATTACCTCTAGTTAAAGCTTCTAATTCTCTAAATATAATATCATCTGAGATGTTCTCCTTTTTCCATGTCATATAAGAACGTTTCATTTGATTTGCCATTTGTTCAATTAAAACTTCTCTTTTTTCAACTTCTTCTATATTCGAGACTTCATTTAAGATTCTTTGTATTATTTGTCCGTAATGTCTATATCTTATTTTTCCTTCAGAATAAGGAATTTTGTCGGGTTTTTCATTTAGCAGTTTTATATCTGGCAAAGGATAGGGCCAATCAATATCAAGTTTAAAATCTGACATTATAGCTAAATGATCCCAAAGTTTATGTTTAAAGTCGGAAACATCTTTAAATTGAGGATACATATTTCCCATAATAGCAACTAAAGTATGAGCTGCTTTAGTTCTTTCTTCTCTGTCTTTAATAGTACAAGCATAATCAATCATTTGTTGAATAGTACGTCCATATTCAGAGATTTTTAGCTGAGGTCTTTGAGTATTATAATCCATATAAATAATTTTTACAAAAATAGGATTTATTTATTGAAATCACAAAATAAGGTTACAAAATCCATAATTTTGCAAATTTTAACAATAAAGTTTTTGTGTCGCCTGTGTCAAATCGAATTATTAGTTTTGAATTATTTCCATCATCAATAATTTCTAAAATTTCGCCTTTCCCAAATGAGTTATGAGCTACTTTCATTCCTACTTTATATATCGAAATGTCTATTGTGCCTGTATTTTTCGTACTTGCTTTGTTAACACTAACAAAATTTCCTTTAGGAACTTGACTAAATTTTTTTGGTGTTTTGTCTTCAGATGTTTTGTAATGAGATTTGCTTTCAAAAATTTCATCAAAGCCAGTTCTTTCGTTGGTATAACTTGGTATTGGACTTTCATTTTTGTCATTCCATTCAACAAAATCGCTATTTATTTCTCTAATAAACCTACTTGGTCTCATAAGTTGCATGCTACCAAATTTGAATCTATTGGTTGCATAAAAAATAAATAAATTTTCTTTAGCTCTTGTTATTGCTACATAAAACAAACGTCTTTCTTCTTCAAGTTCAACAGTAGATTGAATACTCATTGCACTTGGGAACAAATTTTCTTCAGCACCAACTATAAAAACATTTTTAAATTCCAAGCCTTTAGCAAAATGTACAGTCATTAGGCTAACTTTATCGTTACTACTACTATTATTACTATTATCTTCTTCAACATTTTCTAAATCAGATAGGAGAGAAATATTTTCTAAATAATCAATAATAGAGTCGGGTTGAGCAAGGGCTTTTCTTTGGTCGCAAAAATTTTGAGCAGCATTAAATAATTCTTGTAGGTTTTCGTATTTACTAATTCCTTCTACGGATTTGTCGCTATATAAGTCGTAATTTATACCAGATTTGTTAACTATTTCTATCAAAAATTCGGAAGCATCACTAGTTTCTATTTGCTTAGCAAAGCCATCTATCAAATTAGCAAAATCTTTAAGTTTTTGTTGTGTTCCTGCATTTAATCCTACATTATAATTTTCGGGATAATTTATAATTTCCCAAATTGGAACATTTGCGTTTTCAGAAAATCGAAAAATTTTATTTACCGTTGTCGCTCCAATTTTACGAGCAGGGTAGTTTACTATTCTTCTAAAAGCCTCAGAATCTTTTTGATTAACAGAAAATCTAATATAAGCAACCACGTCTTTAATTTCTTTACGTTGAAAAAACGACAACCCACCATGAATTTTATGTGGAATATTAAATTTTCTAAGAGCTTCTTCCATTATTCGCGATTGAGCATTTGTCCTATATAAAACAGCACAATCTGAAGCAGTGTACTTATTATCAGCTATAAGTTTAGAAATGGTTTCGGCAACTTCAATTCCTTCTAAACCATCTGTTATGGTTTGCTCAACTTTAATTTTACTACCATGGTCGTTTTTCGAAAATAATTTTTTTTGAATTTGATTTTTATTCTTATTAATTAATGAGTTGGCAGCATTAACAATATTTTGAGTACTTCTGTAATTTTGCTCAAGTTTATGTAGTTGGTAATCAGGATAGTCGTTTTTAAAGTTTAGAATATTTTGAATTTTTGCACCTCTAAAAGAATAAATACTTTGAGCATCATCGCCAACGACACAAAGTTTACGATGTGTTTCAGAAAGTTTTTTAATAATTAGATATTGAGAATAGTTTGTGTCTTGATATTCGTCAACTAAAATATAATCAAATCTTTGTTTGTAATGTTCTAATGTTTCAGGACTAATTTTAAACAAAATATTTGTATATAAAAGCAAATCATCAAAATCCATTACATTAGAAGCTCTGCAACGTTGTGCATATTTTGTATATATGGTATGAAAATGCTCTCTTCCTTCTTTATAATCTTGAGTTAAAAAATTTCTATTTTGAGCATAACCCTCTGCTGTCCATAATTCATTTTTTGCAGCTGAAATGCGAGCCGCAACAGATTTGGGTTTATACATTTCATCGTTTAGATTTAGCTCTTTGATAATAGTTTTTATCAAACTTAAGGAATCTGTAGCATCAAAAATTGTATAATTATTATCAAAGCCTACTTTATTTGCTTCAAATCTTAATATTCTTCCAAAAATAGAATGAAAAGTGCCCATCCAAATATTTTGAGATGCTTGGTATCCCAAAAGATTATCAATCCTATCTTTCATTTCGTTTGAGGCTTTGTTTGTAAAAGTTAAAGCCATGATTCTATGTGGTTTAATACCTTTTGAAATTAGATAGGCAATTTTATATGTTAAAACTCTAGTCTTTCCAGAACCTGCACCTGCAACCACTAACTGAGGACCATCGCAATATTTTACGGCAGTTTTCTGAGCATCGTCTAAATCTTTCAATAAATAATTTTCCACAAATCTTTTTTTTACAAAAATATAATTTGAAAAAACTGTTATCAACTATTTTTAGAAGAATTTATTAACGAATTAAAAAAACGTTGGAAAATTAATTATTTTTATTTTTTTTAAATTAATTAATTTGGTTTGTTGAAAAATTTTGTTAACATTTATCTATGTGAAACATGTGCTTTAGTTGTGTGGTTTTGTATTTTTATATAATTTCGACAGGTAAGTTGTTAATAAAACAACAGAATGAAAAATATTTTTTATACATTTGTATTTAAGAAAAATGAAAAAAAAATTAAAACTCATGCAACGTTTTTGATGTTTCAACTGTCTATAGGGTGAGTTTATTTTGTTAAATTTTAAAATTTTAAAATATGAAAACTACAAAAATTATTTTTTTATGTGCTTTCGTTTTTGGCTTTTTCTTTTGCAATGCACAGGAAGTAAACCAAAAATTGTTAGTTAAATTTGATGCAAACGAGCTCAAAGAAATGAAGAAAACTAATTTAGAAAATCTTAATTTCTTAGAGTATTACGTTAGCGATGCTCTGTATTTTGTACCAGTTCCAGACAAACCTGTCAATTATAAAGAATTGGTTAGAATTAATCCTAAGACAAAGGAAATATCTGAAAATCAGATTATTACAAAAGATGATTTAGATAATTTTAATCCTTTAGAGTATGATATAAGCTACGAGCCTGATAGATATACTTATTACTTAGCAGGTAATACAGGAATGCTTTTAGTTGTTCCTTCACAAAGAGATTTACAATTAGGCTCAGATAATAGAGTGAAAACTCTAAAATTACAACAAACACAAGTAGAAAAAATTAATAAAAAATAACATACTATGAAAAAGTTACTTAGTTTAATATTGAGTTTATTTGTCTTATCCATATATGGATATGGACAATACAGTATGGTTGCCAACAATGGGCAAACCGTATCTGCTTGTTCTGGTAGTTTGAGTATAGGTTCTTATACTGTTGGTCAAACATACACCGTAACTATATGTTCTGATGATCCAGTAAATAAGTTCGTTACATATGCAGTAACTGGAGGATATAGCTTCCCCGCAGGAACACAAATGTGTTTTTATGATGGAACATCAGCGTCAGCACCATTAATTTTATGCTGGGACAATACAACCTCTAGTGGTCAGCTAGCTGTACAAGCTGGAGTAGGAAACGAAAGTGGTTGTTTAACTGTAGTGTTTACAGGTGGTGCTGCAGGAGCTAATGTGGGAACAAATGCTATTAGTTGTAGCTTCCAATGTCAACCACGTGAGGTCGTTATCGCTTCTACAGATCCTCCATTAGTAGGCGGTACATATATTGATGTATGTTGGGACGAAGCAAATAATCAAACTTTTCCAGTTACTTTTAATGCACAAGGAACTTATCCAGCAACAGGCTATGATTGTACTGATGCTACAAATACTTTTACTTGGAACTTTAATGATGGTTCTCCTGTAGTTACTGGCGTGGGAATGTCAACTGTTACTCACACTTTCCCAACCCGTAGAGGATATACTGTAGTGGTAAGTATTAAAGACGCTCACGATTGTGTGAATACCAACTCTGAACAAAAAAGAGTGAGGGTTTCTTTGCCACCAATATGGAACAATTCAACAACAGTTTTAACAACTACTCCGCCAACTAACCCACCTGCAATTTGTATGGGCTCGCCTGTACATGTTTGTGCTTATTGGTCAAATCCACAATGGACTAGTGTTGTTCCTCTTGCAAGTGGAGATACAGTTTGTGTACCTGACAACCCACCGAATTGCTATCAGTCAATATTGCTTGAAAGTTCGTTTGAGCCGGGTCAAACACTTACTTCAATAAATGACATTATTTCTATTGATATGAATCTAGCCCATGACTATTTAGGTGATTTAACATTTTATGTTATCTGTCCTAATGGTACTCAAGTTCAAATTGGAAATCAAGGTGGAGGTTCAACAAATTTAGGCGTTGTTGGTCCAAATAGAAACAGTTGTGAGGGACAACAAGGATGGATGTATCATATTACACCAACAGCTACCCAAACAATGCAACAAGCAGGAAGTTCTATGGGTGGTTGGGGAAGTAGTAGTTTGCCTTCTGGTAATTATGCTTCTTATCAGCCTCTATCTAATTTAATAGGTTGTCCTTTAAATGGACAGTGGCAATTAAGATTGTGCGATAATTGGAATCAAGATGCGGGAACAATATTTGGTTGGTCAATACAATTTGATCCTAGCTTATATCCAGCAGTTTGGGACTACACTCAAACATATACACCTACACTTTGGGATGGACTTTATGGTTCGGTTGTTAACGATCCAAACAATCAAAACTGTATGGACGGAACTTATATAACTACTGGTTCACCAGACCAAAACTCTTTACAACCTTTTACAATTACAATAACAGACAATTTTGGCTGTGCTCATGACACTTCATTATATGTTACTGTTTATTATCAATATGATCCAAACTGCTGCCAAATACCAAATGTTAATGCCGGTTCTGATGATGCCATTTGTTCTTTAACTTATTCTTTATCAGCAGGACAATTTAATCATCCAGGTAATACTGGTAATTGGGAAATGATTTCAGGTCCTGGAACAGCAGCATTTTCTAATGTAACAAGTCCAAATACTAGTGTAACTGTAAATATATTTGGAACTTATGTGTTCAGATTCCACGAAAGATATAATGATAATCCTGGCTGTGCTAGTTATGATGACGTTACAATAACATTTAATCCTACCTATGATCCAACACTAACTCCAGTTGAAAATAGATGCGTAAATACGTCTCCTTTTATGTTGGAAATGGTTGATTTTGGAACTTTAAGCGTTAATATAAATCCTGAATTATTAAATGTAACAACAGGACAATTTAATCCTTCAAAACCAGGTAATTATACTATAACTAATACTGTTCAAGACCCATGTTCAGGAGGTTCGCTAACTCATAGTATTTCGTTTACTGTTTATGATGCTATTACTGTTCAAAACTTTACAGAATATTGTGGACCAACAAGCGATACTACATATTTTTATGTAGAATTTGATGTTGTAGGTTCTCAAGGAAACCCATTTTCAGGTTATTATGTAAATGGAACATTGCAAAGTAATCCACATTATATTGCAACTATACAATCTCCAGGTTCTTATGGATATACTGTTACAGATGCCTATAACTGTAGTAGTTATCCTATAAATGGATTTAGAGATTGTGGTTGTCCATTTTACGCAGGTACTATGACTTCTTTACAAACAGTAATACTTTGTGAAACCGAATGTTCGGGAGGTGAAGTATCACATAATAATGACCAAGAAACAGATGGTGGAGCTGGAGTTTTTGAATTTATGATACATAATGGTAATAATCAACCAATTGCATATAGTAACACTCCAAACTTCTGTCGAACTTCGGCAACACCACCTTTGTCGTTTAATACTCTTTATTATATATCTCCAATTTGTGGTTTACCAGGTGATGGAGGACATGCTGTTCTAACAGGTTGTCACTCAATAGGACAAGGAACTCCAGTAATGTGGTTGCAAAATCCAGTGGCTCATGTAGGACCAAGTAAAGATACTTGTGGATTAATTATTCAGTTACAAGGTAATGCTCCAACAGATGGTATGTATGGTTACTGGTCTTCAACTTGTGATTTTATTACTATTAATGGAACAAGCCATACAGATCCAAATGCAGTAGTTATGGTTTCTGACTATGAAGACTGTACATTTACTTGGAATATTGTAAATGGAGAATGTGTTGCTAATGCCGATGTTTTAATGAGATTTTTAGCAACTCCCGCACCTTATGCCGGTCCTGATCTTGTAGTTTGTGGAAATTCTGCAGAAATGGCAGGGGTAGCAAGTATGGGTGGAAACTTAACTTGGTCGGGAAGTGGAACAATATTTAATCCTCAAACATCAGCAGATGCTACTTCTAATATTAGTGTTTTTGGAACATACCAATATACACTGATAGAAGATAATGGTTCTTGTACTGGTTCAGATAAAGTTTTAGTAACTTACATAAAAGAACCTTCGCCAATTACAACACCAAATGTTGATACAGTTTGTGGAATTACATATAATCTAGTTGTAACTACTGTTCCAAATGCTGTAGGACAATGGAGTTCTTATGAGTGGGATGAAGAAGCAGGCGATTGGGTAGTGCCAAATCCTGCTCCGCTTATAGCAGACATTACATCTACAAATACTACAGTAACTATTGGAAACTATCCTGGTTTAACTCGTCATTTGAAGTTTGTTTGGACAGAACAAAATATTGTACAAGGTATATCTTGCTTAGGCTCAGCTTTTAAAGAGGTGGTTTTTGCAAAAACACCAATGGCTAGTGTTGGTTCTGTTGATGAAGCTGAAATTTGTGGAAATTGTATTGATTTACATGCTAGCACAATAGGAACAGAAGGTTATACCTGTTATTGGGTACCAAAAGCACATGGAGACTGGATAAACCCAGAAGGAGCTTACTCTGCTGATGCAACTTACTGTATCGAAGTTCCAGCAACTTTCGGAGATACAGCAAAAGTTCAGGTAGAATTTTACTGGATTGTTAAAAATGGTAGTTGTGTAGCTACTGATGTTATGTATGTAACTTTCTATCAACGTCCACAAGCACATGCCGGTTTAGATGATGCTGTTTGCGGACTTGAATATGATTTTCAAGCTTTTTGGGACATAGCTCCAAATTCAGGCTATACACCTAACGGAGTTTGGTCAACAGTTCCACAACCAGGCGCAACAGCAAATATAGAAAATTTGTATGATCCTCACTCACATGTAACTGTAAGTGAATCAGGAATTTGGCAGTTTGTCTTTAGAGAAAATAATGCAGATTATAATGGTTGTTACTCTACTGATACTGTTCAAGTTGAGTTTGTTGAAAAACCTATTGTTTTTGCAGGCGACGATCAACATGTTTGCGGTAATTGTGTAACTCTAAACGCTACATATGGTGGGTTTAGTGGTACCTGGTTGCCAAATGGTGCTACTTATGATGATTATGCAGATCCACATACTTATGCCTGTATATCTGTTTATGATACAGTAGTATTTACATGGCAAGAATCTAACACCGCTACTACAGAAGATTTAACATGTGCTTCTTCAGATTCAGTAAATATAATTTTCTGGCGAGTTCCAACAGCTAATATTTTAACAGATACAGCCGACTCTACAGTTTGTGGATTGACTTTCCATAATTTACGTTCTGAAGAAGAAGGAACAGGAATAACAGGTTATTGGTATTGTGATAGACCGGGAGTTAATTTTGGCGATAAATTTGCTAACAGCACATGGGTAAAAGTTCCACACTACGGCTATTATGATTTTTATTGGATAGAACAAACCGGACCAAATTTAACTACAGGTTTTTGTAATGATACAGCCGGACCTTTAAGGATTCATTTTATTGAGAGACCAGTAGCAAATGCTGGTGGCGATACACTTTTCTGTGGTTTATCTGGAAATTTAAATGCTATTCCAAGTGTTGGTACAGGAACTTGGTCAAAACCAACAGAAGCTAATATTAGTTTTGAAGACAAAAATGATCCAAATACTTTAGTTACAGCCGCATTTAATAACACATCATTAGTTCCATATTATGAATTAATATGGACAGAAGATAATACCAATGGCTGTACAAATAGAGATACTATTCGTGTAACTTTTGCTCGCATACCAAAATCTACTATAACCATCATTCCTCCAAAATGTTTTGGTGAGCCGGCAACTGTTTCAGCAGTTGAAGACAGTTTAATGCAATATACTTGGAATTTCCATTCTGGCATTGTTGATTCTTCAAGATTGAATCTTGCTCATGGTGCAAAATATTTGAATTATGTTCATTGGACAGGCAAAGATACTTTACATAGAGTTAGTTTAATTGCCACAAGTTCTTTAGGATGTCAAAGTCCAATTACAGTAGATACCGTTTATGAGCCACCAATTCCAGATTTTGATCATATCATAATCAATGATACATGCTTATTAGGTAAAGGAGGAATCATCTTTGAAGATACACTTGGTTCTAATGTATTTGTTTGGTTAGATTCAGTTTATGGACCTAATCCAGGAGATGCAGTTACCGAAGTTTATAATCTTCCAGAGGGTGATTATCCAATAGCTGCTACTTATTTATCTCGCAATATTGAGTATTACGAATATTATGAGACCACTTTTGGCACAACAAGTTGTTATGATACAATAATTTATCGAGTTGATCCTATTGGTATGATAGAAGCTATAATAGATTTATCTTCGGATATGATTTTTGAGGAGCTAGTAGCACCAAATGCTAAAGCAATCTTTATCAATCGTTCAAATTATGATGATATTAGGCGAAGATGTGAATGGCATTTTGATGATGGCACTCCACCTCAAAAAACATGTGATTCTATAGTTGAACACATTTATGAAAAGAGTGGTTGTTACGAGCCGTTTTTAATAGTAATGAACAGAGATCTTCCAGAATGTCGAGATACAGCTAGGTTTGCAGAATGTATTCCTGTTGATGATCACAGCGAAATAGAAGTTCCAAATATTTTCTCTCCCAATGGCGATGGAGTTAACGATTTCTTCCAAGTAAAAGCCCAAACATTGAAAGAATTTCATGGTGTAATAACCAATCGTTGGGGACGTAAAGTATTTGAGTGGACAGATTGGGAGACTTATGAAGCAGGTTGGGACGGCAATATAAATGGAGGCTCAAAAGCTGCTCCAGGTGTGTATTATTAT
>Ga0208195_1001781_pt1 | contig 22460 bp, 39 predicted proteins | sample AD_UKC077_MetaG_FD_184441 | JGI IMG/M metagenome (GOLD analysis project Ga0208195, IMG submission 184441) | Active sludge microbial communities of municipal wastewater-treating anaerobic digesters from USA - AD_UKC077_MetaG (SPAdes) (version 2) | ecosystem: Engineered > Bioreactor > Anaerobic >...
GTAGCCATCTTTGCGCGCGCCCAGTCTTCATTGAGCTTACTACCCTGACTTTTGGGCAGTATTTTAACTTCACCAGTGAACTTGTTGATATACGGTAGTAGTTTTTTAGCCATAATCATATTCTAACACAAAAACGCCCCATTTCTGGGGCGCTTCTGCTGCGTTAGCTAAAGGCTAGGCTGAGGGTGCAACACCATCAAGGAGAGCAAAGGCTGTCTCATCCATGATTGCAAAGCCGATTACAGACTCTGCGCGGATCGCAACTTCGTTGGTTCGCTTAAGGTCACCAGCGCCATCAGGGTTACCATACTCAATCAGCTCAAGAGGCATTTCACGCGCTACACCCCACTTAAAGGCTTCAAAGTCACCCATAAGTGCATTGATTGTAGCATCCTCTTCTGCCAATTCCTGGCGACCTGACACAGTGTCGCTGGCAGCTGCAGCAAGACCCTGGAATGCGTCAAAGCCAAAGCCAAGACCAAGCTCTGGGTAGAGTGGGCGCTTGTCTTCATCCTTTGATCGTGCCAGTTGACCAGCGAATACTGGATCAAAGGCAATACCAGTGGCTACATAGCCGCTGCCCTGCAGTGCTGCAGCCAGATTTTCAATGTCTGCCTGTGCATTTGCAGTTCGGGTAACGCGGTGAACATCGTTACCAGACTTATTGAAGTAGTCAGTTACAGCGCCAGTAGCACCTGTAGCTGGGTTGATGCCGTGAATGGCAAGCAAGTCAAGCGCGCGGCTGATTGCAGTTGCAGCATTCGCTACCAAGTTCTCAATAAGCTGAGTCTGGTAGTCTTCATCTTCCCACTGAACTTCGTTACTAAATCGGTAAGTGATCTGCACTTTGTAGGTGCGGACCGTTGCCTTAGTAGGCGTACCGTCAGCAGACCCTTTGTTGCCACTTTCGCCAACAAGTTCTGCTTTTGGTGTACCAGTGAATGTAAAGTGATCGGTCTGACCAACTTTCATTTCTGGCTCACCAGGAGTTAGCTTTGCTAAAACACCACCACGAATATTTTTGCGCCATGTCTTGCCAGTGTGGTTAGCTAGGTCAAGAGCTTCGGTGCGGAGGGGATTGCCCATAACGACTATTCCTTTCTAGGAATTTAACTATTAATCGTCAGATTTTGTCTTACTGAATAGCCCTTTGGCAACCTTAGCGACATCAGATGTTTTTTCATCTGGCTTTTTGTTCTTATCAATCTGTACTGACTTGCTACCCACTCCCTTAGACAGTTTTTCTGCCTGATCGCGTATGGTTTTTTCATCAGCACCATTGATGAACTCGCTAAGTTCTTCTTTGACTCCGAATTCGTGCATAGCTTTAATCTTTACGACATCCAGCTTTGCAGCATCACGCTCTTTTTCTACAGCTGATTTTTCCTCACCTGCAGCTTTTAGCTTGCTTTCCCATTCGGCAGAAATTGAGTCAACCTTACCAGCTTTTTCTTTCAGATCATCATAATCTGCGAATTTCTTGCGCTCACGCTCAAGCCGCTTAGGTATAATGTCGCTATCAATTTCCGATTGAGTAAATAGATTTTCGTCTACTTTTTTGAACTCATCGCCATCTTTTGTAAAGTATTCAGTCATGTCCCTCTTTCCTTTCCGCCGAGTAAGCGTTTTTCTGACTTGCTTCTAATATACCATAACCTTTTTTAATACAACAAGTTTTTGAACAACTTTTTTATTCTAGCGCCTGCACCATATATCACAGTAGATTTGGTAGCGGTTGTATGAGCCAATAATATCATTCAAGTTGACCAAAGAATTTACTCGCGCCCTGGTGATAGGCTCTTGATCTAGTAGCTGGGTAATTGCATCAGCAATCTTTTGGGCTTCGTTGCTTGCTTCTAGGCGGCTGGTCTTGTTGTATACCTCAATAAGTATTTCTGCCTGATCCAGCACCATGCTTTCACGCGGACCGCCAGTCCGATCAACTAATATAAACTTTTCTGGGCGCTGCTCTGGCATATCGCCACTTACTTCATAGTCACTGACCGTACCCAGCCAGGCTATAACGATCTCTTCTACATTAGGCTTGTCCATATCAGGCATTTACACTTTCTGCGCGAACATACCTATTCCAGCGCGTTGGCGTGTTTTCATTCATAAACGGCACACTATCGCTATCAAGCACAAATGTCTTACCGCCCCATACAAAACTGGCGTGAGCCAATGAGTCAGTAAATGTCTTTGGGAAGTGTACGCGGACTTGATCGCGGCTTTGTTCCATAGCTTGCTGCTCACGCGCCGTTGCTGGCTCAGTGATTGGTGCAACTAGACAATCTTCTACCTCTACTTGCGTCTCAGTGTAGGTAGGGTTGTTGAATGCGTCAGTCCCAGAAGCCTCACGATGCGTAAACTCAATAGTTATGCCTTTCATAAGCATTATTGTAACACTTTTTTCATCCACCAGCTTTTTGCTGTCAGAATTGCGCCCGAAAATTCGCCATTTACACGGCGGAGTCGCAAATTTGAAAAGAAAGCGCGCCCTCCCCCCCTGTTTTTTCAAAAAAAGAAGAAAAATAAAAAAGCAATTAAAAAGCAAATTAGAATAAATTATTTATGCAGCTGGCGGCGCTGGCTGGCAGCCGTGAGCAAAAATGTTATTATAAACATTAGTAAAAAGAATTGGAGTAGTATGCAGGTTATTATAGACGGTGATAGCTATGTAAAGGCTGGCACAAAGAAGCAATCAATAGGCATTGGAATAACAACACACAATCGTAATACTTTAGTCCGTGACACGCTGGCTAGAATACAAGAGCTTACACCAGGGGCAAAGATCGTAGTAGTTGATGATGCCAGCCAGATACCAGTGAAAATAAATAATGTATTCGTTTATAGATTTGAAGAAACTGTAGGCATTGCTAGAGCTAAGAATAAATGTTTGGAATTGCTTAGTGATTGCGACCACATCTTTCTATTTGATGATGATACTTACCCATTGCAGCCTGATTGGTGGCAGCCTTATGTAGAAAGCCCAGAGCATCACCTTATGTACCTGTTTGAAAACTGGGCTAATGGTCAGCCTGTTGGTGACGATGCAATAGTATACCGTGATGATAAGCATGAGGCACACTTACATGCCAGGGGCTGCATGATGTATATAGACAGCCTTGCATTGGCTACTGTAGGCGGCATGGATGTGCGCTATGGCATGGCTATGAATGAGCATCTAGATTGGTCAATGCGAATACATAATGCTGGGCTTACCACATTTAGGCATATGGATGTTGTAGATAGTGAACAACTTATTTATTCAATGGACCAACACCAAGAAGCGCGGACCAGTATAGACAATAGGCAATCAAACAATGAAAACAATAAGCACTTACTGAAAGAGGCTGAGACATCGGCTGCATTCATGCCCTATGGCAAGGATGTGGTCATTGCCTGCTACTTTGCTGGGGTCTTTGATGTGCAGCGTGATACTACATGGGATGCTGACTATAAGCAGATAGAAAAGCTGCAGCGATCAGTAGAAGCGCATGGTATAGAGTTTGTGCTAATACATAACTGCTTTGACCTGCCTAATAGGGTTGATATATCAACCACTCCATACTTTGAGCGCTGGCTTAAGGAATGGCAGTATCTAAGGGATCGGCGCGACATAAACAATGTATTTGTAGTAGATGCTACTGATGTGGACATGGTAAACAACCCATTCAGCCATATTCAGGATGGGGTGCTATATGTTGGTGATGAGCCAGGCAATACACTCAATAATAAGTGGATGTTGACCAGACACTTAGAGCCTAGTGTAAATCGCTACCTTAGAGACAATGGCGATCTGCCATTGCTGAATTGTGGTGTTGTAGGCGGCAATAGAAAGCTGGTAATGGACCTTTGCCGCGAAATGTACCTATATCACTTCAATAACCCACAAGACTTTACTGAAATGGGCATATTCAACAAATTGGTGCATACCAAATATGCAGAAGTTATTGAATACGGCAGGCATGTGACATCACTGTTTAAGAAATATGAAAGGCAGACAGATGCGTGGTTTAGGCACAAATAAAACGCTCAATGCTTATTGGTGGCGCTCTAATAAAAAGCCCTGGAATTTTGGCGATGAATTAGGACCAATTATTTTACGACATTACGGTTTTACGGTAAAACGCGTATCACTAGCCAAAGCTGACTATGTTCTAACAGGCACTGTGCTTGATATGGCTGAGACGGTAAATAAGAGCGTTACTGTAATTGGTAGTGGTGCTGGGCATACCCATGATGCTGAGCATGACTTCAAAGTGCTTGCAGTGCGCGGTAAATTGACTGCAGACACACTAGGCTTAAAGAATGTGCCGCTTGGTGATCTTGGTTTGCTGGCTTCTAGAATATGGACCAAAGAGCCTGCTAAATACAACATTGGTGTAGTGCGGCACTATGTAGATAAAGAAGAATACCCATTTGCAGACATCATCATTGACGCTACTGAGCCAGCAGAGCAGGTAATTAAGAAAATCAGCAGCTGCAGGGTCATTATGAGCGGCAGCCTACACGGTATTATCATTGCTGACAGTTATGGCATTCCAAATATGCGAATAGCCAGGGATGATGTAATTACAGGTGATTGGAAGTGGCTAGATCACAAATCAGCGCTTGTAAAGCCTATTTCTGATGTGCAGGATGATTTAATTAGGGCATTGGGCAAAATATGAAAATATCAATCACTGTAATGGCACACTCACGCCGCCAAGCTGCGGCAGAAGACCTAAATGACCGATTAGTGCAGTACCCTTTTGTAAGCAACACTATTACTTGGGATGAAATCAATGAAGAGTGGCACACTGGCAAAAGGGCGCTCTTAGATGGGGTAGGCAAGGGTGATTATCACGTTATTATTCAAGATGATGCTACTTTGACCCCTAACTTCTACCAGAATATTGAAAACGCTATAAATAGCTTGGACCAGAAAACGCTTTTGAGCTTATACACTGGCACAGCTAGACCAATACCAGGCAGGGTGAGCGCTGCAGTGAATAAAGCCGCTGATGGTGATATGCTGCGCTTTCATCAACTCATGTGGGGTGTTGGCATTGCGATACCTACGGACCATATATTGCCACTGCTTGAATTCGTAGAAAACATTGATTTGCAGTATGACAACAAGATTGGTGAGTTTTACTGCCAAAATGGACTGCCCGTCTATTACTGCATTCCTAGCCTGGTGGACCATGACGATGATAGGGACTCTTTATTGCCTGGACATGGTAGAGAAATCAGCCCAGATCGCCGCGTGGCACACAGGCTTGCTACAGGGCTTGTAGAGTGGACAAATAAGAAAACATACATCTAGACACCAAAAAGCGCCCATATAGAGCGCTTTCAGGCTTAAACTACACCTCACTGTAGTTACTGGCGACAGCATTACGCTTTACATTAGGATCACTCCCATTGAACGCTTTTGTGGCAACAAGACCACGCGTTACCGCCAGCTACTCTTCTTTGGCTTCTCGCTTTCCGATTTGCCGTTGCTTGTAAATATACTCTTTGCTATACCAGAAGTCACCACGCCGCCTAATGCGGTTACGCATTTTGCGTAGTGCGTGTTTGACATTCTTGATATGGCGTTTTTTAGCCATCGTTTTTTGGCTTTTCAGTCAGCATCATTTCTGCTGGTTTTACTGTTACCTCTAGTCCAAGATGTGTAAGTATCAAATCAACCTTTTCTTCTAGTGATGGCTCTAGAATGTCACATGGCTCAATTTTACCTGAGTAGTGTTGCTGGCACTCCCATGTAACAACACCTCTATCTAGAAAACAGTAAGTCCTGCAGCCCATACGATCACACTGTACTTTTTTCTTGCCTTGCATTTCTAATAACTCCATATCTCTACCTGAAAAGTAGCTTAGTTCGCCTGGATGATAAACACTGCCAGGTCTTGCTTCTAATATTTTTACCCTATATGGTGCAACCCTAGTATGACGGTTTTCTATAATCTCTACCACAGCTGGACCACGCCCATCTGTAATAAATGCTATGTCACCGATATTAAACTTGCTCATTGGTTTTTTGTTTTATTCCAAACTGCGCGGCTCACACTATTGTTGATGCGCTTTACTCTAATATTCACTTTTGCTAAATCAACCTCCATATCATCATAGGCAATATCTACCAGCTGCTCACCGTCTTCACCGTAATCAATAGGCTCTTTATGGTATTCATCAAATTGTGCCTGAGTTGGTGGTGTTTTTGAGTAAAAATCAATGGCTTGCATTTTTGATTTCCGCTGCCTTTCTGACTGCTAGTCTTGCGTACGCTACTATCATCCAGGCTAGAGCAATATCAGTGACACCCAGCTGGCGCGCCGCTTCCTTAAACTCTATTTCGCCCCTAAGATGTGATAGCATGACTGCCTTTTGGTCTTCTGTTGGATGTTTTTTGCTCACTAGATTAGACTCCTTTGCTTACCCTGCTTTAATTACGCCATTCTAGGCTCAAAACTACTGTGTCTATCATTGCTTTTGCTCACTACTTCTTCAAATTTACTTGCTACAGCTTCTTCTATGGCACGTCCAACCTGCTGGTTTATTGGGTAGTACACGTCTATATCCTTGCCACCGATTTTTCGTGTTGGGAATACCAACCTGTAACCGCCGTGTGGTCTAGTAAATATGCCGACAGAACCGCAATACACGGCTTCGTACAGCACAAAACTAGCAAAACCAATCAGACCGTTATTTGGCTTGATTGGCGTTATCTGAACTTCGCTGATCACTTTCATTGCTTTTTCCTTTCGTAGTCAGCCTGGGTCTTATGGTGGCGCTGCCACTCTTCTTTTGTTAGACGGTAGCCCAGTGCCTCTTGCCAGTATTCCTCTAGTATACCGCGCGCAATAAGCACTCTGGGGTCATTAGGCATGTATTTATGCTCTGTGTTTTGAAATACGCGGCGCGCCCTGCCAATAATGGCTTCACTAGGTAAATCAAGCAGCCTGTATAAATGAATGGTGCTGTCTGAGTTAGTGCCTACGCTATAGTATCGCTGCCATAGGCAGATGGTTAGCGCAATGTCACTATTTCTGGCTTCTACGCCCCTGAATTTAGGGTTTTCAGCCAATATGCTTTCTACCATGACTTTGAGTCTTGGTACTGATGGTGATGTTGTTAGCGGCTCTACCGCTGGTGGTTTTACTTGTGGCATGTTAGAACTCCCCTCACACTTGCCTTAATTAATTTTCTGGGTCTGCCTCTTTCAGACCGTCCTGCAGATACCCTAATGCTACAGTCAGAGCTTCTTGCCTAACGCGGTTTTCTGCTTTTTCGTCACGCTTGAAAACTACATCTTTGCCGCCTGCCATAATCGCTATGACCTGCAGGTGGTTGTCAGTTAGCTCTATACCTTGCTCTTTGGCAAACTGCACAATTTTAATCATCGCCACACTCCTTTCTGCCATTGCTCATAATGCGGTGCTGGCAGCGGTAGCCCTGGCTTTCTTTGCGGCACATCTCCCAGCTCTGCAGCCAAAGCTCATAACGGGTAATTAGGTTATTAAACCATTCACGGACTGCCCACCATGCGCGCCAGTACCATTTAGCACTGCGCCTATGGCAGCTGCGGTGTACCCACTGTATATTTTCGTCAGTGTTTTTGCCGCCGCGACTTAGGGGCATTATGTGATCTGCTACCAACTCATCAAGTGGTGCGTCTTTCTTGCAGTCTGCACAATTAGCCATGATTACACCTCACATATATCTGACTTGCCCAGAGCGCTTGCTTTGTAGGGCGGTCAATTCGTTTAATGATGCCGCGCTGGGCTGCGCGCTTGAAGACACCACCCAATGCTGAATAGTCCTCTAAGCCATAGCCAGCGCTTTCTAGAAAGACTTGGACCATATCAGCAACAATGTACTGATTATCGCGTGCAAGCGCTTCTAGCAGCTTGTCTGCAGCGTCACGCCATGCCTGGCTTTTACCGTCAATCATTATTGATGTCCTGACTATCAAACTTAAGTATGCCGTTTTCTTCCATTTCGCGGCGTGAGCTTGCGCCCTGCCAAATAACTACACCATTTCTGAGAAAGCGTGCGGTCATTACATTAGTGGCTGGGCTGACATTTACCTCTACCTCATCAAATGGTGGGCGCTTCTTGATATTCTCTAGCCAGCCCTCTACTAGCTTCACCTGTATGTCTAGGAATTTGCCAATCAGACCAATTACATAAATCACTATGAATGGCGTAAGAATAGCGCCTATGATCGCCAGGATGACTAGAAATGCTGTCTGTGCTACTTCCATAAATTAAACCTCCAATTCGTTTTCTAGTTGCTCTAAAATGGCTTCATCGCCTGTGTGTAAATATGTTTCAAATACCTCCTTATTGGCATCTGTGGCTGGGTAATACTTGCCACTCACTATGCTACCAGCCAGGGTGTCATTTTCTTTGGCGTAGTTACCTGCATACTTGGCGGTCTTTTCCATAAACATTTGCTGCGCCAAGCCCACCTTTTCCTGTATGGACATTTCAGAGGTGCTTTTATTGATGCCCTTGCTCAGCGCGTATGCGCCAATGGCGGTATCATTCATAGCAACACCCAATTTGAATATTAAAATCACTTCTGCGTTTTTACGCATAACTTTGCCTGCTAACTGTGCCATCTTAATCATCTCCTGCCCTTTTTAAGCTGGCGGAGTGCAGCATTGGTAGCCTGCACCTCACTCTTAAGTATTACTGATCGTGGTGTTTTGCTGGTGTCAGTGGTAACACCTGCGTCAAACAATAATTTTGAAAGCCTAGCTGCCTTAGCGTAACCAATCTTCATTCTGCGCTGCAGATTGCTTGGGTACGGGTTGTCAGTGCGGACCACTACCACCACTGCCATTTTCACATCTTCTTTGCTTATAGGCTGATTGAATAAGTCAGTGTAGGCTTTCATGTTTAGTCCCTAGTTGCCCTGTCCAAAAATGTAGGATCGGTTAGCTTGTCCAAGTGGGCATGTAAGAATGCCTGGCGGCGGCGGTACTGCTGCCACTTATTGAACAAATTTTTTATTCGCGTAATCATGGCTATTTTCCTTTGCCTGGCGCTTGAGTTTTCTTTTTTTCTTTTACAGGTTGCTCAGCTTCAATGGCTGCTTTCAGATCGTCTGGGTGAGTCTCTAGCAATGTATCTAGTTGCTGCTCTACCTCATCATCTGTAGGCTTTGGCTCAATGAGCTGTGTTGTAGGCTGGTCTTTGACCTTAAGCAATTTGGCGGTGGTTTTGTTTGCACTACGGTAAACATCTACCACTTCCAGCATCACCTTATAGTCTTTGTCGCTCAGTCCAAGCAGCCAGTCCAAGACGCTGTCATAGTTGACTGGGTCTTGCGCTTGCATGATCGGCGGCAATTCAACTGCCTGCGGTGTGCGCTTACCTTTTAATATTTCCCTAAGCCCCATAGTTTCCCTCCAATTCCTTTATGGTTACCTCAATAATAACAAAACGGTAGACCGTTAGTCAATAGCATTTAGGTGTGAAATTACATTATCTGCAATCTCATCTGTTAGACCTTTCTTGAATGTCGTTTTGAATAGCCACTGCTCTGGTAAGAAATCACTATCATCATCTAATATGGCGTATTGCTCTACTGCAGGGTGACGGTCTAGCCATTCTTTGACTTCGTAACCGCGCTGCACTCTGCCATTCTGCTCACCACCCTGGAAATTGCGTGTCACATCAATAAAGCCCACAACCTCATTGCGGACTTGGTGGCGCGCGTTATCGTATAAGCGCCAGGTGCTGCTTAGGACCACATCACACCCAGTCTCTTTGACAATGCGGCGGACTTTCTTTGCCAGTATTGGATCAATGCCTAGCAGACCGCCTTTGCCTGTTTTCTTAAAACGGCGCTCAGCGTACTCTGCGCTATTGCAGACCCCATCAATGTCTAGAAATAATACTTTTCTCATGTCTTTGCTGCTCAAAGTTACGATTGCCCTCTTGCCACCAGCTGAATATTACATAGCAGTAGCCTACGGTTAATATTAGCACTATCAGAATAATTAGCTTTCTCATTTCAGCTCACCAATATCTATAAACACAATTTCTGAATGATCCTGAATTTTCAAAACACAACTCCCAAAGGCAGGTGACTTGCCCTTTTTGCCCAAGCCGCTTTGGAAATTGATGCGTCCACTAGGTACATATATGCGCCCCCCCCCACAAACTTCATAGAAGCGTCTGGTAGTCAGAAATTCAATAGGGAATAGCACATAAATATCATTCTTTGCCTGGCGGTATGTCTCAACTGCTTTTGCTAGGAATTCATGCTTGCGCGTGAATGGTGGGTTGATCCAAATGCGCTTGTACTTTGTCCAGTCCTGGGCAAGCCCATCAGTCTCTATGGTATCAAAATGCGGTATACCAAATTCTGCAGCCTTTTCAGCTACCGTTGCTGGGTCATAGTCAAACTTACCGAAGTAATCAATAACGCTTTTTGGCGTGTAGTATTCGTTGTCTTTGGTAAATACAAGTCCACCCTTAGCCATTAAAATCTACCTTTGTGGCACTACCTACTTTTTCGCCTGTAAGTTTTTCTAAACGGTAGAGCTTATATTTATTCATGTCCCAGCCCAGATTTATTGCCTGCTCTAGCAAATCTAACTCCACTAGTCTTGCGCTTTCCACTAGATCCATTATTTGTTTTGTCAGCACTACACAATCATTACTAGTAGCCATCGTATGGGTTGCCGCTATTTCAATAGCCTGCTGCTTTAATGTTTTTGGACCGCCTATTACGCTGCGCCGCCAATGACATTTTCTTTGTAATATTGGCGCGGTGGTTTGCAGTTTTTAATTGCTGCAGCCATCTGCTTTTGATTTATGCCCTTGCGATCAGCATATTCAAGCAGCTCTACAAAGCCAGCCTGCCCATTTACATTGACAAATTCCTTTGCTTTGCGCCGCCAATAGGGGTGATACTTACCAAAGCCAAATTTCACTAGCTTATCATCTAGCCAAGCGGTGATGTTGTCATGCACCTCTTTTACTTTTTCAACAAATATGTACTTGCCATCTTTAATGAGTTTGCAGAGCTTAGCAAAATATTTGCTTGGGTGATCTGCTGCCAGTGCAGCTTCAATCATTTTGCCCCATTCATCGGGCTTACCCATTTTCTCTAATTTAATTTGAATACTGCGGTAAAACGGTAGAAAGCGCTGATCGTCAATCAGTTGCGCTGCATCGCCTAACCTCTGTAGCATTGTCTGTTTTCTTTGGTCTGTAACACTATAAGCCATTAGTACCCTCCAATTCTTTGTGTCTTTCAAACTATAGCATTAAACGAAATGCAATGCCAAGTCGCTTGTGTAAAACTAGCCCATTTCTGTGGAATAGTTGTTGAAAACCAGAGGCGGATGTGCTGCTTCTATATAGTATGTAAAAATGTTTTTTATAAACATTTCTATATAGTATGTAAATGCGCTGAAATAACAGAGGTAGTTTACCCAGCGTGGTGAGTAAGCTGGTACATGAAAGCGCGGCGGTTGTTGATGATCCACTTAATGCGGTAGGTATGGAATTCACGCTTGTTGACCAATTCGCCACCCTCACGGATGGGCAGAAATTCGCCTGGCTGGTAACGGTAATATTTGTCTTTGATGATGTTTGTTATTCTTTTCATAACTACTTCATATTAGCATATCAGGGCTTATTTGTCAATAGTATTATGCCCTACTACCCCTGTTGGCTTGACACGCAAAAGTATAGGTCTGATATAATCGTGACTGTAACTTAATTCAATGGAGTACAAATAGAGACGCGCCAAATGTCCTGATCCTGAGTCTCACGATTATGAAACGCATTATCACATTGGTACTGGGCTTTGCAATATTAGCAACACCAGCAACCGCACAAGCCCAGTCAGTCAGCTATCAAACTGACATACAAAAGCTATTCAAATTAAACCTCTACGATTTCCAGCAAACTGCGCCAGTCGTAATAGTCCCACCAAAGCCAGTTGAAAAGCCTATAGAGCTTCCAGCGCCTGTGCCAGTGGTCTACACAGTAGTTGATGGTGACAATTTAAGTAAGATCGGTACTGCCCACAATGTAGAATGGCAGCGCCTGTGGGCTAAAAATACCCAGCTGGACAACCCAGACATCATTCATGTTGGTGATTTAATAACCATTCCTGAGCCGTCAGAGCAGCTTTCGCGCGAAATTCCAGTACAAGTAGCACTGCCAGCAGTAACGCCTGGTGTAGCCCCTCAAATGAGCTATGATGCTGGTAATACATACGACTATGGCTATTGCACATGGTATGTGAAGAATAAGCGCGGCGCTTCCCTGCCTAATGGCTTAGGTAATGCAAACAGGTGGTATTGGAATGCACAGCGTACTGGGTTGCCAGTTGGCACAGAGCCGCGTGTAGGTGCTGTCGGTACAACTACTGCAGGATCATTAGGGCATGTGGTTTATGTTGAAAGCATTGATGGCGGCGGCAAGATCACTATTTCTGAAATGAATGCAATGGCTGGCTGGGGCAAAATGAATACACGCACAGCTAACGCTTCTGACTTTGTTTATATCTACTAGGCTGGTTGGTCTGGTGGTTCGGGTAATTCAAACTTAATTATGCGCGTCATGTCGTGCAGCGCTGCCTGGACCGCTGGGCGCGATAATCGCTGCAGGCGCAATTTCTCTTCTAGGTGTGGGTATTCATCCAAGTAAACTACATTGTCTTGAACTGGCTCTTTTTCCATAAGCACTATTATAGCAAAAGCACCCTGCAGCTTACGCTTTCTGGGTGCTATTTTTTTGCCGAATTGGAGTTCTGGGCTGTAGGTGGGCTTATTCACCTGTAGCTTACCTGGCATTATACCATCACCTTTTGGCTGCTACCACCTACCGATTTGAAATTTTTGGCAAAGCGGACCGCGCCATAGTTACAGAATGCTGCACACTCAGTAGGGTCAATCTGAATGTCTGGGTTCATAGTGGCATAGCCAAACATGCCCTCTTTACCTATTGCGCGCTTCTTAGCTGTTTTGATGCTGCCATTCAATGCTGGCTGATCGTAATGCGTCATGGTGCGCTGCTCAATGGCTGTCTGAAATGCACTGTAGGCTGCTGCAGCCTCTTTTACATTCGGAGTGAGTATTTTCTTACTAATTCGCCTGTCAGTGCGTACAAGCTCTTCTACAAGCAGCTGAGTACCACTTGCGCCATCAATGATTATCTTTGCTGCAGCGCGCCAGCGCTTTTTCTCTTGCCCTGGCATTTTGCCAAATAGCCAGTTTGTGAGCCAGTAAGTACCTGCAGACATTGGCTTGCGCTCAATCAGCTCTACATGGACCATATCATTAGGCATGTATACACCAGTACCCAGACTGACTGCGCTGCCATCAGGTGCAAACTTAATGCAGTACACCAGCTTTGGTATTGGCTCTAATGTCACCTTTTCTACTTTGAGCTGTGACCACTGACCATCAGAAATTGCGCGGCGGCTTTCAATGCCTGCGATCCAGCCCAAGCGCATTTTATTGAAGCTATCTACTGCCATGTCTTTGGCTTCGTTACGGACCGCCTGCACCATCAGGTGATAGCCCAGCGATGGGTTAGCGTCATACCAGGCATCCTCATCACTTGGATCAGTCAGCAACTCTACTGACCACTCTTGCCAGCAAGTCTCATGGTCTTTGCCATCAATAACATTCTGTCTAATACGAATAAACACTGTGCCTGAGCCACCACCACTTGGCGGAGTACCTGCGCGCAATATTTGTTGGTTTTGGCTTTTACCAGCTGAAATAGTTGGTAGCAAGGCTTCCTGCTGCGCGTCAGTCTCTTCTTGCGCCTCATCCAATATCAGGGTGTCATTGGTAGTACCCAGTCCACCTGTTCGGGTTCGGGTTCTAAACACACAGCGCCCCTTAGTCCTAAGCTCAATGTAATCTAGGCTCTTTGGCTCTTTGTCAAACTCAGCTGTGAGCAGATCGCGTATTTCTTCTTCTGCCTGGTAAAAGAAATTCTGCACACGGCGCTTCACCTCATCAACAGTCTTATCACTATGGGCTGTATAAATTAATGCCTCATCCATGAAAATCATGCCGCCTATGATCCTGGCAATGATGATTTCTGTTTTACCGTTTTGGCGCGGCACAAGCAGCCCAGCTTTAGGGTTTGCCCACTTCCAGCGCTGCTCTTCTTCATCCCAGTTGACCGCCAGCCAGCAATAGACAATGTATTTCTGCCACTCAAGCAGTTTGATGCCATAGTGATCTAATAGCCTAATGGTTTTATCAGCCAGCCAAATGTCACCCTCATTAAATTGGTCTATGCGCGGTATTTGGTTGCCGTATCTTCTAGCCATTACTTTTTACCTTTCACATCACTAATAGTTACTCTTGAAGCAAAGCTGGTGCGCCTATGACCACCGCCATCTTTGGTAGGGCGCTTTGATTTGATGTCGCTAGGCGGCGCTGCTGCAGGTTTGCCAGGCATGTTGCTCAGCAGATCACCCAGCACAGTCTTTTTGTCAGGCGCTAGGCGGCGCTCATAATCTGCAATCTGGGTCATTATTTCAGTAAGTTGCTTTGATAGGTCTGCGGTATCGCGGTTACCTGGGTTATTCTGCAGTCTTGCTGCCAGCTGGTTGCGGATCGCTTTAAGTACGCCATAGCGGTCATTTGACTCAGCCAGCGCGGTAATCGTATCTTTGGGGTCACCAGTGCCAGTAAGACCAGCTTTGTGAATTTTAATAATGCGGCTTGGGTTCTGCATCATATCACGCCAGAATGACAGCGCTGCATACGCCTCTGCAGGTAGAATATCTAGCCCAGTCTCTGATAGCAGCTTGAGCTTGTTTACTGGTAATGTCTTAAAGTAATTGAGCCAGCCATCATAGGTATCATGCTTTTCTAACTTGAGCTTTAATTTTTCTTCATTCCACTCTTTTGTAAAACGAACAAATTTTGTATACGATTGCTTCAAAAACCAGTCCATAAACATATCATCTGTAATCTCTGGTGCTTTAGGTTTCGGGGCTTTTTTGGCAGTCTTTTTAGCAGGTGTTTTTTTGTTGACTTTGGGCTTTGACTTGTCAACGGTTTTGGCAGTTTTGTTTACTTTAGCTGCCATCTTGGTCTAAGTCCTTAGCATGAAAGCCCATCACCTGCTTGCGCTCAACGCGTACACCATCACCTACGCGCCTACAGTAAGCCTCTTGACTGTGGACCTCTTTAGCCAATATAGCACCATCTTCTGCAGGCGGCTGGATGATCCAGTAAACTGAGCCGTCCAAATATTCAACCCTACCATGAGCAATGCCGCGTACTTTCGCCACAACATCTTCTATCTCATCACCGAGTTTTATACCTTTTTTAGACATGGTAAAAACTCAGATTAATCAGCTGACTCTGAAAGCTCAAAATGCTCACCGCAATTTGGGCAGGTCACCTCATGGTTTTTATAGCTCTTACCGTCACCACCGCCATCTGGGTCAGTCTTGAATTTAGGCACACCCCAGTCTTTCAGCTTTTCGGTATCAAAGTGGTTAGCAATTACATCAGTGTCCCACTCACCATTATGGACATTGTCTTTTACTATAAATTCGTCTTTCTGGGCTTCTGTGAGGTTGAATACCTGCTTTACGGTCACATCTGCATAACCAAGCTCTTCAAGCGCATACACGCGCTTATCGCCTGCCAGAAGCAAGTTATTTTCGTCAATGACGATTTCCCTAATGAGCTTCATTTCTGGGAATTCCTTAAGGGACTCCATCAGCTCACGATGCTTTTTTGATTTTATATATCTGGGGTTGCGCTCATTGTGTACCAAATCTTTAATTGGCATCACTTTGATTTCTACATAGACCTCTGCTTTTGCCATCCCATCTTCTCCTTTCTTAACCGAGTAGTTCTCGTATATGGTTTGGTTGTCTGATGTGATTATAACATAAGCACATACTGTATAATAAAGTTATTCAACAAGGAGGGAGTGCTTGACCAGTATAGATAGATTTCCAAAAAAAGCCTGCAAATTTTGTCACGATCCAAAGCCTAATCACTTCCCATACGCTTGCCCTATGAACCCAAAAGTTATTCTAAAGCGCAAAGTAGGACTCAAGCGTACACCTCTTAAGAAGATTGGCAAACAAACCAAACAATGGATCATTACGCGGACCACATGGATCAGGCGCAACCCACCAGATGCAAATGGGTACTGGTACTGTTACCTACGAATTCATCCCTGGTGTCCATACAAGCTGACTTTAGAGACGCTGACACTAGATCATGTAGTAGCGCGCTCACGCGATCCCAGCAAGCGCTTTGCCAAAGACAACCTGCAGCCTGCATGTAAGTGGTGCAATGAGCAAAAAGGCAGCAGATCGCTTGACGATGTGAAGCCAGTACCTGTAGAATAGGCTTACTCAATATTCAAAAATAAATATTGCCAAATAAAAAGAAGCGCTGTTGCGAGGGCGCTTCTTTTTGGTTTGTGTGGTGACTACTGCGCGTCTCTGTCTACCAAAGTAGTGGCATGTACCTCTTGAGCTGCTGCGCCTACGCCTGTAGGCTTCCACAGACCGTAATACATGGCTACTGATATACAGAATTGTGGCAGTGCTAAGAATAGCGCCTTGCCTACATCAAATGCGGCTTGATCCGCTACTGCAGCGCCAAAGCCCACTACAAGCGATGTGAGCAGCGTAAGACCTGCTAAAAGCCATGCTTTCACTGAGCCTGAAGTAACACGCGTGGTTACTAAGCCAACTGCGATTGGTAGGACCACTGCAACAAGCAGCTGTACTACTGTTGCAGGGTCTACTGTAAAGACCAAATTCATGTTTATAGTCCTAACTTACGATTTACTAATGCTTGGACTGCGCCGTAATCGTAACCAGCTGCAGCAAGGCGATCTTTTCGCTCTTGTCCGTTACCCCAGTTGCCAGCAATAACTTCATTGGCTACTTGGTCATTTGACTTGCGCGCTGGCGCTGCGTTGCCCATACCTAGCTTTTGATTTACTAGAGCCTGGACTGCGTTATAGTCGTAACCTGCAGCCTGTAAGCGGTTGCGGCGATCATCGCCATTGCCCCATGATCCAGCAATAACTTGATTAGCAACCTCATCATTGCTTGCCTTTGCTGGCTGTGGGCTAGGTGCGCCATAGAGCCTTTGGTTTACGATGTTCTGAATAGTACGGTAATCATAGCCTGCGGCGGTTAGACGATCCCTGCGCTGGTCACCGTTGCCCCATGCACCTGCCATTACTTCATCGGCAATGACCTCATTTCCCTTGCGTGGCGCTGCCTGTGGGTTACCTACACGGCTGTTGACGATTGCTTGAATAGCACCGTAGTCATAACCAGCCGCTGTGAGCGCATCGCGGCGGTGTGGGTTATTACCCCATGCACCAGCTAATACTTCATCAGCAATCTGCTCATTAGACTTTTTGCCTGGCTGTGGTGTTGGTGCAGGTGTGCTGCCACCAAGAGCTGCATTTACACGGTTAGCCAGTTCTGGTAGCCATCCTAGCAGCTGCACAGGACATGCTGTAGGCTTCTGTGATACTTGGCTGTGACCAAGTAAGTTGACTCCTGGTACTAACTTGCCACCACCAGCTTCAAGAATGCCTGGGTTACGGCGGCAAATGTCTGTGACCAATTCTACTAAGGTGTTGCGCGTTTCATCTGCAACATCCCAGTTTGGTGCGCCTGAGCTGTTTACATTCTCAATACCGATTGACTCTTGGTTTACTGGGTAGTTACCACAGTGCCAAGCGGTAAATTTCTCTGGCACATATTGGTCAACATTTTGGTTGCGACCAACTCCATAGTGAGCGCTTGCACCGCGTCCAGGGTTAGCAAACACCTGCCCAATGCTATCAAAGCTGGTGCTGGCAGCATGATGAATAACTACTTTTCTAATCGGCTTACGGCTGGTGTCGTAATTAGCTGAGCTTGCAGGGTATTGGCGTACATTGTAAGACATCTAGATTATTCCCCTTTCCCCATTGACTCTACTTCTTCTGCGTGTTCTGGGGTTATTGGTTCGTCTTGATCTTGCATGGCACTACTCCTTTTCTTATATGAGTATTATAGCACAAGCGTCTACCAGTGATTTGAGACAGGCACTTGGTTTATAGCCTGCTGATCCGCGTAATCTTCTGCCATTCTAGCGCCTTTTTTGCGGTTGCATTGACTATGGGTAAGTTGCAGGTTTTCAAGCCCGTATAATGAACCGCCGCGTGAACGTGGCACAATATGGTCTACCTCTACGGCTAATGGTGAAAATGGTGGGGCTTCAAGATCAATAGGGCGGTGGCATATAGCGCAAATAGGGTCTAGTGTAGCAATAGCACGTTTACGGGTTGCAGCCCATTCTGTTCTATTCCATTTTTGTTGTCGCGGTTGTTCCGCATACATTTCTAGTCATGTCCCAACACTATAAGTTCTGCACCATTGGCAATACCAGAAGTACCACCAAGCTTAATTGCTTTAATAGAGGTTATTTGTGCAGCATTAACCCATTTGCCAGAGAAAAGTTGATTATCTGGTGAGTAAGTTGCATTTATACCAGCACCAGCATCAGATGTACAGCGCCCCTGGAATTGTTTATTTATAGTAGGGAAGTTTAATAATTCTGCTTCTAAGAACCAGCTACCACCAGATGGAATTGTTGTACTAGAACGTATATTGCCGCGTGATGCTGTTTGCGAATATCCAGCAGATGAGCCACTGCCGTAAATAAGTGCATCAGAGTAGTTATTGCCAGTATCACCGTTGAACTGAAAACCAAAGGCGTATGATCCGCCATCTACAGCACCAACAAATATAATCTTTAGATATTTACGGGCAGGTATTGTAAGTGTAGGCATATCTGCCAATGGACCGCCACTAGCAACAACCCTACCAAGCTCTTGCCACCACTGACCTGGGTTACTAATACTTGCGTAGGGGTAGCCCTCTGGTCTTTCATTGTAGCTAAAAGCAGGTCTATCAATAGGTACATTAGAAAGTGTAGTGCTGCCGTCACTAGATACATTTACGGTAGTGTTTGTGCTGAAAGATGTACTTGTTACAACGAAATACTTTGTTGTACCAGCTTGATTAAGTTTAAGTTTTAGACCAACTGGGAATAGCGAGGTAACATCAGCGTCAGCAATGGCAAATGACGTTGCACTAAGGTATGACCATGTATAAATTTCATCATATATCCAACCACCTTGCTGAATGCCAGTAGCCATAAGGCGTAGATCATCAATGACAGAGTTGGTAATGCTTGAAGCGCCAGCAGCCACGCGCACACGCGCCAGCTTTATATAAGGGTTGCTTGCACCTACTGCAGACTGAATAGCCGCATTTGATGGGTCTGATGGGCTACCAGCTGGCGTACCAGCTACCACGATAATCTTAACTACACCGTTAGTGTTATTGCTTACACCAGTGCTAGGGGTCTGCCCATAGTCAATGTACATAACAACAATGTCACGGCGCGGGTTGCTAACATCGGCTGTAGTAATAGCAACGTTATAAATAGCATCTGCCCAAGCAGGGTGACCATAAGTACCATCACTGCGCGGAATAATAGCATCACCAATTTGAACATCAACAGACATGTTAGCGCCAGCACCACGCTGCGTAACATTAAGACCTTTCATAACTTGGGCTTTAAGCCCTTTCATAATTGCGCGTAAATGACCGCTTTCGCTAGTTCGTCCGCCGTCTCTGTTTGATGTTGCTAATGCCATTTCTTAATACTCCTTATGTTATAATACCAGACTTTATAAATTAGTTGTATAAAAAGTACCCTCACCACTTGCCCAAAAATAAAACTTCATTGTTACCAGTGGGTTAGGGAAGAAATCAGACCCACTTACGCTGACCAGCCATGTTTGAACACCTATAGAATTGTCTACATTTTCGCGCTCAACATCTATTTGGACTGAACTAATACTTGGACCGCTTGCCTCTGTAAATGTGTATTCCATTTTATACACTAAGCCGCGTGCGCCCTGGTCTGCAGGCTCAAAAGTGAGCCTAAAGCGTGTATTGCGAAATTGCACATTAGTCATGGTTTTATCACTAGCATTTTGGCTGAATATTCGGTACATACGCACGCTATCTTGCCCAGAACGTGCAAATTGCTTGTACTCTTCAATATCTTTAAGCAAGCCTGCTAGATCAACTGCAAACTGCTCATCTGGTTGGTTGCGGTCACTAGCCATTAGTTCAACTCCGTAATGCTTATTTGCACATCATCATTAGCTACCACATAGTTTTTCATATAAACAGTATTCAGTGGGCGCGACACGCCATTTGGATCACCACCACTAATACCTACAGTCCAACTTTGTATATTTTCTTGCCCTGGCATTTGGGCATCTGGGTATGCAAAGATACTCCAATACACCTGATTATAGTAGATTTCATCAATGTAATTTAGGATTGTGTGCTTAGCCGCTGTAGGGCTGTTAATGCGTAATTCAGCAATAAGATCGGCAAATAGAACGTTTTGAGTAAGGGCAGTGGCAGTTACGCGTAAAACCTTTGTACTCACATAAGAAGCCTGTGGGCTTTGCGGCGGCACTCCACCCCAGTCATATAAGCCACCACCATCTTTTTTGTAAAATAGCACGCTATCACCACCAATAAACTGTGACTGCTTAAGCTCACGCATCATCTTCATTGCATTAGCCACCCTGTTCTGCAGGTTTTGGCTTTCGGCTATGTCTAATCTTTTATCTTCCATACTCTACCTACGGTGCTGTTTGATTAACTGATATTGTGCCGTCACTCGTGCCTGCAGCATAGACTTTGATGTAATAGGTGAGTGTGCCAAATACGTTGAAGCCAAACGTCCACCTATACTGCGTTTCGCTACCGTTGTATGTCTTATCAAATTCAGGGTTACGATTAAACATGCTGGCAAAGTTTACGCCATCATCATAGCCCCAGAAGCCGTTAGGCAATTCTCTAGGCTTATTAGCTTCACCTGTGCCACCAAAACGAATATCTAGCTGCACATTCTCTACTGGGAATGGCTGCTTGCCACTTGCTACAAATATAATCTGAAAATCACGGTAGCCAGGATCACCGCCGCCATTGCTGGCGCTGCCTGTAATGTCCCAAGTTGCTGGGTTACTTACAAAGTAGCCGCGTAGTCCTGCTTTTCCACTGTAGCGCTGTTTATTCTTGATGTCGCGTATATCATCTTCTGCCTGCTTGAGCATTGCAGCGAGTTGGTTTACTGGGTCTAAGTCTAATCTGTTCATAAGCCATAATTGTCTACCGTTATTGCTATATCTTCGGCATCGTTATCATCTAGGGTTACTGACAGTTTTTCAATACGATATATGCCGCTTAAAGGCAGTGCAGGATGTCCAGCTACTTCAATAGGTATGCGGTCACCAATTCCTAGCAGATCAAGATTTGCCAGCGCGCCGCTTACATTGAATGTTGGTAGTTCTAGAATGTTTTTTACTTTCTGCAGGTAAGCATAGGTGTTTTCATCAAGTGTTTGCTGCTTAGTGACACTATTGAAGCTCACAATCTTTTGGCGCGTCTTGTGGTTGCCCCTACTTACTGGGTCTGCAGTGATGGTGCGTAAAGCCTCTTCACCAAAGCCTGAGCCTAAGCCAATAATGTAATTCCATAGGTTTGTGGCTGTGTGAGTCACCTTGCCGCTTCTGATGTTGTAAGGGTAGGTGAATTTCATATCTGGGCGATCCGCGCCAATTTGGGCAAATGTCTCTACACTGCGGTCATAATTAAAGCGGAAGTCAAAATTGCCATCACTTAAGTTTGTGAGGTTCACGCCGCCATCGCGTACATTTTGGTCAGTATATTCACGATCACTAAGCAAGCCAGTGTCATACTGCAGCGGACCAGGCACAACCCCAAAATCATCATCTGGGTCACCTGTATCTTGTGTCTCATTAATCAAATCTAGGAATATAGCAACACGCTCTTCTTGGGTATAGGTTTTTGTAACATAGCGATCAGCGAATAAGTCAAAGAAGCCAGTGGCTTTTACCTCTAGAGTAATGCCGCCCTCTTCAAGCGTGAAAGGCATATCTACCACATGTACACCAAAGTAGTAGCTACCATTGCGCTTTACACGAATATCAGTCACATAGGCTTCTAGGACCGCTTGCGGCGCTGCGCCAAGCTCTTCACAGTATGCCTCCCATGCTGACAGGCTCATGCTAAAGCTCAGCTCTTCACTGCCGTTGCGCGTGAATGAAAAGCTGCGGTTTTTAGCCAGCTTGGTTATGTCACCTACTTGCGCGCCATTGATCCACAATTCAAATTCGTATTTAGGTGTTGGTGTCATTAGATGCCCCTAACTCCGTTGCGCCAGTAAATATCTGCTGTGACTGTATCGCCACCGCTACTGCTGTCTAGCACTATTGAGTTAGGACCAACTTGCAAGCCCCACCATGTACTATCATCAGTCTTGTTGCCAATGATGCTAGAGCCATTTAGGGTGACTGTGCGCTTCGCCATGTCAATTACG
>Ga0208195_1001791_pt1 | contig 22368 bp, 17 predicted proteins | sample AD_UKC077_MetaG_FD_184441 | JGI IMG/M metagenome (GOLD analysis project Ga0208195, IMG submission 184441) | Active sludge microbial communities of municipal wastewater-treating anaerobic digesters from USA - AD_UKC077_MetaG (SPAdes) (version 2) | ecosystem: Engineered > Bioreactor > Anaerobic >...
TAAAATAAGTACTTACGAATTTTCACCCCCCAAGTTATCAACAATTAGCGATACCATAATATTATTAAATATTTATTGCATAAATATTTAATTTATGCTCGCCCTCGCCAGCCCAAAAAAGAGCCCCTGAGAATCGCGCGCGCACATGTAGGCGTGAGCGAACACGCGTGTGTGCAGGTGTGCATATACATACGCCTCAGACGCTTGATAAAAGGCATAAGAAAAGTTTTATGCAGAATAAACAAGCGAAAGACAGAATACAAGCGAAAGACAGAACAAACAAGCGAAAGACAGAACAAACAAGCGAAAGACAGAATAAGAATACAAGCGAAAGACAGAACAAACAAGCGAAGACAGAACAAACAAGCGAAAGACAGAATACAAGCGAAAGACAGAATACAAGCGAAAGACAGAATACAAGCGAAAGACACATGCATGCACATATACGCGTACGCACGCGTGTGTATACGTCATGCTATACACACGCAAAAATGCGAAATAATGCAGTAAAAATTCGAAAATAAGACTGTTTTATGTTTATGGTATCCCCTAACTACCAATAGACAATTTTAATGCCTTAAATCGCCTTAAAATGAATTTACATGAAGTAGGCATGCAAGAAAAGTATCGAAATATTTCGACAAACATAGAGAGGACAGATGATATTTTACAACGCACATTTCAATGAATAAATAAAATATGATTAAGTATATATATTATAATAAATTACATTATATGTTATAAGTTATTATTTCTTTTATTTCTTTTTAAATAATATATTTATAACATATTATTTATCAATATATTATAAATATATTACTATTATCATTAAATCGCATATTATAATTTGCAAGATAAAAAATATTAAGTATATATACTATAAATATGTTATATTGAATACTATAAGATTCTATTACTTTTATTTCTTTTGAAGTTATAATAGTATAAGTATTTATATTTAAATATATTATGAATTCATTATTTTCAATCTCAAGAATGATCGCTAATTTATATTTTAAATGCACTGGTAGATAAAAAAAAATAACTCTATGTATTATAATAAGTTACATCAAATAATAATCTTTTTAAAAGATTATAGCAGATATATATAACTATATATATATTAATATATTATATATATATAGTTTTTTTATAAAAATATGCGAGTGTAAAATGTAATATAAGACATAATTTTTTATATAACTCATTGTAATATATAGAGTTATTTTTTTATCGAATATGCGGTTGTAAAATTGGTAAATTCTATTTTTTAGAAAAAAAAATGTAAAAATGTTCCATTTTTTGGCTATTTTACCACTTTTACCGCATATTATTCTATAATACAAAAAAAAATCAATATTATATTTTATAACGAGTTACAAAAAAAATTTAAAATATTGTTTCTATATAATATATTTATTATTATATTTTATAAGATTATATAATATATATAGTTATGTTTTCATTTTTTATTTTTTACTACCCATATTATTAGTAAAAAACCGCATATTATAAAAATTTTTAGAAAAATATCTAAGATATTGATAAATAATAAGTTAATTTTTAAAATTTAAGTTGTTATTTATATTTTATATTTTTAAGATGATTTGTATAACTCATTTATTATTATAGTATTATATTATTTTTTTTAATTATATGAGAACCGCATATTTTATAACTATAGATAATATAAGTTAATTACTTATAATTCATATACTTATAAAAGTATATTTAAGTTATTATTTATATTATATATTTTTAAGATATATAATATAAATATTGAATTATATTAAAATATATTTTTTATTTTTTATAATATTTATATTATAATTAAAATTTAATAAAAATTCTAGAAAGTAAAAATATATTTTAATAAGTATTTTAATTTTAGTTTTAAATATATATTGAGGATACTAATGTAAAGATACTATGTGTTTCTCGTATTTATTCTTTTATTTATTCTTTTGCATTAGTGTTATGAGGTAATATGATTGTTGTTGATTGGAGAATATTATTGAACATGATGGAAGGAAAAAGGAGGGAAATAAAGAGATAGCTCTTTGCCATCTCTTTATTTATTCAGAATGCTTTCTTCTAATTCTTGTAAACTACGACTCATAGATTCATTAGTATATTGTAGCGTTTCTACTTTGTCAATGGCATGTAAAATTGTGCTATGATCACGATTAAAAAATGCACCAATTTCTTTCAATGAATGCTGGGTCATTTTTTTAGCTAAATAAATTGCAATTTGTCTAGGCATGACAATATTTTGTTTTCGTACTTGAGATTGTAAGTCCGACATTTTTATATCAAAATGATGAGCAACTCCTTCTAGTATTTCATATAACGAAGTAGCTGGTTCTTGGAATTGAATAATATCTTTCAATGCTTTTTTAGCAAATTCTAGCGTTATTTCTCGATTTAAATACTTATTGCTCATAATGAGATGATTTACAGCTCCTTCTAGTTCACGCATATTAGTAACAATATTGTCAGATATATATTGACAAACATTATATGGTAATTTGGCATTTTGAAGTTTTGCTTTTTTTTGAACAATTGCCATTCGAGTCTCAAAACTAGGCACAAGAAGTTGTGTTTCAATTCCCCATTTAAAGCGCGAAACAAGGCGATCTTTTATAGCAGGAACTATGGAAACGGGCGTGTCACATGAAATAATTATTTGTTTTTTTGTATTGTATAGAGCGTTAAAGGTATGAAAAAATTCATCTTGCGTTCGTTCTTTTTTAGATAAAAATTGAATATCATCAATGATTAATACATCAACTTCTCGATATTTTTCTCGGAAAGCTCTGAGAGTGTTTTCTTCAATCCCAGATATAAATTCATTGATAAAACTTTCACAGGAAATATAAATGATTGATTTTGTACATCCTGTTTGAATAAGACGATTACAAATAGCTTGTAATAAATGTGTTTTACCAAGGCCTACGGATCCATAAACTAAGAAAGGATTGTAATGATCTCCAAGACAATTGGCAATAGAAAGTGCTGTTGCATATGCTATTTCATTTGATGGGCCAGAAATAAAATTTTCAAATGAGTATAGCGGATTTAATTTAGCTTTAGGAAATATTTCTAGAACTTTTTCTGGTTTTTTAATGGACTGTCTAGACGATTTTTGTGGTGCATGATCTATAAAATCAAAAAAACTTTGAGATTCATAGAAAATTTTCCCTGATTTACTAGTTGTTTTAGTCTTACTCTCTTTTACTTCTTTAGTCATTGTGTCTTTGATCTTCATATGTCTGTTTTTTGTTTCTTGAGATTTTTGTTTTTTTAGAAAATCGTTTTTGTATTGTTTGTAGGGCAAGGTGTTGATTTTTTTTTCTTCGTTATATTCTACTTCTATGTCGGGCCATATTTTTTGTGTTTTACTTTTTTCTTCATGTTCTACTTCGATGTCGTCTGACCAGATGTCCTGTGGTCTACATTGTAGTAAAGAGGATGGTATATTAGGTATATTATATTCATAGTCTTTTTGGTTTTTTCTATCTATATCTAAAAAAGAGTCTTGTTTTACATCTATCAATGTCTTTTTTTGTGTATCTAAAGATATAAATAAATTTTGTTTTGTGTCAGCCGATGTCTCTTTATCTGGATCTAAAGATATAAATATATCTTGTTCTTCTTCATGTTGAGATGAATTTATTTTTATATCTTGATTTAATGTAAATTTTAATACACAAGGAAAGCCTGTATATACAGATAAAGTTTCTTTGATGATTCCTATATAATGTTCTTTAATATAGTCTAACATATTTTCATTGGGAATTTGTATGACTCCAATGTTATCTTGAAGTTGAATTAATTGTGTCTCTTGTAGCCATATTTTAAAATGACTGTCTGAAATATGTTCTAGAAGATTCTCTACTACATTTTGCCAAATTTCGTTGATATTCATGGTTTATTATTCCTAATATCTTTAATCTTTTGATTAAAGTTTTGATCATCTTTTGAAAATCTTATTATAATGACTTCTTCATTTTGTCAAGAAAAATTCTAAATAGATGCTGTGATTTTTCTTTTCTTTTTTTTATAAATTATTGTTATTTTATAAGTTGTAATTTCAAAAAATATCTTGACAAAGTTTCTTTTTCTCTTATTATGTTTTATATCTTAAAAATGAATTTTCTTGTTCGACCTTTTAAACATGGAACTTGTGATATTGTTATAAAATTGAATATTTCTATTTTGCTCGTGTAGTGTTATTATGACGCATGAAATTTGGCTTGGGTATGGGAAGTTATATTTTGTGCAAGAGTATATCATTAATATTTTATCTAAAGAAAAAGGTAACAGGAATGAAAAAATTTGGAGTACGTATTTGGCATATTATATTCATATTTTGTTTAGTGAGTTTAGTATCATGTGTTTTTTTTCAAAAGTCTCCAACAAAGATTAGATATTCAGATTATTGGTCATTTTTTCCTGAACAAACTTCTTTTTTAGCTTTGTTGCCTGACCCTATAGAATGTGTTGAAAAAATGCATGTGTTTGATTATCCAGCTGTATATCAAATGTTAGCAGGTAAACTTAAATTATCATATAATATTGATATAATATCCGAAAATACAATAGGAGCAAAAGGGGTTGATTTTACTAAACCATGCGGATATGCTAATATAGGAGAATTAGCCACTTTATATTTTTGGGGAATAAATGACTATTCACTTTTTAAACAACATTTACAAGAACAACTGAAACATGAAAATCAACAGGCTATTGAACAAGAGATAGAAGGAAATGTAGCCTTCATCATTAAAAGTGATGTACAACAAGCTCTATATGCTTATGTTAAAAATTATTGTCTATATTATTCAATATCTATAAAAAACGATACAGTGTCTTCTTTTGATTTATTGGATTCTTTTAAAAAAGATGTTTTAAATTCTACGAAGCGTTTAAAAGATTATGCATCGTTTCAAGAAATTCAAAAAAAATTAGGCGATCCTAAAGAAATTTTTCTTTATAAGCGTGATATAATTCCAAGTGATATTTTTACTATTGTCAATGATGTCATTGCATCAGGTATGAATATTGCTATCACAGATGATAAAATTGTTTGTGACCACTATCGTGTTTTTCAAGAGAATGCTTCTTTATTTAAAATTTATACTTCAACTAAGAGTGTTAACAAAGTTCTTAAGAAAATTCCTCAAGATCCTATACTTTTCCTATATAATGGTTTAGATTTAGAGAATCATTGGAACATTGCCAATAATTGTTTAGATGATTTTTTCAAAGTATTGCCCATTGGAAAATATTTTGAAAATTTAGATGAATTTTTTGAACAAATGCAAGAATTATTTAATAAACAATGGGGAGTGAAAATACAATTTAAAGAAGATATATTTAAAAATATATCGGGAAGTAGTGTTTTTGCACTTTATCCTACAAAAAATCCAAAGGATATTTCTTTTTTATGTGCTTTTAAACTTGTAGATTCTAAAAAAAATAAAATGGCAGAGACACTAGAAAATATGTATAACAATTTTAAACATAGCCAAGAATATGTAACTAAAGAAGATTCTTACTATGTTTTTAAAAAAACTTTTTATGATAATATGTATTTAGCACTTGGTGTTGTAGATGATTATCTTGTATGTGCACATAAAGATATTTTCTCAAAAATGAATTCTTCTGATCAAAGCCAAGTCTTGCAAATAAATGAGGATGCTATTAGTCAAGGATTTATAAAAGTAGGTGATCTGTATCAAAAATTAATTGTATTTTTTTCAGAAGCAATGCAAGAAACTCTAACAAGTGGACATCAATTTATTAAAGAGATACAACTTTTACATTTCTCTAGTAAAAAAGATAAAACAGGATCTCAAGGAAGTATCATCATTCAATCACAGAGTGGTAATATTTTTAAAAATGTATTTCAACAAATCCAGAATATGATGCAACGAGATGAAAATAAGAGTGCCAAGTAGTTAGAACAATTCTCAAGTTGATAGAATGAATCATGCAATTAAGAGCAAATGCAAGGAAGGAGATAAGTATTCTATTTCACAATATAATAGAATACTTAAGTTTTTGTATGAATGAGGATTTTCAGGTTTATTTGACAAAATGGGAAGATCATTTATTAGCCAAAGTTTTGTTATCTTGGCAATTAATAGATGAAGTTACCTTAAAGCAAGCTTATCAAGAAGCAAAGGCAACAATGTCTAATGAGACTTCAAAATTAGGAAGATTATTATTACGAAAACGTCTTTTGCATGAAAAAGATTATGTTAAAGTAATGGTTACTGTTCGAGAATATGCACAACAACTATACCTAAAGTCTCAAGAAAATAATCAAAACATATTTTCAGAGTATCCCCAACAAGACGCCTCAGAATGTGCGGAGACATTATGTTCTGAATCTGATAACCCAGAATCAGCTCAAATCCATAACCCAGAACCAGTTTATGTAGAATCAGTTCAACCCCAATCAAGACAATCTACGGATGTTTCTAGACTAGTATCTCGTTCTACAGATCAAACTTTATATGAAACAGAGTCACAAGAACAATATTATAAAATAAATGATGCTGATGAAGAACTAGAAGATTTTTCATATTCTGAAGAATCCAAAAAAAGGTTAAGAGAGCAACAAGATTGTTTTGAACAATATACGCTTCAATCCAATTCAAAAAAGATATTTGCATCGTATGAGTTATTAGAGGAGATTGGACGTGGTGGCATGGGACTTGTTTATAAAGCAAGGCAAATGAATTTAAATAGAATTGTTGCTTTGAAAGTATTATTGGCAGGAGATTCAGCCACGGATAAAGAAATCCAACATTTCCGGCAAGAAGCAGAAATCGCTGGTTCTTTGCAACATCCAGGAATTGTTTCTATTTATGAGGTAGGTGAGGCGAATCATTATCAATTTTTTACTATGGATTATATAGAAGGGGAAACATTACAATTTCATATTAAAAATAAATCACGAAGAAAGTTTTTATTGAAAGTCATGAGAGATGTTGCTATAGCTTTGGATTATATGCATAAGCATCATATTGTTCATCGTGATATTAAGCCTTCTAATATTATTATTACACCAGACGGTGAATCTAAAATCATAGATTTTGGACTAGCTAAGCGTATTGATAAAAATGAGATCAAACAAGAAAAAAGTACAATGGGAACACCTTATTATTTGTCTCCTGAACAAGTTATCGGAGGAAAGCAAAAAATTGATGGTCGAACGGATATTTATGCAATGGGTGTAATTTTATATGAAATTTTAACAGGACAAGTTCCTTTTAAATCTAATTCTATTGTAGATTTATATCGAAAGATTGTAGATGATGAACCAATATTACCTACTAAATTAAGTCGACGAATTGATAAAAATATTGAAACAATTTGTTATCAAGCTATGGGGAAAAATCCAGAGCATCGTTATCAAACTGCACTAGAATTATCTGAAGACTTAGAACGATATTTAGAGGGAAAACCTATTTTAGCAAAACGTACTGGAGTGTTTCAACAGAAAATTAATCGATTACGACGCCATAAAACTACAATTGCTATGTATGGATTGTTTTTTTTAGTATTATTAGTTCTAGGGCTTTTTGGATATGTTCATTGGCAAGAAGAAAAGATGCAAAGAAATGAAAATAAAGCAAGGCAAATATTACAAAGCGTAGAAGTAGATCTACAGGAAAATCGTGGTACTTTACCTGAGTTGCTACAAAAAATAGAAGAAGCGAATATATTAGCACATTATTTAGATGATATATTATTTGTACGAGCTAAAGTATATCATAAATTTGAAGAATATCAAAATGCTTTAACAGATTTTACAAATTTTATTATCCGAAATAATAAAGATTCTCGTGCATATTTTGGACGAGGAATCGTCTATGAAGATATGAGAAATATCGGTGATAAGAATAATATACTAGCGATTAAAGATTTTACAGAAGCTATTCAGATAGACCCCGAATATATTGAAGCTTACACTCATCGTGCCATATGTTATAATCGTAGTGATAATTTTCAAAAAGGTTTAGATGATATTGGGGAAATTGGTCGTATTAAGATACGTATTTTAGAACGTGCTCAAAAAGCATATGATTTAAAGGAATATGAACAAGCATTAAAAGATTTCAAGAAACTTTATGATGTGGATGGACAATCTTTTGAAGCATCTTTTGGATTGGCTGAAACATATATTCAATTAAAACGATGGGAAGAAGCGTTAATACAATTAAGAAATACTGATAAATTAAAACCTAAAGATTTAAATGTTCATCGTTATTTTCATATAACGTTTCAAAATTTAATAGAACAATCATTGCCTGAAGTTTCTGCAAAATATCAAAGAGAGTATGAATATTTTAAACAAAAATCAAAGAGATAATAAAAAGTTTGAACGAACATATTAATAGAATTTTTTCTTAGTTAAAATTTTCTTAGTTATAAGAAAAGATATATAATCTTATTTTTAAGGAGATCTTTATGTATAAACTTTTAGCTTTTGTGGGTTTACTTTTCTTAGTTACAGTATGCCCATATGCTTCAGGATTTAGTTTAATAAATTCTGATCGTGGTGCTTTAGAATTACAATGGCAATTAGATACTTATAAAGTAGTTGAAGGAGATGAATATACAGTTGTATCTTTTATCGGCGGTTCTAGTTTTGGTGACGTTGGAAAACCAATGTTGCCTACACAACAAACAATTGTAGAAATTCCTAATGGTGTGCAACCTCAATTATCTTTTGCTAATGTTATAGAAGAAAGTGTATTTGTAACAAAACCAGTTGCACCTGCACAAGCTCCTTTTATTGATGCAGTAGGCTTAGATGTTCCTCAAGAATTTCAAATGGACATAGATTTCTATGCAACAGATCAATTAATGCCAGCTGAATATGCAGAAATTGCAAATGTTGGTGTGATGCGTGGTCGTAATTTAGTTGTTGTTCGCGTCAATCCTATTAAATATAATCCTGTAACTGGTGAAATTCGTGTATGCAAATCTTGTACTATTTCTGTGTCTTGGGAAGATACTTTAAATGCTATGGCAGAAACAGACAATGCTATGGATGTGATTGCAAATGCCATGGTTCTCAATTTTCAACCAGCAACACAAGTACGAGCAACAGCTGATAAATATTTGATTGTGACAGTTCCAGAATTAGAAGCCAATGCAAATGAATTTGCTAGCTTTAAAATGACTAAGGGTTTTGATGTTACAGTGGAAGTTTTGGACCTAAATCCAGACAAAGATGTTGTAAAAGCAACGATTCAAAAATATTATCCAGCTGTAAAATATGTTTTAATTATTGCAGATAATGACCAAATTATATTACCTCGTACAGTGAAACACCCTTACAATTCAGAACTCGTACCTAGTGACCTTTATTATGCTTGCTTGGAGGGGAAGATTACTATCCTGATATTTATATTGGTCGAGTTCCTGCAAATACACCAGAAGAAGCCACTCTTTTACTTGGTAAAATTATGAATTATGAAGCCAAACGTCCTACTGGAGATTGGATCAAACGTTTCTTACTTTGTGGTGAATTCCAATATACATATTCTCAAAAAAATGTTGCTCAAAGACTTTTCTGTGAAACAGCATACACCATTTGGAATAGTTTAAAAGATAGATTTGTTTTCCCAACACAAACTATTGGTGCAGGTGCTTCTGGATTAGGATATAGTGAATATTATTTTAGTCCCAATTCTTATCGTTCTAAAATTTTAGCTAATAATAGAATGCCTGAAGAATGGTGGCCTAATATTGTTTCTGATGCAATTGCAAAAGAAAATACGTTGGCTTTTTGGGAAGAAGGTGCTTGCATTATTCAACATCGTGACCACGGTGGAGAAACTTTATGGGGTAAACCATCTATAAATAAAGCGAATGTAGCTAATTTACAAAATGGTGATAAACTTCCCGTTCTATTTTCTATTAATTGTTTAACTGGATATCTAGATTATAAATCTGGAGACTGCTTTGTAGAAGCAGCTTTGAAAAATCCCAATGGTGGTGCAGTATCTGCTATTGCTGCTACTCGTATTAGCTATTCTTGGCACAATGATAGATTCTGTGATGGTCTATATACTTGTATATTTGGTCCATCAGTTTTTGATCCCATGGATGAAGGAGTGAAGCTTCCTGTAGAACATCCTTGTTCTCAAGAATTAGGCGTAATGTTGAATTATGCAAAAATGTATTTAGAAAAAAATGATCCTCGTCCTAACGCCGCCGAAATTACAGAATTGACATTCTACTTATTCCATTGCATGGGCGATCCTTCTATGAAAATCTGGCTAGATTAATCATTAGAAGATAGGTTTTATAATAATACGTGAAGAAAATTGAAAGGCTAGAAAGTATTTTTAAGATACTTGCTAGCCTTATTATATTTATAGATATAAGATTGCATAGTCTTTTTATAAAGTAATTCTTATGTAATTTTAGAAATTTGAAATAGTCTTTCCCAAAGTCACTCTAATATCATATTAGAAAATATTACAAACAATTTTGTGTATATTTTGTTCTATAGTATTGGTCGTTTGTATAGGAATATAGTGAATTTTATTGTTTTTACTCCAAGTGTTCCATTGTTTTTGTATGTTTTGTATTTGTTGTTGATATTTATCTTGTATTTTTTTTGTAATATGTATATTTTGTATTTTTTTTGTTTCTATGTCTTGTAGTGCATAGTATCCACATGGTATACTGCTGAGTTCTTGTATGTGTGTTATATAGATTGTTTTGTTTTTATGTATATATTTTTGAAGGATGGTTTGCAGTTTGGGCATATCTAGTAAATCAGAGCAAAGTAAGAAATTCCCTTGTTTTTTATAGAGAAAAGTAGACCATATTTGTGGTAAATTTTGAGAGGATTGGCAAGGCTTTTTCCATGATAGAAAGTATAGGGCTTGAGGAATATGGGTTGTTTTATGAAATAAGGGGCTTTGTTGAAGTTTTTCTTGATGATACATAGAAATTTGAACAGAGTTTTCTTGTAATAGAGCCATACATGTGAAAAAACCGATAATTTGAGCGGAGATTTTGTATTTAGGAGGTTGCATAGAAGCAGATATATCCCAAAGTAACCACCAATTTATGTGGTTTTCTTGGTGGTTTTCTTTGATAATCCATTCTTGAAATCGGGCGTATATGTTCCAATCTATTTTTCTTATATCATCGCCTAATAAGTAAGGACGATGAATAAAAAAATCTGTACTAGCCCCTCTATTAGGAGATATTGTCTTATTTTGTTGGTTTTGTTTTTTTATTTGTTTTTTTATTTTAGATAAAATTTGAAAAAATTGTGAATCAAATATACTAGTATCAAAATCAAGGTTCATTGAAATTTATTTTGTAGATTTACCAATTTTGTATAATCAGTGAGGTCAAATTGTAAAGGTGTCAAAGAAATATAGCCATCTTGAAGCACAGTTAAATCGTCTCTATAGTTTTTCCCAAGTTCTGGAATTTCTTCTGGTGTATAGCTAACTTCTTTTAACCAATAGTATGTTCGATTGCGTGGATCTTTTCGTTTAATGAATTGATCGGCAAAAAATCCTTGGTATTGGCGTGTGATTTCTATTCCTTTGATTTCTTTTGTGCATGGAATGTTGATATTGTATAAAATGGGATCAGTACAATTTTCTAAAATGCTTTTCATATAAGGGCGAAGTCGATCTTCAAGATTTTCTAGTGCTGTTTCTTGGTATGAATTATAGGAAAAGGCAATGGCAGTTTTTTTTAAGGCAGAGCCTTCAAAAGCGGCGCCAATCGTGCCAGAGTAATAAGTGGAAGGACCAGCATTATGTCCTAAATTGATTCCTGTCACAACAAGATCAGTATCTGGATATATATTGGCAAGCCCGATTTTAACAGAATCAGCAGGGGAACCATTGATAGCTATTCCCCAAAATTTGCCTTTATTATAACATTTTTGGGGAATGAGTGGAGTACCTAAAGTGATGGTATGACTTGTTCCACTATATTGTCTATCAGGTGCGACAATTCGTATTTCATGTCCTAATTCTTGTAATAAATTGTATAACATTTGTAAGCCAGAAGCTAAAATTCCATCATCATTACTGAGTAATATTTTCATACATATATTAGAGTAATTAGATTAACAAGGCTAATTCTCTTCTCCTTTCTTTTTAGGTAATATGAATATCTTTGCTCTTTTCTTAGAGGTAATTATTTATATCACATTATAACTTCATATTTTATGTTTTCAAGGATTTTCTAATCTATTCTAAAAGTGACCAAGATGTTAATTCGTCATTTTGAAAAATGAGAATATAACTGATAGTTTTATAACCATTGAAATCATTATAAATCCATCTGATTTCTTTTCCTGTGTCATGAAATGTAACGTCTTTTAACCATGGGTTTCCTAAGAGTTCTTGGACTCTGTGAGGAGTTATGCCAAGTGTAAGTTTAGATTGAATTTCTTTATAACATTCTAATCCTTCGGCTTGAAGAAAATTTTGTTTTTCTGTATCATTTTGGCAATTAAAAAATTTGATTCTTTGTTTTTCTGTCATCAAAAGTAGATACTCATTATATTTTTCTTGGGATTGTGTTTGTGATACGATACTTGTTTCTAGTGTTGTTTGTTTATGTTGTGAACAACCTGTTATTAATATGATATACAAGAAAGAAATACCAAAAACAATGATATTATAATAAATTATTTTCACTGTATTATCCTTTACTTGTCTTATTTTTTTATGCAAAAAATACGTTATAATTTTTTTTCTTGCATTGTTTATGTTTGATTTTTAGAATAAGTTTATATTCAAAATAAATTTTGAAATATAACTATTTTATTCTTATTGTTTTCTTTTTTAAAGAAAAAAAAATATATGAATCAAAATTTTGGTAAAAATATATATCTATATAGTGGTTTTTTGTGTATATTTATTTTAATTGTGATTGTAAATAGTTTGTTACCATTATGGAAACAAAATCAAATGTTAAAAGAAAATATACAAGTTCTTCAAGAAAAAAATAAAGAGCTGACTAAGAAAAAATTGGAATATCAAAAAAAAATTTATGCTATAAAAAATAATCCAGTATATATGGAATACGTAATTCGTAAAGAATTGAATTATGGTAGAAAAGGGGAGATGGATGATAGAGAATGAAATGAAGCTTCAGATGGAAAAACTTTTAGAATTAACTGTTAAACATCAAGCTTCAGATTTACATTTAAAAATAAATAACCCTCCGTTATTGCGCGTCAAAGGAGCTATTGGCAATTGGGGCACAAAACCGTTAGAAGAAGAAGAATTGGAAAAAATGATTCTTTCTATTCTAACAAGTGAACATCAGAAAATTCTGAGAGAATCTGGTGATGTGGATTTTGCATATGCTATTGATAAGGCAAGATTTCGTATCAATGTTTTTAAACAACGAGGTAGTTATAGTCTTTCTGCTAGACGTGTAAATACAGTTATTCCTTGTTTTAAGGAGTTGCATTTACCACAGATTTTAGAAAAAATTTCTCTTTTTCGACAAGGTCTTGTATTGTTATGCGGCCCTACAGGGTGTGGGAAATCTACTACTTTGGCTTCTATGATTCAATTTATTAATCTAAATCGTCGTTGTCATATTGTTACGATTGAAGATCCCATTGAATATGTATATGAAGATCAGAAGTCTTTTATTAATCAACGTGAAATTGGTTTAGATGTAGAATCTTTTCCACATGCCTTGCGAGCTGTATTGAGGCAAGACCCAGACGTGATTCTTATTGGTGAAATGCGAGATCAAGAAACTTTTGGAACAGCTTTAAAAGCAGCTGAAACAGGACATTTAGTATTTGGAACTTTGCATAGTTCTACGGTAGTACAAACATTTGGGCGTATTTATGATATTTTCCCAGCTGAGGAGCGTGAAAGTATTCGGAAAGCTTTGATGTTTAATTTAATTGCAGTGATTGGACAGAAATTAGCACCTACAAAGGATAATTTAGGGCGTATTCCTATCCATGAAATTATGATTATGAATGCAACAATTCAAAAATTGATTGAAGAAAAAAAAGAAGGGAAAATCGGAGAATTGATTCGCACATTAGAAGGTGAAGGTATGTGCGATTTTAATCAATCGTTATATAAAGCTATTAAAGATGGATATATTACAGATAAAGTGGCATTGAGTATGTCACATAATCCTGAACAATTAAAAATGAACTTAAAAGGTATTTTTGTGTCTGATAGTGGTATTTTAGCCTAGTTTTATAATAAGGTACAAAATATGAATGAAGATCAATTGCTGGTCATTTTAAAAGACCAAGGACTTTTAACAGAGGCAGGCGAACGTGCTTGTTTAGAGTATCAGGAAGGATATTTAGCACAAACAGGAAAGGAAATCTCAACACATAAAGTTTTGTTAAAATTAGAGTTAGTGAGTGAAAGTGCTATTCAAAGTGTTTGTAAAGCATTAGAACAATTACAAGGTAGAGTCGAGGAAGAAGAGGAAAGCGAAGAATACGAAATAGAAGAAGAAATAGAAGAAGAAGTTTCTGAGCATGAAGAAGAAGTTTCTGAGCATGAAGAAGAAGTTTCTGAGCATGAAGAAAAAAAATATTCTTCTTTTGTTGGATTGTCAACACGCCAAGAATCTAGTCAAATGCCTAAAAACATTACTCCAGCGTTTTTAAAAAAACCACAAGCATGGGATGAAGAAGAGGTAGAAGAAGATTCACCATTGTATCAGAAACCAGTGGTAGAATCTTGTTCAAAATCATTATTTGTTGCTTATTTCTTGTTGTTTTTTACAGGAATTTTTGGCGGACATCGTTTTTATTTAGGACATTATCGTTCTGGAATTTTATATTCTTTGACACTGGGTTTTTTTGGATTGGGTCTACTATGGGATTTGATCTATTTACCTTTTCTAAAAAAATCGTATGACCCAGAATATGATTCTGAAGAATTTTTTATAGATTCAGAATATGTAGATGCTATTCATGTAGGTCATCCTGCACCTTGGTATAATGGATTGGAAGGCTTTAAAAAAATTCTTTTTGGAATAGAATCTATTTTTCAATACGTATTTCTCTTGATTGCACCTTTTATTTTAGGTTTTATAGCATATTTTTTTGCAAAACCAATTTGTTTAATCATAGTTATTCTATGGAGCATTGTATTTGTTTTTAATATTTCATTTACAAAGTTTTTACGAGTTCGTGGTGGTAGTCAACATGTTCCTTTCCTAGAACTCATTAATAATAGTATCAATCGTTTATTGGTTGTATGTTATAAAAAACGTCCCTCGTTTTTCTTGTTGTATCTATTATATCCTTTATGGTTGCCTTTCCTATGCATTATCAGTAGAAGGAAACGAAAAGAATATTTCTCATTTTTATGGATTTTTATTGCTATCATATTGAGTATTCTAGTAAGTATTTTTTATTTGGTAGATACTATGGAGCCAATGCAACAAAAATGCCTTGCACAAATTGGTTATTATGGCATATTTGTTTTATGTTTTTTTATTGTCATTGTGATGTCATTTGTATCTCTTGCTAAAATACGAGTTTGCCAACATATCAAAACTGCCAAAGGTTTTTCTATTTGGACATTGCTTATTTGTTTAGTTTTTTTCATTGTTTTATTTTGGGGATATATTCCCCTGCCTGACGTATCAGAAACACTTCCCCTACGATTAGAAAATGCATACCAAAAATATTATGTTGTTCCCATGAAAGAATGGAATTCTCCCTTGGAAAAACAATTCTACTACGAAAATGAATAAGAAGAATAGTTCCCTGCCAAAACATGGCAGGGAACATTTATTTTGGAGTTGTTATGTCGTATTTCTATGCTTCTCTGCTCCTTACTGGAGTATTCTTTTTTATCTGGCTATTTTTATTATGTATATGGATTGCAAAAAAACGTCGTCGTCCTTTATTTGATTTAGATATTGCTATTTTAGGACATAGAAATGTAGGAAAAACAATATTTCTATGCACTTTATTAGATAAAATTTTACAAGGAGATTCTTTGCCAGATGATTTTTCCTGTTTTTATCTATGGGATCAAGAAGAAAAAAAATTGCGTGGTGAAATTTCTGTGAAAGAGGAAGTATCGGAATCTATTGGGGTGGCTCATTTCGATGAAAATTTGCTAAACGAATTAGAATCGCAACAAACTACAGTATTGCGTTCTGTATTCCCCTGTTTATCCGATAAAACTATTGTGCAAAAACACAATGCACGTACTTGGAATATACGAGATGGAAATTTAGAATATACATTGATTAAAGAAAGCGAAAAATTTGCGTTATATCCCGTGTATTATGCACAAGGGCGTCGAACAACGCGAGAATCTGTTATGACTGAACTTTTACGTCATAAATATCAGCAACAAAAACCATCCATTCAAACAGAAAATTTCTATATTAATTTTACTCGAGAACAACGAAAAAAAAAGTACTTACCTAAACAAATAAAATCGCAGTTTATTGATTTTCCAGGATTATATTTTGAACAGGAAGATAAATATAAGATCAATCGCATAGAATCAGTGATTCAAAATGCACAAGGATTGATTTTTGTAATCCATGCCTGGGAATGTATTTTTGAAAATGGGGATATTGTAGAAAATGATAATACATTACATATTTATAGAAAAATTTTGGAAAAAAAATTAGCTCAAAACAACAAAATAGAAACACCGATTTATATTGTGTTAAGTCAAATAGAAAAGTTGCCTGATAAATATTCTATTCAAGAAACAAGTCAGCTTTGGAAATTTATTCCAAGTATTCAAAAATTATTACAAAATACTTCTATGTTCCATTCTACGTATATTGACTCTTTTTCTAAGCACTCCTCCAATACATTCCAAAATTTTATTCCTTTTTTCCAAGTTTTAGAAAAAAATCTTCATCTTGTACAAAAAAAAAGGTATTTTTTTATTCGCAGAATTCGACGTTTTTTCTTTCTCTTTTTTTGTCTATGTATACTTTTTGGTTTAGAATCTTGGAATTTGTTTTTATATTCTCGATTAAATATTGTTCCTTTAAGTCATATTGTACACAAAGGAGAATTAGAAGCAAAGGAATCTGCTATTTCCAATCAAATTCAACGATTAGAAAGATATAAAAAAAATGTATATAGTGTGAGTACTTTTTTTTATTTTACTTATCGTATAGAAGATTTTCAAGCAATTGTGAAAAGAAATCTACAATCTTTAGTTAAAGAACAATTGCAAATGTATTCAGCTATGTTAGCCAATGATGTATTGACTAGCGAAGAAATACAAAAAATGATACGCACAGAACAAAATTTACAACTCGTTGCACCTGAAGAATTAGAACAATATAGTCGTTATTTAGAATTTTTCAAAGAATGGCATGAACAGACAGAGAGAAACTTAAGTTATCAAATTCGTTTTTGTGAACGCTGTGATCAAGCTCAAGTAACCTATCTAAAATTTGCATTAAAAACAAAATTTCAACAGTTGGTTCAGAGTAAAATTAATGAAATTATCCAGATGCAACAACAAAATTCCAATAAAAAGCCCAATTTTATTTGTATGTTGCAAAAATATATATTTTATGTACAAGAATTTCGGAAATTAGAAGAATATTGGCAAGATAGAAGTCTGCAACGCTCTTTAGAAAAAGCATTTCTTGCTAGTTGGGAAGATTTTCAACAATATTTTTTAAAAGAAGAAAATATAGAAATAAAATATGCATATCTTATTGAAATTTATTCAGATTTTCCTAGAGAACAAGATAATATTTTTCACCAAAATATCCATGATGCACTATTTTCACTAGCCTATAATTTTTTGATTCAAATGCAAAAAACAGAATCTATGCCAGAAACAAAATTAAAACGCTTGCAAAATTTTATCTATTATAGTCCATCCAGTATAGAACGATTGCACCAAGACTTACAAACAAGGATTAAAGATTTTATAACGTTGTCTACTGTAGATAAAAAAGAGCAAGATATTATCCTAGAAACAATGCAAAATTTTAAAAAAATGATTGATGAAAAAATACAAATGACAGAAAATGAAACAGAGTTGACAACATTATGGGCCAATAGAATTGTAGATTGGAACAACTTTATTAAATTACAAAAAATTACAGTACATTTTTATAATTATAAAATTCCACAACAATTGTTTGCAAATTATGATGGCAATTTTTTACCTTATATTAAATTCAAAATTCCTGGGAAAACAAAAATGCCAATTTGGAATAATAAGGTACTTTCTTTAGAATTTTACGTAGCTCCAACAGATAAAATTGATTTAGAAATTTGGAATAAAAATAAATGGAGATTTGATACTTTTTTAACAAAAGATTCTATACCTGTCCGCACACTGTTATTTCAAGAAAGTTGGCAAAATTATCAAGGTATTCAAATTGTTTTTCAACTAGACACAATCATAAAAAATATGATTCCCGACTGGATTAAAAATTTAAAATAATAAATATAATATCTACATGTTTATCGAATAAAATATAATTTTTTTTATTTTCATATTTTTCTCCTTGTAAGGTGCTTTGTTCTTCTTATGCGGTACAAAGAGTAATGAAATTTTTAAAAAAAAAAGTTATGCAAAAAATCATTGTTAGAATAGAAAATAAGCTTGAATTTTTTGTAAGAATTTTATATAATACCTTTTAAGTCAATTAAGTAAATTTTATTTGTATATTTCATTGTAAGATGCAATGTCAAGTAAAATACTTAGTTTAGGAGTATATTGTGAAAAATATAAATATAATATGTTGTCTACTATGTTTGGTAGTTGGGTTAGTTGGTTGTCGGTCTATGACTCCTGATGTAGAAGATTTAGATCCTATTACTGGCTCTTTAAGAGAAGCTAAGACTATCCATCTATCATTAGTATCGCAACAAATTAATAAAGATTATAAATTATGGCGTTGTGATCATAGAGAACCTTGGTATGCAGAAGTTGGTGAAGCTATATATCTGTATCCTATACCCTATGTTCCTTATTTTCTTTTAAATGTTCCTGTTGTGACTTTTACAGAAATTGCACGACTACCTTATTATGCTGTAGTAGGAGGAAGCCGTCATCAAGATGAAGCTCAATTGTCAACACAAGAAATTTTAAAAGATTATGAAACTTTTTTTTATAAAGCTTGGGGAACACCACGCCAATACGCGGATTTTGTAAATATGGATGAATATGAATATTCACCGTCTTATTTAGTAAAATAAAATTCATAGAATGTTTTTTATGTAATTAATTTTATGTTTTATAACTAGCACTTGAAGATGAGGTCAATATAATACAATGGCTCAGATAACAATTACCAAAAAGCAACTGGTAGAAAAAGTTTCTAATAAAGCTGATCAAACAAAAATTAAAACAAAAGAAATTATTCAATTATTTCTAGATGTAATTATTAAAGAATTGCAAAAAGGAAACCGTATTGAATTGCGAGATTTTGGTGTTTTTGAAGTAAAAACACGAGCATCTAGAATGGGAAGAAATCCTCGAACTGGTGAAGCTGTTGCTGTTCTGGCAAGAAAAGTTGTTAGTTTTAAAGTCGGTCGAAAAATGAAGTTGAATGTTGCTAAAGCAAAAAAATCTGACAAGTAAATAAGGTAGGCATGAAAATGAAACAATTCTTCTATTTTTTTATTATTTTTTCTTTCGTATGTATTACTGCGTGTGGACCACGTGTTGTCCATCGTTGGGAAGATGATAAAATGGAAATAGGAGAGTTGAGTATGTTAGGAGTTAAGGAAGTTCTCGCAGGAGATCGAATTCGACTAGATAGCGATCGAATTGTACAATATATTGGCATCAATGCTCCTGATATAGGCGAGCCTTTTTTTGAAGAATCTCTAGAAGCAAATTTGTTTTTACTGCGTCGTGGAAAAGTTTTTCTTCAATTTAAAGAACCTTTGAAAAATAATAAAGGACATTATATGGCATATGCGTATATTCCTGCAAAAGGTGCATTATGCTTTTTAAATCGAGAGTTATTGCAATTTGGATATGCCAAGGTGGATCGAAATTCCCAACATACAGAATACATGGAAGATTTTTTAGAATTAGAGAAACATGCTAAATCACAAAAACTTGGCATTTGGAAACATTGATTTTCAAATGGTCAATAGATTGAAATTTTTTATTAGCAATGAGGGAAACCATGGAAGATAACGTTGCGATCGAAGTGATTTCAGCGGAAGTATTGCAATGGATTCTTGGAATTCAGAACATAGATTCTGAGAATATGCCAGATCATCTTTCAAAAATTTTTGAAACTTTTGCAGAAAAAAAGTATAAACAAACTGAGAAAATTTTAGAAGGATTGTACAAAAAGCAAAAAGAAGAACTCTCTTATTTAGCAGCATGGATTGCACTACTTTTTATCACAAAACCAGAAAAGGTGTCAGAAACTTTAGAATTATATACAACGAAAGATGAAAGTTATTATTTCTGTCAAGGTTTTTTGGCAGAATTAGATGGAAATCATAGCGAAGCAATTTCAAATTATCGTAAATCTATTAAAGAAGATGAAGAATTTATGCCCTCTATTTTTCGTTTGGCATACTATTTGAATCTTCATGGTCAAGAAGAAAATGCTATGGCATTATATGAACGTGCTTTGAAAATAAGTCCATTGTATGTTAATGTACTCATTAATCTAGGAGTTTTATACGAAGATATAGATGAGTATCACAAAGCAATTGACTGTTATCAACGTGTTCTACAAAAGTATCCTAATCATGAGCGTGCCATACTATATTTAAAAGATGCGGAAGTCTCTTTATCTATGTATGTAGATGAAGAAAAGGAAAGAGAACAAGATCAACAAAATCAAATTCTTAGTACGCCGATTAGTGATTTTGAACTTTCTGTTCGTAGCAAGAATTGCTTGAATAAGATGAAGATTCGCACTTTAGGTGATTTGACAAAGAAAACAGAAGCAGAACTTCTTTCATATAAAAATTTTGGTGAAACTTCTCTAGCAGAAATTAAAGAAATTTTAGTCAAAAAAGGCTTAAAATTAGGCATGGGAAGAGAAGAAGAAGAAGCTTTAAAAAAATGGGAAAAAAAAACCAGCAAAGTTGTAAAAGTAGTAGATAATCGAGACATAACTAATTTATCTGTTTCTGCATTAGAACTTTCAGTTCGAGGTAGAAAATGTTTAGAAATTTTAGGCATTAATACTGTTGGTGATTTGCTAGAACGTTCTGAAAAAAGTTTATTGGAATGTAAAAATTTTGGAAATACTTCTCTTCAAGAAATTAAACAAAAATTAGAAGAGTATGGACTTAGTTTGAAAGAGGATTCATCATCAATGTCTGAATAATTTCAGTAATGTTTTAGCTTTTTTAAAATTTTTTTCATTTTTATAAAAAGATGTGATATTATAAATCATAGTTACAATGGTGAATAGCTATTATAACTATGATTTGTTTTTTTGCATGCTTATTTTTTCTATATACTGTTATTCTATCAAAAAGTATGTGTGGATGTAATCATCCAATATATATGATGATTCTATAAAAAATGATGTGTTGATGTAATCATCCAATATATATGATGATTCTATCAAAAAGTATGTGTGGATGTAATCATCCAATATATATGATGATTCTATAAAAAATGATGTGTTGATGTATTGTATACATTTTTATATCTATCAATTTTTATATAGTAGCGTATTTTATAGTAGTAGAATATAGCTTACTTTTATATATGATTTTATGATATATTTGTTTTTTATAAAAAAATATGTCATAATTTTATAAATATAACGTCCTTGTACATTGTATTTTATAATTTTATCAATATAAAGTCATTATACATTGTATATATTAAGGAGTAGTTGTTATGAAAAAGTATGTGTTACTATGTATTGTGTTGGGGATATTTTTTGAAATAAATGTGTTTTCTCAAGGATATCATGAAAATTATGCAGATGGACAACGACAGATACGACCACGGGAGAACCATAACAATCGTCCTAGATCAGCACCACGTAAACCGTTTCCTAATCATAATTTAAGACCAATACCCAAACCAGATTTAAAACCATCACCGAGACCGAGACCTAATCCAGATTTAAAACCATCACCGAGACCGAGACCTAATCCAGATTTAAAACCATCACCGAGACCAAGACCCAAGCCAGATGTAAAGCCATTTCCGAGACCGAGACCTAATCCAGATTTAAAACCATCACCGAGACCAAGACCTAATCCAGATGTAAAGCCATTTCCTAGACCGAGACCTAATCCAGATTTAAAACCATCACCGAGACCAAGACCCAAGCCAGATGTAAAGCCATTTCCGAGACCGAGACCTAATCCAGATTTAAAACCATCACCGAGACCAAGACCTAATCCAG
>Ga0208195_1001794_pt1 | contig 22317 bp, 15 predicted proteins | sample AD_UKC077_MetaG_FD_184441 | JGI IMG/M metagenome (GOLD analysis project Ga0208195, IMG submission 184441) | Active sludge microbial communities of municipal wastewater-treating anaerobic digesters from USA - AD_UKC077_MetaG (SPAdes) (version 2) | ecosystem: Engineered > Bioreactor > Anaerobic >...
CCGCTGTAAATAAAAATTTCATGTGTCCATCAAATTGTCAAATCAAAGATACTTTAGAATTATATAGATTTGATAACGAAACTGGTATTTTATCAGATAGAATTGCAATCCCAATGGATTCGGCTGTAGCAGGTAAAGAGTTTTCATTTACAAATGATTTATTATATACTTTTGAAGCACATATATATGAATTAGAAATTCCTCCGTCAATTTATCAATATGATATTAGTAAATGGAATAAATCATATATTATGGATTCTAAAACTCTTATTGGAAATTATTTTTTCCCAACACCTGATTTCCATCTTACACCTTTGAACACAATTATTATAAGTGGAGAACATGCATTTGATCCGCCTGAAGGATATATAGGAGTAATAGAGCATCCTAATGTCCGAGGTATTGGTTGTTCGGTAAATGAAAATGCGTTTTATATTTCACGAAACCCTGGATGGAATTTCCCAAATTTTGTTCGCTCTTTTTTTAATACCGATAGTTCTGTTTATAATTGTAATACAGTTACTGTTGAAGATGTAATAAAAAATCAAGCTTTTGAAATATATCCCAATCCATTTTCTAAACAAGCAGAAATTAAAACTTACGATAAAGAAATTGTATATTATGATTTATTTGACCTAAAAGGCAATAAATTATTAAAAGATAAAGACTATAAATTAAGGCAAATTGATGATGCCTATATATTTGTTAATGAAACACTTAAAGAAGGCATATATCTATTAACTTGCAGGTTCTCCGACAACAAATTTTTTAATCTGAAACTTAGTGTTATTAATTGAAAAAATTAAAACTATGAAAAAAAAATCACTTTTCATTTTCACTACTCTTTTGCTAAGTTTTTCAAGTTGGGGACAAAACCTCGTGCCAAATCCTAGTTTTGAGGAGTATCATTATTGCAACGATGTGGCAATGGCCAAAAATTGGACAATAAATATAAATAGTGCAGATTATTATCATTCATGTGCGTTACACACTTCAGGAGTTTCTATCCCATTTAATGATAGAGGGTATCAATATGCCAATAGTGGAGATGCATATTTTGGTTTTTTCAGTTATGCTATTAATATAGTAGGTGATTATGTTCCTGAATATTTTGGTTGTAAACTTAATAATGAATTAAGTATAGGAGAAGAATACTATTTTTCTTGTAAAATTAATTTATCTAATTATTCATCTTGTGCAAGCAATAATATAGGGGCATTATTTTTAACAAAATTTAATGCAAATGTATTAGCTGTAATAGATGGTGATACGATCTATGATATATTTAGTGAAGTTCCACCTAATTCGTATTTTACCAATTTTTCTCATATAAATTGCACATCTATTGTTACCGATACGCTGAATTGGCAAACGATTTCAGGTTCATTTATAGCTGATTCGGCTTATAGATATATGATAATTGGTAATTTTTTTGCTCAAAACCTAACAGACACTTTGTTATTTAATGATGCATATAGCCTAGCATATTATTATATTGATGATGTTTGCCTATCAAATAATCCTACATTTTGCGAAGAACCAACACAAATTATTGCGAAGCCTAATGATGATTATAATATATCAATATTCCCCAATCCTGCAGAAAACTATTTTCACATAGAAATTGATGAAACGACATATAAGAAAAAACCTAAAATTGAAATATATACTGCACTTGGCAAACTTGTGCACAAACAACAATTAAACGAGATAAACACAAAGATTAATACAACTGGCTTAAAATCAGGAGTTTATTTTATCAAAATTTACATAAACAAACAACAATTTGTACGAAAATTGTTTATTAACCATTAAAAATTAAAACTATGAAAAAAAAATCACTTTTCATTTTCACTACTATTTTGCTCAGTTTTACAAGTTGGGGACAAAACCTCGTGCCAAATCCTAGCTTTGAGGAGTATCATTTGTGTCCAGATACTAATTCTATGACGCATTATTCAACAGGATGGTACGTCATGAGTCCAACTCCAGATTATTTTAATTCTTGTGCAACTTTTAATTGGTTTTCTGTACCACATAATATTGTTGGCTATCAAGAACCTTATGATTCTGGAAATGCTTATGGAGGATGTATAATTTATGCAAAAGATACTGAAAATATAATATTTAATTATAGGGAATATTTTGGAATAAAACTTATAGATTCGTTAATAATAGGACAAACGTATTATATAAATTTGAAAGTAAGTTTAGCTAATCATTCAAATTGTGCTTCAAATAAATTAGGAGTTTTGTTTTTAACAAATTTTGAATATAATGACCTATATTACCCTATTACACCACAAAATTTTGCACATATCTATAGTGATAGCATTTTTACAGATACTTTAAAATGGACAACATTGTCTGGGGTTTTCATTGCAGATTCAACTTATAATTATGTAGTATTCGGTAATTTTTTTGATGACAATCATACTGATACAATAAGATTAGGGGAAGTTTCTACAATATTTAATTTTACGCCTTCATATTTTTGCTATTATTACATTGACAATATATGTATATCATCTGTACCTAATTATTGTGATAGTTATATTTACACACAAAATCCACCAATTATAGAAGAAGAAATCTCAATATATCCTAATCCTGTGAATAAAGATTTATTTATTCAAATTCCTGAAATATACAAACGAATAAAAATAATAATATACAATGCTTATGGAAAAACAATTAAAGAAAAAAATCTACAAAGTGAAAGCTCCTCCATAGATGTCTCTAACTTGAGCCCAGGGATTTATTTTATTCAAATTCTTACAGAACAAAAAAATTATATTAAACAAATTATTATTAATTAAAATTAAAATCATGAAAAGAAAATTTATATTAAGTATCATTGCCATAATAATGATGTCAATGGTTTTTGGACAGAATGTGCCATGGAAAACTAAAGGCAATTCAGTGGGTCGTAATAACTATTTAGGTACCAATAATAATCAATCGTTAATTATAAAAACTAACAATCAGAAACGTATGCAGGTAAATAATTCAGGTGGAGTTGAGGTAGATGATTTTTTAAAAGTTAACGGATATGTTGAAACAGACAGTTTGTATGTTAAAGGTTCGTTGATTATAAGTGATAATGATGGTAGCTTTTATTTTGACCCAAATATAGGTTGCGACAGGTTGCGAGTCAGTACTGGAAATTTTGCCATCATGGGGGGTTTTAATTTACCATCACCTTGGGGCTTACAACTTGTCACTTCATTTGTAAATGTTGGAATAGGGACACAAAATGCACAGTCAAAACTTCATTTATTTCACCCTTCAGGAAATGTTTTTATTCAAGCTACTCACAGCCTTACAGGAGCCTCCGCCACTGATGGCTTTTTGGTTGGCATTGCTGCCAATGGAACAGCGGAATTAAAACAGCAAGAAAATCGAGATATGTTGATGTTTACTGGAGATGGTTCTAACAATCATAGCCGTGTGGTTATCAAAGGAGAAACTGGAACAAATCAAGGTTTTGTAGGCATAGGACCAGATTTTAGTGATCCACTATCAGTATTGCATATAAATGCTAGTGAAATGACAACAGGCAAGGTTTTTCGCACCAATGGTTCTGCTAAAGAGCCAAACATGTGGCAACTTTTTACAGGAATGACTTATAATAGTTCTACTGAAAAGCTTAGGATTTTTACTACAACAAACACTAATGAGGCAAATGGTACTTTACAAAATGATCAAAATATAACCTTACAAGCAACTCAACGCGACATGATATTTAATGCAGGTGGTGATGGAAAAGATTTTGAGCGTATGCGTATTCTTGGTAAAGATCATGATTTATCAAATATTTTTCCTTGGTATGCTACAGCTCGTGCAGGAAATGTTGGGATTGGCACGCCTCACCCACTATGCATGCTCCAAATAGGCGGAGAAGCTGCTTCAATTGGTGGATGGAGGGAGTGGATGGATATAGGGACATATTATGCAAGCAAAACCGGTTTAGACAATATGTATGTAGGGCTAAAGAACAGAAATTTTGATATGCATGATGCTATTATTAATTGGGGAAATAATCCTCTAACCAATCCAAACACATATGATCGTTTGAGGTTCGTTTTTACAGCAAGTCATGGTTCATACGTGCCTGCAAGCGGTGAAGAAGGACTTGAAATTGCTCGTATGGTTTCTAACGGAACTAATGGATTTATGGGAATAGGAGATTTTTTAAGTATAAATGAAGAACCAACTCACACTTTAGATGTTATTGGAAATGCACGTATTAGAGAGGTTCCACAAGGAAACTTTAACAAAGCATTAGTTATTGATAACACTGGCGTATTGCACTGGAGAAATTTTGAAGGAGGAACTGGAACGTCACTTGGAAATGTATGTGGCGACATTGCAAATTACCTTTCAGACAATTGGGAAATACCTCTTAATGGTTATAATTTTGTGTTCTCAGGAAATAATGGTGATGGCAATAGTGTTGGTATTGGAATAGAAAACTGTTTTCCAGAAGCAAAATTAGATGTGCTACAAAAGTATGGTAAAGTTGGTATAAAGTCTGTAATAAACACAGAAGAAGAGCAAGTATATACAACAGGAATTTGGGGAATATCTGAAAATACAAACAAACAGTGTGGGGTTAAAGGAGAAGCGATTAATGGTGAAGACCAATGTGGAGTTGCTGGCTATGCTATAAGTAATATAAATTCAAAGAATATTGGTGTTTATGGAGAAGCAATTAGTGATGATTCGAATGTTGGTGTATGGGGTCGTGCGCAGTCAACAACAGCCTTTGAAAATCATGGTGGACGTTTTCATGCAGGTTTTGCAAATTATAACTATGGTATATTTTCTAAAGCAATGGGTTCAGCAAATACAACTCAAAATGTGGCAGGATTTTTTTATATTCCACACAATAATTTAGGTGCTAATAATTATGGAATTTCATCCTATGCTCCAAATGCTTCTAACTGTTGGGCAGGTTATTTTGATGGTAATGTGCATATAGAAGGAAATGTTACATACTCAGGTGATGTTACCGATGTCTCAGACCAACAATTTAAACAAAATATTGTAGATTATAACGGCGCTCTTAATAAAATCAGAGATTTAAGACCTGTAAACTTTTATTTTGATACTGTTAATTATGACCTAAATTTTCCAACCAAAATGCAATATGGTTTAATAGCCCAAGAAGTAGAAACTGTTTTTCCTGAACTTGTAAGCGACCAAATTATTCCTGAAAAATTTGATACTGCAGGCAATATTATTTCTGAAAGCATTCCCTACAAAGGCTTAAACTATATGCAAATTACACCTATACTTATTCAAGCGGTAAAAGAATTAGACGAAAACGTATCTGTATTATTAAAAATGCCAGAAGTACCAGAGCTAATAGTACCACACAATAACATTAATGTAAAATATGGAACTAAATTAGATTTTAAATGGCATAAATCTGAAAATGCACAGTATTATATTTTTGATATTGCTTTTGATATTGAAATGTCAGATATTTATTATTCAAAAAATACAAATGACACAATAATAGGATTTGATTTTAATTTTAATACAGACACTACGCTTTATTGGGCAGTAAGAGCAGCTAATTCAAATGGAACAAGCGATTATTCGGAAATAAGGTATATCAATTATTATGCCGGTTTTCCAAAGACTAGAGCACAATCTTTTGCAGAATTATCAGATATTAATATGAAAACAGATGTTGAAAATATCGAAGACGCACTTGCAAAAATAATGGCACTTCAAGGAGTTAGTTTTAGTTGGGACACAATAAATAATCCAAATCGCAATCTTTCAGATGGCACACATCTTGGTTTAATAGCACAAGCAGTTCAGCCAATACTTCCAGAAGTTATAAGCACAGATGTAAATGGTTATCTTTATATTGATTACAGTAGCCTTGTTCCTGTTCTTATAGAGTCGGTTAAAGATTTAAAATATATCAACGACAGTTTAAATCAAAGATTAAATAATTTAGAAAGCCGTTTAGATATTATTGAACAACTTCTATATGAAGATATGGGAGATATGCAACTAAAAAACTCAAGTGAACCTGCTTTCCAACAAGAAGTAACACTCGAAAATACAAAAGCTATTGTTCTTAATCAAAATGTTCCAAACCCATTCAAAGAACAAACAACTATCAGTTTTCAGATACCTGAAAATATTGTGTCGGCAAAAATTGTTTTTATAGATAATTTAGGTACTATTTTAAAACAAGTTGAAATCAATGACCGAGGTTATGGCGAGTTGATAGTATATGCACACGATTTAAGTGCAGGACACTACACTTATTATCTTGTTGCTGACGGCAACACAATAGAATATAGGAAAATGATTCTTTCAAAATAATTATAAAAAGTAAAATTAATTTTTTCATGATTTAAAAGTTTAATTAGAAAAATAAGATAAAAACCCCGAACAGTAAATAAATTGTTGTTCGGGGTTTTATTTAAAATATAGAGCACATTTCACCTGTTTTTCAGCCTTGCAACACCCAAGCACAACAAATTATCTGATTGTCAGAGACTTAGCTGGTGTTGCAAAAAGTGCGGAAAATAGAAAAAGATATTTTAAACGAGATGAATATTCATGCAACAATTCATATAGAACCTATGGATAATTGTTAGTAGTTTTATTCGCTTATCATTAAATTGCAGCCTCTTATTTCGCTATCATCAAATCTTCCAGAAATTTCAAAACTTTTGTCTGAAAAAACAGAGCCTAAGTCGCTAGTTTCGATAAAACAGCATGAATTAATATTGGCAAGGTCAATTATGTTTAAAGCTCCTTTACCAACAGTTTTTACAGACAAAGCATCGTAAGGGTCGCGAATTAAAACTTTCATTTGTGGAGGACATTCAAAAATTCCATCTTTTTTTGAATATGCTTGCGATAAAAGCTCAGTCATGCCATATTCAGAATGAATGTTTTCGCAAGAAAAAGCGGTTTTTAAGATTTTGTGAAGTTCGTTTCGAGTAATTTCTTTTCTTCTTCCTTTCATTCCGCCAGTTTCCATAATAATTCCGTGGTTTAGGTTTAGTTTGTATTTTTCAGCAAAATCTAAAAGAGCGAAACTTACACCTAATAATATATACTTCTGAGATTTTTTTTCTAAGTTTAGAATAGTTTGATGTAATTCTTCGTGCTGATTTAAGAAAAAACCGCTTTCAGTCTTTTGAGATTGACGAATTAAGTCTTTTACCATATAAATCAAGCTAGAACCTTCTCTTTCTAAATATGAAGGCAACAAAGCTAAAATAACATAGTTTGATGGTGAAGAATAAAAATATTCAAAATTTTTCACAAAAGATTTTTCGTAAACTTTTATATCCGAAACATAATGAAGCGAAGGAATGTAGCCTGTTGTAGTACTTGATGAAAAAACTACTTCATAGTCTTTGGTTTTGGTTAAAATTTTATTGGTTTTAAAAAATGAAATTGGTAAAAATGGTATTTCGTTTATTTTATTTACAGTTTTTATTTTAAGTAAATTGCAATATTGTTTATAGATTTCATTGTTTTTATATTGATATTCAAAGGCTTGTAGGCAAAGATTTGCAAATTCCTCTTCGCTTTTAATGTCGAAAATTTGATTAATATATTTTTCGTAGTTTAGCATTTTTATTTTGCAAAAATATAAAAGAAGTAGTCTAAAACTATAGTTTTAAGCAAAATAATCAAGCTATTTTAGAAAAGTTTTTTATAAAACTATTTTTTCTTTATAACAACATATTCGTTGTCGAAGGTTAAAAAATAATTTCCTTTTTTCAATTCAGCGACATCTACATTTTGCCCTTGTCCTGCAATTAACTCTGCACCGTATTCGTCAATTATTGCAAATCGAGTAATGTCAGAAAAAACCAATTCTTTTTTAACTTTATTGAGCTTAGTTATTACTTTTACAGGTTCTTTTTCAACATTAAATACCATTTCTTCTGAATAATACCTTTGGTATTTATCATCAATTTGGTAAACTCTAAATTTGTTTTCGCCATTGAAAGGATAAACTTTTACCGAGTATTCATTTTCTTGAGGACCACCTTCGCCGGGGATTCTCTTTATTTCATTCCATTTTCCCCATCTATACTCTTCAACATAAAAAACAAGTTTTCCCGATTCGTCTTTAGTTTTAAAAACTAAATTTTCGTTTAATGCTAAATTACTTTCAGTAATAGAAAAAGTGCTAAGCGGTTTTAGTACGTCAGGATTTACTAATTCTGGTGAACAACCTTCGTGGTGTTTGATAATAATTTGAAAATCTTGACCAAATTTTAGACCAATAACATCTAAATAAATCCCAAAAGTGCTTGAGTTGATTTCGTTTTCATAAATTTCGTTATTAACAATAATTTCGTAGGCACAATATCCTTCGTTTTCGCCTAAGCTCGGATTGGTAAAATATAAATTTTTACCTTGATAAATACCACTTAAAACTAGTTCATTAGCGAATAACACGCTTGAGCAAAATAATGAACAAAAAGCTGAAAAAAATATAATTTTAGTTTTCATAATAAAAAGTTATCAACAATTTTATCAACAAATATATATAAAAAAATTTACTTCCAAATATTTTTTTAAATATTTTTCACTTTTTTTATGATTTTTTCGTGTTTTTCCCAATTTTTTCGTGTTTTAAGTATCTTAAAATTTTTTTTCTATTGTTTGCCATTAATATTTAGTTTTGGAATTTTATTTACATTTAACATTAATTGTTGAAATTTTTGTTTACAAGATTTTTTATTAAAGTGGAAAATCGATTTACAAATGTTATATTTGTAGATTAAGAAATTTATAAATTTTACTTTATGAAAAAAGCAGTTTTATCTTTTATAATTTTATTAAATCTTGGTCTTTTTGCACAAGAGTATAGCGATTATGTTTTGAATTATCCAAATGGCAATATAAAGGAAAAAGGTGTTTTACATTTAGGATTAAAGGAAGGAACCTGGGAATATTATTCTCCTGACGGTAAATTGATGGCAAAAGTTGATTATCATAAAGATATGTTGCATGGCGAAAATATTATTTATTATTCTGATGGCAAGGTAAAAGAGGAATATAATTATTGGGCAAATGAGCGTCATGGTAGGTTTTATGAAAATTATCAAAATGGAAAACCATCTCTAAAAGGCTTTTATCACAGCAATTTGAAAGATAGTGTTTGGCAAGTTTATTACGAAAATGGCAATCCTCAGTTAGAAGTTTTATACAGAAAAGGTTTGAGGATAAAAATTTTAAATGCTTACGATTTAGAAGGTAAGCAAATAGTGAAAGATGGCAACGGGCAAATGATAAATTATTTTAATAGTTTAAAAATTCAATCTCAAGGGAATTTAGAAGATGGGGTAGAGCAGGGCTTATGGACTTTTTATTATGAGAATGGAGTAAAATCATCTGAAGGCAATTTTGAAAAAGGTAAGCGAGTCGGAAAATGGGAAGAATGGTTTGAGAGTGGCAAGAAAAAGAGCGAATTAAATTACGAAAGTGGTTTAAATATTTATTGGTTTGAGTCTGGCAAAAAAGAGATGGAGGGAACTTTAATTGATTCTAAACGAGAAAAATCATGGACATATTGGTATCCAAGCGGGCAAGTTAGAAGTATAAATAATTATGTAAATGATTTAAGAGATGGGGTTCAAATAAAGTATTATGAAAATGGAAATAAACAAAGCGAAATTAATTACAAAAATGGATTGAAGGAGGGCGAGGCTCACTTTTGGTTTGAAGATGGTAAAAAAGATATTGACGGAAATTTTAAAGATGATTTACAAGACGGATTGTGGACATATTGGCGAACCGATGGCAGTAAAGGAAATGAAGGGCATTTTGTAAGAGGAAAAATGGAAGGAAGATGGAATTTTTGGTATGCTAACGGAAGACTGTGGAAAGAAGTTGACTATGCTGCTGGAATAAAAGACGGAGTTTGGAATATATATTATGAAAACGGAAATAAATTTAGAGAAGGAAATTTTGAAAATGGTTTTGAAAATGGCTTGTGGAAAGAATGGTACGATAATGGAGTTTTGGCAATGCAAGGAAATTACGACTTAGGTATTATGGTTGGCACTTGGAAAACTTGGCACGAAAACGGAAGCAAAAAATCAGAAGTGGAATATACAGATGGAGTTCTTTCAGGGAAAAATTATTTTTGGTATCCAAACGGAAAAAAACAAGTAGAAGAAAATTATAAAATTGTTAAAGAAAAATCTTCGGGTAAATTTAGAGAAGAAGAAAGAATAACTTCTGTTTTGCATGGTTCTTATAAAACTTTTAATATTAGAGGAACTGAAATTATTTCAGGAGTTTATTACGAAGGACTACGAAATGGAAAGTTTGTTTATAATAATGATAATGGTAATACTGTAAAAATAGAATTTTACAAAATGGATAAACCAGATGGAAAATGGCAAACTTTTTATGATTTTGGAGCACTAGAATCAGAAGTTAATTATAAGAATGGAATTAAAGAAGGAAAGTCAACTTATTACGACCAAAGAGGAAATATTACTTTTCAGTCTATGTTTCGTGGAGGCAGACAAACCGATGTAATTGTTGACGATAATCCAAATTTACCACAAAATAAAGGAGGACAAAATCAATATAGAAGATGATTAGAATTTTATTAAGTGGATTGTTGATTTTTTTTATATTAAACCTTTCTTCTCAAGAAAATAAAAATATGTATAGCGGAGGTATGTTGTTTTTTCAGCCTGGCTATGTAAGTGCTAGTAATTCTTATCAAAAAATAAATAATTTTAGCACAGGAATTGGTGGAATACTTAGATTTTACTTTAAAAAACATTTAACTTTAGGTATTCATGGAGGAAGTAATAAAGCAATTTATAAATCTAAAAACTCCGAAAATTCGTATATTAGTTTTGCTTACGGAGGACCTTTTGTCGGAATTACAGCCAAGAAAAATAAATTTAGATTTTGCTCTTCGCTTGGAATAGGAATGGGAAAACTTAGAAACTTACATATTGAAAGTCAAACAGGAACAGTTTTAAACGAGAGTGAGTTATTTTTTTATTCAGGTGTTTCTTTGAACCCATTGCTTAGTTTTGATTATAATTTTACAGAAAAAATTGCATTAACTACCCAGCTAATGACAATTATTACTTTATATAACAAAAATGATTTGTATTTTTGCCCAACTTTACAAATAGGAGTTTTATTTAATAGATAAATATAAAATATGAATAGAGACGAGCTTTTTAAAAAAATTATTGCACACTGTAAAGAGTATGGTTTTATTTTTCAATCATCTGAATTGTATGATGGACTAAGTGCAGTTTATGATTATGGTCAAAATGGAGTAGAATTAAAAAATAATATTAAAGAATATTGGTGGAAAGCTATGACCCAGCTTAACGAAGAAGTTGTTGGAATTGATGCTGCAATTTTTATGCATCCAACAGTTTGGAAAGCCTCGGGTCATGTCGATGCTTTTAACGACCCACTTATTGATAATAAAGATTCAAAAAAACGCTATCGTGCCGATGTGTTGATTGAAGAACATATTGAGAAAATTAATGACAAAATAAAAAAGGAAGTAGAAAAAGCAGCTAAAAGATTTGGAGATGCTTTTGATGAGGCTCAATTTGTATCAACTAATCCACGAGTATTAGGATATGCTCAAAAAATTCAAGAAATAAAATCTAATTTTGTTTCGGCTTTAGAAAATAACGACCTTGAAAAACTTCGTCAAATTATTATAGACGAGGGAATTGTCTGTCCTATTTCTGGAAGTAGAAATTGGACTGAGGTGCGTCAATTTAATTTGATGTTCGATACCAAATTAGGTTCTTTAAGCGAAGGAGCAAATACAGTTTATTTACGACCCGAAACAGCTCAAGGAATTTTTGTAAATTATTTGAATGTTCAAAAAACAGGACGTATGAAAATTCCTTTTGGGATAGCTCAAATAGGAAAAGCTTTTAGAAACGAAATTGTAGCTCGTCAGTTTATTTTTAGAATGCGTGAGTTTGAACAAATGGAAATGCAATATTTTGTAAAACCTGGAGATGAACTTACTTATTTCGAAGCTTGGAAAGAAAAAAGAATGAAATGGCATCTTGCTATGGGAATTGCCCCAGAAAAATATAGATGGCACGAACACGACAAACTTGCTCATTATGCAAATGCTGCTTTTGATATAGAATTTGATTTTCCATTTGGTTTTAAAGAATTAGAAGGTATTCATTCAAGAACAGATTTTGATTTAAAACAACACGAAGAATTTTCGGGTAAAAAAATTAGATATTTTGATAACGAAACTGATGAAAGCTATATCCCTTATGTTGTAGAAACTTCTATTGGTTTGGATAGAACATTTTTATCAGTTTTATCTGCTGCATATAACGAAGAACAAGTTGGCAACGAAACGCGTGTAGTTTTAAATTTACCGCCAGCTTTAGCACCAGTGAAAGTTGCAGTTTTGCCTTTAGTTAAAAAAGACGGTTTGCCTGAATTGGCTCGCAAAATAATGAATGAACTAAAGTTTGATATGAATTGTGAATACGAAGACAAAGACTCTATTGGCAGACGTTATCGCCGACAAGATGCTATTGGAACTCCGTTCTGTATTACAGTTGACCATCAAAGTTTAGAAGATGATACTGTTACTATTAGGTACAGAGATAGCATGGAACAAGAAAGAATACCTATTAATAAAGTAGCTAGCCTTGTAAGAGAAAAAGTTGATATTAAAAACTTGTTGAAACAATTAGTTTAAAATTATTTAGCAAGATTTTTTAAAAATAATGAAAAATCCAAAACCAATAGTTTTGTATGTCTTACTTTTAATAAGTATGGCATTGTGGGGTACTTCATATGTTTGGGGAAAAATGGCTTTGGAGGATTATTCGGCTTTTACTGTAATATTTTTCAGATTATTAGTGTCTGTTATTGTTTTATTACCAGTTTTATTCTTGACTAAAAGATTTAAACTTCCTAACAAAAAGAATTTACACCTATTTATAATACTTGCATTTTTTGAACCATTTTTATATTTTATCGGCGAAACTAATGGCTTGAAATATGTTGATGCTTCAATGACATCAGCGATAATTGCTATTATCCCTTTGTTTACGCCTTTTGTGGCTTATTATTTCTTAAAAGAAAAAATACGTGCAGTAAATATATTAGGTATTCTAATTTCAATATTAGGAATAATATTTTTGGTTTTTGATAAACATATGAATTTGCAAGTACCTTTAAAAGGTTTGCTACTTCTTTCTTTAGCTGTTGTTGCAGCAAATGGCTATAGTGTAATAATAAAAAAAATGCCTTTAGACCATTCTGTATTAAATATTTTATTTTGGCAAAATCTTTTTGGGCTGATAATGTTTCTTCCAATTGTTGCGATATTTGATATTCAAGCAATAAAAGCTACAGGCTTTGTTTACGACAGTGCTATCGCAATTGTAAATTTAGGTATTTTTGCATCAACAATAGCTTTTTTATTTTTTATTTATGCTTTAAGATTTATGCCAATTACTAAAGCTAATGTTTTTAGTAATACAATTCCAATTTTTACTTTAATAATCGCTTGGCTTGTGATGGACGAACCACTTAGCATTAGAAAAATTATTGGAGTTTTTATTGTAATTGCTGGAGTTGTGGTGTCGCAGTTGAGGTATAAAAGTTCTTAGTTTTTAGTTTTTAGTTAAACTTTAAAAACTTTACGAACTTTATAAACTTTTAACTCACTTGTTGTGTTCGTTTAAATTTTCAAAAAAGTTAGAATCATATTGTCCAAACTTATCTTGAATAAAATTTAAAATTTCTAAAATTTCTTCGCTCGTTTGTGCGGTTAAAAGTTTTAATCTTGTTTCTTTAAAATCTGGAATAGCCTTGAAATAAAGCGCAAAATGCCTTCTCATTTCGTAAATTCCTTTTTTATCTTCTTTGTATTCAAGTGATTTTTGCAAATGTTCTTTTGCGTATTCTACTCTTTCTATAACTCCTGGACCAGGCAAATGCTTTCCTGTGTTTAAAAAGTGTTTTACTTCTGCAAAAATCCACGGTTTGCCAATAGCTGCACGACCAATCATAATTGCATCAACGCCGTATTTGTTAAATTTATCGTAAGCATTTTGAGCATCTGTTATATCGCCATTTCCAATTATAGGAATTTTAATATTTTGATTTTCTTTTACTTTTCCAATTAAAGTCCAGTCGGCTTCGCCTTTGTACATTTGTGTGCGAGTTCTCCCGTGTATTGTAAGAGCCTGAATGCCACAGTCTTGTAAAAGCAAAGCTACTTCTTCAACATTTAAAGAATCTGAATCCCAGCCTAAGCGAGTTTTTGCAGTTACAGGAAATTTTGAAGTTTTAACAACTAACTCTGTAATTTCTTTCATCAGTGGCAAATTTCTCATCATTCCAGAACCTGCTCCTCTGTTTGCAATTTTTTTTACAGGGCATCCGTAATTTATATCTAACAAATCTGGATTAGCATTTTCGTTTATCATTAAACTTGCTTGTTGCATTGCTTCTGGAATATGTCCGTAAATTTGAATTCCAACAGGTCTTTCGTAATCGAAAATATCAAGTTTTTTTACGCTTTTTTTGGCATCTCTAATTAAGCCATCTGATGAAATAAATTCGGTAAACATTAAATCTGCCCCAAATTTTTTGCACATATACCTAAACGAAGGGTCAGTAACGTCTTCCATTGGTGCAAGAAAAACAGGTTTATCGCAAAATTCGAGTTCGCCTATTTTGAGCATTGATTATTTTAAGATTTTATAGAGTTTGTTTAACTTCAATTTCGTCGAATGCTTCAACAATATCTCCAACTTTAATGTCGTTAAATTTATCAATATTTAATCCACATTCTAAGCCGGCAGTTACTTCTTTCGCATCATCTTTAAAGCGTTTTAAGCTACCTAATTCGCCAGTATAAATTACAATACCGTCTCTAATAAGTCTAACTTTTGATTTTCTATGGATTTTTCCGTCTGTAACCATACATCCTGCGACAGAACCAACTTTTGTAATTTTAAATACTTCGAGAACTTCGCAAGAGCCAGTAACTTTTTCTTTAATGGTTGGAGAAAGCATACCTTCCATAGCATCTTTAATTTCTTCAATGGCATCGTAAATTACAGAATACAATCTAATTTCTATTTCTTCTTCTTCGGCAAGTTTGCGTGCATGACTAGAAGGACGTACTTGGAAACCAACAATTATAGCATTAGAAGCTGTAGCAAGCATTACGTCAGATTCAGAAATTTGTCCTACTGCTTTATGTATAATATTAACAGCAAACGAGTCTGTAGAAAGTTTTATCAATGAGTCTGAAAGTGCTTCAACTGAACCATCAACATCACCTTTAACAATAAGATTTATTTCGTTAAAGTTACCAAGAGCTAAGCGGCGACCAATTTCGTCGAGAGTAATATGTTTTTGAGTTCTAAGTCCTTGTTCGCGTTGAAGTTGCAATCTTTTGTTAGCAATATTTCTAGCTTCATGGTCATTTTCCATAACATGAAATTTGTCACCTGCTTGAGGTGCGCCATTTAATCCGAGAACTAAAACAGGTGTAGAAGGTCCAGCTTCTTCAACTTTATTTCCTCTTTCATTGTACATAGCTTTAACTCTTCCTGTTTGGCAACCAGCAAGTAAGATGTCGCCAACTTTTAATGTTCCAGCTTGTACTAAAAGGGTTGTTACATAGCCTCTTCCTTTGTCTAAGCTAGCTTCCAATACAGTACCTACTGCATTTTTATTGGGATTTGCTTTCAACTCAAGAAGTTCAGCTTCAAGAATTACTTTTTCTAATAATTCATTAATATTTATTCCAGCTTTAGCAGAAATTTCTTGAGATTGATATTTTCCACCCCAGTCTTCAACTAAATAATTCATATTAGCTAAAGCTTCTTTAATTTTATCGGGATTTGCTGTAGGTTTATCAATTTTATTAATTGCAAAAACCATTGGAACTCCAGCAGCACTTGCGTGGTTAATAGCTTCAACAGTTTGAGGCATCACGCTATCGTCAGCAGCAATAATGATAATGGCAACGTCTGTAATTTGAGCACCACGAGCACGCATAGCTGTAAACGCTTCGTGTCCAGGCGTATCTAAGAAAGTTATATGTCTTCCGCTAGGAAGTTTTACTGAATAAGCTCCAATATGTTGAGTAATGCCACCAGCTTCGCCATCAATTATATTTGTATTTCTAATTCTATCCAACAGTTTTGTTTTACCGTGGTCAACATGTCCCATTACTGTTACAATTGGTGGACGAGGTAGTAAATCTTCTTCGGCATCTTCCTCTTCTTCGATTTCGCTGAGAACTTCTGCACTAACGAACTCAACTGTAAATCCGTACTCATCAGCAACTAAAGCCATAGTTTCAGCATCTAATCTCTGGTTGATAGAAACGAACAAGCCTAAGCTCATGCAAGTTGCAATAAGTTTATTTACAGGCACATCCATCATTATTGACATTTCGTTTACCGAAACAAATTCCGTAACTTTCAAGATGTTTTTTTCGGCTTCTTGTTTTTCAAATTCTTCTTGGCGTTTTTGTGAAACTAAGTCTCGTTTTTCGCGTCTGTATTTTGATGTTCTAGATTTTTGCTTAGGTGTAGTTAAACGCGCTAAAGTTTCTTTTATTTGTTTTTGAACATCTTCTTGGTCAACAGATGGTTTGGCAGGTTTTAGATTCTTTTTGTTGGCTCTTCTTCTTCTTCCTTCAGAAGGTTTTAGGTCGTCATCAATATTAACCTTAACTTTTTTAATTCTTTTGCGTTTAGACTTTCTTTCTTCTTTTTCCTTTTCTCTAGATTTTTGTCTTTCTTCTTTTTCTTGTCTTCTTCTTTTTTCAGATTCTTCTTGACGAGTATAATATGAGTCTATATCAATTTTACCAACTACGCTAGGACCTGACAGTTTCTCAATTTTTGTTTTAATAAATTCTGCTTGTTGAGCTTCTTCGCTTACTGTAAGAGCTTTAAATACTCGTGGTTTTTCAGCAACTTTTTCTTTTTCAACTTTTTTCTTGGGTTCAGTAATATCAGATTTTTCCTTAGTTTCAGTGGTTTTCTTTTCTTCAGTAGCTTTAGTTTTTTCTTTTTTAGCTTCCGAATCTTTTTTCTTTTTAGCAGTTTCTTTTAGTTTACGTTCTTCTTCTTCTTTTAGTTTACGTTCTTCTTCTTTTTCGGCTTTAGTTTTTCTTTTTGGTCTGGTTTTTTGATTTATTTGGTCTAGGTCTATAGTGCCTACAACTTTTGGACCGGTTGTGCTTGTTGTAGTTTCGCTATCTTCAATAGGTTTAACTTCGTGTTTAGCTCTTGCGGGTTTTGTTGTTTTTTCTTCTACAGTACTTTCTGTTTGAACTTTGCTTTTTTCTTCGCTTTCGGTAGCTGTAGTTTGTTCGGCTTTAGCTATTGTAGCTTCTTCGAGAGTTTCTGTCTCTTTTTCTTTAGCCAATTCACTAATTTTAGCTTGTTTTTCAATAGAAATATTCATTTCTTTTGTTTCACGAGCTTGTTCAGTGTTTTTAATTGCTTTTTCTTTCAAAGTCTTTGACTCCTTAAATTCTTCTTCAAGAAGTTCAACACATTCAAAAGGTAATTTAGAGTTCGGTCCACCCTCTATTTCATAACCTTCTTTAGCTAGAAATTCAATAATTGTGCTTGTCCCCACATTTATTCTCTGGCTAAAGTACTTAGTCTTACCGGTTTTTTGTCTGAAGTCATAAACTATATTTAATTACTAAAAATTTTTATTCAAATTCTGATTTTAAAATATTAAGCACTTCTATAACTGTTTCTTCTTCTAAATCAGTACGTTTCACAAGGTCTTCTACGCTTAGGTTTAAAACGCTTTTTGCGGTGTCGCAACCTATTGCTTTAAACTGGTCTATAATCCATTGTTCTATTTCATCACTAAATTCATCTAATTCGACGTCGTCTTCATCTTCGTCCATTTCTCTATAAACGTCTATAGTCATTCCAAGTAATTGGCTTGCAAGTTTAATATTTAATCCACCTTTACCAATTGCTAAAGATACTTGGTCTGGATTTAGGTAAACATCAACTTTATTTTCTTCGGGTTTAATTTTTATAGATGATATTTTTGCTGGACTTAAAGCTCTTTGTATGTATAGCTGAGTGTTGGTAGTATAATTTATTATGTCTATATTTTCGTTATGTAATTCTCTAACGATTCCGTGGATACGACTACCTTTCATTCCAACGCAAGCACCCACTGGGTCAACTCTTTCGTCGTAAGATTCTACCGCAACTTTTGCTCTTTCTCCAGGGATACGAACAATTTTCTTTATTGTAATAAGTCCGTCAAGAATTTCTGGAATTTCTAATTCAAATAATCTTTCAAGGAATACAGGTGATGTTCTAGAAAGTGTAATAAGTGGCGAACCTTTTTCAATTGAAACCGAAATCACAACGGCTCTAATAGTGTCTCCTTTTCTATATCTATCGTTTGGAATTTGTTCGGCTTTAGGTAAAATAAGTTCTATACCTTCGTCATCGAGGATTAAAATTTCTTTTTTCCAAATTTGATAAATTTCTCCTACAACAATTTCGTTGATTTTGTCTGTGTATTTTAAAAAGATGTTATTTTTTTCTCTTTCCGCAATTTTTGCTTTTAAATTTTGTCTTAGTGCCATAATAGCTCTTCGTCCAAAATCTTGAAGTTTTATTTCGTCAGAAAACTCTTCTCCAGCTTCATAATCTTCGTCAATTTTTTGTGCTTCGGATAGCGGAATTTGTGTGTTTTCATCTTCAAAATCTTCATTCTCAACTACTGTTCTAGTTCTCCAGATTTGAACATCTCCATTTGCGTCGTTCACAATAACATCAAATTTGCTTTCTTCTCCAAAAAGTTTTAGAAGCGTAGAAGTAAAAACATCTTTTAAAACACCTATCATTGTAGGACGGTCAATGTTTTTTAGTTCTTTAAATTCTGCAAAGTTTTCTATTAAATTATTCTGAAGATCCATAATTTTTATTTTAAAATATTATTTACTTAAATGAAATTACACTTTTTGTTGATTTTATATCTTTAAATTTAATTTTAGAAATTTCTGAAATTTGTTGCTTTTTGTTTGCCATTTTTGCAAAGTAGGAATAACTTATAATGATTTCGTCATCTCTTATAGTTGTTAATGTCCCAGTAATTTTTTCTCCAGTTTTTAAAATAACTTCTACTTCTTTATTTAGGCTTTTTTGGTATTGTTCTGGCACCTTAAAAGGATTTGTTAAGCCAGGCGAACTTACTTCAATAGAAAAATCTTCTTTATCTCTGTCTAAATTTTCTTCAATAAATCTACTTATCCTTCTACATTCTTCAATTTCTAGTCCATTAAAATCGTCTATAGTAACAAAAATATCGTTGTTGTTACTAATTTTAATTTCTACTAAAAACTGTGTCTCAGTTAGTGTAGATTTACAAAGATCTTCTATTTCTTTTTTGTCTATCATCAATAATTTTTAATAAAATAGGGGACTTAATGTGCCCCCTAATCTCATCGTTTAACTCAAAAAGCGTTGCAAAAATACTATATTATTTTTTAATTACCAAAAAAACATTGATTTGTTTTGACATATGTTTAAAATATTTTTTAATATTGTTTAGTTTTATATTTTTGTAAATGAAATTTTAATTAAAAAATTATGGATTTTTTGTTTATTACTTGGAATGTTGATCCAGTTATATTTTATCTTGGCAACAGAGGTATAAGATGGTACGGCTTATTGTTAGCTATAGGTTTTTTAGTTGGTTATTTGCTTCTATCAAGGCAGATGAAAAAAGAAGGAGTGCAGCAATTAGTTGTTGATAAACTTGCAATTTATGTTATTGTTGGAGTTGTTTTAGGATTGAGATTAGGTCATTGTTTGTTTTATAATCCTGGGTATTATTTAAGTAATCCTATAGAAATTTTATATGTTTGGGAAGGAGGTTTAGCTAGTCATGGTGGAGCTGCTGGAATTTTGTTAGCGGTGTGGCTATTCTCCCGAAAATTTAAAATTAATTATTTGAGTTTGCTTGACAGAGTTGTTTTAACAGTTCCTTTTGCAGGAGGAATGGTAAGACTTGGTAATTTAATGAATTCAGAAATAATAGGAGTGCAAACTTCTATGCCTTGGGGTTTTAAATTTTTGAGAAACACCGAAGACCTTATTCCTGCAATTAATGCTTCGGGAGGAAAGTGTGGTTTTGAAGATTTGGCTTGTTTGGCAGAGTTCTGGACTCCTCGACATCCCACTCAATTGTATGAGGCAATTTTTTATTTTATAATGTTTGTAGCTTTTTATTTTATTTATCAAAAATATATTCAAAAGTGGAAACCTGGAGTGTTTTTAGGTTGGTTTATTACAGTGTTGTTTGTTTTTAGATATTTTATTGAATTTACAAAAGTTGATCCTGTTGAATTTGATGGTTGGACAGATGCTATTAGAATGGGACAATTGTTGAGCATACCTTTTGTGCTGCTTGGATTATTCTTAATGGGACGAGGTTATGGTTGGTTTAAAAGAAAAGCTAAAGTTAAAAAAGAATAAATATTATTGATATGAGAGATTTTGAATTTTATAATCCTGTAAAAATAATTTTTGGAAAAAATAAGATTGCTAATATTGCTGAAGAGCTAAAGCCTTATAATAAAATCATGTTTACTTATGGTAAGGGCAGTATAAAAAGAAATGGAATTTACGAAAGGGTTGTTTCTGCTTTAGAGGGTAAAGATTTTATAGAATTTGGAGGAATAGAACCTAATCCTTCTTATGAAACACTGATGAAAGCCGTAAAATTAGGGAAAGAAAATGGAGTTGATTTTTTATTGGCTGTTGGTGGAGGCTCTGTAATTGATGGAACAAAGTTTATTTCGGCTGCAATAAAATATTCTGGCGATGATCCGTGGAATATGCTTTCAAAATGTGAAAGAGTTTTGGCAGCTGTGCCTTTGGGCAGTGTTTTAACTATACCTGCAACAGGTTCTGAAATGAATGGAGGTGCAGTTATTTCGAGAAAGTCGGTAGGAGATAAAATAAGTTTTAAATCTTATCTTTTAATGCCTAAATTCTCGGTTTTAGAACCAGAAGTTATGTACTCGCTACCTGATATTCAAATTGCAAATGGAATAGTTGATGCATTTGTGCATGTGATGGAGCAATATTTAACTTATCCAATGAATGCAGATTTGCAAGATGAATGGTCGGCTGCTTTGCTACGGGTAATTATAAAAAATGGACGTGCAGTTTTGCAAGATAGACAAGATTATGATGCAAACTCTAATTTAATGTGGGCTGCTGCAATGGGTTTGAATGGATTGCTTGCAAAAGGAGTGGTTGAGGATTGGAGCACTCATGTTATAGGTCACGAAATCACAGCTTTATATAATATAGACCATGCACAAACTTTAGCAATTGTTTTGCCCGGAGTTATGAGGACGCAAAAAGAGAAAAAGTTCGGAAAATTACTTCATTATGCGAAAAATGTTTGGGGTTTTAATTCAGAAAATGATGATGAAAATGTAGAAAAGGCAATTTTAAAGACAGAAGAGTTTTTTAATGAAGTTGGAATTAAAACAAAACTATCTGATTATAACATTCCACGCGAAGCTATTGATGCTATTTGCAAAAATTTAGAAAAAAAGAATTTTGTGAAATTGGGCGAAAATAGGGATATTAGTCCAGAAGTTGTTAAAGCTATTCTTGAGTTGAGATTTTAGTTTTTAGTGTTGAGTTTTTAGTGTTGAGTTTTTAGTTTTTAGTTTTTAGTTTTTAGTGTTGAGTTTTTAGTTTTTAGTTTTTAGTATGACAATTATTGGGAATTAAGAATTTTGGATTTAATTTAATTGAGGGTTAAAAGTTTGATTTGTAAAAAAGAACATTTGTAATAAATCGTATCAGCTTTTTTTAGGATTAGGCATTTATTTTAAATTTTTTTAACATTTTTCATTTTTTTTGTTGGTTTATTTGGTATAAATAATTATTTTTGACGGCTTAATTTTGCCCAGATGGTGGAATTGGTAGACACGCCAGCTTGAGGGGCTGGTGTCCGTATGGATGTGCAAGTTCGAATCTTGTTCTGGGCACTAAAAGTTTGATTTTATTCAAAAGTAGCTAAATTTTGATGAAAGATTAAAATTAAATTTTTTTATTTTTTTTAACTTTTTGTGTGTTAGGGTTTTAGCTGGCTTGAGAATAAAAGTAAAATAAAAAAGTGCTTTTAATTGTAAAGTTTCACCACGTTGTTAATGAATTTATCCCCCTGCTTTTGCTCATGGAGCTTAGCGGAATGAGCAAAAGCAGGGGGATTTGGTTTTAAAATGATAAC
>Ga0208195_1001805_pt1 | contig 22115 bp, 23 predicted proteins | sample AD_UKC077_MetaG_FD_184441 | JGI IMG/M metagenome (GOLD analysis project Ga0208195, IMG submission 184441) | Active sludge microbial communities of municipal wastewater-treating anaerobic digesters from USA - AD_UKC077_MetaG (SPAdes) (version 2) | ecosystem: Engineered > Bioreactor > Anaerobic >...
CCCGCTCAAAGCCATCAACCTGATCCACAGGATGATGGGTGAAATGCTGGAAAAGATGAAATAAAGCTTTCGGACGGTGAGAAAAGACGGCGTAAACCGCATTAATAAATGCCCATCTGGCAGCCGCCGGCGATAGTGGCACCCAGCTCAAAACATTGATCAAGAATTCCCCGCGTTATTTCCCCTCTGGCAATCACCGGCTGATAAACCGTTTTGAATTTATACCCCAGCGCAATGCGCTCAATGGCTCTGAGCGCGCCGCTGCCGTCGTTACCGGCGCTGATGAAAACAACGAAAGGTTTTCGAAAAACTTTTTCCTGCGCGCCCACATACGTCCGGTCGAAAAAATCCTTCACCATGCCGGACATATAACCGAAATTCTCCGGCGTTCCGATGGCCAGGCCATCGGCCGTTAATAAATCTTCCAGCGTGGCGTCTGCCGCCTTTTTCAAAATCACTTCCACGCCTTCGATGGACTTTGCCCCTTCGGCTACGGCCTGCGCCATCTTTTGGGTATTGCCGCTCTGTGAATGATAAACGATTAGTATTTTAGCCATGTTATTTTCCCCCTTGATCATTTATAACTAGAACTAAATTACCGTCAAGAAAGTTTTAAATAATCAAATTATTGACCTCTCTAAATTATTAGTTGACTAAATCAATCTTTAATGCAAGAAAATTTTTATGATTTGCTTTCAGAAATTCAAGGTTTCCTGTTGGAGGATTGGATCATGGACAAACAGGCCAGGCAATTAGCCGAACTTCTTGAAGACATAATGTGTGATTTGGGAACACAGGATATGAGGGGTAACTGCTGTGAAAACATTTCCCATGGCGAGTTTCGCGCCCTCCGTGTGATATCGCGGCTGGACAGGTGCACAATGCAGGATATTGCTAAAAATATTGCTGTGACGAAAGGCGGCGCGACGCGCATTGTCAGCCGTCTTGAAGAAAAAAAACTGGCCCGGCGGATTAACGATCAAGATGACGGGCGTGTCTGCTGTGTCCAATTATCTAAAGAAGGGAAGCATCTGTTGGCAAGATTAACGGAAGAACCGGCACAAAGAATGTCGCAAATTCTGTCGGCTATGGAACCGTCTATGCGGCAGATATTGATGATAGGCCTTAATGCTTTTTTTGAAGCGTCACAGAATGAAACTAAAAAAGATGGGAACAGGAAGCATTTTGTTTAATAATAAAAAAGTTGACATATTCAATCATTATTAAAACATCGAAAGAGAAGGTAAAGTAAATGTTTGGTTTGAATAATTTCATAACCGCCGGGAAATTTTTTCTGGTTATTGCCGGAGAACTAATACTTATATTTGTGATTGTTTCTTTTATCATCGGGCTGTTGATGGAATATCTTCCTCCCACCCGTGTCAGGGATTTTCTCTCCAATAAATTTACTTGGCTGCAATATGTTCTGGGTGCCGGTCTGGGGGCGCTAACCCCTTTTTGTTCCTGTTCCACTGTTCCCATAACCGCGGGATTGCTCAGAGGCGGGGTTCCTTTTGGTCCTACGATGGCATTTCTTTTCTCTTCACCGGTTCTTAATCCGATTATTATCGCTCTACTGCTTTCATTACTTGGTCTTAAAGTGACCGTCTTTTATATGGTTGTTACATTTTTTGGTTCGATCGCAATGGCAGCGATACTTTCAAGGCGAAGAATGGGAAACCAGGTTAAGCCACTGATGAATATTGAAGAGTCCTGTTGTGCAACAGGGACAAATTCAGAGATCACAACCTTAAAATCTCAATCGACGGCAACCGCTTGTTGTTCTTCAGGAGGTTCACAACCACTGACCTTAATAACCTTACCAGCGATAGAATCGTCATACTGTTCTGCCAACAGTGCAGACCCTGTATCACCGGAAGCAACTTTTAAAGAAAAACTTAAACATGCATCCGTAGCCGCAGTTGATACCTTTAAGGGCGTGTTCTGGTATCTTCTGCTTGGTGCGGTAATCGGAGCTTTCATTTACGGATTTGTTCCGCAGGATTTAGTCGTTAAAATAGCAGGGCCAGGAAACCCATGGTCTATTCCTATCGCAGCGTTAATCGGTGTGCCCATGTATATCCGGGCGGAAACGGTTATTCCGATAGCCGCCGCTCTTGTGGGTAAGGGCATGGGTGTGGGAACAGTCCTTGCGCTGGTAATAGCAGGGGCAGGAGCAAGCATACCGGAACTGATTATTCTTGGTTCCATGTTCAAAAAGAAACTGATCATCGCCTTTACTTTAAACGTTTTTGTCATTGCTATCGTGGCTGGTTATCTTGTGGATATACTCCTATATTAATGCCTAAAATATTCATTATTATATAATATTTTTATATCTGGATACTTTAGTTGCTTTTCAGATATCTTTCGTCAGCTTTTCAGCCAGTATATTCTACACACACAAAATACGGCTTGACAATAATGACTAGAAAAACTATATTCCAAAAAAAGAATATACAGGAATCTTGTTTTATGGACGATTTTATTAATGTGATGAAGGCGCTTTCCGATCCCAACCGGGTACGGATGATTAAACTTCTCCAGAACAAAGATCTGTGTGTTTGCGAGCTTCAACAGCTTTTATCCATTCCCCAACCGGCTGTTTCCAAACACATGAAAGTATTGGAAAAGGCGGGCATGGTCAAGAGCAGCAAGGAGGGTTTGTGGGTCAATTACGCGCTCGATTACGGCAGTTCCAATCCTTTCACGGCAGCGATTCTGGGAAATCTTCGCCACTGGCTGGCTGATGACACTATCCTGCGTAAAATGGAGAAGAAACTGCCGGATGTCAAGCGGCACGTCGCCTGCAAGAAAGCTTAACGTATTCTAACAAAGGAATATTTGTGATGGAAAACAAGATTACACAGATTCGGGTGGAAGGAAGGACGACAGGCGTTGTCGGTCTGGAATATGCCATCAAAAATATCGTTGAATGGGCCAAAGGGAAAACGGCCGAAGAGATTAGCGCGGAGCTATGGAGCCGCGTGGAAAAACGAAACTATATCCCCTCTTCCATTAAACAGGCCTACGGCAAGGCGCTGTTGCGGGAATATAAAAAGTTTGTCGGCGAAAAGGTGGACGAAGAACCGCTTGTCGGGTTGGAGGTTGTCATTTTGGGACCGGGCTGTGCCCAGTGTTCCTCTCTGGAAACCAACGTCCGCAATGTGATGGCGGAAATGAATCTGGCCGGTGATCTGGCACATGTGACCGACACAAAGGAAATCGCAAGGTACGGCGTCATGGGAGTGCCCGCGCTGATTATCAACGGGAGAGTGGTCACGGTGGGCAGTGTACCGGAGAAAAATAAAATTCGGCAGTGGCTGGCCGAGGCCGCTGACAAAATGGCGTAAAAGTTGCCCTGATATTTTCAGATACTATTAATGAGAAAGGGAACCGCTAATGAAAGATACCTCTTCGAAAATTCACGAACAAAACAAAACAGCCGCCGAACCCAAGCGGCTCAATGTGTTTGAACGCTATCTGACCGTATGGGTGCTGATATGCATGGTGGTGGGCGTCGCGCTGGGCAAGTTCCTGCCGGAAATCACCGCGTCACTCAGTGCAATGGAATTCGGTGAAGGATCGAAGGTCAATGTGCCGATTGCCGTTTTGATCTGGCTGATGATTTTTCCGATGATGCTGAAAATCGATTTCGGGTCTCTGGGTGATGTGGCCAAAAAACCGAAAGGATTGATGATAACGTTGTTTGTCAACTGGCTGGTGAAACCTTTCAGCATGGCTTTTCTGGCCTGGCTATTTATTCAGAATATCTTTTCTCTCTGGATTGATCCCGAAACGGCCAAAAGCTACACGGCCGGTCTGATTATTCTGGCGGCGGCGCCCTGCACGGCGATGGTGTTTGTCTGGTCGTATCTGACCGAAGGCGATCCCGCTTACACGCTGGTTCAGGTGGCGGTAAACGATTTAATCATGCTGCTGGCCTTCGCGCCGATTGTCATGTTTCTCCTGGGCGTGGCGGATGTGATTGTTCCCTCCAATGTGCTGATTACATCGGTGGTTGTGTTTATCGTAATTCCGCTGGCGGCGGGATTTGTTACAAGAATGGTCCTGCTGAAAAAATACGGCAAGGAGTGGTTTGAAACACAGTTCCTGCCCAAATTTCATCCGGTGACGGTGGTGGCGCTTCTTTTGACGCTTGTTCTGATATTCGCGTTTCAGGCGGAAAACCTCACCACAAAATGGATTGCCGTTATTCTGATCGCCATTCCAATCATTATTCAGGTTTATTTTAATTCCAGCCTGACGTACATGCTGATGCGATTCTTCAAGGTTCAGCACAACGTGGCTTCTCCCGGCGCGCTCATCGGCGCGAGTAATTTTTTCGAACTGGCCGTGGCCGTGGCCATCACGCTTTTCGGACCGAGTTCCGGCGCGGCGCTTGCCTGCGTGGTCGGCGTTCTGGTGGAAGTGCCGGTGATGCTGTCGGTCTGCAATATCTGCAACCGCTCGCGGGGCTGGTATAACAAAACCGTTACCGATACGTGCAATACCTAAATTCTAAAAAAGGAGAAAATAATGAAAATAGAAATTCTGGGCGTGGGGTGCGCAAAGTGCCATAAGCTGGAGGAAATGGTGCGAGATATCGCGTCAAAAGAAGGCGTCAACGCGGATATTTCCAAAGTCGAAGATTTCAAACAGATAATGAACTACGGCGTCATGACCACACCCGCCCTGGTTATTGACGGCAAAGTGAAGGCTGCGGGCAAAATACCTTCTGCCGAAGATATTAAAAAATTCATCAGCTGCAAATAAAAGTTTAGCTGCCTGAAATATTTTTTATAGGAGGTATTTTCCATGATCTACATTATTTATCTCATCACCGGTCTTTTAGCCGGAGTCGTCGGCGGCTTGCTGGGGACAGGCGGGTGTGCGCTCATCATGCCGGTCATTCGCTTTGGATTCGATTTTGATCCGGCTATTGCTGTCGGAACAACGCTGACTGCTGTAGTATTTACCGCAGGTTCAGGAGCTATCCAACATTTGCGTATGAAAAACGTGGACAAGACAACAGCAATGCAAGTAGGCATCAGCGGTGTTATAGGCGTTATTATCGGTTCCATTGTTTTCGGTTACATTAAGGAATACGGAGATGTCATTGATCTCATCATCGGCATTGCTTTCATTATCGTTTCCGTGCGCATGCTTTACGAAGGTCTGCTTGGTAAAACACCACCTCCGCCTGCCGGTACAAGCATGCCCGGAACGCTGATAACAAAATCGATTTTAGGAACATCTATCGGCATGCTAACTGGCATCATCGGCTTGGGGGGCGGTTATGCTCTGGTTCCTTCGTTTCTTTATTTTCTGCGCGCTCCGATGAAACTGGCAATCGGCACATCGATGGCCGCATTTGTCTGGATGGCTTTGGTGGGCACCGCCTTTAAGATTTATCAAGGCGTGGTGAACATTCCCGTCGCGATTACACTGGGCATCGGTGCATTGATCGGCGCGATCTACGGCGCAAAGCTGGTGGCGAAGTTCAAACCGAATGTTCTTAAAGCACTGTTTGGATTTTTATTTCTCTATGTGTCTCTGAAATACATTCTGCTTTACTTCGGAATACATATTTAAAAAAGCAAATGGAAGAATTTTATGGCTGAATGTTGTGAAGGCGGACCGAAATTAATTTAACTTAAGGAGATTATTACAAATGAAATTAAGTTCAAAATTAATAGGAATTCTTGCGGGGGTGATGATTTTTACATTCGCATTCACCTATATGCCTTACACACAGGCTTTGGCGCAAAATCAAAAGTCAACCTCCGCGGTGACAAAAGACACAAAGAAATCATCTGCGCAACCAGAAAAAATTCTGGCAACTTTTATAGAAATCGGTGCGGCCAGGTGCATTCCCTGCAAAGCGATGCAGCCGATCATGAAAGAGGTCGCAGAGGAATACAAGGGGCAGGTCAAGGTTGTCTTTCACGATGTATGGACACCGCAAGGCAAAATAGACGCCGAAAAATACGACATTCGCATAATTCCAACGCAGGTTTTTCTGGACAAAAACGGCAAGGAATACTTCCGGCATGAAGGTTATTTTCCCAAGGAAGAATTAATCAAGGTGCTTAAAATGCAGGGTGTCAAATAATGATTGTCGAGCTTTTCACCTGGCTGACGAATGCGCTGACTCAATCCCCCGAAATTGCCATAGGGGCTGCCTTTATCTGGGGCGTGCTGTCTGTCATTCTGTCGCCCTGTCATATTGCGTGCATTCCTCTGATTGTCGGTTTCATTGATGGCCAGGGAAACATCAGTACCGGTCGGGCATTCGGACTTTCATTTCTTTTTGGATTGGGAATTCTGATAACTATTGCCGTCATCGGCGTTATCACAGGACTTGCGGGAAGAATGGTCGGCGACATAGGCGGCTATGGCAGTTATTTTGTGGCGGTCATCTTCTTTGCCATCGGTCTTAACTTACTGGGTATTCTGCCGTTGCCTTTTATGGAAGGAGGAGCGAATCCGAATTATAAAAGGAAAGGATTCCTGGCGGCATTCATTCTGGGACTGTTGTTTGGCATCGCGTTAGGGCCTTGCACATTCGCTTATATGGCTACGATGCTGGGCGTTGTTTTCAGTATGGCCTCCACCAAAACCGTTTTTGCCGTGTCTCTGCTATTAGCTTACGGCATCGGTCATTGTGCGGTTCTTGTTTTGGCGGGCACTTTCACCGAAGTGGTTGAACACTTTCTGCGATGGAATGAAAAATCAAAGGGCGCAATCATTCTTAAAAAGATTTGCGGTGTTCTTGTCATTTTAGGCGGCGTTTATATGATTGCGCTGAATTTTCTGCAAGGATAACGAATGAAAAAAGATCTGGCTGCTTTTCCGAAAGAAAAGAAAATGGTCTGGAAAGTGCGGAAAAAATGAAAAATCATTTTTCAAGTGCAATCATAAACAACACAGAATTGATGCTACCCCAACACATGTTATCAAGTATTCTGCTTCTGATGTTAAAAAAGTTTGTTGGTGAATACCAGATATGTGATGGATTGACAAAGTTCAAAGCGTATCTGGCGATTCTGAAAAAATAGAAATATAGGGGAAAAATTATGAAAGAATGGCAGAAATTAGCGTGGATTGTTGGAATATTTCTGGGGGCATATTATATCCCCTGGGATTCGATTCTTATACGACAAGCCGGCCTGGAGGCATTCATGATGCTTCAGGACTACGCGCGCCAGCATGTGCTGACCTGTCTTATTCCTGCTTTTTTTATTGCCGGAGCCATCAGCGTTTTTGTATCGCAGGCGGCTGTGCTAAAGTATTTTGGCGCGAAGGCGAATAAAATTTTGTCTTATTCAGTCGCTTCCGTTTCCGGTTCGGTGCTGGCGGTTTGTTCCTGCACCGTGTTGCCGCTTTTCGCGGGAATTTACACCCGCGGCGCGGGCATCGGTCCCGCCACGGCATTTTTGTATTCCGGGCCGGCCATCAACGTGCTGGCCATTATTCTAACCGCCAAAGTTCTTGGCTGGCAACTGGGATTGGCGCGCGCCATCGGAGCGATTTTTTTCGCGATTATCACCGGTCTATTGATGGCGTTTATTTTCCGCAAGGATGATGCTGAACATGAAACAGGCGAACTATTCCTTCCTGAAGAAGAGGGAAACGGACGGGCGCTCTGGCAGGATGCGCTTTATATGCTGACGATGGTGTTGATTCTTGTTTTTGCTTCGTTCGCACGACCGACCGAAAACGATGGGATCGTCTGGCAAATGATTTTCAGCGTCAAATGGTATCTGGTGATTGCATTAGTGCTTGTTTTGGCGGTGATGCTCAAGAAATGGTTTGTCAAGGAAGAACTCAAAGGATGGGTGGATTCCACCTGGGGGTTTGCCAAACAGATACTGCCGCTTTTGCTGGGTGGAGTACTGGTGGCAGGCTTTCTTTTGGGACGTCCCGGTCATCCGGCACTGATTCCCGAGCAATATATTCAAGGCCTTGTCGGCGGCAACTCGTTATGGGCAAACTTTTTTGCTTCCATTGTCGGCGCTTTTATGTACTTTGCCACACTGACCGAAGTTCCTATTTTACAGGGACTCATCGGTTCCGGTATGGGCCAGGGACCGGCGCTGGCTCTTCTTCTGGCAGGACCGGCGCTTTCATTGCCCAGTATGATAGCCATCGCCGGCATCATGGGGATAAAAAAAACGTCCATCTATTGCATCATTGTGGTCATTCTCTCAACCATTGCCGGCATGACCTATGGATGGATGGTTGCCTGAAAAATCCGCAGGCGATGAACACGCCAAATTGTCGGGACAAAAGATTAACGATAAAATATGCTCAACATATCTTGAAAAATATTTTTCTTGAGCTAAAATAAAACATAAGGTATTGAGGACATCAGGCATGACAAATGTAAATGATTTTATTGGAAAATATCGGAATATTATTACCATTGCGTTGTCGCTGATCGGCATCGTTCTGATGGCCTATTATGATTATTGCGATACAGAGTGCAGCTATCTGAGAGGCGACCTGCTGGGAATCGATCTCAAATGGGTCGGTATCGCTTATATGGCCATCATCATAATCTTCGCCGCTTTTAAACAGACACCTTTTGTCCGGGCTCTTCTGGCTGCCGGTCTTGGCGTCGAGGTTCATTTATACGCTTTTCAGATACAAAATAATGTCTATTGCCCGTTTTGTCTTGCATTTTCGGTAATGTTAATTTTGTCATTTATCATTAACTATGAAGTTCCATCCGCATGGCGGGAAAAACGCGGTCGGATGTGGCTGTATTTTCTCGGGGAGGTTGATTTTCCGATGTTCAAAATTCATAAATTGCCCCTGCTGATTTTCAGTTTACTGGGATATTTAACCGTTTTTTTGACCTTCAACGGATCCGTCACACCGGCTTATGGTCAAACGCCGTCCGGTGCCATTCCTTCGCTGGGCAAAGGGCCCTATGAAATTATTATCTTTACCGACTATTTTTGTCCGCCCTGTTATCGAATCGATACAAAAGCCGAGCCCCTGCTGAAAGAATTATTGGCCACCCAGCGGGTAAAACTGACATTTGTTGATGTCCCCTTTAACCGATCGACACCTGTTTATGCTAAATATTATCTGTACGCGGTGCAAGCCCATTCCGATGCAACAAGTGTTTTTCGAGTCCGTAAGATCCTTTTTGATGCGGCGCAATCCAAAAAAATTCAGAAAGAAGCAGATCTTGTCGCATATTTAAAAAACCAAAAAGTTGCGTGGAAAACAATGGATGAAAAATCCGTTTTCCCATCGCTGACGGCTGTGATTCAAAAAAATGACATCCGGGCGACACCGTCATGTGTCATAAAATATTCAAACAAGGATAGCCAAAAGCTTATCGGTGATGTAGAAATATGGAAGGGATTGACGGAATTGAAGGCACGCCTATCAGCCGGAAACAAGTGATGACCTGAGCGATGTCCCGAAGTCCATATAAACACCCGATACTCTTTGCCAAGACCCAAATTTAAAAAACATTGTGCCGGAATCTTTTCCGGCACAATCCAATTCACGCATTGTAGGATCCCGCACGGCGCAAAAGATCATATGTGCGATTTGCATGGGGAATCACACCGTGACGGCGACACCTTCCAGCAGTGCAAATCAAGCCCCTGCGATACGCCGCAATTTCTTCTTAAATTGACTGATCTGATGTCTGAACCAGACGGCTCTTTCAGTCTCCTTCGATTCCAGCGCTTTTAATCTTGATGCCTTGCACTCTCGTATTTTAGCTTTTAATTCGGGTTTGGTCATTTTGACTTTGCCGATATGTTTCTTCTTGACCGGCTCGTCATCTTTAATCCCCCGGGTCTCCTTTATAAAGGCGATGAGTTCCTCTTTTTTCATCTCGTGAACAGCCTTCTCATGAGGAATTTCGGACGCAATTTCCCGAAGTTCTTTGACCGTCATTTTGTCCAGGTGCTTCTCATCCGGTTCTTTATGACTTTTTTTGTGGATTTCTTCTGACATCGCGCATAGACCTCCTTACATTTTTTATATTCAGGAATCAAATTTGCGACGAATGAGTGTGCCTACCTTATATCATAAGTTTTCACGTGGTTCAATCCGCTTCCATATTTCTTGACAATCTCAACCGCACCGTGTAAGGAAACGATACACCACATCAACATCACCGCATAAGAAGAGCAGAAGAAGGGTATTAAAAATACACTACAGGAGGATTTTTATGTCTAAAAGAAATGTCTGTATTACCGTCGTGCTGATGCTTTTGATGACTGCCGTAACCTGTTTTTCCGCTGATAAATATCAATGGAAACTCGTTGACACAGAAGACAATTGCCAAATCTATACCAGCGCAGTTCCCGGCAAAGATTACATTGCCGCCAAAGCCACATGCCTTATTCCTGCACGCATAGAAGTGATCGGTACAATTTTGAGAGACATCCCCAACTATCCCGAATGGATGCACGACTGCAAAGCAACAAAAATGTTGAAAACGGTCGATGATGAAAAGGATGTTTTTATCTTCTGGTTCCGTCAGCATATTGATCTGTTGACAGACCGGGATATGATTCTGAAAAGTAAAACCGTGATTGATATGCAAAACGGAACCAACCTGGTTTATGCCGACTCCACAAATGAACTGCCCTATGATTCCGGCAAGGGATATGTCCGGATGCCTTCATTTTACTCACTGTTCACTCTCCAGTGGGTAGACCGGGAACGCACCAGGGTCACGTTTATGATCGATCCGAATCTCGGATCCGGCGTCCCATCCGGAATTGCCAACAGCAAAATCAAATCGACACCCTTTAAAACTTTACAGAACATGATGAAGATGGTGAAAAAATCAAAATATATAGAAGCGGCCAAAACCTCCAAGTACAACAAGATGGCCGAGGATTTCGTAAAAGCCGGGCATAAATAAACATTGCCGTTCAGCATAAATCACTTAGGAAAGGCGGTTCAAAGATGATCCGCCTTTCCTATTTTTATGGATTGATATATAGCGACAGACAGCGGGAAAATCTGATAATAACCGGGTATTTAAAACAACAAAAAAATGGCGGATTCTTTCCGTTATTTTTTTGAGTCAACGCTTGACATTCTGATTTTATCAATATATAAGACACAACTTGCTTGAAACGGCTTTAAGGACGTCCCCATCGTCTAGAGGCCTAGGACACGGGCCTTTCACGCCTGTAACCGCGGTTCGAATCCGCGTGGGGACGCCAATGTAGAAATAAAAAGGGGGAAGTTTTCCAGCTTCCCCCTTTTTTCTTGATTTCAATTTCAACGCTATTCTTCTTTTTTCTTGGTTGCTTTCTTTTTCGGAGCGGCGTCATCGCCTTCGTCTGGCTGCTTCTTTGCCTTTTTCGGTGCCGCCTCCTGTCCGTCAGCGGGCTGTTTTTTGGCCTTCTTGGCAGCGCCATCTTCTGCAGCAGGCTGCTTTTTGGGTTCTTTTGCGGCACCGTCCTCTTTCTTCTTCGCTTTCGGCTTTGCTTCCTCAGCAGACGCCTTGACTTCTTCAACGACAGCAGCCTGTTTGGCCGCTTTTGCCTGGGCCAATGCCTGCGTCTGTTGGACAAATTTATCGAATGTTGCGATTCTTGCCTTGGTCTGTTTGATTTTTGCTTTCAGGCTTTTAACGATTGCGTCATTCTGGGCTTTTTCAGGGCTGATTCCCTTCTGCTCAAGCTGCTGCAAACGCACAGCCAGTTTCTTTTCGAAAATCCGGAGTTGTTCAATTCTTACATCTTTGCTTTTTGATGCCATCTTCCCTCTCCTTGTTTATTTAGGTGGCTTTTAATAACAATTTTTTTTATTTAAATCTATAAATATTATTGTCATCGACGGGCCGATTTCCCCCAAAAAAAGTTACAATGCCATGATGCGTTTTAGGTACCCGATTACTTCAATATGTTCTGTCTGCGGAAACATGTCCAACGGATGAAGACTTTGCAAATGATATCCGCCTTCACACAAGTATTTGATATCCCGCGCCTGCGTAGCCGGATTACATGAAATATAAATAATGTTCGACGGTTGCAAATCCATTAGAGTTTTCAACAACGTCATTTCACAACCGACACGCGGGGGATCCAAAACGATCAGATCAATTTTACTGCCCAAGGACAGGAATTTTTCCCGCAATACAATTTCAACATTCCCGTCAAGAAAACGGACATTTCGGGCATTCAGATTTGCAGCATTTATTTTTGCGTATTTTACGGATTCCTTGTCCATTTCTATCCCGGTAATGTCCTCGGCAAAAGGTGAAAGAAAAATGGAGAAAAGGCCGCTTCCGCAAAAGGCGTCAATTGCGTTTTCTGCTTTTCCAGGTCTTACCAGTCGACAAACTTCATCCACCAGCCGATCCGTCAGATATTCATTTGCCTGGAAAAACCCGTCATCAGGCGCCAGAATCCTTTTTCCCTGGACAATACGGACGACCGACGTCTGATCTTCAGAGGTAACATCCGGATATCGGGACCAGATTGTCAGCTCATCTTTATGCCACAGATTTTGTCGATTCTCCCGCAAGATACTCAATTGCTCATTAATGGTTTCCTGCATGATTGCGCAATGCTCAATGTCGACAATTTTTCCGCCGGATATATCCAGAAATCCGATGTGCCCTGTTTGGGGATCGTCTCCTACATGATACCGGGCCTTGCCGCGATAATGATACATTCGTGGAGAAGCTACGGTTTCCAAAACAGGCGGCGCGTCAACTTTGCCGATTCTCCGAAAAGCATCTTCCACCTGTTTTTTCTTGATGGCCAGTTGATACGCATAATGGATGTGCTGATAACAGCAGCCGCCGCATACGCCATAATAACGGCAGACGGGATCCGTCCGCCAGGGCGACGGCTTGATGATGTTCCGGATTCGGCCGCGCAGAAAGTTCTTCTTCCGTTGGGTGATTTCGATTTCCAGTTCATCACCGGGCGCTGAAAAAGGAACAAAAACGACAAGGTTATCCGCACGACCGACTCCCGACCCGCCAAAAGCCACCGATTCAATTTTTATCACAGATCGATTTTTCATTTCAAAACAATGCTCCGTGTCTGACGTAACACATCAATAAATCAATCGTCAATAAATGATGGTATTTTTCTTTACAACTCATAATAATGTTGTTAATTAAACACAGTCCTGAAACGGTTACAGAACAATTTTTTTTAAAAAAGGATAAAAATGCCGGAACGAAAATCAATACTCTGTCCCAATTGCCGTAAATTGATCAGCATGGATGAACCCTCCTGCCCCTATTGCGGACTTCAACGTCCCGGGATGCACAATATCGCCGGCAATATTGGAAAACTTTTTATGGCGTCCAATCCGGTCATGATCATCATTTACGTTAATGTTGCTTTGTATATTTTTTCGATATTTCTGGACCCGCAGGGCATTTTTGGCGGCAGCGGTCCTTTCGGGATACTGGCACCGTCCAATCAAAGTCTTTTTCTGCTGGGTGCAAGCGGCACCTTTCCCGTTATTGGAGCCCACCGTTTTTGGACCCTGATTTCGGCTTCTTTTCTACATGGGGGAATTTTTCACATTCTGTTCAATATGATGGCATTGTATCAGCTGGGACCGTTTATTATCCGGGAATTCGGGGTTCACCGGTTTATCAATCTGTATATCGTTACCGGCATATGTGGATTTTCCGCTTCAGTGATTTCAGGAACGCCATTCACGATCGGAGCTTCTGCAGCGATCTGCGGTCTGATCGGTGCAATCATTTACTACGGGAAAAGCCGCGGCGATTCCTACGGAGAAGCCATTTACAAGCAGGCCATGGGCTGGGTCATCGCCCTGGTCATTTTCGGTCTGATTTTCAGAGGTATCGACAACTGGGCTCATGCCGGCGGACTGCTCTCGGGTATCGGTTTTTCGTTTCTGATGGGGTACAATGACAATAAGCAGGAAACCGCATGGAACAAAATGCTGGCTTACGCCTGTATCCTGCTCACGGCCGCAGTTTTATTATGGTCGGTTGTCAACTCGCTTTTCATCGGCCTGAACATATCCATCTGAACATGCTGGCGGCTAATTTTTTGAAGACGGCTTCGCCATATATCTATTCAAGAGGAGTTTAATTGAATGTCAGAGAAATCAGATTTTCCAGAACCGACATTACGTGAAGGAGATGAGCTTTACGGCTTCACGGTTACACGCATAAAAACCTTCCCCACGATTCATACGACAGCTTATGAAATGATACACAATAAAACCGGCGCCAAGCTACTGCATCTGCACTGCTTCGACCGCGAAAATTTATACGCGATAGGATTCCGCACGCCTCCGTACGATTCCACCGGCCTGCCGCATATTCTGGAGCACTCGGTGCTGGCCGGCTCTGAAAAATATCCCTTAAAAGACGTTTTCAAGGAGTTAATGCGCTCAACCATGCAAACATTCATCAACGCGTTTACCTATCCGGATAAAACCGTTTATCCGGTAGCCAGTCAGATAAAAACCGATTTTTACAATCTGGCCCGCGTTTATACCGATCTGGTTCTGCATCCGCGAATGCTCAGGGAGACTTTTCTTCAGGAAGGCCATCATCTGGAATTTTCTGTTTTGGATGATCTGTCCAGTGATCTGATCATTTCCGGAATAGTTTATAATGAAATGAAAGGCGCCTATTCCTCCCCCGATTCTCTGATCTATAAGACGCTTCAGGAAAATGTCTACCCCGACAGTGTTTACTCATTTGATTCCGGTGGGGATCCGAACGTTATCCCCTCGCTGACCTATGAACAATTTTGCGAATTCCACAGCAAGTATTACTCACCCTCCAATGCAAGGTTTTTTATTTACGGTGATATTCCCACGAAGGACCATCTGGTGTTTCTTTCTGAAATACTAAAGGATTTCAATTATATAGAAATAAATTCCGCCATCGGAAGCCAGAAGCGTTTCACCCAGCCGCGTTCGGTTGTGGGAGGGTATCCCATCGGAAAAGATGAATCTGTTGAACGTAAAACCGTTGTTAACATCGCTTGGCTGATGTCTGAAAATACCGATTTTGAGACCTCATTGATCCTGCAAATCATATCCGCTCTTCTCGTTGGCAGCGCGGCCAGTCCGCTGCGCAAAGCGCTGATTGACTCCGGTCTGGGAGAGGATCTGACTCCGGTGAGCGGCGTCGAAGCAGACCTGAAACAATTAATGTTCTGTGTCGGGTTGAGAAACACACAGCGGTCGGACGCACAAAAAATCGAACAACTGATTCTAAAGACTTTAAAAGACATTATTGATTCCGGTTACGACACGCAACTCATCGAAGGCGTTCTGCATCAGGTCGAATTTCACGGCAAGGAAATTGTTCGCGGTTCTTATCCTTACGGAATTTCTCTGATGGGTGCGGTTTTTCAAACATGGCTTTATGACGGCGATCCGTTAATCGGACTGGATTTTTCACAAATCATAGAGAATATCCGCCGCTGCTGGGCTGATGATCCCCTGATTTTCCAGAAAATGACTGAAAAATGGCTTTTGAATAATCCCCATCGCGTTCTGGCCGTTATGGAACCCGATCCCGATTTCAACGAAAAAAAAGAGGCTGCTTACAGAGAAAAAATGGACACGCTCAAGGCATCTCTTTGTGAAGAAGAATTAAGACAGATTAATGCAAAAGCCAAGAAGCTCAAGGAATTTCAAAATCAACAGGATCCGCCGGAAGCGGCCTCAGCCCTGCCCAGGCTGAACATGGAGGATATTCCGAAATCCATTGAAAAAACGCCGACCCGAAATTCTTTGATCGGTGACGTTCCGGTCTGGGAGCACGATCTGTTTACCAACGGAATTGCCTATGTTGATCTGGCTTTTGATCTGGCAGATATCCCTGAAGAGCTGCAGATCTATCTGCCGCTTTTGGGAAAGATGATGACCGGCATGGGCGCTGCCGGTTTGACCTATGAGGAAATGGCCAAACGGATTGCTCTGAAGATGGGCGGGTTGGGCTATAATCTGGGCGCAGGATTTACCGCAAATGGCGACTCAACATGGCAGAAGATGATTTTCTCGTTTAAGGCGCTATATCGCAATCTTCCGGAAGCCATGAGCATCATCAGCGATGTGCTCTGCCGCGGTGATTTAAGTCACGAAGCCCGGATGCGGGATCTGATTTCAGAAAGAAAAAACAATCTTCAATCAGCGATTCTTCCCTCCGGTCATCTATTCGCCAGAATGGCAGCCGGCGCGGCACTCACCCTCCCGGCTTACCGGGATGAACAATGGCACGGACGAACGCAATTTAAATTCGTTCAAGCAACAGCGGGTGAGTTCGTTTCATCAAAAAGTGCCTTGCGCGATAAACTGGAAACTTTAAAGCAAACCCTGTTCAATAAAAACAACATGGTCATTAATGTCACCGCCGAGCATCAGGGGTTGGAAATTGCCAAAGAACACCTGCCGTGTCTACTCGACAGGCTTCCGGCGTCTTCACAGGCCGCTCCGGAAGAAGAACCTTCTTTGAATCCGGTATTTGCGGGAATCTCTGTCCCCGCGCAGGTATCGTATGTTGCCTACATTTTAAAAACGCCTTGTTATACCGACCCGGCAAGCCCTCTTTTGATGATTGCCGCAAAAGAGTTATCCAATAACTATCTGTACAAGTATATCCGCGTTCAGGGAGGCGCTTACGGCGGCATGTCTTCTTTCGACGCTTCCATGGGATTGTTTTCGTTTTTGTCCTATCGCGACCCGCGCATTTCCGAGACGCTTCAGGTGTTTAAAAACGCACAGACGTTTTACAGTCAGAATGAAATTTCTTCACCGGACATGGAAAAGGCGATCATCAGCACCATCAGCATGATTGACAAACCTTCGGATCCGGCCAGCAAAGGGTATACGGCAATGATGCGCAATTTTGCCGGAATAACCGATAAGATTCGCCAGAAATTCAGAGACGACATTTTATCCGCCACACCGCAAAAACTGAAAAAAGTATTATCCGGTTATTTCTCTCAGGCGTTCAAATCAGCGTCAGTGGCCGTTTATTCCTCCCCGGAAAAACTGGACGAAGCCAACAGACAATTGGAAGACAAACTGCATATTGAAAGTATTTTTGAAAATTAATCCAATAGCTCTTCATAAAAAAAGAGGCTAAATATACTTTAGCCTCTTTCATGTTCTTCTGGGATTTTAAATCGCAATCGCAACAAAATCCTTATCGCATTTTTTTATTGCTTTTCTGCTACATTGATTCTCGCGATGGCTCTCGCCAGTGCCGCCCGCATAATTTCAAATTCCACGTCATCTTTGTTCATCTGAGATAAACGGCTTTCAGCATTATCTTTGGCCTTAAGGGCCCGTTCTTTATCAATCTGATCTGATTTTTCAGCGGTTTCAATCAGAACGGTGACTTTATCGCCTGTAACTTCCACATAACCGGTATTCACCGCATAATACGACTTTTTGCCGTCCTTGACATAATTCATCTCGCCGATTTCCACGGACGTTAAAAAAGCCTCATGACCGCGCAATACGCCGAACTCGCCTTCCGTTCCCGGAAGGGTAACTTCTTCGATATTGCCCGAAAAAATCATCTTTTCCGGCGTTACAATTTCCATCAATAATTCATCTGCCATTTACATTCTCCAGATCAATAATTATTCGCCGCCAATCTTTTTGGCTTTTTCAACGGCTTCTTCAATGCCGCCGACCATGTAAAAGGCCTGTTCGGGCAGATCGTCATGTTTGCCTTCCAGGATTTCTTTGAAGCCTCTGATGGTATCGGGCACGGAAACAAACTTGCCTTCCGTACCGGTGAACTGAGCGGCGACGAAGAACGGCTGGGACAGGAATCTCTGAATCTTTCTGGCGCGGCTAACCGTCAGTTTATCTTCCTCAGAAAGTTCATCCATACCCAAAATGGCGATAATGTCCTGAAGGTCCTTATATTTCTGCAGCGTCACCTGTACCTGACGTGCTACCTTGTAATGTTCCTCACCCAGAATGTTGGGATCAAGAATACGGGATGTTGAATCCAGAGGATCCACCGCGGGATAGATACCGAGTTCCGCGATCGGACGGGACAAAACGACGGTTCCGTCAAGATGCGCGAATGTCGTCGCGGGAGCGGGGTCGGTCAAGTCGTCGGCAGGCACGTACACGCACTGAACGGCTGTAATAGAACCTTTGGTTGTCGAGGTAATCCGTTCCTGAAGTCCGCCGAGGTCCGTGGCCAGTGTCGGCTGATAACCGACCGCCGAAGGCATACGTCCCAGCAGAGCCGAAACTTCTGAACCGGCCTGGGTGAAACGGAAGATATTATCAACAAAGAAGAGCACGTCCTGACCTTCCACATCACGGAAATATTCGGCAGCCGCCAATCCGGTCAAAGCAACACGGGAACGGGCTCCGGGGGGTTCCGTCATCTGGCCGTAAATCAGAGCGGCCTGTTTAATAACGCCGGATTCCAGCATTTCGCGGTACAGGTCGTTACCTTCACGGGTTCTTTCACCCACGCCGCAGAACACGGAAATACCGCCGTGGTGCATGGCGATGTTGTTAATCATTTCCATCATAACGACGGTCTTGCCGACACCGGCGCCGCCGAACATGCCCATTTTACCGCCGCGGGGAAACGGCACCAGCAGATCGATAACCTTGACGCCCGTTTCCAGAACGTGCACGGATGTATCCTGCTCCAGGAATGTGGGCGATTCCCGGTGAATCGGCATTTTCGTCTGCGCGTTAACCGGCCCGAGACCATCCACGGGACGACCGACGACGTTCAGAATTCTGCCCAAGCCCTCTTTACCGACCGGCACCATAATAGGAGCACCGGTATCTTTTGCTTTCATGCCACGAACCAAACCGTCGGTAATATCCATGGCGATGCAGCGGACAACATTGTCACCTAAATGCAACGCAACTTCAACGACCAAATTATCTTCCTGATCATTGATGGCGGAATTGGTAATGGTAATTGCGTTTAAAATTGCGGGGAGTTTGCCTTCCTCAAAAGCCACGTCAACTACAGGTCCAATAACTTGAACGATTTTTCCGATATTCATAACTATCTCCTTGCAAATAGTCGTATTAATTTATTTTACATGCGACCACAGCCGCAGAAAAATTAATATTTAGCCTTTTGCCAGAGCCTCTGTACCGCCGACGATATCCATCAACTCCGCCGTGATCGCGGCCTGTCTGGCTTTATTCATTTTCAACGTTAATGAACTGATCAAATCCTGGCAGTTACTTGTCGCATTATCCATAGCCGCCATTCGCGCGCCGTTTTCACCGGCTGACGTTTCCAGCAGAGCGCGATAAACAAGTACGTGCACGTACATCGGGAGTAATTTATGCAGTAAGACCTCTTCCGATGGTTCATAGGAATAATCAACCCGTTTATCCGGTTCATCCTCAATTTCCTGGCCGATGGATGGCAGGGGGAATAATCTGACCACAACCGGTTTCTGAATGGAAACATTCATAAACTGATTATAAATCAAATAAAGTTCGTCATACTCTTCTTTAATAAAAGGATTAATGACTTCATCGGCGATGGAAACCGCCAGCGTCATGTCAAATTTACTCAAAACATCCGTCTTCTGGGCAATGATGTTGGCTTTTTTGCGGAAATAATCCCTGCCCTTGCGCCCCACGGTAATCATGGAAACATCTTTCCCTTCGCCCGCTTTTTCTTTCAGAAATCTTTCAGTCGCTTTGATCAGGTTGGTATTAAACCCTCCGCAAAGGCCGCGATCCGATGTCATGCAAATCACACGAATTCTTTTCGGGTCGCGCACGGCCAGTAATGGATGTGACATGCTTTCTACGCGCAGGGCAAGACTGTTAAGCACATCCATGAATTTTCCGGCATAGGGACGGAAATTTTCCATTTTCAACTGCGCCGACTTAAATTTTGATGCGGCAACCATGTTCATGGCGCGCGTAATCTGTTTTGTCTTTTGAACGGCGCCGACTTTTCTTTTAATGTCTTTTAGCGAGGCCACCTACAATTCTCCTCAACTTATTATTTGAACTTCAGGACTGTCTATTTCCTGACAAAACCGTTAATATCTCTACCTATTCCGCCACAAAAACAGAATCAAAAGCGGTCATAATTTCCTTCATCTTCTTTTCGAGTTCGGGAGAGATTATCTTCTTATCTTCTATTTCTTTCATAATGTCGGGATGTTTGCTTTCAACAAAACTCAAAAGCTGCTCTTCGTATATACGAACCTTTTCGACATCGTATTTATCAATGAAACCCCTGGTTCCCGCGAAGAGAACAACGATTTCCTGTCCTAAAGACATCGGCTTGAACTGGGGTTGTTTGAGCAGTTCCACCAGGCGGACACCGCGATCCAACTGAGCCTGAGTCGCTTTATCCAGATCGGATCCGAACTGGGCAAAAGCCGCCAGTTCACGGTACTGAGCCAAGTCGAGTTTCAGCGTTCCAGCAACCTGCTTCATCGCCTTTACTTGAGCCGCGCCGCCGACGCGCGAAACGGAGAGACCGACGTTAATGGCCGGGCGAATACCGGAGAAGAACAAACTCGGCTCCAGATAAACCTGACCGTCCGTAATCGAAATAACGTTGGTCGGAATGTAAGCGGAAACGTCACCAGCCTGAGTTTCAATGACCGGAAGGGCCGTCAAAGAACCACCGCCTAATTCCTGGCTGACACGCGCGGCACGCTCGAGCAAACGGGAGTGATTGTAGAAAATGTCACCGGGATAAGCTTCACGTCCGGGAGGACGACGCAGCAGCAGAGAAATCTGACGGTAAGCGACCGCCTGCTTGGACAAATCATCGTAAATAATCAAAGCATCCTGACCGTTGTCTCGGAAGTATTCACCGATACTGCAACCGGCATAAGCGGCAATGTATTGAAGCGTCGCGGGATCGGATGCACAGCCGGCAACAACGCAGGTATAAGATAGCGCATCATGCTGCTTGAGTCTCTCCACAATTTGAGACACTGTAGATTTTTTCTGACCGATGGCAACATAGATACATTTCACACCGGTATCTTTCTGACGGATAATGGCGTCAATACCGATGGCTGTTTTGCCTATCTGGCGGTCGCCAATGATCAGTTCGCGCTGACCGCGTCCGATCGGCGTCATCGCATCGATCGATTTCAAACCTGTGTACATCGGCTGATTAACCGGCTGGCGCTGAATAACACCGGGGGCCACCATTTCAATTCGGCGAAACTCTTTGGTTTCAATCGGCCCCTTGCCATCCAAGGGTTTTCCGGTTGCATCAATTACACGTCCCAGCAGTGCTTCACCGACGGGAACCTGTGCAATTTTACCGGTTCGCTTTACGATGTCACCCTCTTTAATGTAGGTAACTTCACCAAGAACCGCGACGCCGACATTGTCCGCTTCCAGATTAAGGACCATACCTAAGATTCCGCCGGGAAATTCCAAAAGCTCCATCGCCATAGCATTTTGAACGCCGTATACGCGGGCAATACCGTCACCGACCGACAAGACCGTTCCGGTTTCGCTTATATCCAGCTTTTTCTCATAGCTTTTGATCTGCTCAGAAATAATTTGACTAATTTCTTCCGCTTTAATTGTTTCCATGTCCTATCTTGCCTCCCCTAAGAGATTCCTCATATTGTTCAACTGATTTTTTATACTGCCATCGTAAAGTGTATCGCCAACGCCAATGACCACGCCACCCAAAAGGGTGGGGTCCTGTTCCACCGTTATATCAACTGTTTTACCCAGCGCTTTTTCCAGGTTTGCACTGATTAAAGAACGCAACTCATCTGAAAGAGTGAAAGCGGTTTTTACATTCACCCGCACCTTCTTCAGCGCTTCGTCCATTAACTGGCGATAACAAACGACGATATCCTCTAAAATATCGATTCGATTCTTGTCCACCAGCAGCCTGATAAAGTTGGCCGTCATGCCGGACAACTTCAACTTGGCAATGAGATTGTCCACAACACCTTTTTTAACTGCCTGTTCAAAGACAGGATTTGCCAGGAAATCTTTTAAAGATTCATTCCGAGAAATGAGTAATGTGAACTGATCGAGTTCCTTGTAATAAGGCTCAATCTGGTTTTCCTCTTTCGCAATGTCAAAAAAGGCACGCGCATATCTTTTGGAAATATTGCTGATCAATGCTTGATTACCACCTTATTTAC
>Ga0208195_1001815_pt1 | contig 22039 bp, 17 predicted proteins | sample AD_UKC077_MetaG_FD_184441 | JGI IMG/M metagenome (GOLD analysis project Ga0208195, IMG submission 184441) | Active sludge microbial communities of municipal wastewater-treating anaerobic digesters from USA - AD_UKC077_MetaG (SPAdes) (version 2) | ecosystem: Engineered > Bioreactor > Anaerobic >...
CATTATGTACGATTACGAAAACGATCAGACCAATCGTTTGGTAGATTATTTCTGTCCGGCTTATCCGGCCAGCTATTATTTACGTCCCTCGGCTTACGCCCTGAGTAAATACATCGAAGAAGACATCCGGGGTATAACTCAAAGGCTTACAGTGGACGTAATCAACGGGGATACCTGTTTCACCAAATACTATTATCACCGGGGAGCCTACCTGAGGTCCAGGATTTTTGAAATTATGCCCAGCATCGTGCTGCAGCGGGGTCACGATTATCATTTTTTATTGGCTGAGGCCGAAAATCACTTGGGCAACTGGATGCAGGCCGAATGTATTTTGAACCAGGGTTTAACCAATAAGTTCCCTTATTCGACTTCTTTGCCTGCCGACTGGAGCAGTTATTATACCTCGTGGTTCGGCGATAACGGGGGGTACGGCGATGTGGGTATAGTCGGATGCGTGCGCGGAGCCAACCATGTGTTGCCCATGCCCGACGATCCCGGTTATAATTTGAGCGAACAAGAAAGAATCAAAATATACGACTTGGCGCTGGCCGATGAGTATTTGCTGGAATACACCGGCGAAGGTAAATCTTACAGTTATCTGGTGAAGATGGCCGAACGCTATGGAAAAGACGGGTCCATTGTGGCCGACCGTATTTGTCCCAAATATCCGCTTGCCAGGCAGGCAGAAATACGGGCCGGTATCGAAGCCGGAGGTTATTGGGTCGACTGGGACTTGCGGGGAGATAATGAGTAATAACCACTAAATTGACAAAACATCTAAACATTAATTTTTCTAATCTCTAAAACCAATTTTTATGAAAAAACGATTTACTTTATTTATGCTCGTTGCATTTTGTATTTCGCTTGCAACAATGGCAAGAAATACTGTTGTTAGCAGTTCAGCGGAATTTGGCAACGCATGGGGAGCTTTAACAGACGGAGACACCATCTCTTTTGCTCCCGGTTTAATGAACATAGGAAACAGAACCTTACCTGCAACCGGAGGGACCTTTACATTCAGGTCTCAATACGACCACCCCGATTCGATGGCTATTGTACAGCTCCAAATATCGGGGGTAAACACCGAGGAAGGGATCACTACGGGTTTAATTTTTGAAAATCTACATCTGCAATACAGGAGTCCCAGCTCTACTTCGGGACAGATCATATATTTCAATAAAGTATATGCCGACATTAGTATTGTGGCTTTTCGTAATTGCGAAATTTCTCAAAGCGTTCGTAGTTTGATCCGTACGGTTAAACCTAGCGATATTCCGGCAACAGATAGTACCGAGGCTGTGGAATATACCAGCAGCGGCGATTTGGAATACCTCGAAATGACCGATTGTATAGTGCACAACACATTTGCCTCTAGTAGCCACAATTGGCCTTTGTTGTATTTCGGACACCTTCCTATCGAGGTATATATAGCTCGTAACACCTTTTACGACATGCCCTACAACAAGAGTATTTTCACAATGAACTACGCCGTTCCCGAACTGGGCAGGAATGCTGAAATAACCTTTGAAAACAATACGGTTTGTATAACCGGTCCAACTCAGGGGATAGTGGTCACCGGCACCTATTTAGGACAGGAATCGGAGTTTAATTTTCACAACAACCTATTTTTAGTTCCCTATTGGGAAAACGACCTGAATCTTCACGACAGTCTATATTCTGCACCCAGGATCATCAGCTGCCGCTACGGTATCATCAATGCTTCGCATAACCTGGTCGAGGGTTACGCCCGCTGGGAGTCCGGTCAGAATATTGATGCCGAAACCGGCGACGGCGCTTTCCTTGCTTTGGACACCATGCCCCAGTACACCATGGCCGATCTGGAATTGTCCTGGTCCGATTTTCTGAATCCCGAAGGCGGTGATTATTCGTATATGTACAATATTCCCCTGGCCACCGCAGGCAGCGACGGCGGCCCCATAGGCGACCCCCGCTGGGTGATGACTTTTGCCGATCCCAAAAACCTGACGCTTGTCTCCAATGCCGAAGGAGCAGTAGTTACTCCGGCTATGGGTGTGTACGAAAGCGGAACGGAAGTGACCATTTCGGCCTCCGAAGTGGTTGGGTTTACCTTCCAAAACTGGCAGGATACTTTGGGCAACGTCGTCTCCGCAGAAAACCCCTATACGTTTAATATTACCTCCGACACTTATTTGGTGGCCTATTACGAAGAATTACTCTCGCGGGCTATCACTATAAGATTGAATGGCACCAATACCGCCACTTATAGCTTATCGCCGGCAAGGGAGATTTATTACGTAGGCGACGAAGTAACTATTACCGTCAACGCTCACTACCTGAACGACTTCTTGGGTTGGAGCGACGGCTCAAAGGAATTATCGCGCAGCTTTGTAGTGGCAAACGACACAACCATCGTTGCCAACTTTAGACAGTATCCCTACATGCTGGCCTGGGACTTCTGTCAACTGACAGCCAACAATACCAGATTCAGTTCGCTCGAAGCCAATCATTACGTCAATGAGGCCAACAAGGGCGAAATGAACTATGTCACGGGCGATACCCTCGCTGCTGATTTCCAGACCAGGAACAATAAATTTACCGCCGAAGGCAAAGAACTGCATTACAGCGCTCTAAGGAGGACTCCCGCTGCGAACTTCGATAACCCCGATTATCTCTTCGTAAAATTCTCCACGCTGGGCTATACACATATCACGGTTAAGTCGGCGATTGCCTCCGACAACTGCGTGCATTTGGTACAAAAAATGCAGTATTCGCTCAACGGCACCGATTACATTGATTTTGCCGTTGACACCCTGCCTTCGGCCGAAGCCGATTGGAATCAGGTTTGGTTCCCGTTGCAAGGCACCCTGCCCAAGGAAGCCCAAAACCGGGAAGAAGTTTATGTCCGCTGGATTGCCGATAAAACCAGTGAAAGAGTTAAATTGGCCAGTTTAGAGGAAGTTGCTTACGAATACCTCTATATTTCGCAGATTGTGATTCTGGGTGACGACGGTAACGGTGGGGCTTCGTGGAGAGTAAAACCCTACGATTACTACCTGGCCGGCGATGTGGTTGAAGTTCCGGGTATAAAACTCACCCTGGGTGGCGGCACCAATGTCTGGTCTGTCAGCGACTCGGTGTTTGTTTTCGACGGGGTGACCTATATCTCAGCCCTGAATGGAACGGTAAATACTGTAGACGATAACAACAAGAAATTCTCGTCCAGTGGTTTACCTCCTACAGTTGGTGCCTTCTATAAATTTGAGCCCTTTCACAACGGGACACTTAAAGTTGCCCTGGTAGTCAACGCCAACAAGACTTCTTTTATTATTGAAGACAATGTGGCATTGCCCAATTACAATCCTTTTAGCTTTACAGAAAAAACCTATGCCTCTTTTGATATAAATGTTACTGGCGGTAAAACCTATTACATGTTCAGTGAAGGTTCTAAAATGGGCATCATGGGCTTTGTATATAGGGTTCCGGATGACCTGAATAAAGCTAAACTGACCACGCAGATTTTTGCCAACAACGGCAGCCTGTTTGTAAAACTAAACAAAGCAGAATCCATTAAGGTTTACGACCTTTTGGGCAGAACAGTAAAATCACTTGAACTCCGCGAAGGCCTAAACGAGATCAACGGCCTGAGCCGGGGTATTTACTTGGTACGCCTCGGACTGGAAACCGTTAAGATTCAGCTGTAAACCTAAAGATCAGCTTGCTTGCAAAGTTTGGATTAGCGGATTTTTCCTATCTTTGCAAGCTGAATAGACTAAAGAGCAAGCCTCCATTCGGGGAGGCTTGCTTCTTTACGAACATAAAACACATATTCCATGAAAAAACTATACGGAAGATTAGGATTTTTTGTGCTGTTGCTTAGTATGGGAATCTTTGCAATAAAGGCAGATACCATTCCGGCTTTTCCCGGAGCCGAAGGTTATGGCCGCTACGTCACCGGTGGTCGGGGCGGCACGGTGTACAAGGTAACCAATCTCAAGGACGACGGATCGGAGGGTTCCCTGCGCTGGGCCGTAAATAAAAGCGGCCCCAGAACCATTGTTTTTGACGTATCGGGCACCATTTATTTAAAAAGCAACCTGAATATCAATAACGGCAATCTGACCATTGCAGGGCAGACAGCCCCCGGAGATGGAATTTGTTTGAGAGATTATACGGTTCAAGTGAGCGCCGACAACATTATCATTCGTTTTATGCGTTTCAGGCTGGGCGATGTGACGGCCACCGAAAACGATGCTATTTGGGGGCGTCGCCGTTCAAACATCATTATCGATCATTGCTCCATGAGCTGGAGCACCGATGAATGTGCTTCGTTTTACGATAATACTAATTTTACCATGCAGTGGTGTGTTCTGAGTGAAAGCCTCCGGGAATCTGTCCATGGTAAGGGTACACACGGCTATTGCGGTATTTGGGGCGGAAAAGGGGCCAGTTTCCACCACAATGTGCTGGCGCATCACGACAGTCGCAATCCCCGTTTCTGCGGCAGTCGCTACTCCAACAGGCCCGATCTCGAAAAAGTGGATTTCCGTAATAACGTTATTTACAATTGGGGCAGCAACAGCGGTTACGCGGGCGAAGGGGGCAGCTACAATATGGTGAACAATTACTATAAATTCGGGCCGGCTACCAAAACGAATGTGAGAAGCCGTATTTTTCAGCCCTGGCCCGATAACGGGAAAAACTCCCAGCCGGCAGGTGTTACGGGACTGTTCTATGTAAACGGCAATTATATGTACGGAAATGCTGCCGTTACCGGAGACAATTGGCAAGGCATACATCCTTCCAGTGGAAGCATAAATACTTACCGTACAGATACCGAATTTGATTTTCCCTTTACCACTACGCATACCGCCGGGAATGCTTTTGAAAAAGTATTGGCTTACGCCGGAGCCAGCCTGGTAAGAGACACCATCGACCGCCGTATTATGGAGGAGATTCGCAATGGCAACTACACCTATACGGGTTCCAAAGGCGGCACCAAGGGCATCATAGATTCGCAGGAAGACGTGGGAGGCTGGCCTGAATACAATTCGGGATCAGCGCCCGTAGACAGTGACAACGACGGCATTCCCGACGACTGGGAAGATATACTCGGCCTGGATCCTACCGATGCCGCCGATGCCAAACAAAAAAACAGAGAAGGCTATACCATGCTCGAAGTATACCTGAATACGCTGGTCAGTAGTATCGTTAACAATCAAAACGCCGACGCTATCAATGCTTTGCCTCTGAATGAATTCCTGGCAGGAAATAAACTGGAATTACAGATTGCCGACGGCAGAAATACCGGTATTCAAATCAGGGCCAATGCCGCTCTGGAAAAAATACAGGTTTACGACCTGACCGGCAGACTCAGACTCCATCTGGAACAAATCCAAAGCAACGAATGTCGTGTAGATGCTACGGGGTTATCACCGGGTATTTACATATTGAGGGCTAAATCGATTTCGGGAAAGGAAGCTACCATAAAGCTCCTCAGGCATTGATATAGTATTCCGATTTTTGTTTACTTTTGCGACAAAAGCTCAATCATGCCCGAAGAAAAATTGGTGCTGCGCACAGAAAATCTAGTCAAGAGGTATCATAAACGCACCGTGGTAGACAGGGTGTCCATCGAATTGCATCAGGGAGAAATTGTTGGTTTGCTAGGCCCCAACGGTGCAGGTAAGACCACCACTTTTTATATGACCACAGGCTTGGTAGTGCCCAACGAAGGCCGTATTTTCCTGGGAGAGGTAGATATTACCGATTATCCTGTGTACAAACGTGCCCAGGCCGGTATTGGTTACCTTGCTCAGGAACCCTCGGTGTTTCGTAAAATGTCGGTAGAAGACAACATCTTGTCGGTGTTGGAAATGACAAAAATGACCCGGGCAGAACAAAAAGAGAAACTCGAAAGCCTCATTGCCGAATTTCATTTGGAGAAGGTGCGCAAAAACATAGGCGACCGCCTGTCCGGAGGGGAAAGACGGCGGACGGAAATTGCCCGTTGCCTGGCCATCAGCCCCAAATTCATTATGCTCGATGAACCTTTTGCCGGTGTCGATCCCATCGCGGTGGACGATATTCAGCAAATTGTGGCCGGCTTGGTAACCAAAAACATTGGCATTCTCATTACGGACCATAATGTACGCGAAACCCTGTCCATTACAGACAGGGCTTATATGTTGTTCGAGGGAAAAATACATTTTCAGGGCACCCCCGAGGAATTAGCCTCCAACGAAGTTGTTCGTCGCAAATACTTAGGAGTGAATTTTGAGTTGACCCGAAAAAGGAAACCGGTCAAAAAATCTTCCGTCGCTGAATCAAACCGGACAGCTCAAAAATAAGTTCCCCAACATTTAAAAACGAGTTCCTTATTTATACAAAGGAATCTCCGAATTTTAGCTGGGCGTCGATGACGTACTGGCGAATTTCCTGTTCGTCTTCTTTTTTACATATCATCAGCACATTGTCCGATTCGGCTACAATATAGCCGTCGAGTTTTTGTACCACAGCCAGCTTTCCCTCGGGCAGGGTGATGATATTGTTGCTGCTTTCGTAACACAATGCCTTGCACTTCAGGATCACGTTGTTGTCTTTATCCTTAGGCGAAAGATCGTGTAAGGAACCCCAGGTGCCGAGGTCGGACCAGCCGAAACCACCCTCCTGTACATACACATTGGGGGCTTTTTCCATAATGCTGTAATCGATGGAGATATTGGGGCAGGACGAGAATATTTTTTCAATAAATTCGCCCTCTTTGGGGGTATTGAACAATTTTTCTCCGGCACTGAAAGAGGAGTGGATATCGGGTAAGAACTCCTCGAATGCTTTTAAAATACTTTGCACATTCCAAAGAAAAATGCCTGAGTTCCACAAAAATTCCCCGCTTTCCACAAACACTTTCGCCAGTTCGAGGTCGGGCTTTTCGGTAAATGTTTTGGCTTTGGTGAATGAGGCTATTTTTTGATGTCCTTTTTGAATGTAACCGTAACCGGTTTCCGGACGGTTAGGCTTAATACCTATAGTGAGCAACACCGGGTTTTCTTTCACAAATTTAAGCCCCTCGCTGATGTGTTCCAGAAATTCATCTTCTTTAAGAATAACATGGTCCGAAGGAGCGACCACTATATTGGCTTTGGGATTGACAGCACTGATGTGATGCGAAGCGAAGGCTATACAGGGAGCAGTATTCCTGCGCTGAGGTTCAAGCAGAATTTGTTTGGGACTTAAGCCGGGTAATTGCTCCCGAATGAGTTTTCCATATAATTTATTGGAAACAACAAAAATGTTTTCGGGTGGAATGATTTTACTGAAACGGTGATATGTTTGTTGGAGCAGTGATTGACCGGTACCGAAAAAATCGAGGAACTGTTTGGGATATGTACTGCGGCTGGCCGGCCAGAAGCGGCTTCCGATGCCTCCGCTCATAATAACGCAGTAATTGTTTTCCATAGAGTATTATTTAGATGGGTTTTTAGCAAAGATAACAAACTTACTGTTTCCCGGACTTGTTCGCAGAAGATTTCCTGCCCTTGGAAGCAGGCTCTTTTTTATGGGCACTCCAAAGCGTTGCCGTGATGTCTTTTAATTCTTGTTCCAGCCTTTCCTGTTCGGCGGCAATTTCTTCGGGCGTAGAGCAGTAGTCCATAATATTTTGATCCATAAGATTGGATACCCGGTAAATATCTCCCTGATATTGGTGCTGAACAAAGAAATCGTAAAGGCTGATGCGATTGACGCTGTTGTATTTGTTGGTACTTACGGTTTGTCTGGACAGGGCCTCGCGGGCAGTGTCGAAAGCCACCCAGAACAAGGGGTAACGTCTTATTTCGCCCATTTCGTCTTCTCTCACCAACACCGGACAAAAGGCGATGGTTTTCATACGTATCGAAGAGTTGCGTTGATCCAGAAAATAGCTCTCTTTTACGTAATAAAGCGTTACTTCCTGGCTTGGGATGTCTGCTTCGTCTACTGTATAAACCATAAGGGTCGGGTTTTTAGGATCCGGAGTGCTTTCGAAGGGAATCCAGAAACGGTTGAGCAACTCTTCCATGTTGACTTTGTATTCGTCCGAAAACACTTCTTTTTTGTCCATGTATTCGTATACGGCCAATTGATTGGAGGCCACCAGTTCAAAAAGCATCGAAAACAAATTTTTGCGTTGTCCGTCGGGTTGAGCGGGATGGTATAGGGGAGCATTCTTTTCTTTGGTCAGGTCGAGCATGCGGTAAACGTCTCTTTGCCACAGAATATTATCTGCTTGTATGGAAACAGCTTTGGGAAGTTTGTTTTTTTCCAGCGACAAGCCGGGAAGATCCGAGGGCACCTGTTCGGAGCTTTTTTGCTCCGGACGGCTTTGGGCGGCAGTGCCCGGTCTGGCGGTGGCTGCCGAGCCCGGTGCCAGCTGGGCATAAATAATCAGGCTGCTGAATAGGGCAAAAACAAAAAGGGCTATTTTTTTCATAATGCTGCTGAATTTTCTTAGTTGATTATTATTTCCATGGGCGAAAGGGTTTGCTCTATTTTATCGGGCCCCACTACCTTGATGCGGGCGATAAAGAAGCGTTGACCTCGGGTCAGACGGCGAATCTGTGATTTTTGCCGGTTCGAGAAATTTGCTCCCTCGGAGATTTCGACGTTGGTATTTCCCATGGAGTCGTAAATAAGGGTTTCAAAAGACAGGACGTTAAAAGGTACATCAAGCAGGTCGTCGTCGAGGGCTGCTATGACGCCGGGAGCATCCATAATCCGGGCTTTTGCAAAGGGTTCGCCGCCCCGGTATTTACGGGTAATATTGTTTTCGTCGGTATATTCGATGAAAGCACGGGGTTCGGGCAAGGGCCTGACCCTGAACGGAACTCTGGCCACTTGCTGACTGCGTCCATCCATAACGGCATTGACGCTTACTATACATTCTTTGCCTACTTCGGTGGGTAAAGCTCGCCATACATTTCCTGCACGCGACAGGCGGCCGTTGTTGACGCTGGCGCTGATGTCCTGGCTGGCCACCCCGGGAACGGAGATGCTCAGTTCGTTTTCGATACCTGCATACAGCACATTCATCATGATGTTGGAGACTGTGGCGGTGGGCTCAACCACCGTGAATTCTTCCGAAAATTCGTAACGCCGTTTGCTGCCGTCTCCGTGTTGCAGTTCGATATGTCCGGCAACAGGGAATGTTCCTATGCGATTGGCATACACCTCATACAATCCGTTTTGGCTGGAAGGCAGAGCTTCGCCGTTGATGTAAACCTGGGGACGCTGGGTAGAGTCTTCGGCCGAAAGTACAATATTGGCTCTGTAACTGCCGCCACGTACAATGTTTTGTGAGTTGGGAATTACGTAAGCTTTGATGCGATTCACCCTGAAGTCGCCCACGTCGATATTTTTGGTCAGGGTATACAATACCTCGCCTTCGGCATGCCGGATATCGTTCTGCAATTTGGAAAGCATGGTGATTACCGCACTGACGGGCATATTGTCGAACATGGCGGTTTCCCAACTCTTGCCCTGGATTCTATCTTTTTGCGAAGGTGTGGTGGAGAAATTATCGAGAATAAGTTGTTGTTTCAGGGTGTCGCCAACCATGGAAACCATTTTTTCGCGGAAAGTTTCCATTTCCTGAGCCAACTCACGGCCCTTTTTCCCGGTGGGAGGCAACATGACAAAAGCGGTGGAGTTAACGTCTTCGCGTTTGATTACATTGTGAATGTCGGCTTTTTTCCCGTCGGCTTTGCGCACAATTTCCCATTTGATTTCTTCCACGTAATTGTACATCGAGTCGGCAGACTGTTTGACTTCCTGAGCACGTTGGTACCATTCCCCGCTTTTTTCGGGGTTTTGTAGGTAAGAAGCGTAGAGGTCGTCGTAGAGCGACTTGTTCTGGATGCTCGAGTTATGGGTACTCTTGAGCAAACTGTCTTCGACCAGTTCGAAACCACCCAACACGTCCGAGGAGACATTGAGTGCAAGCATACAGAGCAGCATGATGTACAACAGTCCGATCATTCGCTGTCTGGTGGTTTCGGGAGCATTGCTGGGAGGCATATTTCTTGTAGATTATTGTTGGTTGTTATCTTCGTTTTCTTCTTCCTGCAGATCCTTAACGCCGGAATTGCCGCCGGTTTCGGGAGTTTGTTCCGCAGTGTTGTCTTGTTTCGCCTGTTGGCCCTGACCGGTGGCCATATAAGCCATGCTCATCATGGGGTTGTTGCTGGGTATCATAGCGTTGAGCATTCTGGCGTAGAATTGATTAAGACTGGCCAGATGATCGGCCATCTGTTGGGTTTCGCTTCTGAAGCGTTCGCTGTCCATGGCCGACCCTTCGTACATCTCCTTGATGTGGAGCAAGCCTTTGTTCACACGGTCTATGGTGTCGATCTGCGAACTGATGCTCTTGAGTTGTATTCCGTAAATGGTATTCAGGCCTTTCAGATTCAGGTTCAGGGCATCCATCTGTTCTACGTAGCCTTTGGAATTGCTGGTAATCTGATCGGAGTTTTCGGTGATGTTCTTGTACGAATCGAGCAAGATATTGGAAACCTCGGCCAAAGAACCCGTAGCATGGCTAAAGCGGCTGAGGTTCTCGGTCATACCCGACAATTGTTGCAGGTAATCTTCGGTCACTTTGGTAATATTTGCCAGAGCATTGAGCTGACGAACGGCTTCTCCCATACGTTTGATACTGTCTGCCAATACCTCGGAATCTTCGGGGCTGAGTTGTACCTGGGGAGGAATGCCAAAGCTCTGGGCGGCTTGTTGGGGCGTAATGTCCGCAAAAGGAGCTGGTCTGGGAACCTGTCCCTGATAGTGTGGGGTAGCGCCTTGACTTTGGGCTGCTTGGCCGGCTCCGGCGCTTTGGGCCGAAGCTGTTTGGCCGGCTCCGGCTGGAGCTCCTCCATGAATGATTACACCTCCACCCAGGCCGAGATTGCTGAAATCGGGCCGGTCTTCGGCTTTTCTTGTTTTTAGCACGGGGAATACTTCTTCCCAGCGATAATTCCGGAAGGGAGGATCAAAAGCCGAAATGGCAAATATCAATACTTCGGTACCCAACCCGATGGCCAACATGGTGTTGGCTCCGTCGAGATGCAGGAGTTTGAACAAGGTTCCCAGGATGGCCAGAGAGGCTCCAAAGCCATAAAAGAAATTTAAGATGGTTTTTCCCCGATAGCTGCTCAGGAATTCCGCCAATCTGGATTCTTCTCTCTGTTTCTGTTGTTTGTCGGACATAATATGCGATGTTTAATTATTATTTACTGCCTCCTCCGCCTATTTGGCTGCGTACGCAACGAAATCCGATGTAGGAACGGGTTTCGTTTTGGTATTCGTAGGTGCGTGAATTGACTTGTATAAATTGGGCGGGGTCTTTCCAGGAGCCACCGCGAACCACTTTGCGTTTGGTTAGGTAGGGATCGTTGTGACTGCTTCTAAATTTGAATTCCGGATTTAGATCGTTCATTTCCTGATAGGAAGAGGCAGACCAGGTACTCGAGGTCCATTCAGCCACGTTGCCGGCCATGTCGTATAGACCGTATTCGTTGGCGGGATAGGAGGCTACCTTGACGGGAATTAAACCGCCGTCTGAGGAAAAATCGCCCTCGCCGGTTTTAAAGTTGGCATAAAAACAGTTTTTTTCGTTGTTGGTGTATTCTCCTTCCCAGGGAAAGCGGGTAACGAGTTTGCCCCCGCGGGCGGCGTATTCCCATTCGGCTTCGGTGGGAAGACGGTACTCAAGCACTTTTTGGCCTTTGCTCCTGAGCGCACTGTTGAGGTATTCCGTCCGCCAGTGACAAAAAGCCTTGGCCTGTTCCCAGGAAACACCGACCACAGGGTGGGCGGAATAGCCCGGATGTGAAAAATAGTTGATCAGGTAAGGCAAGTTGTAGCTGTTTTCAAAATCGTTCACCCAGCAGGTGGTATCGGGGTAAATTTCCACGATATAGGTATGTACAAAATCCCACATCGACCTAAGGGGGCGTCGTAAGGTTTCACGTACAATTCTTCCGTCCTGGCCGAAGTAGGCGGTGTCTTTTTCGATCATCACCTGGGGCAGGAGGGCTGTGTTGACGTCGGTGTTGCGTTCCCGCTTTTCGAGAATAAGCTGGTTCTCTCTTTTGGAGGCTGCCTCTTGGTCGAACCAGTTGTAGCGATATGTGATCCGTTCGGGTACCAGCCTGCGGTCGCCTCTGATGGGATCGGGGTCTGTCAGGTAATTCAGAGCGCTCAATTCTTCTTCGGTGGCGCGACGTGCATCAGGTATGGGCAGCTTACGGTTGAGGTAGGGGGTGATGGGGTCTCCCAACTGGTTTTCGGTGATTTTGTATTCATCGTTACCTCCGTAGAGCGGATCGGCCAGGCGTTCACGTATAATGGAATCGCAGACCCATTTTACGAATTGTTTGTATTGTCCGTTGGTAATTTCGGTTTCGTCCATCCAGAAAGATCCTACCGAAACTTTCTTTGAAGGAAGCTCGGTCCCCCATATACTGTCTGTGGCAGATTGTCCAAGTTCAAAAGTACCTTGCCGGATCAAAATCATTCCGTAAGGATTGGGCTCATTCCACGACGAAGTCTGTACTCCCGTCAACTCCCCGTTGTCGTAAGAACTGCAGGAAGCCAGCAAGATAAGTGCTGAGCCGATGATCAGGTTTTTTCTCATTGTTTTATAAAATTCGTATGCTCTTTTGTTTTTTACTGATCAGCGAGGTATCGATTTTTTTGCGGTAGGCGATGAATAATTCGTGGCTTCCGCTGGTGAATTTAATCAACTGGCTTATGGGTACGTCGTAGGCATAGCCCACTACCAATCCAAAATCGAACATCACGCCAACCATAGCAACTATGGCCTCGCCAGGCCTCCAGCTCAAGCCTCCCCAATATTCTTTGTTGTATTTAAGCAGACAGGATAAATCCGCACTCCAGGCAACAAAGTCGGTCTTGGCCAAAATGGAGGGTTGCAGCACATATAACGGATTTGACAGGTTGATATTGTATCCGCCGGTCAAATAATAGCTTTGAGAGACTTTAAAAAGTACTTCTTTGTCTTCTTCGGTACTTTCTTTGCGACTGAGCTTAATCTTGCTGCCCAAGAGGTGCGAAGCCGACAAACCGGCGTAAAATTCGGGACGGGAATACCAGACACCCAGGCTGAAATCGGGAATAATGCCTTCGATATCGCCCGAGGGAATGGCCTGGTCGTTGGGGTTGTGGTATTCACTGTTGGGAATGTAAATGCCACCCGAATTGAAGTTTTGTTGCAAAATTCCTCCCTGCAAGCCTGCGCTGAGTTCGCCGTCGAGAAGTTTCTTTTTATAAGCGTATTGGATCTGAAACAGTTGAGTGCTGAACAAACCTATACTTTCGTTGGTTAAGACCAGGCCCAGGCCGTTGAGCGTTTTTCCCGCACGCAGGGGCATACTGGCATTGACACTGAAAGTGCCGGGTGCATTTTCAAAGCCAAGCCATTGCTGCCTGAAGCCCAAATGCACGTTCAGGTCGCTGTTGAGGCCTATGGCACCCGGGTTGTATAAGCCCGGAAGTTGCATATATTGACTCCATTGGGCGTCGAACTGAGCCTGAGCACCCGTCCAGATTAGTAAGCCAACGATGAATATAAAGAATCTCCTGAGTCTGATCATTCGCAAGAATAAATCCTCCGGCTGTGCCGGTAAATCCTTTGGACAGCCAGGTAGTATAACAGAAAAATGCGGAAAAAATTGTTTGGGGATACAAAAAAAACCTCAAACGCATAAACAAAAAATGGACATAGTGCATGTCCATTTACTTTGTTAAGCCCGAGATCAATCGAGATTAATTAATACTCGTCTTCGTTGAAAAAGAAATCCTCTTTACTTGGGTAATCCGGCCACAGATCTTCTATGCTTTCGTAGATTTCCCCTTCGTCTTCCATTTCCTGAAGGTTTTCTATCACTTCAAGGGGAGCTCCCGAACGGATGGCATAATCGATGAGCTCATCCTTGGTGGCGGGCCAGGGAGCATCTTCCAATTTTGAGGCTAATTCCAGGGTCCAGTACATAGCTATAATTATTAATTGATAGACGTATAATTATGAATAATCCAGGTCAATTTTTGTGTTTTTACAATAAGGCTGCAAAAGTATAAGAATAGTTTGAATAGTCAAGTAAAAAAGAGCTTGTTTTATATCGATAATTAAAATAGTTATTTGCCGTCCCAAAAAAGTTCATCCGTTTCATCCAGACAAAGTTTACGACTGAGTATATAAAGATAATCCGAAAGCCTGTTCAGGAAAGTCAGCATCGATTCATTCAGTTTCTCTGTTTGATGCACCGCGATGCACTTACGTTCGGCGCGCCGACAGACGGTGCGGCAAATATGAGCCTGAGCAGCCGCCGCGCTTCCTCCGGGAACGACAAAAGAATGGGTGACCGGTAATTTTTTCTGAATGCAGTCGATAGCCTTTTCAAGTTGATGAGTTAGCTCCTTGTCCAGCCGGGCATAATCCTGAAACAACGAGCGAATGTTGTCGTTTTCGGGCGGCTTGCGATAGGCCAGGCGGCCGGATATCCGGAATAAGTGCTTTTGCAGCTCCAGAATCCGGTTTTTTTCTTCTTCGGTTTTGAGCAGGGTTCTGAGCAAGGCCAGTTGGGCGCTGAGTTCGTCGGTAGTGCCGTAAGCCTCCAGACGGAGATCGTTTTTCAAAACCCTTTCTCCGTCTGCCAGGCTGCTGGTTCCTGTATCTCCGGTGCGGGTGTAAATCTTCATGCCAATATATCTTGAGCCTGTTCCGGCGTTTAGCTTCTTCCGGCCCTTCAAACTATAAGTTTTACAGGCGACACAAAAATAACACAATGCAGGGAAAACGCAAATTATGCAGAATATATTTTACCTTTGCGCATCCATTGATTGTTGTTTTGCAAAGTATAAAACACCATATACACTACTATTTACACGCGCGGCACCGCCGGGGTCACGGAGTGCATTCCCCATTTGCTTACCGACTGATCACTGCTATAATCGAAGAAGATTATCCTTATTATTGTTTCAACGAGTTGGAAGACAAGCGAGTCCGCATGGAATCCGAACGAATCCGGTTGGAAACTAAGCGAGCCCGGCTGAAAGCCCGGCACGCAGTCCGGAAAGCCAAAGGGAAAGGACTTGATGCCGAAAGCCCCGGCCGGAAAGCCCGGCAGTCCCGCTCCGGGAAGCATTGCCTGTCTCCGGCCGATGCCCAAATTTTGTTCCGGCTGGTGAATGCCTTTGCTTTGCACAAAGTAATGGAGTGGGGCGGAATAGACGAAATAACCCGGCTCTATTTATCAAGAGCTTCCTCCAAAGTAAAAATCTATCGGGGAGGGCAGGATGTTAACGTGATTCCGGATTTGCTGTTTTGTAATGCGGATCTTGACGAAGCGGCCTTGTCGCAGGCTTTGTCTCAGGCCCTGAGTCAAAAATCGGAGCAGAGCCTTTTGGTGCTGGCCGGTCCGCATCGTTCGGCAGGAGCTTACCGCTGCTGGCAGCAACTGCTGGCTCATTCTGATGTGCGGCTTTCGGTGGAGATGAAGGGTTTGGGGCTGGTGTTTTTCGATCCGGAACTACAAAAGAACCACTATATTTTGAGGAGTCGGGTTTATTCGGCTCCGTATTGCATCAAATAGGCTTTGATGAATCCATCCAATTCACCGTCCATAACCGCCTGTACGTTGGAGGTCTGATAATCGGTGCGGTGGTCTTTTACCCGCCGGTCGTCGAAAACGTAGCTGCGGATTTGGGAACCCCATTCGATTTTCTTTTTTCCGGCTTCAATTTTGGCTTGCTCGGCTCGGCGTTTCTCCAGCTCCATCTCGTAAAGCTGTGATTTGAGCAGCCTCAGGGCATTTTCTTTGTTTCCCAGTTGAGAACGGCTTTCGGTGTTTTCGATCACTATGCCCGTGGGGATGTGATGTAGACGAACCCCTGTCTCCACTTTGTTGACGTTCTGACCTCCGGCACCCGAGGAACGAAAGGTGTCCCAGGTGATGTCGGAATCCTTGACTTCGATTTCGATGCTTTCGTCCACCAGTGGAACCACAAACACCGAGGTAAAGGAAGTCATTCGTTTGCCCTGGGCATTAAAGGGGGAAACCCGCACCAGACGATGTACCCCGTTTTCGCTCTTTAAATAACCAAAAGCGTAATCGCCTTCGACGGTCATGGTAACGGTTTTGATGCCGGCGTCGTCTCCGTCCTGCCAGTTGGTGATGTTGGTTTTATAGCCTTGTTTATCGCAATAGCGCTGATACATGCGGTAGAGCATTTCGGCCCAGTCCTGGCTTTCGGTGCCGCCCGCTCCGGCATTTATTTTGAGTACGGCCCCGAGTTTGTCTTCTTCGTGGCGGAGCATGTTTTTCATTTCCAGGTTTTCGAGCAGATTCAGGGTGCGATCGTACTGCTCATCCATTTCCTTTTCGCTCAGGGCCTCTTCTTTGTAAAAATCATAAGCCAGTGTCAGTTCCTGTACAGCGGTTTGAACTTCTTCGTAATCTTCTATCCAGCCTTTGAGTTGCTTGATTTTGCGCATTTGCTCTTCGGCTTCTTTTTGCTTTTCCCAGAAACCGGGAGCCTGGGTCTTGAGTTCTTCTTCTTTTAAAGCGTCAATTTTGTTTTCGATGTCAAAGATACCTCCTCAGCGCGTGCTCGCGCTCCTGGATCTCTTTGATCTGGTCTGTAGTAATCATTATAAATACATTTTTTCTATTTCATCTTTGTAATGATCGGCAATCACGTTGCGTTTCATCTTAAGCGTGTTGGTCAATTCGCCGTCGGCTACACTGAAAGGCTTGGGTAATAAAACAAAACGGCGGATTTGTTCGTAACCGGCCATGTTTTTTTGCAACATGCGGATTCTGTTCTCAAAAAAGGCATATATCCGCTCGTCTTTAAGCACATCTTCGAGCTTATCGGCATCAAGATCGGGTATGCCCAGTTTTTCCGCCAAACTTTTCAGTTCCTCATAAGCGGGCACAATCAGGGCGCTGACAAATTTCCGCTGATCTCCGATGACGGCAACCATGTCGATGTATTTGTCGTTGCATAGCACCGCTTCTATACTTTGGGGAGCTATGTATTTGCCGTTGGAAGTTTTAAACAAATCCTTTAGGCGCTCGGTCAGCACCAGATGTCCTTCTTTGTTGATGTAACCCATATCGCCGGTGCGGAAAAAACCATCTTCGGTAAAGGCTTTGGCATTGATTTCGGGTTTGTTGTAATACCCCGGAGTGATGGTTTCGCCTTTGAGCAAGATTTCTCCATTGTCGTCGATGCGCACTTGCAACTTATCGATAAAACTGCCCACACTGCCGAGACTGAAATGCTTTTCGTCAAAGCTGGCCACCGTAGCTGTGGTCTCGGTCAGACCATAACCATAACAGATGGGTATGCCCACCGAGCGCATAAAAATCAGAATGTCGTCCGACAGTTTGGCTCCCGAAACGGGAAAAAGCTTGCCGTTTTCCAGGCCTACCGCCTTCTTGAGAATGGTAAACAAGCTTACTCTGTAAAGGTTATAGCGCAGACTCAGCCAAAAAGGAGGTTTAAGATCCAGACGCACGTAATCGAGGTTGTATCTTTTACCCAGTTTGACGGCATGGAAAACCCATTTTTGAGCCAGGGCAGGCATAGCCTCGATTTTCTCCATAATGCCGCTGTACACTTTTTCCCAAAACCGGGGAACGTTGCACATGATAGTGGGACGAACTTCTTTGAGGCTCTGCTGAATATCGAGCGGCTTAAGATTGATATCCACCCGGATCAGCCTCGAAAGACTATACAGGCTCCAGGCTTTCTCGAATATGTGGGTCAGGGGCAGGAAACACATCGAAACCTCGTTTTTATCGAAGAGATGCAAGAGTTTGATATCCATCACTCTTATGATTTCCTGATAATTGCTGTGTAGGAGTTGCACGCCTTTGGGCTCACCGGTGGTGCCCGAAGTATAAAGAATGTTGGCCAGGTCTTCGTCACGACATTTACTGCGCTTGGCTTCTACCGAATCCTGTAGGTTAAGCAGCATTCCTTTGTGTACAAAGTCTTTGAAATAAATCGATTGATCATCGTTTTTCTGTAAGCGCACATTGGTATCAAAAATAACGATTTGTTTCAGTCCGCATTCTCCGTGACTAATGGCCTCGAAAGCCCGGTCGTATTGATATTGTTCACCTACAAAAATCATCCGGATACCCGCGTCTGCAACGATGTATTCAATCTGGCTTGTAGTACTGGTGGCGTACATAGGTACGCTTACTGCCCTTAAGCTGAAAATGGAAAACTCACTAACGATACATTCGGGCATATTTTGAGAAAAGATACCCACCTTTTCCTGTTCTTTGATGCCAAAATTCAACAAGGCGGCACACAGATGGTCGATACGATCGTTCAGTTCTTTCCACGATATACCTTTCCAGCGACCGTCGGTATAATCCCGGTAGCGCATGGCAATCCGGTCACCACACCTGGCCGCGTATTCAGGCACCAGTCTGGAAGGATGATAAATATTCATTTGATATAGAATTGATTTGATGTGCAAAAGTACGCTTATAATTTATATTTTTTTTCAAAAGCTCCAAGATTTGTATTGTTTAAAGATATTCTTAGCTAATTTTGCATGTTGATTATCAATAATTATGGACTACAAAAGCAGCATAGATTTATTGAAAGAGCTTATAGCCATACCCTCTTTCAGCAAAGAAGAAAAGCTCAGGGCCGATTTTTTATGCCGTTACCTTCGGGAGCTTGGCTTTGAGCCCCAACGAGTCGGCAACAATCTTTGGTGTACGGCAGAAAACATAGACGACAGCAAACCGAACTTGTTGCTCAATTCCCATATCGATACGGTGCGCCCTTCGGATTCCTGGACCCGCCGGCCCTTTGTACCTCAAATCGAGGGAGACCGTCTTTACGGCCTGGGCAGCAACGATGCGGGGGCTGCGCTGGTTTGCCTGATCCGGACTTTTTGGAGGCTGAGTCGCAAGCCCCAACCTTACAATCTGATGCTGGGTTTGTCGGCCGAGGAGGAAATCACCGGAGCTCAGGGCATAGAATTGCTTATGCCGGCCCTGCCGCCTGTAGATCTGGCCATTGTGGGTGAACCTACCGGTATGCAGGCGGCCGTTGCCGAAAAGGGGCTGTTGGTGTTGGATTGCATCGCCCCCGGGAAGTCGGGACATGCTGCTCACGACAGTGCCGACAATGCCATCTACAACGCCATCGAAGACATCAACTGGTTTCGGAAAACCACTCTTCCCCGGTCGTCCGATTTACTCGGACCCGTTAAAATGACCGTTACCGTGATTCAGGCCGGCGAAAAGCATAACGTTGTCCCCGACAACTGCCGTTTTACCGTGGATATCCGGGTAAACGAGAAATACAACAATCAGGAATTGTACGATTATATTTGCACTCAGGTTAAGTGCTCGGTGACTGCCCGTTCTTTCCGTCTGGGTTCTTCTTCCATTTCCCCCGCTCATCCCATCGTTCATGCCTGCAAGGCTCAGGGCCTGACTTTGTATGGTTCCCCAACGCTCTCGGATCAGGCCAGAATGCATTGTCCCAGTATAAAAATCGGCCCCGGCCAGTCGTTGCGCTCACACACCGCCGATGAATTTGTTTTGTTATCCGAAATTCGGGAAGGGGCAGAGGTTTATTTTCGTTTGCTCGACGGGTTGAAGATTAGGTGATAAAGCGATTGGTCCCGCGCAGTAGCTCAAAATTTCTTGATCCAAACCTCCGGATTCAGCCGCTCCCTATCCTGAAACATTTGAAAATGCAGGATGGTTTGGTTGCCCTGTTGCTCGTCGACAAAGACTTTGCCCAGCAATTCGCCCGTTTTTACCTTGTCTCCCAATTTTACTCTGACCTCTCCGAGGTTGGAATAGACCGTAAGGTATTTGCCGTGGCGCACAATGACGGAAGCGTTCATACCCGGTACCATAAAGATTTTACTGACGGTACCCTTAAAAACGGCTCTGGCCGAAGCTCCTGCCCGGGTTTGGATATCGATGCCCTTGCTGTTGGTTTGCACGTATTTGAGTTCCTGAAATTTCTGTTGGCCAAAGTGCACGATGATGGTTCCCGGTTCGTTCAGGGGGAAGGGGAGTTTGCCTTTGTTGTTGCCAAAGTCGTCTGATAAAATTTTTTCGTCTATGGTCATGGCATAGCCGCCTTCGCTTTCGGGTCGACTGCGTTCTTTTTCGAGGCTGGCTCTGCGAGTTTCTTCAGCAATGATTTCCTCAATTTGTTTATCGAGCCGGGCGGCCAGTTCGCGGTCTTTTTTGAGCTCGGCGTTCAGTGTCGATTCCTTTTTTTTGAGGGTATTCAGCAAGTTGCGCTGTTTTTCTCTTTCCTTGCTCAGGCGGTCGCGCTCGGCTTGCTGTTCATCGAGCAGCTCTTTTTGTTGCTGATAAGCCACCTCCAGATCGATGCGTTTTTTTTCGAGTTGTACTTGTTTCTGACGTATTTCTTCGGCCTGCTTACGCTGAAACTTGGTGTATTCATTCAGGTAGCGAATACGGCGATAGCTTTGGCCGAGGTCTTCGGCCGAAAAAATAAACATCAGCTTATCGTCTATTTTGAGCCGGGTATGAAGTTGTTTTATTAATTGAGCGTATTGTTGTTGCTTGACCGACAGTTGCCGTTTGAGTTCATTGTATTCGTTTTGAAGAGTGCGCAAGGAACGGGACAACCTGTTCATTTCGGTGTTCAAGCGGTCGATGTATTGTTCGGTCGATTTGATCTGATCGCTCAGGATGGTGTATTGATAAAGCAGGGCTTTGCTCGACTTTTGGTTGGCACTCAAGCTTTCGTTGGCTGCTTTGATACGCTCGAGCACGGCCAACCTTTCTTTCCGGACATCTTCTATGCTTTGCTGGGCCCGGAGTGCGGCAAAATTCAAGATTAACAGGATGAGAAAACAAAGTATTCGTCGCATCGTTAAAACTGAAGTTGATTTAAAAACGATTCCACAGTGGTTTGTTTGTAATTGCCCGGTAGCGGAAAATCCAAACTGAGCCCGGTGTTGTAGACCGGGTTGAGATAATCTACCCTGAATTCTATATTGTCGTTGCCTTGTTGAAAGCTCAGGACTACCCTGGAAGGGAAAGAGCCGAAAGTGGTAGCCTGAAAAAGGCTGTAATCCACTTTGAGGGGAAAATTCAGCATAGCGCTCTCCAAGTCAGCCCGATAATATTCTCCGGCTTTATTGATGTAAAAGTTTGCCTTTTCGTTTTGGTGAGAACAACTCAAAATCAATTCCCGGTCGGTTTCCTGCAAGTCAAAATCCTTAGCACTGATTTGTTTGTTGCCGGGTACGAAGAATTGATTTGAAAGTACGGAGGTCAAAACCTTTAAAGCATAAACTGCCTGATCGTTTCCTATGTTTTGATCGGAAAGTGCAGCAACGGCATAAGACTTCCGGAGTCGATTCATAAGGAACACACTGTCTTTGGTAAGCAGCAAGCGGCCCACCTCTATACCGAGAAAGGGCTGAAGCGAAACCCACAGGCAACTGTCTTTTTGAATCTTTACCCGGGCGGCCAAACTGTTGGAGCCCCGGCCGGTTTTAATGTTGATGTTTACCTTGGATTCCATCCGGTCGAAAGACCTGTGTTGATCAAGTATCTGTTGAATGCGTTGATAGGGGTCTGTTTTTTTGAAAAGCTTTTTTTGAGGAGAACAGCCCGTAATCAAGACTAAGGCCAAGGTCAGCAGCAGAAGTAAGAAACTTTTTTGTTGAGTTGTCATTGTTCGTCGGATGATTTGTTCAGATATACGGCCCGGTTTGCTTTTTGTTGTAAGATGTCGGAAGCTCCTTCCATGGCAGACGCTTTTTTCCACTGTTCCACTGCCGCTTCTTTTTCGTTGTTAAACCACAGAATATCGCCGTAATGTTCCAGTAATTCAATGTTAGGCTCTTTGGAATACTCTATGGCTCTTTGGATGTAGATTTTGGCCAGGCGGTATTGTTCTTGCTTGAAAAATACCCAGGCGTAAGTGTCCAGATAAGTGCTGTTGGTGGGCTGGAAATCCAAACTTCTGCGGG
>Ga0208195_1001821_pt1 | contig 21935 bp, 20 predicted proteins | sample AD_UKC077_MetaG_FD_184441 | JGI IMG/M metagenome (GOLD analysis project Ga0208195, IMG submission 184441) | Active sludge microbial communities of municipal wastewater-treating anaerobic digesters from USA - AD_UKC077_MetaG (SPAdes) (version 2) | ecosystem: Engineered > Bioreactor > Anaerobic >...
CGAAATAGGCGTTATACCCCGAGATGCGCACCATGAGATCCCGGTAGTTCTCCGGATGCTCCATGGCATCTCTGAGGGTTTTTGACGATACCACATTGAACTGCATCTGCATGCCGCCCAGGTCGCAATAGGTCTTGACATACGAGTAGACATGATCCACCGCCTCCTGATGGCTCTCCTTGGCCGATGGAACCACCTTGACGTTGAAGGCGATGTTATTGTTCATGCTCCCGGGTTCGAGCCGGGAGACATCGCGGATATTATCCAGCAGGCTTCTGGATGCGTGAGACTCGGGTGTGAGACCGGGGGTGAAGGGCTTGCCGGCGAGCCTGCCCGAGGGCAGGGCCCCGGTGAGCGTTCCGAAGGCCACGTGGTTGGACATGGACCAGAATCCGGCGGTATACCTGCCGCCCCGGAAGTTCGCGTGCGCGCCGAAGCGGTCGTGGATGAACCGGGTGACCCGGTTGGCCATGTCCACCGCCTCCGGGCTTCCGGAGCCGAAGAGGGGGACCTTGTTGAGCACCAGGGCGTGGAGGCGGCTGTCCTGGGCGAAATTGGTCTCCATGGCCTCGCGCATCTCCTGAAGGGTCACCCTCTTTTCGTCGTACACGAGCTTCTTGATGGCCATGAGCGAATCCGTGATATCCGCAAGCCCGATGCACGCCGTGCCCGAGGAGTTGTAGAGGGCCCCTCCCTTGGTGGCGTCTCTGCCCTTCTCGATGCACCCTTCGATGAGGCCGGAGATGAAGGGGGTGGGACGCAGCACACTGTGAGCCTCTCCCAGCAGCCTGTTGTACTCGCAGGAGTTGTCCATGAGAAAGTCGAGCTGGGCGCAGAAGGCCTGGAAGAAATCGTCGAAGGCCGGGAACGAGCCGTTATCCGCCTGGCCGGTCCTGGGGCCCACGTCCCATCGCATCAGGGGATGGCGGCCGTTGTACATGGTCATCTCCAGGGCGGCCACCATGTTGAACATCATGCAATTGGTGTGGCCGATGTGCCTTCCGGACAGGGTCGGCTCCACGCAGCCCGTGGCGGCCCAGTCTCTCAGGTGCTCGGGTGGATAGTCGAACTCCCGGAGCGAGGCCATGACCATCCCGTCGTTGTGGATAGAGGGGGTGGAGGTGGTGTTGACGTTGACCTCGCAGAGCCTGCGCAGATAAACCTCGCTGTTGATCCCCCCGTAATAGCGGGCATTGACGTTGGGGTCGCGGATCCCGAGCATCTCGGTGACTTTGAGGAAGATATAGGTCATGTCGTTGACCGCGTCATTCCCTTCAGGGGTGACGCCGCCCAAGGTGATCGCCTGGTCGGAGGAGCTCCCTCCGAACAGGTAGTTGCCGATGTCGGGAATCAGCGGGAGGTGGTCGGTGCAGCGCATGTAGAAGCATCCCACCAGCTCGATCGCACGCTTGATATACTCTTCCCGTTTCTTCTTGCCCCTGATTTTCTTGAGATCCGAGACAAAGTAGGGCTGCAGCCACTGGTCCATCCTGCCCAGGGAGAACCCGGCATTGGTGTTTTCCATGTGCACGCCCACCCAGTGGATCCAGATGGCGTTCAGCGCCTCCTCCAGGGTGGCGCTGGGGTGCTCGGGCACCCGGGCGCAGACCTGGGCGAGGCGCTCGAGCTCCGCCTTCCGCCGTTCGTCCGTCTCGATGCGGGCCTCGCGCATTGCCTGTTCCGAGAGGTTCCGGGCATAGGCGATAATGCCCTCGTAGCAGAGGATCGTGGCCTGAAGCGTATCCTTCTTGGCCTGATCCGCGCCTGCATCCCTTCGCAGCTCCTGCCGGATCTCCTCGATGATTCCCCGTGCGCCAAGCTTGAGCAGCCTGGGATAGTCGATCACGGTGTGGGATAGGGCTGCGGTCTTCCAGAGAAAGTACACTGCGAACCGGTCGTCGAGGCTCTGGCACAAGGGATTGCCGTACTTTTCCCTCACCCACTCCTTGAAGTTCCGGTGAGCCCAGAAGGGAAAGATTGAATGGTGAAGGGCCTCCCTGGCCTCGTCGCTGATGTCGTAGGGGAAGAGCTGCCGAAAGGGGGTCGTGAAGAGCTCGCCCCAGATCATAGTCCCGTGGGAGTCCGGATAGAGCACGACCCCGATCTCCTGCGCGGTGGTTGTCCCCGCGATGAGGTCATCCTTCCTGATGATGGGCTTGCGGTTCTCCATGAGATGCTTGAACGCGTGGCCCTGCCTGAGCTCGGGCACCCAGGGACTACCGTCCGGGCGCTTTTCGAAGCCGTTTTCCCTGAACCATTGGGTGAGGAGCAGGGGCCGCTCGTGGCAGATGACGGGCTTTTGAGTGAAATGGATATCGAGGAACTTCCTCAGCCGGGGAAAGTTGGCCAGGGAATAGGCACAGAGGTAGGGGTCGTCGAGATGGACCACGCCCGGATCCCGCGAAGGGGCCGTGAGCTGCTGCCTGATCTTCGGCGCACGGGCGGCGGGCTGCGCATTGTCGGAGCAGGAGCCCGCCGGACATTGCCGGGTCTGTTTTTTCATCATGTTGATGATCTTTCCCTTGACGAACAGGGTGACGAAGAAGCTGAAGAGCTGGGCGAACACGAGGTTGCCCCTGACGATCAGCCTGTTCTTGAGAACGAGATTGAGCACCTCGTTCGGAGGCAGAGAGGCCATGTCCTTCAGGGTGCCGTTATCAGAGAACACCATCTCGGTGTCCACATCCTTGGGGATGTCCGAGCTCACCCGGACCCTGCCGTCACGGAAGATGATGCACTGCCGCACATTCCCCTGCTCGGTCCGCATGCCGAGCGAGAAGTTGATCCAGCCGTCATCCGATTCAAGGTATTTTCTGAACCCCGGAAGGTAATTGAAATGAAACGCCATGGTCTGTAAGGCTATGTGAGTGATGACATCCGCCATATTCCGCTGAACCATATCGTCCCCCTATGATCCTCAGGCGAAAGGAGCCTGATTATTCACCGGTTCAACGCCGGGTGCCGCCTTGTCTGGCCGGCATGCGGGCCTCGGAAGGGGATGCGTTCATCCGAGAGAGAATCTCATCCACCAGATCCCGCCCCACCTGCCCGATAACCGCTGCGGCGTTTTCATCCACCTCCTGGAGGACCCTGCTGTTGTACAGCGCGATGATCCCGTGGAGGGTGCTCCAGAGGCGGATGACGAGATACCGGACTTCTTCCGGCGTGAAACGGCCCGCGCCCCGGTCCAGGTCCTCAAGGGCCTGAGAGGTGATATCCGCAAGCTTCAAGGCGGTCTGCTTCTCGAAAAATGCAACGGGCTCGATCTCGGTGCCGATGTAGTCCCGATATTTGGGGGCGTCCGAGGTGAACATGATGTTGTAGTAATTCGCCTTGCGGATGCCGAAATCGATATAGGCGCCGACCATGTCCCGGATCCTGCATGCCGGGTCGTTCGCGGTCTCGTAAGCCTCTGCGAGGCGCTGATAGAGCATGTCGAATCCCTTGGTGAGGATCATGAGGTAGAGCTCGTCCTTGCTCGCGTAGTAATGATAGATCGTGGTGGCGGTCATCCCCAGGCGGGATGCGAGCCTTCTCATGCTGAAGGCGGCAAAGCCGTGCTCGGAGATGAGGGCCAGCGCCTCGTCGAGGATTTTTTCCCTGATGAGCTCTCTGTCTTCTTGACTCCGCGGAACCTTTGGCATATAAATACCTTTTATAAACAATAACACTGTTAACTTAACAGCGTTATATTAAATCTGACAAACCCCGAAGTCAAGGGGGTGTGTAAGATTCGGGGAAAGGGCTCATTTCGGGGGATGTGCTATGTTATCGAATTCATGAAATCCCAGACTTACAATCTTATCCTTCTAGAGATGTCCCCTGAAGCTGAGCCATTACAATTCGGGAAACGCAGCAGGGGGTTGTTGAGGGTCGGCACCCGGCGATGCCCGTTTCCAGATGCCTGGGCCGGTCCTGGAATGGAGAGTGCAGCCGCTGTTTTTTATCATCTATTGCGGCATTTTTGAGGATAGCCTCTGTAAGCCCGGTGCCGGACCCGTGAAAGATTTCGAGAAGCAGTCTGCCGTGATTGAAGAGTGACAACGCCAAGGGAGAGCTCTAACTCTATTTTTTTAAAAAGAGAAGGAGGGGGTATGAACAGAGGTTACATGGGCAGAGTCTTGATGGTGGATCTTTCAAAGGCAGAGTTCCGGGAAGAGACGATCCCTGACGAGGTCTTTGAGAAATATCTCTCGGGGATCGGCCTTGCGGCATACCTCCTGTACGACAGGATACCCGCCGGCGCCGACCCGCTGGGGCCCAAGAACGTCCTCGGCTTTGTCTCGGGGCTGCTCACCGGTACGGGAAGCCTCTTTTCCGGGAGGTGGATGGTCGCCGGCAAGTCGCCGCTCACCGGCACCTGGGGCGATGCCAACTGCGGCGGCTCGTTCTCTCCGGCCATCAAGCGCTGCGGATACGACGGCATCTTCTTTACCGGAATGAGCGAAAAGCCGGTCTACCTGTATATCAAGGATCAGAAACCTCAGCTCAGGGACGCCTCGCACCTCTGGGGCAAGGACGCCATCGAGACCGAGGAGATGCTTCAGGAACAGCACGGGCCCGGTGCCAGGGCCGCGGTCATCGGTCCCGCGGGAGAGCGGCTCTCCCTCATCTCAGGCATCTGTAACGACAAGGGACGCATCGCCGCACGGTCCGGCCTCGGAGCGGTCATGGGCTCGAAGAGGCTCAAGGCCCTCGTCCTCGACGGGAAAAAGCGGATCATCCCCTATGACCGGAAAACCGTCCACAAGCTCAGCAGGAAGTGCAACAAGTGGGTGCAGTTCCAGCCGCCGCTCGGCCCGAGCATCGGGGCGGCCCTGATAGGATCGCTCCTGAGGGTGCTTCCGACGGCCATGGCCATGGACGGCATGGTCTACAAGATGATTCTCAGGCAGTGGGGGACAGGGGGCCTCAACCAGATGTCTTCCGAATGGGGAGACTCGCCGGTCAAGAACTGGAAGGGCAGCAATGTCGACTGGCCGCTGAAAAGATCGAAATCCGCAGACCCGGACCTCGTGAAAAAGTCTGAGTTCATCAAGTATCACTGCTACTCGTGCCCGCTGGGGTGCGGCGGCAAGTGTTCCATGACCGGGAAATATTCCGAGACGCACAAGCCCGAGTACGAGTCCGTGCTGGCACTGGGCGGCCTGTGCATGAACGAGGACACGGACAGCCTGTTCTACCTCAACGAGCTCCTCAACCGGGCCGGCATGGACACCATCTCCGCGGGAGCCACCGTTGCCTGGGCCATGGAGTGCTTCGAACAGGGCATTCTCACCCTCGACGATACCGACGGGCTTGACCTGAGCTGGGGCAACTCGACCGCCATGGTAGCCCTGATCCACAAGATGATCAACCGGGAAGGCATCGGCGATATCCTGGCGGACGGATCGCGAGCCGCCGCAGAGAAGATCGGCCGCGGGTCCGAGAAGTACACCGTGCACGCAGGGGGCCAGGAGCCGGCCATGCACGACGGGAGGCAGGACCCGGGGTTCGCGGTTCACTACTGCGTTGAGCCCGCACCGGGCAGGCACACCATCGGGGCCCAGCTCTACTACGAGATGTTCCAGCTCTGGAAAAAGGTCGGGGGGCTGCCGAGGAAACTGCCGTTTCAGATCTATCACAAGAACTCCAAGTACCGGGCCACGGAAAAGCGCGCCCTGGAGACCGCGGCCTGCAGCAAGTACATGAACGTGGTCAATGGTGCGGGCCTGTGCATGTTCGGCACCTTCCTGGGCGTCACGAGGACGCCCACCTTTGACTGGCTCAATGCAGCTACGGGCTGGAACAAGTCCCCTGAAGAATACATGGAGATCGGGATGAGGATACAGACCCTCAAGCAGGCGTTCAATATCAGGCACGGCATCGATCCCAGGGCGAACAGGCTGAGCGGCCGTGCGCTGGGCATACCTCCCCAGGCGCAGGGCGCCAACAAGGGCCGGACGGTCCCCATCGAGAAGATGATGGAGGACTACTGGAGACAGTTCGGGTGGGATCCGTCCACCGGCGAGCCTACCGGCGAGACACTGGCAAGACTGGGACTATCAGTGGAATAGGAGGGGGAAAAGCTATGCCGTATACCATAATCGATTCCTGCACGGGCTGCGGGGCGTGTGTAAGGATATGCCCCACCTGGGCCATCACCGGGAAGAAGAAAGACGTCCACCAGATCGATGAGGATCTCTGCATCGAGTGCGGTGCGTGCGGCAGGATATGCCCGAACGCCGCAGTAAAGGACCGGTTCGGTCACGTCTGCGCCATGGTCAAACGCTCCCAGTGGGAAAGGCCGGCCTTTGCCAGCGATACGTGCATGTCGTGCTCCATGTGCATCGATGCCTGTCCTGTGAACTGCCTTGCACTGTCCGAGACTGGAGGGCCGAAGGACCTCCACGGGTATCCCTGGCTCAAGGACGAGAAGGCATGCATCGGTTGCGGCTTCTGCGAGGCCGAGTGCCCGGTCGGGGCCGTTACCATGGTCGTCCCGGTCCCGAAAGAAGAGCCGGTGAAGGCGAAGCCGGCAGCAAGGGCAGCTCGTTGATTCTCTCCATGAGCCGGTCAGGTGCTGGCGGAAGACCCTGCCCAGCTTTCGTACACCGAAGGGACGCAAGGCACCGGCAACGGCCGGAGAAGAGAGCTTGCAACCGTTTGCAGACTGACCGCTCTATCCGGATCAGTACATGACAGCGGTCAGGAAATAGTCGGCGATCAGGATGCTTACCGACGAGATGACCACCGAACTGGTGGTGGATTTGCCGACCCCTTCCGCCCCTCCGGTGGTGGTGAAGCCCTTGTAGCAGCCCACCACCGAGAGGATCACCCCGAAAAAGGTCGCCTTGACGAGGCCGGTGAAGAGATCCTCGTAGTCCACGTACTCCACGATCCTGGCCATGAAGACCCCGGAATCGATACCGAGCAATTTCACCCCCACCAGATACGAGCCCACGATGCCGATGCTGTCGAAGACCAGGGTGAGCATGGGCATCATGACGATCGCCGCGATGATCCGGGGATTGACGAGATACTGGAACGGGTTGACCCCCATGACGGTCAGCGCATCGATCTGCTCGGTCACCCGCATGGTGCCGATCTCGGCCGTCATGGCCGAGCCTGCCCTGGCCGTGACCATGAGAGACGCGAGCACGGGACCCAGCTCGCGCAGGAGTCCCAGCGCGGTGGTGGAGCCCACCAGGGACTCCGCCCCGAAAAGGCTGAACCCGTAGTGGGTCTGGAGCGCGCCCACCATGCCCGTGAACACTCCGGTGAGCAGGACCACGGTCATGGACCGCACGCCGATGAACTCCATCTGTTTGAAGAGCTGGCTGAAAAAGAACGGAGGCCTGAACAGCCAGAAAAGGAGATCAGAGCAGAAGATGGCAAGGCTGCCGATCTCCTCGACCAGACGGATGGCGATGCGGCCGATGTATTCGAAGAATGTCATGCGCCCTTATCCAATCACTGTACCTTCACCCGGCTGACCGCGTCCAGCCACCCGCTGTAGAGCCGTTGCCTTTCCTGGCTGGTAATGGCCGGGATAAAGCGCCTGTCCGAGATCCTCAAGTTCCTGATTTCCTCTCCCGGCTTCCAGAAGCCGGTGGCGATGCCCGCGAGAAAGGCGGCGCCCATGCCGGTGGACTCCACATACTTCGAGCGGTCGATGGGACATCCGGCGATATCAGCCTGGAACTGCATGAGGAAATCGTTCAGGCTCGCGCCTCCATCGACCTTGAGCTCGGCAAAGGAGGTGCCCGTGGACTCTTCAAAGGCGCTGATCAGGTCCTTTACCTGGTAGGCGATGCCCTCCAGTGCGGCGCGGACCACGTGGGCCCGGGTGGTGCCCCTGGTGATGCCCAGGATCGCGCCCCGTGCATACATGTCCCAGTGCGGTGCGCCGAGGCCGGCAAAGGCTGGCACCATGTACACGCCGTTGGTGTTATCCACGCTGGAGGCGAGCTCGCCGCTCTGGATCGCGTTCTGGATCAGGCACAGCCCGTCCCTGAGCCACTGCACCACCGCGCCTGCAATAAAGATGGAGCCTTCCAGGGCATAGCAGGGCCTGCCGTTCTCGTCGCAGGCAAGCGTCAGGATGAGGCCGTTCCTGGGCTCGACCTCCCGTTCCCCGACATTGAGCAGGAGGAAGCAGCCGGTCCCATAGGTGTTCTTCGCCTCGCCCTGCCGGAAGCAGCCCTGGCCGAAGAGCGCCGCCTGCTGATCTCCGGCGATGCCGGCAATGGGGATCCCGGTGCCGAGAATGGACGGATCGGTCGCGCCCACGATCTGAGCCGAGTTCACGACCTCGGGCAGGAGAGCGGAAGGGATGTCCAGGAGACCGAGCAGCTCTTTGTCCCAGCACTTGTCGTGAATATTGAAGAGCAGGGTCCGGGAGGCGTTCGTATAGTCCGTGGCATGAATCTTTCCGCCGGTGAGCTTGGCGATGAGCCAGGTGTCGATGGTGCCGAACGCGATCTCGCCGACTTGTGCGCGCGACTTAAGATCCGGGACATTCTCCAGGAGCCACCTGATCTTGGTCCCGGAGAAATAGGCGTCGATGATCAGCCCGGTCTTCTCCTGGAAGAGGGCGCTGTATCCCCTTCTTTTCAGTTCGTCGCAGATGGGGGCGCTACGCCTGCACTGCCACACGATGGCGTTGTGCACGGGCTTTAAAGTGCTGCGGTCCCACAGCACCGTGGTCTCCCGCTGGTTGGTGATGCCGATGCCCGCGATATCCGAGCCGGTGGCGGACACCTTTTCCAGTGCCTGGTTCATCATGTTCACGGTCGTGCCCCAGATCACCTCCGGGTCGTGCTCGACCCAGCCTGCCCGGGGATAGATCTGGGGAAATTCGGAATACGCCAAGGAGGCGATCTGCCCCGCGCGGTCCACCAGCATGATCCTCGTTCCAGTGGTGCCCTGGTCGATTGCCATGATATACCTGCTCACGCGCTACCCTCCTTCAATGGTATGTAATGCGACGCCAAAAACCTTGAGATCGTGATAGAGGTCGGACAACGGGAGTCCGATCACGTTCGTGTACGACCCTTCGATCGTGCTGATGAAGAGCGCCCCGATTCCCTGGAGGCCGTACGACCCGGCCTTGTCCAGGGGCTCCTTCGTTGAGACGTACCAGTCGATCTCTTCCGGGCTCATGTCGCGAAAATGCACCAGGGTGCGGATGACCCTGCTCACGCGTTCCTCACCCCGGATGATCGCATACCCGGTATACACCTCGTGGCCGGTGCCCTTCAGAAGCCTGAGGTGCTCCCGGGCCTGCTCCCTGTCAGCGGGTTTTCCGAGGATCCGCCCGCCCGAGACCACGATGGTGTCCGCGGATATGACGAGCGTATCCGGCCTCCGCGCCGAAACAGACAGTGCCTTTTCCCTGCTGATCCGGGCGCAGAACTCGGCCGGGACCTCACCCTGCTGTATGGTCTCGTCCACCTCGGGTACGACCACATCGAACTCCAGACCAAGCCACGAGAGAAGCTCCCGCCTTCTGGGCGAGGCTGACGCGAGTACTATCTGCATGGTAGGATACACTATGCAAATCGGAATGATCTGTCAATGCAAGGAGTTTGGCAGGGTCAGGTTCTCTCGTTCATGAAACGGGGGCCGGACGCCTCCACCTGGCGGTAGCCCTTCAGAGAGGTCCTGTTTTTTCTCAGATCACCCAGGGTGTTCGAGATCTCGTCAATGCCTCTCTCGAGTTCTGTGAGCAGCCCGGCATGGCTGCTCTGGATTTCTTTGAGCAGCTCGATGGTTTCTTTATCGAGCTTGGCAGGCTTCAGCCGCGAGAAAATCTCATCCAGCCTGGCCTGGACAACGGCGGTGTCCCGGGTGAGCCTTTCGAACTTTTCCACATCGCTTTCGGACAAAGACGTTCCCTGTTCCTGAATCAGGGAGCGCCACTTCTTCAAGAGGCTCAGGATGATTTTCTGATGATCTGTTCCCATGATCCTTTGAGCTCCTGAAGGTAGGAAATCACCTCGTCTATTGCTTCGATACTGTTATGGTACTCGGCGTCCACGATGCGGCGGATCATGTAGTTGTACAGCGATTCCAGGTTGTTCGCGATTTCTCCGGCACTATAATTCAGGCTGTTGGTGAGCTCCCACAGGATGTTCTGTGCCTTTACCAGGGCATGAGTTCCGGCCTGGTTGTCTTGTTCCTGCTGGGCCTTTCTGGCCTTTTTCAAAGAATTTATGGCCCCGTCGTAGCACATCAGAATAAGACTTCCCTGATCCGCAGTCTGGATCTGGGTCTTCCTGTATGCCTCATAACCCATGGAATTGATGCTCATTGCCGCTCCTCCCCGGAATAGATGCTAAGAGTTTTATCGGATTCCCGATATTTTTCTTGAGGCAAGATTTCAAGGAAAGCGATCCCGCCGATCCGCGGGCAGGGCATCCTCCAGGTGCATCCGCACAAGAACTCCTGCTCCAGCGGGAGGTCTACCCTCCGGAACGCTCCCCCCCCCAAAGGCGAGGGCGGGGTTGTATCGCGATCTCTGGCGCGGCTTTGTCCTTTGCGGGCCATGCCCGGTTATCAGGCTCCCAGAGCCTGCTTTCTACAAGACTGCCAGCGCCTCCCTGATCCGGTCTACGCCTTCGATGATATTCTTTTCCGAGGTGGCGAACGAAAGCCGGATATGGTCCGGCGCGCCGAACCCCTCGCCCGGAACGACCGCCACGAGCGCACTGGTGATGAGATACTCCGCAAGACCCCCTGATCCGTCGAACCGGTCCATATACCCCCTGACAGAGGGGAAGGAATAGAACGACCCTTGGGGCGGGACGATCTCGAACCCGGGGATCTCCCTGAGCTTGGACACGATGAGGTCTCTGCGCTTCTCGAACACCTTTCTCCTCTCCTCCACCGCAGACTGGTCTCCGGTGAGCGAGGTGACGGCCCCCACCTGGGCGAAGCTGGTCGGATTCGAGGTGCTCTGGCTCTGGAGCCTGCTCATTGCCTTGATCACGTCTTTGTCGCCCACGCAGTATCCGATTCTCCAGCCTGTCATGGCATAGGTCTTGGACATCCCATCGACAATAAAGGTGCGGCCGGCCACCTCGGGGGAGATGGTCGCCACAGAGAAGAACTCGGCATGGTCGAAGATGATCTTGCGGTAGATGTCGTCGGAGATGATTGCCATGTCGTTTTCCACGCACAACGCTGCGATCTTTTCCAGCTCCCCGGGATCGACAACCATGCCCGTGGGGTTTGACGGCGAATTCAGCACAATGCCCCGCGAACAGGGGGTGATCGCCTCTTTGACCATGTCAGCAGTGAGCTGCATGCCGTTTGAGCGGGTGTCGATAATCACGGCCTTTGCCCCGGTGAGCTCGATCATGGGGGGGTACGAAACCCAGTACGGGCCCGGGACGAGCACCTCGTCTCCTCCTTCGAACAGGGTCAGGAAGAGATTGTAGAGGCTGTGCTTGGCGCCACATGAGACAATGACGTTCTCGGGCAATGCCTTCAGGCCGTAATCGTCATATACATTCGCACATATGGCATCTTTGAGCTCGGGCAGTCCATCCACAGGCGTATACTTGGTCGCGCCCCTTTTCAAGGCCTCCATGGCCGATGCCTTTATGGGATCGGGCGTATCGAAATCAGGCTCCCCGGCGCCAAACCCGATGACGTCCTTGCCCTGGGCTCTGAGCTGCTTCACCTTTGCGGTGAGTGCCAGGGTAGGGGATCCGGGGATCTTGGATATGACCTGAGAGATCTTCATGCTGGTCCTCCTTGCTGCACAATCAGGGCTATTTGGTCATTTTCGGGAAATTTTCCCGCAGCTTGTCGAGAACAGGGCCCGGAACAAGCCCTTCCACCGATCCCCCGGCCGCGGCCGTGGCCTTGACAATGGTGGAGCTCACGAACAGATGGTTGTAGTCGGTCATCAGGAAGAAGGTCTCGACCTTGCTGCACAGGCGCCGGTTCATGAGGGCGAGCTGCAGCTCCATCTCGAAATCCGACACCACTCGCAGGCCACGCAGGATGGCGCACGCTCCGACCGCCTGGAGATAATCCACGAGCAGCCCTTCGAAGACGTCCACATCGATCCGGGGATTGTCGCCCACAGACTTTTTGATCATCTCGAGCTTCTCTTCCGTGGTGAAGAAGTCTTTTTTCAAGGGATTGTGTCCCACGGCGATGATCACCTTGTCGAACACGCACAAGCCCCGGTACACGATGTCCAGGTGCCCGTTGGTGATGGGGTCGAACGACCCGGGGCAGACGGCAACTTTTTTCGTCATGATGCCCCTTTCGTGCAATACGTGATCATCGTATCTCCATAGGTCCGAATTTTCCACGGCTGAACGGGTATCGCCTCATCGGGTGAGTGCTCGACTACCAGGACGCCTCCGGTTTTCATGAGCCTATATACATGAGGCGCCATTTCTGACGCAAGACCTTTGTTATAGGGAGGATCCATGAAAACCACGTCGAACTCCTCGGTGCAGTCCCTCGCGAACGCACCTGCCTCTGAGCGTATGATCCTCACATGCTCCCAGGCCTTGAGAGAATCGATGTTCTTCTCGATGGCCCGGATGCTCCGGGAGGATGCATCCACAAAGGTGACTCTCTGAGCGCCCCTGCTCAGGGCCTCGATCCCGAGGCTTCCGCACCCTGCGAACAGATCCAGGACAAAAGCCCCTTGAAGATCCACGGGCAGGGTGGAGAATATCGCCTGCTTTACCCGGTCAGTGGTGGGCCGCACCCCTTTTGCCGGGCATTCGAGCCTGCGTGAACGGTATAATCCTGCACATACACGGATAGACACAGTCAGAAAAGAATAGGAGATAACAATCGCATGGTCAACAGATATCGCCCGGGGACCGGCATACATGAGCGGCTGGGCTCTCTGCGGTGAGCCGGCGCTGCAAAGGTGCCCTGATCAGCGGCCTGCCGACTCGATCTCCCGGACGATCATCTCTATGGCCCGGAGGGGGTCCCTGGCCTGGCTGATGGGCCTGCCGACGACCATGAGATCCGCCCCGTCCCTTATGGCGCTCTCCGGGGTTGCGATCCGTTTCTGGTCGCCTTTTTCCGACCAGCCGGGTCTGATGCCCGGGGTAATGATCACCGCCGCCTCCGGGACCCTGGGCCGGACAAAGGGGAGGTCGGCAGGCGAACATACGATCCCGTCGACGCCTTCTTTGCAGGCGAGCTCCACGAGGCCGCTCACCTGCTCCTGCAAAGGCCTGGCGATCCCCAGGCCGGGAAGGTCGTCCCGGCTCAGGGAGGTGAGCACGCTCACCCCGATGATCCGGGGCCTCGGCGCCTTCAGCGACTCCGACTCCTCGCGCGCCGCCGCGAGCGCAGCCCTGATCATCTCCCGGCCGCCGGAGATGTGAATGGTCATCATGTGCGCGTTGAGCCTCACCGCAGACCTCACTGCCCCGGCGACCGTGTTGGGAATGTCGTGGAACTTCAGGTCGAGAAAACACTTCAGGCCCGAAGAGGTGATCAGATCGACCACCTCGGGGCCTGCTGCACTGAAGAGCTCGAGGCCCACCTTGAACCACCCGACGTGGGAGCCGATCTTCTCCACCCATTTCCGTGCGGAATCCAGATCGCCCACATCCAGGGCAAAGATTATTCGATCTCTCGCAGCCATGGAATCCTCTCTATGATTTCCTCGCGCGAACACCGCAATGCACTGATAATGCTCTGAACATCCCTCACCGCCCCGGCAATATCGTCGTTCACCACGAGGTAGTCGTACATGCCCCACGACCTGAGCTCGTTCTTGGCATTCCTAAGCCGGATGCGCAAGGCCTCGTCGTCTTCGGTGCCCCGCCTGGCGAGACGCCTGGCAAGCTCCTCGATGCTCGGGGGGAGAATGAAGATATACACGCCCGGCGAGTTTTTCTGCTGGGCCTGTCTGACCCCCTGGACATCGATGTCCAGAAGGATGTTCCTGCCCTGCCTCTCCCGGCCCTCCATCCACGAGAGCGAGGTTCCGTAGAGATTGTCGTGCACCCGGGCCCATTCGAGGAACTCGTTTCTGCTCTTCATGTCTTCAAAGATCTCGCGCGTAACGAAGAAATAATCCTTTCCGTCCAGCTCGCGGGGCCGGGAAGGCCGGGTGGTATACGATATCGAAAGCACGAAATCCTGATTGCGCCTCAGAATCTCGGTGATAATGCTTGACTTGCCGACCCCCGAGGGGCCGGAAATAAAGATTCTCAACTCCTTGCCCCTGCCTTTTTGATCATTCTTTTTCCTTGTAGTTCTCCTTGGGGGCATTTCCGTCGGAAAGCCTGTTGGAGATAGTCTCGGCCTGGATGGCGCTGAGGATGATATGCGAGCTGTCGGTGATGATGATGGACCTCGTCTTCCTTCCCTGGGTGGCGTCAATGAGCTGGCCCCGTTCCTTGGCCTCTTCTCTCAGACGTTTCATGGGAGAGGATGAGGGGTTGACAATAGCAATGATCCGAGAAGCCACAACCCCGTTGTTGAATCCGATGTTCAGTAATTTCGTATCATGCTTGCCCATAAAACACTCCTTTCATTGTGCTCTCTATAGTCTAGAGTAGTTATTCGATGTTCTGGACCTGTTCGCGTATCTTCTCCACTTCGGCCTTTGCCTCGATCACGATATGACTCAGGGTGATGACCTGGCTCTTGGACCCGATGGTGTTGAGCTCGCGGTTGATCTCCTGGAGCATAAAGTCGAGCCGTCTGCCGATGGAGGGATCAGGGGTGTCGATAACGCCCTGAAAGGACGCGATGTGGCTGTGGAGCCTCACGAGTTCCTCGGTGATGTCCGACCGGTCGGCCATCAGCGCGATCTCCTGCTCCACGCGCGTCTCGTCCACCTTGTCCGCCTTGTCTCCGAGCAGCTCCTGCAGCCGCGACAGAAGCCTTTCGCGGAATATGTCAACCATGCCCTGGGCGGCCTGCTTCATGTCTTGGTGCATCCGGACGAGCGATTCGAGCCGCTTGGAGATATCGGCCTTGAGGCGTCCTCCTTCCTCTGCCTTTGCCGCAGTGAAAGATGCGAGAGCCTCAATCATGCCCTCCCGTAAAGGAGGCCACAGTTCTTCGATGTCGCGGGCGTTCTCTCCCAGGATCCCGGGCAGCATCAGGATGTCCCGGAAGGTCACCTCCCCGCCGAATTCCCGGGCCATGCGGCCGAGATCCTCGGAGTAGATCCGGGCGAGATCCCAGTTCACCGCGAGCCTCTCCTGAACATCGATCGACATGCTGCGGGTGATGTTCACCTCGACCTTGCCCCTGGTCACACGCTCATGAACCAGGTCGCGTGCGGGTATCTCAAAAGACGAAAGGTCCTTCGGGACCCGTACCCGGATATCGCGGTACCGGTGATTGACCCCTTTGATCTCGATATGATAGCCGTCTTTGTCGGCCTGGCCGAACCCTGTCATGCTCCGCGGCATCGTGATTTCTCCTTGTACTGTTCCCTTAAGGAATTGAAGATCTCGATCATCCCGGGCGAGGCATAGTCCGGATAGGTCCACGGCAGGGCCCGATATGAGTCTTTTTGGTACATGAGGGTCACCTCGCCCCAGATGCCGCTTCCCAGATAGATGCGGTGGCTGTAGGGTTTGGTGGTGGCAAGGCAGATGTTCTCCAGGCTCAGGATGCCGGGATCGAGATTGACTGACCTCTTCCCCCGGGCCGTGAAGGTCTCTTCGATGGCGTTCGATCTCAGCTTCGAGGCGGGGAGGCTGTCCCTGGGCACCGGATCGTAGAAGGCTATAAGAATGCGGTATAAAGGCGAGCCCAGCTCTCCTTCATAATACGAGGTAAAACCAAAGGGCATGGGTCCGGACTCGTAGACTGTCTCGCCATAGCTGTCCTTGAGCGCGCCGATCGCTTTCCCCGCGGGGACGGCATCGTGGAAGAGGACACTGCAGAAGAGCATGACATCACCGGGAGTGGCTGGTGTACCCACTGATTTCCTCCCTGCATATCCGGTAGAGTTTTTCCCTGGGCACGCTCGCAGCGCCCACTTCAGCCACCACCAGGCCGGCGGCGGTGTTGGCTATGATCGCTGCCTCCCGGGGACTGGCGCCCGAGACAAGGGCAAGGGCAAAGCATGCAATGACCGTGTCCCCGGCCCCGGTCACATCGTACACGGCCTGGGCCATGGTGGGGATGTCCACTGCCTCGTGGTCTTTTTCGAAGAGGCTCATGCCGTGCTCTCCCCGGGTGACGAGTATGGTGTCGCACGCAAGCGCCGATTTGACTCTCCTGGCCGCGTCGACGATGTCCTGATCCGACTCGATCTTGATCCCGGCGCCAAAGCTCAGCTCTTTGGTGTTGGGGGTGATGACATCGATGTTCTTGTAAAAAGGAAAGTTCCGTTCCTTGGGGTCCACGCAGACAATCACGCCGTTTCCCCTGGTGAGATCCACCACCTCGCTGACGAGCTCCCGGCTCACCACTCCCTTTGCATAATCGGAGATGATGACGGCATCCACGGCGCGGATGCACTCCCGGACCTCGCGGATCATTTTCTCCCTGATATGATCGGGAATGGCCGACCGGTTTTCGCGGTCGAGCCGGACGATCTGCTGGGTGTGGGCAATGATCCGGGTCTTGACAATCGTCTCCTTGCCGGGGTCGGACAGGATCTTGGAGGTGGGGATGCCTGACTGGTTCAGGATGTCGACCAGGATGTCGCCCTGGACATCCATGCCCTTCACCCCGCTCATGAGCACTGAAGCCCCGAGGCTCAGGAGGTTGTTGGCCACGTTTCCTGCCCCGCCGAGCTTGTATTTTTCCTCGTGCACCTCCACCACGGGCACCGGGGCTTCGGGTGAGATCCTCTCCACCTCGCCCCAGATATAGTGGTCGAGCATGAGATCCCCGATGACCATGATGGTCTTGGAGCCCATGGCGTCAAAAATGGAAGCCAGCCTGTCCTGGTCGATTTTCAGCATTGGGATACTATGAGGAAAGATCAATTAATTGTCAAGAAAAAGAGCATTTACGAAGTCTTGCGCATTGAACTGCTGCAGGTCGTCCATATCTTCTCCGACACCAATATATCGGATAGGGATCTCGAACTCATTGGCGATTCCGACAATCACGCCGCCTTTGGACGACCCGTCGAGCTTGGTCATGGCGACGCCGGTCACGTCCAGGGCGCGATCGAACTGTCTGGTCTGTTCAATGGCATTCTGCCCTATTGTAGCGTCCAAGACAAGCAGAATCTCATGCGGGGCCCCGGACAGCTTCTTGTCGAGGACCCGCTTGGTCTTCTTGAGCTCGTCCATGAGGTTCTCCTTGGTGTGGAGGCGCCCGGCCGTATCGATGATCAGGACATCGTGGCCCCGCGACATGGCTGCCGAAAGCCCGTCAAAGGCCACGGCCGAAGGGTCTGCCCCCTCGTGCGATTTGATGAAATCCGCGCCGACCCGCTGGGCCCAGTGCTCGAGCTGCTCGATGGCCGCGGCCCGGAAGGTGTCGCCCGATGCGATGACGACCGATTTGCCCTCGGTTTTGAGCCGGTGCGCGATCTTCGCGATGGTTGTGGTCTTGCCCGATCCGTTGACGCCGGTGACCATGATCACGAAGGGCTTCACGTCTTGGGGAATGGTGAGGGGGGCCTCCCGCTTCTCCAGGATGGAACCGATCTCGGTTCGGATGGAATCCATGGCCTGCTCCGCGGTGCTGATCTTCTCGACATTCTTCTGGACATGCTCGAAGACGGCATAGGCGGTCCTCACCCCGATGTCCGTGCCCACGAGGGTCTCTTCGAGCTCTGTGAGGAGCCCCTCGTCGATAGCCGGAGAGCGCCTGAACACGGATGATATCCTCTCGACAAACCCTTTGTGCGTCTTGGAGAGGCCTTTCTCCAGCTTCTCGCGGGGAGAGGGCGCGGGCGGCGCCGCCGGCTTGGGAACCGCCTTTTTCCCGGGCACTGCCGCGATCTCTTCCGGGCGCGAGACCTCTTCCTGTTCAGGAACGCTCCTGGGGTGGATTCCGGGTATCGGGAGAACCCACAGGTTCAAGAGAACCGCGATGACGAGGTAGACCCAGGAAGGGAGATCAACGGGCTCGGTGAAGGGCAGTGCGTTTCCGGCATCGGCCACGAAAAGGGCAAAGAACACATAACTGATGAGATAGACAAGATAATCATATGCATTAAAACGGTACTTCACGGTTTATCTCCTTCATCGGCACTAGCTGGTATCTCCTATCACAGGCATGGAAAAAGAACAAGGCAGAGCATGAGAAATCTCTTTTTCGATCAGGCCCCTGGTGTGCCGGCAGGAGATAACTGTTGACAAGAAATCAGGAAGGGTATACTTAAAGCTTAAAGTTAAACTATAACATTATAAGTTGATGAAAATTTATCCAAGGAGGAAATCATGATACAGACCGCTATCACGGAGATGTTTGGGATCCGGTATCCTGTTATCTGCGGGGCCATGATGTGGCTGTGCAAGCCGGGGCTCTGCGCCGCCATATCCGAGGCAGGGGGCATGGGAAACCTGACGGCCGGCAATTACGAGACAGAGGATGATTTTCGGGCAGCCATCCGAGAGGTGAAGGCGCTCACTGACAAGCCCTTTATGATCGGGCTGACCCTGCTTCCCTCCATACGGATCACCGGGGAGCACCACAGGATGTATGTCAGGGTGTGTGCAGAGGAGCGGGTGGCAGGCATCGAGGTCTCGGGCAGCCCGCTCGACAAGGCGATAGGCAAAGACGGGATTGCAGAGCTCAAGAACGCAGGGGTGAGGCTCTTTCATAAGGTGGGCTCGGTCCGACATGCGATGCACGCACAAAAGGTCGGATATGACGGCGTATATGCGGCCGGTTTCGAAGAAGGCGGTCACCCCCTTGACGATGACGTGACCACCATGGTCCTCACGCCCAGGATAGCGGATTCTGTCAAGATACCAGTGGTGACCGTGGGCGGCATATCAGACGGGAGGTCTCTGGCCGCGGCGCTCACCCTGGGAGCCCAGGGCGTGATGATGGCGAGCAGGTTCATTGCGACCGAAGAGTGCGCGGTGCACGAGAATATCAAAAAAGAGCTCATCGCAAGGCAGGAATTCGAAACCACCATGTTCTGCAAGAGCATCGGACTGCAGGGAAGGGCCCTGAGGAACAAGGTCATCAGCGATGTCCTCGAGATCGAGAAGAGCGGCGGCGGGCTCGAGCAGCTGATTCCGCTCATCTCGGGCCAGCGGATAAAGGATGCATGGGAGCAGGGACAGGTGGAGGATGCGCCTTTGATGGTGGGGCAGTCCATCGGCCATATCCGGGAGATCGTGAGCTGCCGGCATCTGCTGGAAACCATGCACGATGATGCGGTGGCGCACCTGAACAAGGCCATGAGCCTGGCGAATTAGTGCTTCACAGCACACCTCCTTCCCCATGATAAAAAAGGCGGTTCTGCAGCCGTGCAGAACCGCCGTGGGGAACAGGGAGAAAAGAATTATCCGCCGGACTTGGCAGCGGCCGGTTCTTTCTTTGGAGAGCGCGGCTTCCTGGAAGCCGGCTTTAAAGCCTTTCTGGCGGGAGCCTTTGCAGCCTTGGGGGCGTCGGCATTGCCGCTCTTTGCCTTTTTTGCCAGATCTTTCGCGATCTCTTCGGCCTCACGCACCACCCGCTCGATGGCCTCGGCAACCGTGGGGTTGTCCTGGATCAGCCCGGTCACCTGGCCGACTGGAAGCACGCCCTCGGTCATGTCGCCGCTCTCCGTGGCTACGCGGATGGCCTTGAAGGCGTTTGCCATGTATGCAAGCTGCATGGCGTTCTTCAAGCCCGAGGCCAGCACGCCGATAAAGAGCTTGAAATAGGGGAGGTGAAGCTGGCGGGCAATGTCTCTTGAGTTGGGGATCGCCTCGAGCATCTTCTTGAGGTTCAGGCCTTCCCTGATGGCCTTCCGCGCGGCCCTGGTGTCCAGCACACGGCAGCCCAGCCCGTCAAACCGGGTGGAATACACGGTATCGTTTATGCCCTTCTCGATGGACAGATTTTTGTAGTTCTGGTGGAGCGGGCTTTCCTGGGTGGTCATCAGGCGGGTCCCCATGGCCGCGCCATCCGCCCCCAATGCGAGTGCCGCAGCCAGGCCTCTCCCGTCGGCAATGCCTCCGGCTGCAATGATCGGGATGCTCACGGCGCTGGCGATACTGGGAATCAGGCAGAAGGTGGTTGCATCACCACCATGGGCCGCGGCCTCGTGGCCTGTCACCAGCAGGGCGTCGCAGCCATAGTCCTGGGCCCTCCTGGCATGCTTGTGATTCACCACCGTGGCGATCACCTTGCCGCCGTACTCGTGGGCGGCCTTGACGATCCAGTCGCCCTTGCCCAGAGAGAAATTGATGACCGGCACCTTTTCCTCCAGCGCTACCTGCGCGTTTTCAGAAGCGCCTGGAAACAGGAGGGTGGCATTGGTTCCGAAAGGCTTGTTGGTGAGCTGCTTGATCTCTCTGATCGCCTTTCTGGTCTGGTCTGCATCAAGGGGGCCCGTGGCCAGGATGCCGAGCCCGCCGGCATTGGACACGGCAGCCACCATCTTGGGCACGCTGATCCAGCTCATACCTGAAAGCACGATGGGGTGCTCGATGCCTAACATCTCTGTAATCCGTGTTTTCATACCTGACTCCTTTTTTCGGATTCGTGTTACCCTTCACGGCTCCATCACGGCAGCCCGATACGCAGTCTAAAGATTAAAGTTAAACTACAAGGCTGTGAAATTCTTGTCAAGGGATGTTTTCTTCCGGGCCAGGGAGATTTCACCTCACCACCTATTTCCCTGGGTCGAGCCGTGCACCGAGAGGATGGGTCCGCCTTCTATTCAACGATCACCTGGACGCTGCAGGTCCAGTCATCCTGATTCCAGGAATCCACCATCGTAAACGAGACAAAGTATCTTCCGGTCGAGCCGAACCGGAAAAAGGCCTCCAGCGGATTGGCGGAAGGGGAAAATATCGCGGTTCCCGGATAGGACCAGAAATAGTGGAAGGGCGGGTTGCCATGGGTGATCTTTGCCTTCAGGCGGAGTTCCTGGTGCAGGGGGACCGTGATCACGTCCTTGGCGTTGACAAAGTGCACCTGTGCCCTCTCGTCCCGAGAAGGGATGGGGCCGTACTCTTCGCGGTCGAGAACAGTGACGAGCCCATAGTCGCTGGCCGTTGCGTTTTCCGCGTCAGTGGCAGTGAAGACCACCGGGAAGTTGCCCGTGGTGTAAAATGAAATGAGGCCGGGGTCTTTCTCAAGCGAGAAGTTCGTCTCTTCACCCACGTTCCAGGCATACGAGTAGGGAGGCGTGCCCCCGATTACCAGCCCCTCGAACTGGATCGACTGCGAATGCCCGAGAATGAGAAGCACATTCCACTTAGGCTTTTTGATTATCGCCACAAGCGGCTGGTTTGCTTCCTCGGCCAGGATTTTTTCGAGCTCTATGAGGGTCTCTTCGAAGTGGATTATGGCGGACTCGGCAGAGATCAGATACCGCTCCTCCTCGAAGATGCACTGCAGATTGAGCTCTTCGAACAGCCTCTGTACTTCCGGGTTCTGCCCAAACTCGGGGTCGGTGAAATCCACAGAAAAGCCCTGCAGGAAATCACGGGTCTCTGAAGAGATGGTGATGCCGTTGGCCGGATTGTTGTCCTGATCAAGCGACTGGAGAAAGCGGCAGATGTTCACCACGGAGGGATCATTGTGGCCTGCTCCGCCGGGGGCCAGGTGGATGGGATTGACGAAATCCGTTGCCTTGGTGGAGCCGAGGTTGACATTGCCGATGGAGAAGGTCACGGTTTCTCCGGGCTGGTAGTTGAATGTGCCATCGGGCCCTGTCAGCCCGCTCCACCGGGGAGTGTCGTATTGGAGCCCGCAGACAGGGCTGTCGATAAAACTCCCGATCTGGACGTCGGCAGGTGTTGAGACTGTTCCGCCTCCGCTGCCGCACCCGGCCAGAGAGATAACCAGGGCGCTGCACGCCG
>Ga0208195_1001823_pt1 | contig 21912 bp, 19 predicted proteins | sample AD_UKC077_MetaG_FD_184441 | JGI IMG/M metagenome (GOLD analysis project Ga0208195, IMG submission 184441) | Active sludge microbial communities of municipal wastewater-treating anaerobic digesters from USA - AD_UKC077_MetaG (SPAdes) (version 2) | ecosystem: Engineered > Bioreactor > Anaerobic >...
AAAAAAAGAAGGCTGCTGATTGATTACTGGTGCAGCGGCTGCGGAAGCTGCAGCGGGAAATGCGCACAGAAAGCTATTAGTGTGGAAAAGGGCAAGGCAGTGGTCGATTCTTCAAAATGTGTGCTTTGCGGATATTGCAGCGCTTATTGCCCTGATTTTTGCATTAAGGTGGTATGAAAGGTTACGAGGTTGCGAGGTCGCGGGGAACTTCCGGGTATTCCTTACAGGTGTTGTGTTACCCGTGCTTTGTGTAAAAATATATGGAGGAGAATTTTTATGAGAATTATGGGATTGGATTTGGGGGATGCCACTATCGGTGTCGCTGTCAGTGACGAGCTTGGGATGATTGCTCATGGCATAACCACAATAAGAAGAAAGAGCATATATTATGACATTGATTGTTTAAAAAACATTATTTGTGAGAAAGATATAAAAAGAATTATAGTCGGATTGCCCAAAAATATGAATAACACTATCGGGCCAAGAGGAGAAAAAACCATAGAGTTTGTAAGAATACTGGAGGAGAATTTTCCGGACATTGAAGTGGAGATGTGGGATGAAAGGCTTACTACCTGCGCTGCCGAAAGAACTCTGCTTGAAGCTGATGTAAGAAGGAAGGACAGAAAGAAAGTCATAGATAAGCTGGCCGCAGTTTTGATATTGCAATGTTACCTGGACAATATGAAAAATGATAATCCTTGAAATATTAAGGTTTTATTGACACATTATTGTCAGTAGTATAAAATAGTTTTACGAGAAAGATTGGAGTGATTTTTGAATGAGTGATGAAATGGACATAATTCTTCTTTACGATGAAAATGACAATGAGACCGAATTTGAAGTGGTCGCTACTTTGGAAGTGGATGAAAATGAATATGCTATACTGCTACCGAGAGACGATACAAGAGACCCCGATGCTGAGGAAGTGGACGAGGCATATGTATTGAGAATAGAACAGGATGAAAATGGAGAAGACATACTCATAGGCATAGATGATGAAGAAGAGCTTAATACCGTAATAGAAGCATATGAGGAACTGGTAAGAGAAGAATCAAATTAATGGAGGCTTGCAGTTCATAGATGCGTTCCGTAGTCTTAGGGATTCGATCCCTAAGGCTTTTTTGCTTTTTATTGTATTCAGTCAGTTTGCCAAGCACCTTGTAATTTTCCTGTTAAGGAATTATAATGAAAAAAAGGAAAATGTCGAAAAAATAATCCTGAGATGCCTGTGAGGTGGTGACGGACATGCGTCCTGAATTGATAGAATTTAATGACGGAATACCGGTCAGGGCGTTTGTTCGCAGCGGTAACCAGTACCCTTACCACTGGCATGACGCACTGGAGATTATTCAGGTTCTCAAAGGCTCGGTCGATATCGGTATGGGTGACGATGACCTGGTGCTGAGGGAAGGCGATATTGCCGTCACGAACATAAACGAGATTCACTGCATGACGGGTGACGGAGAAGATGAAATCCTTTTCCTCCATATCGACAGCGGCTTCTGCCGCAGCGTACTGCCGAACCACTACATGTTCATCTACTGCTGTTCTCCTTACCACGAAGCCCAGGCACCTGAAAAGTATGGTGTCCTGAAGGAATATATCGCCCGCCTGGTCGGTATGCTTGGTTCAAGTCCGAATCGGATCGGTCAGGAAGCCCTTCGGAAGCTTCTGATGGAAATGCTGAGCTATACTGCATATAGCTTTGACTTCCTGCGTTGGGGCTTTGGTACCGAGCCCTTTGACGAAAAGCGTGTGGCAAGGCTGCGACAGATGGCGCAGAATGCAACCAGCGACTCGGAGGTGAAAAAGGGCTTGACGGTACTTGCCGCCGAGCTGGGTGTGAGCCTCCAGCATTTGAGCAGCGACATTAAGGAAAAGTTCAGAGTGCCCTTTCAGGAGCTGTTGTGCTACAGCCGGTGTGAGCGCGCGGCAAGGCTGCTGCTCGGCACCGACATGCGCATTGTGGAGATCGCGCTGGACTGCGGCTTCTCCGACGTCAAATACCTCATCAAGTATTTCCGGCGCTTCTTCCACGCCACGCCATCGGGCTTCCGGAAGCTCCACCGTGCGGACAGCGCGGCCCTCGCCCGGCAAACGCAATACAGCGATATGTCTCTCGGCCATGCCGTCCGGCTTCTGTCGGCGGAGACCGACGGAGATCACATAGAATAACCGAATGAACATGCCCGACACTTAACCCGCCAAACGGCCGGTTAATTTTTTTGAAAAAAACCTGATTTTTTCTCTCCGAGCTTAAAAGTGTCAATGCTTGATTTGCAAAAACCATATACAATGGGATTTGTCATAGGACACTACGACCCTACGGTTAAAATCAGGGTCGCAAAATTTCATAGATTGGAGGACGAGAACAATGAAACACTTGTTTCGGAAAACAACAGCTCTGTTCCTGACGCTCTGCATGATCGTCGGCATGACGGGCTTCCCGATAACAGCTTACGCGGAGGGGCTTGACAGCGGTGACGGCGGCGCGGCTGACAAAGCTGCTCCGAAAATCGGATTTTCGGTGACGGACAGCGTGTACGGCGTAACCGAACTCAAAGAGGAAAAACTGTCTATGCTGTTCAGCCCGATGTCTGCCGTGGAATGGGTGGGCATCGGCGATGAAAACAGCCCTTATCAGGTATCGTCGGCGGAGCACCTTGCGGATATTCCCAATCAGGGAATGGGCGCTCATTACATCCAGACAGCGGACATCAACCTGACAGGCATCAACTGGACACCCATCGGGGATAACAGCAGTTTTGACAGTACCACTCAATTCACCGGCACCTATGATGGCAATAACAAAACCATATCCAATCTGACCATCAACAACACTGAGCTATATTATGTTGGCCTGTTCGGCTATGCGGGCAGCGGCGGAACGCTGGAAAATATTATTCTTGAGAATGTCAGCATCAATTCTTCCAGAGATAGTGCCTTCGTCGGTGGACTGACCGGCCAAAATTGCGGAGGAACGATTAAGGATAGCTGCGTTTCCGGCAGTATAACGGCTACCGGAGATAGCGCCCGCGCAGGCGGATTGATTGGCGATAGTTATTTAGGTGGAACCGTTGAGAATAGCAGCAGTTCCTGCGCCGTAACCGGCGGCGAAGGTGTCAGCAATACTATAGGCGGACTGGTGGGTCGTCAACAGGGAGGGAGTATCAGAAACAGCTATAGTACCGGCAATGTGACTGGAACATATTATGTAGGCGGGCTGGTCGGTTATTTGCTGGGTTCGGGAACCATTGAACACGGTTACAGCACCGGCAATGTGACTGGAACGCCATCTGATGGAACAATCGGCGGGCTGGTCGGTACTGTCAACAACGGAACTATTACTAATAGCTGCAGTACAGGTAACGTAAATGGAACAAATAATGCTAGTAACTATGGTATAGGCGGACTGGTGGGCTATTTTTATGGAAGCGGAGGCATTGCCAACAGCTACAGCACCGGCAGCGTATCGCTGTTAAACAGCGGCTCTGATACAAATCAGGGAGGCTTTATTGGGCTTATTCAAAGTACCAGCGCAACTATTGCATACTGCTACAGCACGGGCGACGTAACACCTGGCGATGGCAGCGTCGGAGGCTTTATCGGCTTAGTTAGAGACAATCCCACCGTCACAAGCTCATATTACCTTGATACAGCGGCAGCTTCCTCCGCAAGAGGGACGGCTTTATCAGCGACGGCGCTGAAACAGCGGGAGAGCTTTGTGGACTGGGACTTTGATACCGACTGGAAGATCGGCGAGGGCGTATCCAGCCCCACCCTGCGCTGGCAGCCGTGGACGACGGACGAGAAAATCACCGCAGCCCATGACGCTCTTGATTGGGATGCTATCAGGGGCGCGAACACCCTGGAAAGCGACGTAACCGCAGACCTTGTGCTTAATGCATCGGGCGCGCAGGGCGCGAGCATTTCATGGAGCGCCGCTCCCGCAGGCTTTATCAACACCGAAACCGGCGAGGTCACAACGCCCCTGTACTCGCAGGGCGATCAGACGGTCACGCTGACCGCCGCCATCAGCCATGCGGACGGCGGTACGCCGCAGACAAAGGATTTTACCCTGACCGTCAAAAATGTGCCCGTTACATGGGTGGGCAGCGGCGATGCAGACAGTCCTTATCAGGTATCTTCCGCGGCGCACCTTGACGAAATCCGCATAAAGGGCTTGGGAGCACACTACATCCAGACGGCGAATATTGACCTGACAAGCATCAACTGGACGCCCATCGGGGATAACGTGGATCAATTTACCGGAGCATACAACGGCAATGGGTATACCATAGCTAACCTGACCATCAACGACGACGGGCAAAACTATGTCGGTCTGTTCGGATCTGTCGGTACGGGAGGAACTCTGGAAAATATCAGGCTCACAGGCGTAAATATTAGTTCAATCACATGGGGAGCCTATGTAGGCGGTGTGACGGGCGTGAATCAGGGAACCGTCACAAACAGCAGCAGCGAGGGCAGTGTCTCCGGAGGCGATAGCGCAAATGTGGGCGGCTTGATTGGCAACGGCGGCGGCGTTATCACATATAACTACAGCGCCGCCAACGTCACCGGCGGCAATAACGCCAATGTCGGCGGACTGCTCGGAAGAAGCTATGTCAGTACCTCCGACAACTATAGCACGGGAACCATCACCGGTGGGGACAATGCAAGAGTTGGCGGCCTGATTGGCGACGTCGACGACGGAACCGTCACCAACAGCTACAGCACCGGCAGTGCATCCGGCGGAACGGGGGCCTCTTTGGGCGGTCTGATTGGCGGCGGCAACGCCACCGTCAACGACAGCTATTACCTCGATACCGCAGGCACCTCAGCAGGCGGCGACCCTTTGACCGCTGTGCAAATGAAGCAATGGGACAGCTTTGAGGGCTGGAATTTCAACACCATCTGGAAAATCGGTCAGAACATATCCTATCCCACTCTACAATGGCAGACATGGACAGCCGACGAGGAAATCACCGCGGCCGTCGCCGCCCTTGCCTGGACCGATATACAAGGAACAAACAGCGCGGAAAATGACGTAACCTCGGCTCTTGTGCTTATTATATCGGGCGGGCGCGACACGGTAATCTCATGGAGTGCCGATCCCACGGGCTATATCAATACCAGCAACGGCACACTATCAAAGCCCTACACCGACGAGGTAATCGTCACCCTGACGGCTACCGTCAGCAAAGGCAGCGGAATACCGCAGACAAAGCCTTTCAGCCTGACCATCAAGCCGCTGACGCCGGATGAAGCCATCACGCTGGATAAGGCTGCCCTGACATGGGCTGTCATCAAAGGTACAAACAGCACGGAGGATCATGTGACGGCTGATCTTGAACTTCCTGATACCGGAACCAGCGGCACCACGGCAATCACATGGAGCGCCGATCCGGTCGGCTGCATAGACATTTCTGACGGAAAAGTTACATTCCCCGATGACGGTAACAAGGCCGTCACTCTGACGGCTGCCATCACCAGGGACGGCGGTACGGCGCAGACAAAAGACTTTACCCTGACCATCATTGCGCATTATCCTGTGACATTCACTGCAGGCACAGGCGGAAGCATCACCAACGGCACCAGCGGCAGCTATGCGGCAGGTACGGTTATCGAAATATCCGCCGCGCCTGACAGCGGCTATCAGTTCGATAAATGGATTACCGGCAGCGGCGGCAGCTTTGGTAACGCTGCTTCCGCCAGCACCACATTTACAGTACCCGCAAACGCCGTAACCGTTACAGCCACTTTTACACGCAGCAGCGGCGACAGAGACGACAGAGGCAATAAAAACGCACCAAAAGCGGCGGAACCGGAATACAAGGCGGAGGTAAAGAACAAAGACGGCGAGGAAGCTGTGCTTACTGTCACCGTTGACAAAAACGGCGGAACTGCGTCCGTGGACGCAGGCTTACAAAGCTTTGATATAGACGGATCGGTAATCACCATACCCACCGTCTCCGACATTGAGGCTTATTCAGTCAGCATACCGATGACGAGCCTGTCAACGGCTGATGCACAGGGCACGCTGACCGTAAACACAGATAAGGGCAGCATCACTATTCCGTCCAATATGCTAACGGGTATACCGGGGATTAGCGGAAGCAAGGCGCAAATTTCCATCGGTCAGGGAGATAAAAATATCCTGCCTGACGCGGTGAAGGCCGCCGTCGGCGACCGTCCGATTATCCGGTTAACGGTCTCCATCGACGGAAAGCAGACAGACTGGAGTAACCCAAACACTCCGGTTACTGTCTGCATCCCTTATACCCCGGCTGCGGCAGAGCTTGCTAACCACGAAAGCATTGTAGTATGGTACATTGACGGAAGCGGAAATGCGGTTTCCGTACCCAACGGGCGCTACGACCCGGCCACCGGCACAGTGACCTTTAACACTACGCATTTCAGTCATTATGCGATTGTATATGTACATAAGACCTTCAGTGACCTCTGCAGTGCGGAATGGGCAAGAAAACCCGTTGAGGTAATGGCTTCCAAGGGTATCATCAATGGAACAGGGAATGATACCTTCTCACCCGCAGCCAGCATCACCAGGGCCGATTATCTGGTACTGCTGGTCAAGACACTGGGGCTTGCAGCGGAATTTGACAGCAATTTTGATGATGTAGATAAGAGTGCCTACTATTACGATGCCATTGGCATTGCAAAAAAGCTGGGCATTGTCGCCGGCAGCGGAAATAACCGGTTCAATCCGCGGGAAAGCATTTCCCGACAGGATATGATGGTGATGACAGCCAGAGCACTGGAAAGATTCAAAGGATTGAAGGTTTTGGATACCAACGGTGTGCCGGAGAAATTCGCCGACAAGGAAGACATCGCCGAGTATGCCGTAAACAGTATGTCTGCTCTTATCACGGAAGGATTAATCGCAGGCACCGGAAATAAGCTGAATCCCTGTGCATATGCCACACGGGCCGAAGCGGCGGTATTCCTATATAATATTTACAGCAATTACCCGTAAGCTCTTTCAAGGCTTGCCCGTCTTATGCAAAGCAACGAACCCGCAGGATTTTTTCCTGGGGGTTTTGTTTTATATTTTTATTTTCTAAATGATATTGACAATCAATATCAGTAATGCTATTATTAAATCAATGGGAATGAGAATCAATATCAAATAGAAGGAGATGTTGAATATGACACTGGATAAGGTTGCGAGAGGAAATAAGGTTAGAATTACCAAGATAAATAATAGGGATATGAAAACTCAGGCAATAAGGATTGGTTTATATGAAGGGGCAGACTTTCTTTGCAGCGAGAGGCTTGCGGGAGGGCCAATAATACTGCGGAGCAGGATGCAGGAGGTTGCCATAGGCAGAAGACTGGCAGAGGGCATAGAAGTAGAAAAAATATAAATGTAAAAACTTGAAGGGATAAGGTAGTATGAGTGGTTGTAATAATTGCAATAAAAATTGCATTAAAGATATAAAGGATAAAAAGCTGGTTCTTGCCGGCAATCCGAATTCAGGCAAATCGGTTTTTTTCAATCATTTGACCGGAATATACGTTGATGTCTCAAATTTCCCGGGGACAACGGTTGATATAAGCACAGGCAAATACAAGGGCTACACGGTAGCGGACACACCGGGGGTTTATGGAGTTTCTTCCTTTAATGAAGAAGAAACGGTTGCCAGGGATGTAATACTTGAAGCTGATATTATACTGAATGTGGTTGACAGTGTTCATCCGGGCAGGGACTTGTTCCTTACAAAACAGCTGATAGATATGGGAAAACCGGTATTAGTGGCGTTGAATATGATTGACGAATTGCAAAAGAACGGCATGGATATTGATGTTAAGCTGCTGGAAGAACTGCTGGGAGTCCCGGTTTTTCCAACTTCTGCTGTTAAAAATATTGGAGTAACGGACGTGTTGATGTCATTGGAACAGGCAAGGCAAGGGAATAGAGATCCCGGGCTTACAGAAATGATGAAGCAGTTCGGGGATACATGCAGCGAGGCGGAAGCTTTAATGATACTTGAGGATGACGAGGTTGTCGCTGCCAGATACGGCATCGAAACCTCCGGCTTGCGTGATGAAATTTATATGGAAAGGCGCAGGGCGGTTGAAGAAATAGTAAATAAAGTACTGAAGGAAACAAGTAAGGGAGCTTCCTTCGGAATTCTGCTGGGCAGGTGGATGCTGAGGCCTGTTACCGGAATTCCGATGCTTTTACTGACTTTATATGCCATGTATAAAATAATTGGGATTTTCGTAGCGGGAACGGTCGTAGGCTTTACCGAGGAATTAATCATGGAAGGCATGTACAAGCCCTTTATTATATCAGTACTGTCACTTTTTATCAGTGAAGGCAGCTTTATAGGCAATATGCTGATCGGAGAATTCGGAATACTTACAATGGTGCCTGTATATATAATAGGCCTGTTATTGCCCCTTATCATTGGTTTCTATGTCTTAATGGCAGTTCTGGAGGACAGCGGTTACCTGCCGAGAATTGCTGCACTGGCGGACAGGATGCTTATATCACTCGGACTTAACGGTAAGGCAATTATACCTATTATACTTGGCTTTGGTTGTGTTACAATGGCAACCATGACTACAAGGATATTGGGTACAAAGAGGGAAAAGATTATCGCTACGGTACTTTTGGGGCTTGCGATACCATGCTCCGCACAGCTTGGGGTAATAATGGGGCTGGTTTCAGGATTGGATGTATTCTATATAATCACGTATATCACAGTTATTACTTCAATATTTGTGCTTGCCGGTACGGTGCTGAATAAGCTGATGCCCGGAGAAAGCTCCCATCTTCTTATAGACCTTCCCACAATCAGGCTGCCGATGCCCGGAAATGTTGTGAAGAAGACTTTTCAGAAGACGGTGATGTTCCTGAAGGAGGCAGTACCGCTGTTCATATACGGGGCATTGCTTATAAGTGTTTTGGAGCAAACAGGTGCATTGTCATATATACAGCAGTGGATGACACCAATAACGGAAGGCTTGCTAAAGCTTCCGCCTGAAACGGCAACGGCATTTATTATGGGCATTATCAGGAGGGATTTCGGTGCCGCAGGGCTCACTTCAATAGCAATGACACAGCAGCAGCTGCTTGTTTCTCTGATAGTTATGACGCTGTTTGTGCCGTGCATAGCAGCAATAATGGTTATTTTTAAGGAAAGAGGCACAAGGGATGCTCTGGCAATATGGCTGGGAAGCTTTGCGGCAGCATTCATCACGGGAGGGATAGTTGCATGGTTGATATGAAGAATGGTTTAAAATGCGGCAAGTGCGGATATACATTGAAGGAGCAGAGTAAATGCCCCAGATGCGGAACTGTTGCGCAGTGCAGCCTGTCATGCCCGGGCAATTGCCTGAAGTGCTTTGCAGAGGCGGCAAAAGCCAATAAACAAAAATTAGTTGACAAAAATGCAGAATAAATAATAATATTAAATGTAAGGAATATTGTACAAAAAAATACTAATATATCAAAATATAGGTGTGCAAGATGTGACTTTTTAAACAAGATATAAAGGAAGTTGAAAGCTTTGATACGAGAGTTTGAGTACTTAAGGGAAAAGCTTAAGGAGAAAGGGTTTAAACTGACCCCTCAAAGAAGAGCTATACTTGACATCATATTGGAGACTGAAGGCAAGCACTTAAGCGCGGAAGAAATCTATGACCTGGTTAAGGTAAAGTGCCCCGATATAGGCCTGGCTACAGTGTATAGAACCATGCAGATGTTTGAAGAGGTAGGGCTTGTATATAAACATAATTTCGATGAGGTAAGAAGCAGGTATGAGATTAATCACCACAATGAGTACCACCAGCATCATCATCTCATATGTGTCGGGTGCAGCAAGGTAATAGAGGTTGAGGAGGATTTGCTGGAACAATTGGAGTCCGGTATAGAAAAGAAATATAATTTTAAGATAAGTAATCATAACGTTAAGTTTTTCGGATACTGTGAAAAGTGTAGAAAGTGACTTGCGGTATTGCATAGCATATGCAATACCATTTTAATTGTACAGGAAGCCCTGCCCGCATATTCTGATAGTAATAAATGATATTCTATTGACTAATAATAGCTAATAGCCTAAAGTAAGATGTTTGGCACGGAACATATAGTATGTTTAGTGTGAAATATATTAAGAACGGAAAAAATGAAAGGATTGATAAAGAAAGTGGCAAAAAGTAAGGCAAAATTAAAATTAATACCCCTCGGAGGGCTGAATGAGATCGGAAAAAACATGACAGCCGTCGAGTACAAGGATACCATAGTCATAATCGACTGTGGGCTGATGTTTCCGGATGAGGAGATGCTTGGAATTGATCTTGTAATACCTGATGTAACATATCTGGTGAAAAACAAGGAAAAGGTCAAAGCCATACTGCTTACTCACGGACATGAGGATCATATAGGTGCTTTGCCCTATGTGCTTCCTCAGATAAATGTTCCCGTATATGGTACAAAGCTTACCCTGGGACTGGTGGAGAATAAGCTTAAGGAATTCGGACTTCTTTCATTGGTTGAGCGGATAATTGTCAAGCCAAAGGACATGGTGAAATTCGGCGAACTGGAGGTAGAGTTTATAAAAACAAGCCACAGTATAGCTGATTCAGTTGCCCTAGCAATTCATACCCCGGTTGGCATTATAGTTCACTCGGGGGATTTCAAAATCGATTATCAGCCGATAGACGGTGAGCTGATTGATTTGCACAGATTTGCGGAACTTGGAAAACAAGGAGTGCTGGTGCTTATGGGTGACAGCACAAACGTTGAGCGCCCGGGATATACAATGTCTGAAAGCACTGTGGGAGCTACCTTCATGGAACTTTTCAGAGATGCAGGCGGAAGAGTAATATTGGCTACCTTTGCATCAAACATTCACAGGATACAGCAGGCAATAAATGCGGCTGCAATGTTCAACAGGAAGGTGGCGGTTGTCGGCAGGAGCATGGTCAATGTAATAGGAGTAGCTACAGAGTTGGGCTATATTAATATCCCCGAGGGAGTTATGATAGAAGTTGACCATATAGACAAGTATCCGAATGACAGAATAATGATACTTACCACAGGGAGCCAGGGAGAGCCTTTGTCAGCCCTGGCAAGGATGTCCACTGCAGAACACCGGAAGGTAACAATAATACCGGGAGACAGAGTTGTTATTTCAGCAAATCCGATACCCGGAAATGAAAAGCTTGTATCCAGAGTTATAAATCAACTCTTTAAGAAGGGTGCAGATGTTATATATGAGTCTCTGGTGGATATTCATGTTTCAGGCCATGCATACCAGGAAGAGCTGAAACTGCTTCAAGCCCTGATAAAACCAAAGTATTTTGTCCCGGTGCATGGTGAATACAGGCATCTTACGCAGCACGCCCAATTGGCGGAAAAAATGGGTGTGAACAAGGAGAATATTTTTATTGCCGATATCGGAACAGTTCTGGAATTTACTAAAGACAGCGGCAGGACAGCGGGAACCGTTGTTGCCGGGAAGGTACTTGTAGACGGCCTTGGAGTTGGAGATGTGGGAAACATAGTTCTGAGGGACAGAAAGCATCTTTCCCAGGACGGGCTGATAGTTGTGGTGGTAACCATAAGCAAGGAGACAGGACAGGTAGTGGCAGGCCCCGATATAATATCAAGAGGCTTTGTATATGTCCGTGAGTCTGAAGACTTAATGGAAGAGGCAAGGGGAGTAATAAAGGATGCACTGGCAAAATGCGAAGAAAAACAGATAACAGAATGGGGAACCATCAAATCCGAGGTCAGGGATAGCCTCCGGGAGTTCATATATGAAAGAACCAAGAGAAATCCCATGATTCTTCCAATTATTATGGAGATTTAGACTGTTATGGATAAAATATGTATAGTAGTTAATCCTGTTTCAGCAAACAAAACAACAGCCAGGGAATGGCCCTTATTTGAAAAGGTATTGTCGGATGCAGGTTTTGAATTTGAAGCTGTACTGACTGAATACCCGGGACATGCTGCCGAACTGACAAGGAAGGCATTAAAGCTTGGCTATAATACAATTATGTCTGTCGGCGGGGATGGCACAATGAATGAAGTGGTCAACGGTTTTTTTGAAAATGACCGGCTCATTGATGAGAATTCAAGGCTTGTAGTATTTTCAAGAGGAACGGGCTGTGACTTTGTACGGAGCCTTGGAATTAATAGAAATATAGAGGATTTATTGGCTATTCTGAAAAGGAATCGGGAAAAACAAATCGATGTGGGACGTTTAAGCCTTGTCCGAACTGAAGGGAATATGCCTGCAAGGTATTTTTTGAATGTCGCGGACACGGGCATAGGCGCCGAGACAGCAAACAGAGTAAATATGCATTCAAAGAGGCTTTCGGGCTTTCTTTCCTTTATGCTTGGAACATTAAGCACTGTGGTTTTGTACAAGAATCAAAATTTTGAAGTTGTTATAGATGATAAGATACATTTGAACGGAATTATGAACAGTGTAATAGTGGCAAACGGGAAGTTTTTCGGCGGCGGAATGATGGTGGCCCCGGATGCGGTGTTGGACGACGGAGTATTTGACATAATCATTCTGGGAAACTTAAGCAAGTATGATATTATAAAAAGCTTTCCCTTGATATATAAAGGGAAGCATATGAACCACCCAAAGCTTAAGTATTGCAGAGGCAGCAAAGTCAAGGTAACAAGCGGCGGCAAAGGCCTTATTGAAGCGGATGGAGAAATCCCCGGCAGGGCTGACGCTGTTTTTGAGCTAATGCCCAAGGCATTGAAAATCCTTATTTAACCTAATTTATATATTGGAGAAGATACAATGGAAAAGACGATAAGAGAAGATATAAGAAATGTAGCAATAATAGCACATGTGGATCATGGCAAGACTACCTTGGTGGACGGGCTTTTAAGGCAGAGCGGTACTTTCAGGGCAAATGAAAACGTCATGGAAAGAGTAATGGATTCAAATGACCTGGAAAGAGAGCGGGGCATAACCATACTGGCAAAAAATACTGCAGTAATATATAACAATATCAAGATAAACATAGTTGATACTCCGGGGCACGCAGATTTCGGCGGAGAGGTGGAAAGGGTCCTGAAAATGGTAAACAGTGTGCTGCTCATTGTGGATGCCGCTGAGGGGCCGATGCCGCAGACGCGTTTTGTACTGAAGAAGGCTCTGGAGCTTCAACTGAAGCCTATTGTGGTAATAAACAAGATAGACAGGCCGGATTCAAGGATTGAGGAAGTGATTGACGAAATTATCAATTTGTTCATTGAACTTGGCGCGGATGATAATCAGCTGGAATTCCCGATTGTATACGTTTCTGCAAAGCAGGGAGTGGCAAAGCTGGATATAAAGGATGAGTCTCAGGATTTGAGGCCCCTTTTTGATACAATAATATCCTATGTCGAACCTCCCAAAGGTGATGCGGAAGGCCCTTTTCAGATGCTTGTCACTACCATAGAATATGATGAATATGTCGGCAGGATTGCTATCGGCAGGATCGAAAGAGGCAGGATAATCTCCGGAATGAGCGCTGCTCTTTGCAAAAGGGACGGAGTGCTGCAAAGTGTAAAGCTGAGCAGGATTTACAGTTTCATGGGGCTCAAGAGGAAGGAAGTTGAAGAGGCATTTCTGGGAGACATAATTGCCGTTTCAGGCATAGACGATATAAATATCGGAGAGACAATTTGCGATATTCAGAATCCGGAGGCAATACCCTTTGTCAATATTGATGAACCAACAATTTCTATGACCTTTAGCGTAAATAACAGTCCTTTTGCAGGCCGCGAAGGGGATTATGTCACTTCAAGGCATTTAAGGGCAAGATTGTTTAAGGAATTGGAAACAAATGTGGCAATGAGGCTCACGGAAACGGATTCCCCCGACACTTTCGAGGTGGCGGGAAGAGGAGAACTGCACCTTTCAATACTGATAGAGACAATGAGAAGGCAGGGCTATGAGTTCCAGGTATCAAAGCCGAATGTCATTATGAGGAATATCAACGGTGCAGCCTGTGAGCCCATAGAGCATCTTATTATTGAAATACCCGAAGAATTCATGGGAGTAGTAATGGACAGATTAGGCCCCAGGAAGGCTGAGATGATGAATATGGGCAACAGCAGCGACGGTTATCTGCGCCTTGAATTCAAGATACCGGCAAGGGGGCTTATTGGCTACAGGTCCCAGTTTATGACCGATACAAAGGGAAACGGAACCATGCACCATGTTTTCTACGGCTACGAGGAATACAAGGGCGAAATTCCCGACAGGCCCAGGGGCTCCCTTATTGCCTTTGAAAACGGCGAGACTACGGCTTACGGACTCTATAACGCTCAGGAAAGGGGATATTTGTTCCTTGGACCGGGAGTGCAGGTATATGAAGGAATGATAGTCGGAGAGAATGCAAAATCCGATGATATAGAGGTAAATGTCTGCAAGAAGAAGCATGTGTCAAATATGAGGGCTTCCGGGTCGGATGAAGCACTGAGGCTGACTCCCCATAAGGAGATGAGCCTGGAGGAATGCCTTGAATTCATTGCGGCGGATGAGCTTGTGGAAGTAACTCCAAAATCAATAAGGCTTCGGAAGAGGATATTGGACAGCAGCCTCAGGGCAAAAGCCAGGAATAAGTAAAAAATAGGACACAAAGACGGGGACATGGGGACGTTTCTCCTGTCCCGCTGAAAGCGGGACAGGAGAAACGTCCCCATGTCCCCGTCCTTCTTTGGGTGCATTTTTATTCTGTTAATCTTGTCAAAAGATGTTACACATTATATAATAAAGTCAGCGATTTTTGAAAGAAGTGTTTATAATGAAAGCGAAACTCAAATTTAACATATTCAGGTTTTTAGTTTTCTGTTCTCTTCTTGCCCTTGTTCTCGCTTATGTATATTACAATAACGGAATGGAGGCAGTAAGCGGAGAAGGATCTGATTTTAAAGAAATTGTCATACCAAAAGGCAGTACAATCAGATATATATCAAAAATTCTGAAAGAAGAGGATTTGATAAAGGACAGCTTAATTTTTGAGTTGTATTGTAAGATTAATGAAAAAGCAGATAAAATCAAGGCTGGCAGATACAGCATCAGCAGTTCAATGAAGGTTTCGGAGATAGTTGATGTACTGGTATCCGGGAAGGCACTTATAGATACCGTAAAGTTCACAATACCAGAAGGCTACAATCTTGCTCAGATAGCTGAAAGGATTAGCAGTCTCGGGGTTGTAAGTCCTGAGAGCATACAGGCTGCTTTGAAAGCGGAGGGATATGAATATGAGTTCATAGAACAGATCCCTGACAGGGAAAATAAACTGGAAGGCTATCTATTTCCCGATACCTATGAAATATACAGGGATACTACCGCTGAGGCCATTATCAAAAAGCTTCTGGGACGCTTCGACGATATATTTACGGAGAAATTCAGAAGCAGGGCGGAAGAACTTAATATGAGCATTGATCAGGTGGTAACCCTGGCGTCTATAATAGAAAGGGAAGCTAAGCTGGATTCGGAAAGAAAGACTATATCAGGAGTATTCCACAACAGGCTGAAAAAGAAAATGCTGCTTCAAAGCTGCGCCACCGTACAGTATCTGTTAAAGGAACCGAAAGAAGAACTGCTGTATGAGGACTTGGAGATTGATTCACCCTACAATACATACAAGTATGCAGGCTTGCCTCCCGGACCCATTGCATCTCCGGGCCTTGCGGCAATAGAAGCCGCTCTTTACCCTGAAAATACGGATTTCTTGTATTTCTTTGCATTGGAAGACGGTTCCCATGTATTCACGAAAACATACAACGAGCATATCAATACTCAGAATAAATATAGAAAGTAATTCAAAAACTATAGAAGAATAATGCGACATAATGAGAATTGCAAATACCGACGTGGGGAAGCTATATTCGACGAAACCTTCCACCTGACCACGGAACGGGAATACCCCTGGCAAAATAACCAGACGGGCCCGCAGAGATGGGACCCGCGCCAGTGATTTTGCTGACTTTGGAAGGTGAGGAGAACATACTTCCCCTACAGTCGGAGTACTTTACAAACCTATATATTACGCATTATTTTTTTTATGCGAGGTGATACTGTGGCAAATATCAGCCATGATTATATCGACAGCTTCCTGCTTGGCATGATACCCGGGCGAAGCGGAATACTAAAGGAAATGGAAGAGTATGCAAGGGAGAACCATGTGCCCATTATTACTCCCAATATTGCAAGCTTGCTGGCAGTGCTTATAAAGACTGCAAAGGTGAAATCCATACTGGAAATCGGTACGGCTATAGGATATTCCGCAATACATATGGGGCTGTGTGCCGGTAAAGATTTCTCAATAACTACAATTGAAAGAAATGAAGAATATGCTGCATTGGCAGCAGATTTTATCAGGAAGGCCGGCATGGGGGATAATATCAGGATAATAACCGGAGCTGCGGAAGAAATGCTGAAAGACATTCCAGGCAGCTTTGATATGATATTTGTTGATGCGGCGAAAGGACAGTATATGGATTTTATGAAAAAAAGCATCGGCAAGCTCAGGATTGGCGGCCTGTATGTATGTGACAACGTGCTTTTCAGGGGAATGGTGGCTGAAAGAAGCTTGCTGATAAGAAGGAAAATCACTATTGTAAAAAGGCTCAAGAAGTTTCTGAGCTTTATTACTTCCTGTGAAAGCCTGGAGACTGCTGTTATTCCCATGGGTGACGGTATATCCGTATGCTGCAAGCTTAAGGAGGTTGAGTTCATTGAATAAACCGGAATTACTTGCTCCGGCGGGAAACCTGGAAAAATTAAAAATGGCGATTATTTACGGTGCGGATGCGGTTTATATCGGCGGTGAAAAATATGGCCTCAGAGCCGCTGCGGGAAATTTCTCCCTTGATGAAATCAAAGAAGGTGCTGCGTTTGCCCATGATAACTGCAGAAAAGTATATGTTACAGTAAACATTATTCCGCATAATGAAGATTTGGAAGGGCTGGAGGAATATTTAACAAGCCTGGGAGATGCGGGAGCCGATGCACTTATCGTATCTGACCCCAGTGTAATAATGACAGCCAGGGAAGTATTGCCTGATATGCAGCTGCATTTAAGCACTCAAGCCAGTAATACGAATTATATGAGCGCAAGGTTCTGGCACAGCCAGGGAATAAAAAGAATAGTTCTGGCAAGGGAATTGAGCTTTGAAGAGATAAGGGAAACTATAGAAAAGTCTCCAAAAAGCTTGGAATATGAAGTATTTGTACACGGAGCAATGTGCATTTCATACTCAGGCAGATGTTTGCTCAGCAATTATATGACGGGCAGAGATGCAAACAGAGGCGAATGTGCACAGCCTTGCAGGTATAAGTACTATCTTGTGGAAGAGAAACGCCCCGGACAGTATATGCCGGTTGACGAAGACGAAAGAGGAACTTACATATTCAATTCAAGAGATTTATGCATGATAGAATTTATTCCTGAATTGGCGGAATCGGGAGTAAAAAGCCTGAAAATTGAGGGGCGTATGAAAAGCTCATATTATGTGGCATCTGTAGTAAGAGCATACAGAATGGCCCTGGACAGCTATTTTTCGAATCCCGGGAACTATGAATTCAGGAAAGAATGGCTGGAGGAGCTGTCAAAGGCCAGCCACAGGGAATTCGGCACAGGCTTTTTTTTCGGCAAGCCCGATTCACGCGGGCAGATTTATGAATCCGGCGCTTATGTGAGGGATTATGCCTTTGTAGGTTTGGTATTGGATTATGACAGCAAGACAGGCATCGCAACGGTAGAGCAGAGGAATAAAATGCTGGTGGGAGATGAAATTGAGGTAATAGGGCCCCGCAGAGAGATGTTTACTCAAAAAATTGAGAAGATGTGGAACGATGAGGGAGTTGAAATATTATCTGCTCCGCACCCGCAGCAGATTGTAACCATCAAAATGGAGAGGCCCGTGGAAAAACATGATATATTGAGAAGGGAGAGGAAAGACGGTGAGTGAAGAAAAGCATAGAAAGCCGCTTGTAATCGGAATAGCAGGAGGAACCGGGTCAGGCAAGAGCACGGTTTCAAAGGCTATTACGGACAGCATACCGGGGAAAAAAGTAGTTATCATTGAACAGGATTGCTATTACAAGGACCAAAGCCATCTTCCGCCGGAGGAACGAGTTAACGTGAACTATGATCATCCCCTTGCCTTTGATAACGAGTTGCTGATTGCTCATATGTTAAAGTTGATAAGCGGACAAGCTATTGATAAGCCTCAGTATGATTTTACCGTGCACAACAGGAAAAAGCATACATTGAGAGTTGAACCCAAAGATGTAATACTTCTGGAAGGCATTCTTATTCTGGATTCTCCGAGGCTCAGAGAGTTAATGGATATTAAGATTTTTGTAGATACGGATGCTGATGTCAGGGTTATAAGAAGAATTGTAAGAGATATGAGGGAAAGGGGCAGATCTCTTGAGTCAGTGATTACCCAATACCTGAATGTTGTAAAGCCTGCCCACAATGAGTTCTGTGAGCCTACAAAAAGATACGCAGACATAATTATCCCCGAAGGGGGCTACAATAAGGTGGCAATAGATATAATGGTGACAAAGATTAAATCGATTATTGACGGCGGCTGTGATTCAAACTGAAGTGAATAACCTCCCACAATCTGACAATACTAAGATTGAGGGAGGTTTTGTTATGGCCGGAATTATGAAGTTCTTAAGAAAAAAAGCTGTGCCGGAGTGCAGGAAGGAAGAGGAAAACAGGAGTATGGAGCTTCTTACACTGCCAGGTACAAGGCTTTACAGGAAAAACAACTATATTCTTATTCATAAGAAAAGACTTCAGGTAATAGGTCTTTTATTTATTGCTGCATGCGGGCTTCTCCTGTGCAGGCTTTTCTACATCCAGGTATATATGGGTAAACACTACAGTGAGAGGGCTGTGCGGCAAAGGATGGTTCATATACCCATTTCCTCAAACAGGGGTATTATTTATGACAGGAATATGATACCTATTACCGATAGAGAAGTAAAAAAAGTGGTTATTGCATATCCGGATTACGTATATGATAAGAAAACCGCTGTTGAGACCATTTCCAAAGCATGCGGCATTAAAATGGAAGATGTTGAAAAAAAGATGGGTTCGGCAGATACGGCGGAATTCATATGTGAAACAGAGCAGAATGAGTATTTGTCATTGATTGAAAGCGGCAGGATACGCGGTGTCATTGCCGTGGAAAAAAGGCTGAGATACGCTGATGACAATATCGCAAGGCATGTAGTGGGCTACATAGGAAAAACGGACAAAACAGGCCAAATGGGTATTGAAAAGAGTATGAACAGTTACCTGGAAAGCAGAGGCAGCGACAGTATCGCAGCTGTAGTGGACAGCGGAAAGAATATCATACGGGGGCTGGGCTTCAGAAAGGTTGAGGCGGCAGGAGACGGTGTAAGCTACAGCCTTAAACTTACCCTTGACTATCATATTCAGAATATAATTGAAACCGCAATGGAAAAAAACGACGTTGAAGGCTCCATAGTGGTAATGGACGTAAAAAATGGCGATATACTGGGAATGGCAAGCAAACCTGATTTTGATCAGGGCAACGTGGACAAATACCTGAAAAGCAGCGGAAACGAGCTGATTAATAAATCAATTTGGCAATTCGACCTTGGTTCAATATTTAAAACCGTGGTGGCTGCAGCTGCCATTGAAGGAGGGTATGTGAACCCGGAAGAAAAATACAAATGCCGGGGCTACGCAGATGTGGGCAGCAGCAGGATAAAATGCTCCACCCATAAAACCCATGAAGACATAGAGATTAATATGAAGGAGGCTTTTGCCCTGTCCTGCAACAGCACTTTTATACAGATCGGTACAGCCACAGGGGCTGAAAACATACTGAAAATGGCCGGAAGGCTGGGCCTCGGGCAAAAACTGTGCTTTACCATTCCGGAAGAAAAGGCAGGTTACATACCGGAAGCTTTTGAGGACGGTATAGGAAATATATCCATCGGACAGGGGAAGATACAGGTTACACCCCTTCAGGTAACATGTATGATGGCTGCCATAGCAAATAACGGCATCAGGAATGACCCTCAGATAATAGATTCCCTTATTACGGAAAAGGGCTTGACAGTCAAAAAGCTTGAAAGGTCAAGGCCCCAGATTGTGCTTAATCCCATAACCTCTAAGCTGTTAAAGGATATGCTCCATGAAGTCACGGTAACAGGTACGGGAAAGCAGGCAAATATGGATGAATACGGAGGCTGCTGCGGCAAGACCAGCTCAGCTCAGACGGGAATTAAAGAAGGAGAGGTTGTTCACGGCTGGTTTGCAGGCTTTATTCCCTATGAAAAGCCAAAGTATGCCATAACGGTATTCATATATAACGGGCAATCGGGGGGCGGTGCGGCAGCTCCGTTGTTTAAGGAGGCAGCTTCCAAAATTTTGACTGCAGTTAAACGATAGATTCACATAAAATTTTTTATGTTATGTATTTATACAGGCACACATTCGGAATGTAAATCATATAATTTCAATAGGCGAAGTTTTCCATTGTATGAACCTTGTACGTGGCAGACTTCTTTAAAATTCGGAGGTGTGCTTCTTTGCTGCTCTTTTTAGCCTCTCTTATTGTTTTCACAATAAAGGACCTATGCCTGTTATTCGGTTACATTCAGAATGTGAACTCATTTCCGCAGCCCCTTACAACTGAAGAAGAGCAGTATTATCTTGAAGAGTACAAAAGAGGTAATGAAGATGCAAAAAACATACTGGTAGAGCGGAACCTCAGGCTTGTGGCGCACATAGTGAAAAAGTATGTAAATACGGGAAGAGAAATTGATGATTTGATATCCATAGGAACCATAGGCCTCATTAAAGCAATAATAACTTTTGATGAGAGCAAGGGGACAAGGCTTGCGACCTATGCTGCAAGATGTATTGAAAATGAGATCCTGATGACTATAAGAGCCTCAAAAAAAACAAAAACCGAAGTGTCTCTCCATGATCCGATAGGAATTGACAAGGAAGGCAACGAGATAAGTTTAATAGACATATTGGGAAGTGATTCCGATATAATACTTGATGAAGTGGAGCTTAAGATTCAGATTAAGAAACTGTATCAAAGAATGGATACAGCTTTGAAAAAAAGAGAAAGGCTGGTTATTGAACTGAGGTATGGGCTGCTTAACGGAATCAGCAAGACTCAGAGGGAAATAGCCGATATGCTTGGAATTTCAAGGTCATATGTGTCAAGAATCGAAAATAGGGCAATCAAAAAGCTGCATAAAGAGCTTTACAATGAAAACGGGTAAGAATAGAATAGAGGTACGGGGTCTTAAGGCTGCTGTATACATGCAGCATTCATAAAAAATGTACAATTGAGGTAAGATATGAAAAACAGGCTTAAACCGGATATTTATTTGAATTCGGTATATGAATTGGATACAGCTTCATTGAAGGAACATGGAATAAATGCAATTATAGTGGATATTGACAATACTTTGGTTTCGTGGAATACAAGAGAGCCTGACGAAAAGGCGAATGAATTTATGTGCCGATTGGGTTCGGAAGGCTTTAAAATCTGTATATTATCAAATAATTCAAGAAAAAGAGTGGAGGAATTCAATAAATGCCTGAACCTTCCTGCAATTCATAAAGCAACCAAGCCAAGCAAGTTTGCCTTTAGAAGAGCTATGAAGCTTATGAAATCCAAACCTGCTGATACGGCAGTAATAGGGGATCAGCTTTTTACGGATGTACTGGGAGGTAACCGCTTGGGGCTGTTCACCATACTTGTGTCACCAATAAGTAATAAGGAATTCATATGGACAAGAATTGTCCGGAAGCTGGAAAAGCATGTTTTGAGGAAATATCGTCAAACAAATAATATGCAATGATAAATGAAATAAAATCCTGTGAGTATTTGCAGGATTTTTA
>Ga0208195_1001834_pt1 | contig 21818 bp, 15 predicted proteins | sample AD_UKC077_MetaG_FD_184441 | JGI IMG/M metagenome (GOLD analysis project Ga0208195, IMG submission 184441) | Active sludge microbial communities of municipal wastewater-treating anaerobic digesters from USA - AD_UKC077_MetaG (SPAdes) (version 2) | ecosystem: Engineered > Bioreactor > Anaerobic >...
AAATGTGCGGAGGGGCGCTTATGAGGCGTGGACACGCCTAAAACGCCGAGACCCCGTGGGGGTCGCCCCGCGGGGTCTTGCTTTAACGATGAACCGCTGAAATCAGCGGATTTAATTTTGGCTCCCCGTGTGCAACCCTCTTCATAACCGTTCTCCACTCGGATGTCAATCCGAAAGCGCTTATCATTCAACGAGTTATCAAAGAGCACGCTGTTCCGGCAGACCGGAAATCCCGAAAATCCCGTTTTCCCACTCATCTTAGAAAAGGGACTGCTGGTAACATTGGCACCCCAAGGTTCAATCGCATTTTTAAGTTCCTGCTTTTGTTGCTCAATTCAGCGACTGGGCGAAACCGGCTGGAAATATCAACTGCCAAGGTCATTTCTGCCCACGCTCCATATTCAACAACTGTGTTAGCGAGTAGTTTCGCCAGTCTACTGAAATTCCTTTCCGTTTTAGGCGGTTCGCCGTACCGATCCTGGATTCTGCGTCAAGCATGTCCGTTAGAGAGCTTGTTCGCCAATCCACGTTATAACCGAGCCGGGCAAGGCGGTTCGCCGTACCAATCCTGGATTCTGCGTCAAGCATGTCCGTTAGAGAGCTTGTTCGCCAATCCACATTATAGCCGAGCCGGGCAAGACGGTTCGCCGTACCGATCCTGGATTCTGCGTCAAGCATGTCCGTTAGAGAGCTTGTTCGCCAATCCACATCATAGCCAAGTCTGCGAAGGCGCTGTGCGGAACTGTACTTAGACTGTTCCTCGTATGAGAGGTTTTCCGGTGTAGCTGTAGTGACTGCCGAAGGGGTGTTGGAAAGCGGCTGTAAACTGGTCTGAGTTTGAGGCTTGGGTTGAGAGCCGACTGACGATTTATATGCGGCTTTCACTCTCCTCAGCGTGCTCAACAAGTCCTCGTCAATCCAACCATCCTGAGTGATGCCTGCGTCACGTTGAAAAGCCTTCACCGCGTCGGCAGTCCGGCGGCCATAATCGCCATCAACCGACCCTGGCTCGTAGCCGAGGTCGGTCAGAATCTGTTGAGCCTCTTTGGTATATTGGGCGTTGGGCTTCTTGGGGGCGCTGCTGGTCGATGCGCCTGGCGATACGGATGGGTATGAGCGACTGCCCAACTGTCTGGCCTCGCGAATGGCCTCCTCGACAATCTGGCTTCGGTAAGGCTCTACATCTCGCTCAGCTCGCGATTGGGAACCCTGGCGATACCGGTAGCTCCCACAGCGGCTGTTGTAATCGTTGACGATTCGGTTGAATTCATCGATTCCCTCATTGGTATCGATGACGTCTCTCATCGCTTCAATGCGAATGCCCTCCCGGATACACCAGCAAATCTCCGGTACGGAAAGCACGTTGTTGGTGCCGACCGAAGGCTTTGTATATTGCAGTCCAGTGATTTGATTCGAGCTTGGGGTTTGGACTGCCGGAGCAGGAGTGCTCTGCGGGTAGCTGTAGCTTTGCGACGATGATGGCGGAGTGTATGAGGGCTTTTTGTTAGTTTGCCCGAGGTTATTAATCAGCCAGATCACGAAGACGACGCCGATAATGCCAAGAATCCATTTGCCGCCCGAACCACCGCCGCTTTTACCAGAACTCACGGTTTCAATAGGCGGAGGGGAGCTTGTGGTTTTCCGCACGGGTTCGGAAGGGGCTGCTTCCCGTTGAGGCTGGGGTGTTTGCTTAGGCGTTGAGGGCTTAGCCTCCGCTTTTGGCTCCGGCTTTATGGGCTCATCGATGCCACCGACCTCCGACGCCAAGTCTGAAAGCCCGGAGAAGCCCTTTTTGTCCTTGTCGTTATCACCGGCCATGGGCATCGACCCCTTCCGTTTCGCACATAGATTTCATGCCGAGCTTCCTCATATGAACGTCAGCCCCCAAACACCAAGGTAGCCAATGCCAATGCACAAAAGAATCACTGGCAGGCCCTTTTTAATCCTTCAAGAGGCTGCTCAGCCTATCTCCACCCCGTTTCCAAAACATGCGGATTGCGGCTTCGAGAACGTGGATGTTGTCTTCCTCCTGGTAGGAAAAGGCCGCAGCGAGCTTTTTGTCATCTTTTTTCCCGATGCAAAAAACGCCAGGGCCATTCCAGATCACCAACTCTCCCCAATGGCAAAAGACCCGCTCGTTACTGCCGAAAAGCTTTCTACGCTCCAACTCCATACCCTGATCGCTCATAACGGTGGAGCCGAAGCGATACTTCTTGCCGTCTCGCAGACCTTCCAGGTACTCCGTCAGCAAACGAACGCCAACAGCTCTCCACAAGCGATCAACAAAGTTGCTGTAAATTGCCTCCTTCCTTAACTCTATGGACGCATAATTGGAGCCGTTACCATAAACGATGCTGTAGGTCGTTCCGGTGGGAATGCCGTTGACTGAATGCCGGGTCCCTCCCCAACGAACCCGCGTAATTGAATCAAGCTCCCAGCGGCGTCCTTTCCACTCGATACCTTCAGGAGAAATGCGCAGCTTGTCTTTGAAGATGGCTCCGACATCGGCCTCATAGGTTATTTCTCTTCGCCATTCTTCAGCCCTGTTCTTTGCATCCTCTATCAAGCGAGCTCGTTGCTCCGCTATATCTTCGAGGGCATCTGCATCCTCAGCGGTGCGTTCTGCGACCTCGCCAACCTCCGCGAACGCTTCCTGCAGCATGCTCGTGAGTTGCTGCGAGAAATCGAGCTTGCCGTGCTCGTTAAACATGTGAATCGCCAAGTTACGCACCAATCCAGCGACGCGACGGCTTGCATCATGATCCAGTCCACGACTCTTGGTGCTAATCTGAATCGGTTGGGCGACGTTGTCCCAGTTCTTCACAACCTGGGTTAGCTGGTTCACCATGGGAGCCAGAACGGCATCAGGTCGTTCAGCATCGACGGCAGCCCGCAGTCGCTCGACCAAAGCTGTTATGTTCGCTTCTTCTTTCTCAAGGAAGCCTTGCGCTTCTACCTCATACGAATCAACGAGGTCGGCAATCAGAATAGGCCCGTGTTCCTCCCCATTATCGGTTGCCGATTCGACGGCACCGGTGACCGCTTCGACGAGCTCCTTGGCAGAAAGGTTATTCAGGGCCGACTTGATAACCTTACGGTAGTATCTCCGCCGTTCCTGGATTTCAGCTTCTACAGCCGAAAGGTCCGTGACCTCCGGGAAGCCGGAAACAACCCTTTCCTCGTTGATGATCACGCTTAGTTCTTCCGGGTCGATATTCTCAAATGCCCAGGCGATCTCGAGTATCCATTCCGCAATGTCATCAGCATTATGGTCCGACAAACGAGCAAGGCCTGCCGCAAGCAAATTCGCCCGAGCAATTGACGACAGTTTATCGACGGCGAGCAAATCGGTTGGCGAGGATTCGAGGAGCAACAACACCTCTCCGGCTCGTTTCGGTCCAATACCTGGCAGCCAGGCTACTTCAGCGGAGAGCCTTTTCCGGGGGTTGGTCAAATCCGAACGCGCCTCCATGCACTCACTTGAGTCGAGTAACAGGCTACGTTCATCGGCCAATTCCATGATCCGCCGACGGTTATCGCGGGGGCTGGCAGTCAGGATATGAAAAGGATTTTTTAATAGGTCCATGCCGCCCTCCGGTTATTCATCCCTAAAGAACCCGATGCGCTTGCTTTTTTTCTCTTGGTCTTTAGGTAGGCTGTTCAGCGCTGCCTCAATACTTTCTTGATCAAGCTTTGTCTTCCCGGCTTTGGCAGCGAGCCTTGCAGCTTCTCGCATGACAAAAGCCGAATCTGAGAGAGCCCTGCCCGTGAGTGCGTCGAAGATCGTATCCATGTTTAGGTGGTCTGCTTTCGGCAGCTTGCTCAATAGCGAGTCGACTAACGAAGCCACTTCCTCCCTCGACGGCATGCCAACCTCGATGATGTGGTCGAAACGACCGCGCCGAAGAATGGCTGGATCAATCATTTCGATCATGTTCGTCATAGCGATGATCAGCACCTTGTTCTTGATGGCTTCAGGGATGCGCCGGAGGAACTCGGCCACCTCCTCGACGTGATGCAAGCCGGACGAGCTGCCAGAGCGCCTGTCCGACAGGAAAGATTCCATCTCGTCGATGACTATGACGGACGGAGCGCCATCGATTGCCTTACCGAAAACCTCAGAGATCTTCCTGCTGGTCTCGTGAATGTAGGGGCTGCCAACGCTGTTGGAATCAATCGAGTAACTGGGCCAATCGATAAACTCGACGAGTCGCTCCACAGCGAAGGTCTTGCCACAGCCCGGTGGACCGTGCAGCACGATGGCGGAGGGGAAATCTATGCCCATCGCCTGATATTTCTCGGCATTGAAGATGATATCGATGACGTGCTCGTTGAAAAACCCCTCAAGCACTGGACGGCCAGGGAGCCTGAACACTTTTGCCTCAGCCACTTCTTCTGGCGATTGCGGCTTTTCAGGCTCGACGGCCTCCTTAGCAATGGCGGCCTTTGCATCGGTCTTGGCATGAGATGCGGGTTTACGCTTAGCCAGAAGGCCCGCATCTGCAGGTACAGTAAACCCGGCGGCCCTTACGATTTCGGCCAAATCGCCAGCAGGCATCCATCCGGTCAGGTTGGTCAAACGCCTGAAGGACTCCGTGGATATGACGACTCCGCCGGTTATCCAAGTGCCCAAGACTACTTCATCATCTACATGTGGTGTCAGTGTCCAGGCCGGGAGCAGTCTGGAGTATTGCTCCACGTAAACGGCATCATGAAAGGAGACACCCTCCGACAGTTTTCGAGACTCCTTGAGGGCATAAGCAAAGGCCAGTGCATCCACCTTGCTCTCAGGGGACTTCCCATTCTCAACTGATGCCAAGGTGTACTTTTTATGGCTGCTCAAGCTCAGAAATGTTCTGGTCCCGAAAGAGACCTCCTCAAGCAGAGACTCGTCAAGGAAACCACCTTCGGACCACCGCCGCGCCAGCTCTGGGCGGGTAAGCAGGATATTGCTCGACCCAGTGGTATCAAAAATCTGCCACTCATCTCCGGAATAGCGGAGTGACCGGATTTTTGAACCATCCGGCAACTTATATCCTTTAGGCACCCATAAATCCTTCGCCATAAATCATCCCCTGATAATGTTGGCTACATCGAACATCTCGCTGTCGGGGCCGCTGCCGATCTGGATCATTGAAAGCTGTGCAACCACGGCGCGAAGTTTCTCAATGTCGTCGGAGCGCATAAGTTGCGTGCCAATCTTGGCAAGTTCCGCGAAGCGGTGTTTGTCGGCAAACAGATGGGGGGAACTGACCATCCACTTAAACCGCTCGATCACGAACCAATCCTGCCTCCAGAGGATCTCGAAGTTCTTACCTTTCATCTCATCGAGGTGGTGTTCGAAATCCTTGTCGTTTCTGTCGATGGATCGTTGGGCCGTCTTTGCCAAGTTATCGAAGGCCGACGCTTCGGACGGGCGTGCATGCTGCCGGATATGCTTGTCGAAGAAGGACACCACACCGTCGAGATCAATCTGGCGGATTTCCTTGAGGTGCTCTTTTCGGACCTGGGCGAGGAGTCGCCGGGCCTCGAGCACCTTCTCCATGGCCTCCTGGGACTTCTCGGTCTCTGCTTCCTCTGGATCGAGCGAGACGGCGGATTCAAGTTTCTGACGTGCTTGCTCCAGCTTCGGGTTGTCCACCACCTCGTTGATCTCGTCGATGCGGTTCAACGTTCTTTCGCCTTCTTCGACGACCAAGGCGGCCGCTGCAGTGTAGTCGAGCTGTCCCTCCTGGCGGGAATAGAAGTTCTTACCTGAATGGAAGGTTCCGCCAATGCAGGGCACCGAGACTTCAATGATGATATTGCCGGAGTCCTGAATCTCGTATTCGCATTCCAAATCGGCACCGGCGGGAATCACACCGTCATCGAAATCAGAGCCGGAAATCTTCAAGACGCCGATGGGGCGGTTATCTGCAATGGGTTCCTCAATTTCACCCTCCCAAAGCTTTAGGTTGAGTGACCCAGAGGCACCCGCCTTGAGCGACTCAGCCGCCTTGAATACCTTTTTTCCCTTCTTGGGAAGCGAGTCGCCCGAGCGAATTAGATAGTCCAGGACGGGACGGCCACCGAGCTTCTCCAAGACCTCAATGCCAACCGAGTGAGAGGCCGGAATGGCGTCCACTGTGGCGGCGGTTCTGGTAATGACAATCTTGTCCTGTTCCAGGGCTATGGGGCCGCCCACGGAGTCAAAAACAAATACCTTGAATGTGTTGTCTCCGGTCTTCGTCAGGGTGACGTCAATGGTTACGCCATGCTTGAGTGGAAGGCGACCGGACGTCCAGCCAGTATCGACGCTATCGATCTGGAATTCCGAACCAGACGCGGCTTGTCCAGCCAGTTGAACGGCGATCTTGGCTTTAACATCCGGCGTGCGGGCAATGTAATTGAAGGATAGCGCCAGCCCACCGCCTGAGGAAATTTGCCCACGGGTGTTTTTCCTTGGTCGGCTCTGGGAACTCCAGTCAATGGACTCCGCAAACAGGCTGGCCCCTTCTGCAACGGCGGTCATAGGATTCACATCTGTACTGCCGGGTATTCCAAGTTCAAAAGCGACCTTGTCCCGTAAGGGTTTATAATTGGTCGGGCCGCCGACGAAGACGATACGCTCCAAATCATGTGGGGTGAGGCCGGCTTTCGAGAGGGTCTCCCGGGCGGCATCTATCGATTGGCTGACGCGTTCGGCAATCAATCTGTCGTACACCTCTCGCTGCAAAGGAATATCGAGGTAGATCTCATTGCCATCGAGGTCCTTTACCCGTGCCTCCGTTTCGGAGAGGCTTATGATGGCCTCCTCGCGTGCGGACAGTTCGATCTTGGCTCGTTCGGTGGCCCAAATCGCCAGACGTGTGAGCGATTTAAAGGCTGGGTTTACCGAGAAGTCTTCGGGGAGATCGAAGTTCTCGATCAGCCAGGGGCGGACCAGATTGTCAACCAGAACACGGTCGAAATCCCGCCCACCACACATGGCGATCCCGCCATGTGCAAGCAAGTTGACCCGACCGTTGAGGCTTTCCGCAATGGCGATGTCGAGCGTGCCGCCTCCCAGGTCGTAGATTAAAAACATCCCGTCAGCATTGCGTGCTCTCATAACACTCATCACCGCAGCAACAGGCTCTTGCATAATCGCCACTTTGCCGATGCCGGCCATACTTGCGGCTTGCATGGTTGCGTCTTTCTGCATTTGGTTAAACGCGGCTGGAACAGTGATTACGGTACCCGTATTCGAATCGTTCCTGATTTCTTCTGGCAAGTACCCAAATAGTACCTTCAGCACTTCTGCGGAACATTCTTCTGGAGACTTAGTAAGGCCTATCGCCGACAGTTGAATGGGGGTGCTTGTACCCATCAAGCGCTTGAACAACATGGCTGCATTATCGGGGCTGTGCGGCGCAGAGTCGTAGGCCCTTTGACCCACGTATTTATTACCACGTCGGTCTATATAGATAACGGATGGGGTCACATCGTTCTGCTCTGGGCTCTTCCATATACGGGTCTCCGAACCGTCGTATGAACAGATCGCACTATTCGTGGTGCCAAGGTCAATTCCTATAAAGGTCTTCATAGCGTAACCTTCCTTAAAGTGACGGTTCCTGTCTTGATCAAACCTTCTTTTCCCATGATGATAGGCTCGATCATCTGGTCGACCATCAAGGCGTCGTTGGCGTCGAATTCCTCAATGTTAAGAGGGGTAGCGGCCATACCAGGATCGAAAGGATGACCCTCGACATTAACGATCCGCAGGTCCGCCTGTTCCAAGGCCTCTTCAACCTTTTTTATGAACCAGCGAAACTGACTCTTGTATCGATTCTGTTCGCCCGCATCGAGCTTTGTAAGCAACCTGTCGTACGTCTTGCCAAACCTCCAGGACTCAACAGCCATGCCAATAACGACTTGAGTTAACATTTCTATGCGGCCATTTGTGTTATCTATTTCCACGTTGAATCTCCCATCTGTAAGAAATCAGTTCTCCTCCGCAATCTGCTCGATGTCTGCTTCGTCGAGCGGTTCGTCCGCGGCATTGCTGCAAATACCCAATCTGTTTGTACGGGTCCTCAACGTGTTTCATGCTGCTCCCCCGGTGCCAGTTCGTTTATGAGCTGGGACAGCTCTTCTCGGGCCTTCTGCAGGATCAACGCTGCGCACTCCATGCAGTAGTTGTGCTTCGACATGTTCTCCTTGATGACCAAGCATTTGTCGCCCTGGCAGATCACGTGTTCTTGATTCCGAGAGCAGTGCCTCCGCCGCTGGGCGGTCTCGAAGCAGGCGGATACGAGAAGGCGTTTCAGCTTGGGCATCGGTCATCTCCTTGAAAGGCGCTCCTGGATTTGGGCCTGGACGGAGTCCCCGATCTGGTCAATCTGGTCCAGAACCTCCTCCAGCCGCTCCAGCGGGATTTCGCCGCGGGTTCCACCGTCCGACTCGAGCCGCTCGTTGACGGCCCCATTCACGATCATGATTACTGCCGCGTAGTTGTTGGCGCTTCGCAGCTCTGGGTAAGCCAGCACGATGTTGCGGCCGTTGATGGACGCGCCGAGGGCGTTCAGGATTCTGCTGGCCAGTGCCCGGGAACGTTCATTGAGCCTTCGCCGGGCCTCCTGGCGTCGTCGCTGGGGCGTGACCGGTATCTCCCGGGGCTCCATGCTCTCGCGGGTCCGAGCCTGAATGAGGCGCTGGCGGAGGTTTTCGCGGGAAAGTCCAAGGGCCTCGGGGTCGAGACCGCGTCTCCGAAACTCCTGGACGAGGTCGTCGATCACGGCGTCATCCATCGGGTCGAGGTATTCCTGTTCGATGAAGTGGCTGATGATCTCGTTCTGCACCACCATGTCCGGTGTCAGGCGTCTGCGGCGGCCAGGCTCATCGGCCGGAGGTCGCTGGTCACCCGCTTCGAGCCAGCCCTGGATGAGTTCCTGGTCCTCCTGGTCGATCCGCCGGAAATCCTCCCAATGGCGGTCGATGTTCAACCCCACATGGGAAACCGCCACGCCCCGGTTGTCCGGGTGCTGGGGGTTGTTCTGGTGGATCACCCGCATGACCCTTCCGATGAACTGGACATAGGGCGACAGCGACCGGAAGGGCTGGAAGATAGCAGCCACGCTCAGGTTCGGATGGTCAAATCCCTCACCAAGCATCCGGACCTGGACGATGCAATCGATCCGGCCTCGACGCAGGTCCTGGAGCACGTCCTCAATTTCCTCCGCCAGCATGTTGCTGTGAATTTCACGCGCCTGCAGACCGCGCTCCGCGTAAAGGGAACGCACCTGGCGGGAGTGATCCACCGAACAGGCAACGGCGATCATTTGATGAAAGGTCCCGGTTTCCCGGAGATGCTGAAGCCACTGGATGCTGGCGTCAACGATTGACCGGTTGCACTCTGGCGCGAGAGCCACACCCCGACTGAACCATTCCTCGTCACGGAGTTGAAGGACCTCCTCAAGGGAGTGCTGCCTGGCATCCCCGCGATAGGTGAAGGAGATCTCCTGGGGCGCGACGTTCACGGCGGTGATCTGCTTGATGTACCCTCGCACCATGGCCGTCCGGAACGGATAGGCATAGACCCGCTCACCGGCGATCTCACGTCCGTCGCCTCTGAATGGCGTGGCGGTCAGGCTGACGACCTTGGCGTTGGGGAACCGCTCGAAAACCCGTTCCCAACTTCTGGCCACGTTGTGGTGCCCCTCGTCCACCAAGATCAGGTCAAAGAACCCTTCGGGGAAAGCCGGGAGCCATCGATCCGCCCGGCTGGCCAGTTGCTGGATGTTGGTGACCACGATGTGCGAGTTCTCGCAGTCATGGATGTTCGCGTCCTGGCCGTCCAGAACGGCCGTAAAGGGACCATGGCTCACGTCGGTCAAAACACGCGTGGAGGTCCAGAAGCACTCGCGCCCAGCGACGTCGAACGCCGTGGAGATGCCTCGTCGAATCTCAAGGTTCGGCGCGATCACCAGCACCCGACCCTGGGCGGTCTCAAAAGGCAGCAGGGCCATGAGGCCGGTCTTGCCGCAGCCCACCGGAATTTGGAGGATGGCATGCTCGGTACTATTCCTGAAGTGCTGGCGCGTGCGGAACCACCCCTCGACCTGGGGATCGCGCAGGTCAGGGTTGCCCTGGATAAAGGGCCGCGTGGTATTGAAGAATCTCGCTATTTCATCGTTCGTCATTCCGTTGGCCCTTTCCCACCTGCGCTGTCTTGCACCTGGCCATTGGAAACGTCTGCTTTTGTTGTTCCCTCGTCCGTGCCAGAAGGCTCCTCAAGCTCAAACAAATCGTGGCTTCGACGGGAAACCCCAATGCCATTCTCGATCAGCAGCAAACCGAGCTGCTCGCCGTTCATCAGAGCCACAGGAATGGCATCTGGACGTGCGGCTTCCTTGCGTGCACCAACGCTAAAATCGCTGGTTGTGATAATCAGCCCCTGCTCGTGAGTTCCAAGGCTTCCCCGGACCTGTTGAACAATAGGCGCTTGAACATTGCGCTTCCATTTCTTCACCTGAATTGCCATTCGTGTGCGAATGACATCACCCACAACCAGAGTCCCTCGGACATCGATACCGCCGTCCTTGCTCCGACTGGTGACTTCAATATCCTCAAATCCGATCTCGGCCAGCAGTCTGGCAATCAACTCCTCAAATCCATCCCATTCCATACCGAGCAACCGCGAGTGCAGAGCCTGACGCACTTTCTTGTTGTGCTGCTCGATTTCAAAGGCCAAGCCCCGCCCCATCCACCTGAAAAGCCCGACGAATCCTTTTCCATGTTGAACGAACCGAGGTTGCTCGCCGCGACGTGTGTAACGCTTTATCTCGGTGATAATCTGAGCATACATAGAGGCTTCGGGAGTCTTGCCTCCGGTGATGAGCCAGCCCCTCTCAAGGGCCTTGCTTGTGATTGCCCGGTAATGCATGGGTTGTTTCTGGCCGAATTCATCAAGCACCTTTTCGGCTGAATCGGTAAACGAATAAGTCTGACCTTGTGCCTTGTTGGCCTCAATGGCTTCATTTTTTGGCTGTAGTTTCTTGGTGGGCTCGGCGGAGAGCTTTGCATCCCTCAAGCCGAATGTCTGTGGCGCATGGAGGATAAAGGGAGATGCCTCTCCGTGCTTTTTGATGTCTGAATAGAGTCGCGCACTTACAGTAGCGGCCGGAGTTTTTCCCGTGGTTTTCCAAAGTTCCTTGGCCAGGATCATCTCTGTAATCGCTTCAGCATGAAGAGGCTGTCCGGCTTCCTGCAGGACCTGAATGGCGGCATCCCGAACACTCATGGATTAGGAACCTCCTCCCCAAAATCACACAACAAGGCGGGTAATCTGCTAAAGGGCATAATGATCACCATTTGCTTCGAGCCACTTCTCAGTCTCCCGGTAATCCGGCACAGCCCTGCGAAGATGCTCATAGAATGCCGCACTATGGTTATGCTCACGAAGATGAATCAGTTCGTGAATGAGCAGATATCGGATCACTTGGGGTGGAAGCAGCATGACACGCCAATGGAAATACATATCGCCATTCGCGTTGCACGATCCCCATAGGTATTTAAGATCACGTATGGCTATGGATCTCGGCTCCGCCAACACGCGTTCCTTGAGGGGAAGAATCTTGTCGGTGATCCACGCCTGACCCTGGCGGGTGTACCAACGGATGAAGTGGTCGCGACCTCTATTTGCATCCGAGCGGACCAGCCAGAATCGCCCGTTGATCAGCCGAAGCGGTGGAACAGGTGTCGTCGCATCCGGCTCGAACAGCTTCAACCGGAACTTCTTGCCGAGGTAGTAGAACCCCTCGCCCGTGACGTACTCCTTGTTCCCGCTGGCACTGAGAACAATCTCCTTCCGCCCGATTTTGGTGTAAATCCACTCCTGTTTCCGGCGGACGATATTCTCGATCTCAGCATGGGGTAAAGCCTGAGGGACGTTGATGACCAAGTCGCCAAAGCGGTCGACAATGAGATCAACCGTCCGTCGCCGGGGGCTTCGCCGGACTTCCACCTTCAGATCGTTTATTTCCACGATTTCGTTCATGCCACCAGGAACCTATGTCTGCTCTTCGCCAAGTCCACGAACCGGATCGCCAGTTCCTGAACCTGATCATTCGAAACCAACCGGGAACGGCGCAGAGACCGGTACACCCAGTTCTCCAAGCGTTGACGACTCGGCGGATCGCGCCAGAAACCCACCCGCGCGATCTCGGCTTTGATATGGTCAACGATCTCGATGGTCGTTGTCACAGCAGTGCGGAAGCTCTCGCCCTCCGGGCTTTGGCCAGAGGACGTCTCTATCGCTTCCTTCAGTAGGCCGAAGAACGGAGCTTGCACCTTCGGGTCAAGTCCTTCGACCTCCTGTTCCCGGCCCTGCTTGAGTTCCTCGTCAATGAACCGTTGAAGCTCCCTCTCCAACTCGGTCCAGTTGTCCTTCAAGTCCTGGAGAATCTGCTCCAGCTTCTCGCTCAGCGTGGTGAAAAACGCCGGGTCCTCATGAAGGTGGATGCTTATGTGATGACGGGCCGCGTGAAGCATCCGAGATGCGCGGGACTTGGCGGACTTTCCGGCGTTCACGTGATCCGCGAAGTTCACGTCGAGAATTTCGATTGGCGGTATCTTCGGGTCGATCCCATTGGCGGCGATATATTCATCTATCAGTTGCTTGACCTTGTGCTTCACGCCAAAGAGATTCAGTTGATCGTCGTAATAGAGGTTCGCCGCGACCTTGGCGATGAAGCCGAGTATCTTGGCATCCTTGAGATAGGGCATTGCCTCGGGCCTGGGCATGACGATTCCGAGGCTTTCCAGGAAGAGGCGCAGCTTGTTGATGAACTCGGCCCGAATCTTCACGTCCGCCAACAGGTCGACGCATGCCTCGATGTTCCGGATGGTTGAAATACCGCGCGTGACGAAGACGTCCACGACGCGCTTGTGCCGATCCCGCAACTTCGGCACCTCGTCTCGGACGTCGATCATGGGGTCGTGCGTCTCGTCGTCATAATCGCCAAGGGCGTCATGCAGGTGCCGGGCAACGCCGATGTAATCGACGATGTAGCCGCAATCCTTGCTGCGCGTCCGGCGATTCACGCGGGCGATGGTCTGGAGAAGTTCATGAGCCACGACCTTGCGGTCGAGGTAAAGCACTTGTTCCACCGGCGCGTCGAATCCCGTGGTCAACATGCTCTTGACGCACAAGAAGGCTAACCCGTCCTGTTTTGTCGGGTCCTGGTGGACGAGCGGCTTCTTGAACCGGGCGATGTTGGCGTCTTGCTTCGCCTTGTCTGTCCAGTCGCGCCAGGACGGAGGATCGTTGTGATTGTGGGAGACAACGGCCGCGAACTCCAGCCGCCGGATGGTATCGAGGTTCTTCGCCGCGCCGATCAGGAACTGTGTGTATTCGTCTTCTTGCTCCAGTTCTTCGCCGGACAGGCGGAGCTTGCCCGGATCGAGCGCCTCGATCTCCTGAACGATCAGGTTGCGGGCAGCCTCGAACGCCTCGCGGTAGCGGATGGCCGCCAGCCGCGACACCGCTACGACCTGCGCCTTGAAACCGTTCGGAAGCACAGCCCGAATGTAGTGACGAAGCATGTCCGCCGACTTTTCGGCGATGAGCTTTGGTGCTTCGAGGACGTCTCCCTCGGCGGCGTACTTGTTCTTAATGACCTGCTTCTCAGTCTCGGAGTAGTCGCGGAAGAGGTCCTCGAACTTTCGGTCGAGCAGGTCCGTGTGCTCCACGAGCCCGTCAGCAGTGCGGCCCTCATAAACGATCTTGACGGTCGCCTCGTCGTCCACGGCTTCGTTCAGTCGATACTTGTCGATGAACTCCCCGAAGATCGTCTGTGTCGTGGCCTGATCGCAACGCATGATCGGCGTGCCGGTAAACCCGATCTTCGCAGCGTTCGGCAGCGCCTTCATCATGTTCGCGTGGAAGGTCTTCGTGTGGGAACGGTGCGCCTCGTCGATCAGAATCAAGATGTTAGGGGACTCGTTCAGAACCTCGAACTCCTGATCCCTAACGGTGAGCTTCAGCGTCTTGGTCTTCGCCTGGTGCTCGAGACGCTCCTCGCCTTCTATCGGCTTTCTCTCTTTCACCGGCACTTCGTACTCGAAGACCTCCGCTTCGCCCTTACGTTCCAGGTACTTCTGGATCATGGCAAAGACAATGTCCGGGCTATCCTCGCGCAGGATTGACTTGAGCGTCTCCGTGGCCGAGGTGCGCCGCTTCTCGTCCTGGTCGTCGGGCCGGATAACTTCGCCGGTGAGGGCGGCGGTCTCCCGGAGCTGGTTCTCCAGGTCGGTGCGGTCGGTCACCACGACCGCCTTGAACGAACGCAGTTTCGGTATCGTCCGCATCTTGCGGACAAGGTAGACCATCGTGATGCTTTTACCCGAGCCCTGCGTGTGCCAGATGATGCCTCCGCGCCGGTCCTGGTCCTTGTCGTCCTGCTGGCGCGTGTTGCCGGTGAGCAGCCGGTCGACGGCCAGATGGACCGCACGGTACTGTTGGTAGCGCGGGGCAACCTTAATCAGCTTGCCGTCCTCGGTCTTGAAGAGGATAAAGTTTCGCAGGATGTCGATCAGGCGTTCCGGGCGAAGCGCCCCGGCCGCCAGCAGCTCCTGACTCTTGAGCTTGTCCGGGGCCTTGCCCAGTTCCTCGGCCACCTGCTCGTGGGTAAGCGGGGACGGGTCCTTCCACTCCATGTAGTGCTCGTGATATGCCCCGAGCGTGCCGAGCCGCGATTTATAGAAGCAGGAAACCACCATAAGCTGATTAAAGAGGAACAGGTCTTCGATACCCTCGTCCTCATCCACCCAATAGCGGTTGTTGGAGTAGCGGAAGAGTTGGTCGAGCCCCTCGCCGATGGGGTCGGTTATGCTGGGGCTCTTGCACTCAACAACGACCAACGGAAGTCCGTTCACGAAGAGCACCACGTCCGGGATGACGAAGGTCCCCCGGCCGGGCAGGTCCACGCGGAACTGGTTCACAGCCAGGAAGTCGTTTCGGTCCTGCTTGGCCGGGTCGAACTCGATGAAGCGAATCCAGCGTTGCCGCTGCGCCCCGGGCTCGGTGGACTCAACCGGAACACCCTTGATGAGCCTTTCCGTGATGATTCGGTTCTTTTCCAGGATCGCCTGGCCGCCTGTGGCCTCTAAGGCACGAATAGCGCGATCCACAGTCAGGTCATCCACCGGGCCGTCGTCAGCGTTGATGCGCTTTATAGCCTCCCGGAGCCTTCCATAGAGCACAACCTGGCGGAAAGTTTCCCTTTCAGTCAGCTCCGGCACATCGATATCACCGAGCATGTATTGCCAACCCATGCGGGCAAGATGCAGAAGCAGGGGGCGCTCGACCTCGGACCATTCGGTGGGATTGCTGGTCGGAGGCTGTAAATCGGGGATGCTATTTGCCATCAATTCACCTCCGGATTCGCCGCTCGAATGCCCGATGCCGCGGTAACAGTTGAGCTATCAACGCCGTAGTGGTCCCAAAGCTTTTTCAAGACGACATTGTGGTTTGCCTTCAGCTCAACCGGGGTCCACTGTTCGTGACGCAGAACTCTGAGCGAGTTGGGACAGGTGTCGATACACTTCTCAAAGTACTTGGTCTTCTTCGCTTTGTAATCGAGCCTCCCTTGGGAGGAGTTTTTGCGCCGGGTGATAAGCACCAAGTTTCCGATCTTGTCAGTCCACTCAACCCGATCATCCGAAGAAAAATCCTTCGCCCATTGGCTTGTATCCTGGGGTGTCTGGGGAAGAACGTGTTCAACCGAAAGCGTCTCAAAATGCATACGCTGATCATGGTTCTGAAAGAAAAAGTCGAGTTTCAGCAAGATGTAGCGGGCAAACCGACGGCCATACACAGGCCCGCCAAGGACGCGCACAAGCGAGGCGTTGTCACAATCGAAACAGCCGGAGGTGAACACATCATCAACAGTTTTGGCCTCATCTATGACCCGGATGATCTTGTTCATCGCCTCGATGCGATCCGTGGGCGAGTATTGACCGATCCAGTCCGCCGAAAATTTGTTGTCGAGAAGTTTCAAGAACTCCAAAAGCCGCACATACTTGAACCTGTCGAAGTACCTGAGCAAAGGCGGGACCCAGTCCGTGGCTGGCAGGCCGGTCAACATAACCTTCACGAGGTTGTCGAACTCGAAATTACCGGTTTCGTCGTAATTCTGTCCGCCCAGGAGTGTGCGATAATGCTCCAGGTACTTTTCAATCAGAACAAACGTGTCGCGGCCCTTACGCAGAAGCACAGGTTTCTTCTGACCCGTTGCCTTATCTCGCTCCTTGGGTTCGTAAATCTTGTCCTCGAATTCCTGAAGCAGATTCAGCCTTGGCTTATCCTTTACCAGCACTGTCCGTACATGGTTGAGGAAACGGTCAAAATCGTCTCCGAGTTCACCTTCCGCCTCCTCCCACATCTTGGCGTACCTGACCTTCTCGGCCTGGGTGGTCAACGCCCCGAGATTCATCGACTTGAGGATATCGCTGTTGCGCAGGGGAATGCCGCGATTATTAAGGATCGTGAAGAGGCGGAAAGCATCCTCCAAGTCTTCCGTTGACACATAGATAAGGAGAACCCGATTGAGTAAGAACTGAAGGAGGCCCTCCGGTGTGACGCTCGGGGTGTCGCGGAAGAATCGGCGCATTTCAACAACCGCCTTCGCCATGTTCTGGACAGACAGGTCGTCATCGTTTGAGCCCAACTTGGCCAGATCGTCCTCGCGCGCCGTTCCATTCTCAGCCTTGATGTAAGCGTCTATGAAATCCTGGACCGCTTCCCGAATCGCGAAAACAAGCCTCGTCCTCTCCGGGACCTTCCTGTACTGGCTGGCCTCCTGATAGATGCACTCCTGGCAGTCTTTTTTTGCCTTGTTGTCCTGGGCAAGGTCACGAAGCACCGCGAAAAGCATGAGAAGCGTTGCCATGCGCTGCTGGCCATCCAGCAGGTCGTTTTCGTCGAACTCCTGTCCTTTCTCCGGGGCAGCCGCTTTGGACTGAAACACAAAGGAACCCAGAAAGTACTCGAAATCCGGCTTTTCGGTCATCGCGAAGGTGAGATCGTCGAGCAACTCACCGACCTCGTCCGCGCCCCATACGTAAGGCCGCTGGTATTCGGGAATACGGAACCACATGCGGGAGAAGATATCCTTCACCAGCAGCTTGTCGCTCTTGATTTCACCTCTGGACGGCATAGTTATCTCTCCTTAACCGATGCTTCAGCGTTCACCCGCACCCGGCCCGTGAGCAGGTCCTGCATCAGGCCTTTCTTAATGGATTTCAACTTCACACAGTAGCACTCTTCAGAAAGTAAGCGGTCTTCAAGGCTATCCATCAGCGAGGCAATCTGAATTTGCTCTTCTGGCTCTGGAACTGGCAGAGCGATATCGTCAATAATGCCTTTGCTCAGATTTGGCTGGCCGGACCCTTGAATGGCTGCCTGCAGCCTCCACTGTCGGCAACGAAGCACCCAATATAGCCATCGGGCATTCGTATCTGGCGAGCGTGGAGGTATAGCCAAGACCGCCTGATTCGTCACCGCTCGCACAGCGAGCCAGCCCACCACTCCAGCGGTTGCCCCATACATTGCAATCAATGGGGAGCCCGCTTCCACCCATCGTGTTGAGGAAGCAAAAAATCCTCGTTCAGTCAGTGTTTCCTCCGTGGATGATATTTCCCGTAGGTTCACCTCGGCAGATTTCACCCAGGGGATCGACCCGCCAAACATGCCTGCTGCGTTTCGTGGGGGGGTTCCTCCCGCAAAGGTCTCTGAGATCTCTCGAACTGCAGCGCACGTCCAAGTCTTCGGAAATAGTCCAATGAGGGACGGCTTGAACTGCTCCGGGTGTTTCTCCGGGTCGCGGAGTTCACCGTTGTCGTCGAGGCCACGGGTCAGGAGGTCGTGCAGAAGGCCCCGCTTGATGGCCTTGAGTTTGGCGATCAGCGCCTCGGTCTTCGCAATGGCCTCGTCAATCCCGCGCAGGATGCCCGCCACGCGGTGTTGCTCGGGCGGTTCGGGTAACCAGACCGGTGTGTTCTCCACTACCGTGTTAGTGAGACCGTACCGGGTCAAACCATTTGCAAGCCTGGCGTAGTAGCGGCTGATTCGATGGTGTGCCACTTGTTTCGCCAGAAAGACCGGATCGACTTTATCGGGGCGCGGCCGTATAAGGGCCAGGTGATAGCCGCAGAGCAAGTCATCGGGAGCATCAAGAACAACGGCCGGAACCCCGATGTCGTCGGGTGTCTCGGAGTCCTTGGTGATGATCACATCCCCAGATTGGACGGCGAATCGGGCAACTTCACCCTCGGATGCCGTCGCGTGCATGAAGTCCTCGTTCCCTCGGACGTATTCCTTGTTGTAGACATCCATGTAGTTGCACAGACGGACAGGCTTCTCGCTGACATAGGACTTCTTGTCCACGTTGCTAAAGCGAATGTCCGATACTGCGACGAGTGGCATCTCCTGCCAACCATCTGGCGGGTTGGGGTCTTCCCGTAGTTTCGCCCAAGGCGGGAGAAATGAAGGACTAGAGGCCATAGCCAAGCCCTCCTACCATCTTAGACAAGGCCCTGGCGGCTCGCTCTCTATCCTTCTCAATGACGTCCATCGGCACCGCGTATTTGTCCCACCAGTTTTCTGCAACAGCCACAACCTGCTGCCGGTGGGCCACGACGTAACGCTCCAGGTGGCGGGCCATGCCTTCCCGGATGAGGTCGAGCACGATCTCCTTGTCGTCTTTAGCCGACAATTTTGCCCGCGCCTCCTCCAGCCTTTTCACGAGCGCGGCCTTGAGCGCTTTGTACTTTCTGCGGGCGGCGGCGAGGTCTTTCTTGATCTGCTTGTAGGGGCCGACGAGTTGCTGGGCCTCCATCATCTCCTCGACGATGGGCTCCAGTTCCGAGATGTTTTCCTGCACGGCCTTGGCAGCCGCCTTGGTCTTGGATAGGTTTTCCAGGAACTGGGTGGCGCTCATTTCATCGTTATCCCCGTCCAAGGCCGGGATGCGCACGCGGCCGATCTTCTCGACCAGCCGGCCTTTCAGTTGCTTGATGCGGTCCTCCAGTTCCTTCCCGTAGTTCCGCTCCTTGCCATCGTATTCCTCGTCGCTGTCCTCCAGGTGCTCGCCGCGTTCGAAAGATTCCTTCTCAGCCTTGAGCCGCTCGATCTCGGCCTCGGCCTCCACCAACTCCTGGAGATATTCGGGGATCAGCTTAGCGACGATTTTGTGCTCCAACGGCTTGAAGTCGTCATCTTGAGAGTCGTCTTCGCCCTCGATGAAGTCCCTAATGGTCTGCACCCAGCCGTCGATTAGGCCCGTGAAGCCTTGCGCCACGATGGTCTTCAGCTCGTCGTAGGCGTGGTTCCACCAAGAGGCGATCACGCCCGCGATCTTGAAGCGGTCGAGCAGGCCGACCGGCGCAAGAGCCTCCTCGAAGGTGACCAGGTAGTCGGCCCGGACTTTCATGACGTTGTTATTGCCGGGCAGCCGCTCGAGTTTGCCCTTGTGCGTGTCCCACCACTCCGCGAAGGCGTCGCGTAGCTTTTTCTCCTTGCGCTGCACTCCCGCGTTCTCCTCGACGGACTCCTTGATGGCCGAGCGGTCGGTAATCGCGGGAGCGAAGTCATAGTACTTGTCGTCCCGCTCCACGAAGAGCACGTCCGGCTTGAGGCCGTGGGAGGCCAGGAGGGCCTTCTTAGCCGCGACCTCGGTCTTGGGGATGCCGCCCACGAGGTGGGCGCGGACGTCGTGCGGTTCCGGCGGCGGGGCGTTGTCCGCGTAGCGGCGGATATTCATGTTGTAGTCGTTGGCTTTGATTTCATCGAGGTCCACCACGCGTGAATAGCCGGGTATGGTCTCGTAGTTCTCGAAGGTACGGACGATCTTCTCCGCGTGTTCCGGCCGCAGATAGTTCTGGGCGCGACCCGGCTCGTAGTCCTGGTCTGCGTTGATGAAGAGAATCTTGCCTTGGCGATCTTTGGGCTTGGCCGCGCTTTTCTGGCGCATGACGAGGATGCAGGCGGGAATCTGCGTTCCGTAGAAAAGGCTCGGCCCCAGACCGATCACGGCCTCGATCAGGTCCTCGTCGAGGAAGCCCTTGCGAATCTGGCCTTCCTTCCCGCCCCGGAAGAGGACGCCGTGTGGGGCGACCGTGGCCAGCATGCCGTTGGGACGCAACACCGCCAGCATGTGCTGGATGAACATAAGCTCGGCTTTCTTGCCCGACTCCGGGCAGAAGCCGAAGCGGAAGCGTTCCCTGTATTCCATCCCCTCGCGCGTGTAGTTGATCCCGAAGGGCGGATTGGTGATCACCCGGTCGAAGCGACGCAGTTCGCCATGTTCGAGGTGTTTGGGATGGGCGAGCGTGTCCTCGTTGTGGATTTCGGCCTTCTCGCGGATGCCGTGCAAGATCATGTTCATCTTGCAGACGACCCACGCCGAACCGCTGGAGTCCTGTCCATAAAGAAAGAGGTTGTTGCCGTCGCCTCCGTGTTCCTCAACATACCGCTTCGAGAAGATGAGCATGCCGCCCGACCCGCAGCAGGGGTCGTAGATTTCCATCTTCTCCTTCGGCTTGATCAGACGAACCATCATACGCACGACATCGCGAGGGGTGTAGAAATCGCCCCCCTTGCGGCCGCCGGACTCGGCGAACATATAGATCAGATACTCGTAGGCGGAACCGAGCAGATCCGTGTGCTCAAAGTCCGAATTGCGCAGGCGATACTTGTTGAAGTGCTTGATGAGGGCCCGCAGCTTGTTGTCCGGCAGGGAGCTGTCGCCGACCTTGCGGGTGAAGTCGATATGATCCATCACTCCGGAGAGGACGAGATTTACCTCGGCAAGATCGCCGAGAGCCTTGTTGAGACCATCTCCGACGTTGGCGTGCAGGTTATCCCGTATTTCCGACCATCGAGCGCGCTTAGGAACGAAGAAAAGGTCATAATTGCGCGAGTCCTCGGCCGCATCTTCAGCTTCCTCCTTGGCCGCGCCGGATTTCATTTCCTCGTGGATCACACGTTCGCGTTCCTCCTCAAATACATCTGAGCAACGCTTTAGAAACAGCATCCCGAAAATGAAGTCTCGGAACTCGGCATGATCCATTTTGCCGCGCAGAATATCAGCGGCACCGTAAAGGTGTCTCTCCAGTCTAGGTAGGGTCAGCTTGGCCAATGGATCACCCCTCTGTTCCGCTATCGAAATACTGTTGCAGGAGATCAGCGCCGTTCTTACCCATGTTGCGAAGCATCTCCTCGATCTGCTTCAGTGCCAGAGGCGACGGTTTGGCGCGACCGTTCTCCCATCGGTTGATGGTTGGGTAGGTCACGCCGAGCTTGGCCGCAAATTTTTCCTGTGTGAGCCCCGTTCGTTCACGAAGCTCACGGACTAATCGGGGTAAGTCAGCCTGGGCATTCAACGTCGTTCTCCTTTCAGATCCGAAAGGGACCTGATAGAAACAAAGATCATATCACGCGCCCCAACAGATGATATATCATACAATAAAACACGGCCTTGTCAAGGGTTTTAGGAAACGAGGAGGCGAAAGAAGGACGTGCGATTGACAGCGGCTGAATCCCGCTACTTGGACGATGATATACCCATGGCCAACTCGCGCAGTTTAGCCGCCATGGCCTCATAATGCTCGGCCAGAGCAATCAGGGAGCCTGGGTCCGCTGGACCGAGGCAAGACATGCCAAAGGGCATCGTATACCCCTTCTCAGAATACACTCGCCAAGTCTTCTTTTTTATCTTCCTAATCATCGCTCGCCCTAGTAGATTCTCGCGTCGCTATCGACGACAACACCGAGCCGGAGCCCTGAAACCAATGCTTGA
>Ga0208195_1001837_pt1 | contig 21807 bp, 18 predicted proteins | sample AD_UKC077_MetaG_FD_184441 | JGI IMG/M metagenome (GOLD analysis project Ga0208195, IMG submission 184441) | Active sludge microbial communities of municipal wastewater-treating anaerobic digesters from USA - AD_UKC077_MetaG (SPAdes) (version 2) | ecosystem: Engineered > Bioreactor > Anaerobic >...
CTTTCAAAATTTGTATCTTTGACTTTCAGAAACAGCCTGAACCTCTGTAAGTCGTTTTTAAACAATGAATTAAATGCTGTTTTAGAAAATAAAATCCCATCGAAATTGATGGGATTTTATTTATTTTTAATGCACTTTTTCTATTTCAGAAAAGTTCCAATTGCTGCACAGGAGCATTGAGAATAACAGATTTTTTGCCTATAAATAGTTCCATATCGCCAAATTGTTTGTCCGTAATACGCAAAATTCCAACTTTTCCATATTCAGGCAAGGCTCTTTGCACACGTTTTATATGCACATCGGCATTTTCAGCACTCGCACAATGGCGTAAATAGATGGAAAATTGAAACATAACAAAACCATCCGCTACCAATTTTTTCCGAAAATCAGCATACGCTTTTCTATCCTTTTTTGTTTCGGTAGGCAAATCGAAAAATACTAATACCCACATAATTCGATATTCACTGAAACGTTCCATTTTTTATAGTTCCGGATAAACTATTTTACGCGCCTCGCCATTAAAACATTTGTATAACGAAGCCGTTGTCCTCGCTACGGCATTCATCAACACGCACATTTGACCATTGATAGGTACATCAACCTGCGGCAGCGACAAGAATTTTACTTTTAACTCTTGCGACAGTTCCGAAATATCCAATCCACTCGCTAAAATTTCTACTACTATTTTATCGACTATTGGTCTATACGGCTCCATCACATCGTCGGCTAAACAATAGGCATTGTAACGATTGTGGTGATGAATGCCCAACGTTGGCAACAAACCGCTCACCACCAACGAACGTGCAACAACTGCCCGCAAAACAGCATAACCGTAATTGAGTAAATTGTTGGGCGGAATACCTTCTCTCTGTCTTACAAAATTGGGAATAGTCGGAAAAACTGTTTTCCAATAATAAGCAGCAGCACGAGCTTCTAAATTATCACTGTCTCCACTTTTTACATCTGACGCCCACGCCAACATATTTTTTGCCGGTTCTCCGGTTACTTGAGCCAACACGGCAGCTTGATTTCTAATTTTATACTGCACCGTTTGCTGCCAAAGTTGTTTTTTTAACGGAAGTGATGCGTCAAGTTGGTTTCTGAAACGTTCGTTTTGAGTCGTATTTCCGGCAAGTGGAAGCATTAAGCCTACAGGCATTCGAGCACTATTGCAAGTAATTAAAGCACAGTTGTTTTCAAGCAACGCCTCCATTGCTCCGTGGGTAATGGTAATCTGTTTATTATCAAGTACTACCACTCCAATATCCTCTATCGGAATAGTAATAATAGCCGATTGCTTAAACGAATCCGGCAAGTTATTTTTCTCTACTTCGGGAAATTTTATGACCAATTGGGAATTTTTTAACGACAAGTAAGCCGGATTACTGAAATATAAGGTTCGTTTAATCATGGTACTACAATTGTTAATATTCTCCAACAGAAACTATTTGACCTGTATGATTTACACGAACTTTTATAATACCGTTAATTGCAGATAAACCACATCTTTTCCAAGTTATATCTTTCAATTCTTTTTTATCATCAACTGTTGTTTCCAAATGATGTCGAAAAAAGTAATCTTTAATAGTTGTTTTTTGCACCCTAAACAAATTCGGACTAATTAAAGCATAGTTTTCCGGATTTAATAAATCAATTTCATTAGGATCAAAACCTGTTTCTTTGTTTGGGAACACAAAATATTCATTCTGTTTCATCGTAAACAAGAAATTCCATCCCTCATCACGCTTATAATCTTTGTCAATGATAGGAAGTCCTAAATTTACTCGTGTTACAGCTTCAAAAAATGAAACCACATTTTCTTGTAAGTCGCCATTAGCATCTCGATAAATAGCGACGTGGTGATTATTACTTGTGCTGACAAAGTCGGACGGTTGAACCTTTCCATCAGTATCAAGAATTAATTTACCATCTTTATCACGTTTTTCATGCAAAGCAATGGCATTGCTTACACCGGTAATAGTTACACTCTTTATGGCGATACCTTTTTCCTTATTTAACCAAATAGGATTTTCGTCGAGATTTGAAAAAGCTTTTTTAGCATCCCCATCGTATTCTTTCAAACGTGCTTCAAGAATTTTACGAATATTTGCGTCTATTACTTTGTCGAGTTTTAAATTGGGTGAAACATCTTTTCTAATTGTATAAACAGTTTCTAAACTTACCGTTTTTACTCTCTCCGGTAGTTGTTTTGAACAAGCTTTATCCAAAAATATAGGATTTTTTTCCAAACTGTTTTTACCGGTAAAAGCCTTTTTAGGGTCGTTGTTAAATTCTTGCAAACGACGCAACAATGCCTCGCGATAAGCAGGTTTGCTTACTGTTACTATTTTTTCAGCATTAAAATCGGATCCAACTTTTTCAAATTTCGTAACATATTGTTTAATACTTCCGTAAATAGTTTCATTGTGCAGTTGTCCGCGTGGCGTTTGTTGTTCTGTTTTGTTTACACCTCCTTTTCTTTTTGTAATGTTGATATTCTGTGTTGTAACTTTATTTTTTGCTTTTATCGAAATTAAGGTGTTTTCCAAATGATGCTTTACCTCTGCCCTAAATTCATCTAAAGGTATTGGCGGATTAAATTTAAGTTTTCCGTGGCTGTCTCTATAAAGTTCTTTTTGTTCAATACCATATATGCTGCCAGACTTGTCACTACGGGCATTTAAGTTATTCAGATACTGAATGATACTTCGCTTTGTAAATGCAATTGTAAGTGCGTCCATTGCGTGATGACGATGGTCGTTACGTTTTGTCCAATCTTTTATACGAGAAATTTGCCTGCCATCTTTGTCTTGATAGTATTCCGTTAGCCCTAATTTATCGTATTTATCCCAATTCAACTCCTGCATTACATTAATCAATTGCCAATCTTCACGTAAACGGTCGGTAACGGCTCCTGTGGTAGGTACAACAAATTTTACCAAATCTTCCAATATTTCTCGAGCCTTTTTTGCAATGTATTGTGAGTCTCGCAAATCACGTTCTATAAAACCGGACGGAATGTCAGCCTCCTGCATCAATAATTTATTGCGTTTAGTTTTAGAAATCAAACCTTTTTTACACAAGTCTTCTACACGAGTTTGATAATCAGACAATCCCTGAATACCATACTTTTCTTTTACATAATCGAATGCCGTAAGATTGCCTTTTTCTATGTTTATGCTTCGGCTCTCTATGGTTTTATTTGAAAAAGAATCATCAAAAAGTTTTGCTTGAGGAATAATATGTTCAATATCAAACTCTTTACTAAATAGTTTTTCTTGCGGAATGTATATGTTGGAATAAAGAGTCTTATAACCGTTATCTTTCAATTCAAGATATAGTTTATAACGAATTATGTCGTTGCGGCTCACATTGGTTATACCAAATTCATTCTGAAGGATTGCTCTATACTTGTCATGTTCAGCTTTAACTTGAGAAATAGCTTTGGTCATTTCTTCTCGTTCTTTGGCACTCTTTTTCAGTTCTCGTGCCAACTCAATACGAATTTCATCGGGCTTCCCATACGTATCAACAATGCAGTTCACCACATTTATCATCTGGTTCAAAATTTTTTCTACTACAGGATTGCGTAAACTGTTTCGTGGCAGAAGTTCCAATTTTTCTTTATAAACTTTATTGTCTAACTCCTCTTTTGTTAAAGATTTTTTGGAATGACGATAGCCTGCATATTCACAAGCAACGCTATATTCGCTACCTTCTTTCATATACGGTAATATCTTGCGCATTGCTTTCGTACTGAGATTACCATAATCCGATTGAAATGTAACAGAAGCAATGAGTTTAGCGTATTCTTTTTCAAAGCCATACAAAGTAGAAATTTTATTCACAAGTTTTTCGTTTCCAACTTTTGAATTGTCTCCTTCAAATGAATACAACAAGTGCCACAATTGATAGGCTGGTTGTTTTTCAAACTCTTTGCCTTCAAGCGATGAATCAAAATGCAATATTTCTGTATTATAGCCTAATCCTTTAAAAACAGGTTCAACTATTTCCATAACTTCAGAATATGACATCTTTGAAAAATCATATTCTCCATGACCACTCAATTCAATAATCTGTTGATAGGCTTTAAATAAAGCTGCTTGTGTACGATTCCCTTCTACCTCTTTATAATTCAAATCCAAATCTTTGTGATTTTCAAACAATAACTTTAAAACTTCTGTTTTTGTTAGTTTTTCTTTAATAGAAAGTTCAGCAAAAAGAGCTTCTTTTTCTTCTTGTTCCAAATCTTCGCCATTAACACTAAGATTATTTAGTACTTGCCATATTTTGAACTCTTGAAACAGAGGAGACGATTTTGGACAAACTCGTAATCCTATCGTTTTTATTTTTTTCTTTCCGTCAACTTCAACCTCTACCTGTTTGTTTTCAAATTCACAAAACGAAATCAAGCCTTTTTGAGATTTGAGAGGTCGTTGATAAAAGATAACTACATCTCGAATCTCTTTTTTCAAATCGGCAGATAATTCCTTATGAAATTTGGATTGCGTCTCCCATATTTTTTCAAACTCATCTAAATAATCTTGTCGGTAGAATACTTGATTTTTAAAACTGTAATTTGGATTTTTATCCAATTCAGCCATTTGGTACTGTCCTACAGTCTGTTTGTTAAAGTAAAGTTCTTTGCTACGGTCACTGATGGCTCCAAGATAACCGCTTGAGTTATTAAGTTGAATATTTATTTGTTGAATAACAATTACAAATTGTTCCAACTCCATTTTTTCGGAAAGTGCTTTTGTTCGCCATTCATAATTTTCTTCCTTTTGTTCGGCTATTTTCCCTTGGCGTTTTACGCCAACCAATTCAAATCCATTTTCTTTAAAATGTTTAGCACATATAGCCCACACTGCATCACGCTTTTTGCCACGCAATTCTTCTTTCAAATCCAAAGAAAGAATGTCGGGATAAAACTTCATTTGCTTATCGAATACTTTATCAAATTCAGCCTCCAAATCAGAACGATAGAAATCAGGAAGATTTTTACCTCCTTTTTTTAATAAAGAAAGAGAATATTGTCCGGGAGTTAGGTTGTTTTCATACATTTGTTTTACAACCTCCATTCCGTCTATTAATTGACCTTCTTCATTTGATTTTACTTTTCTACTACTCTTATATCCTCGTTTTTTGTTTATCATCAAAAGAACACGTGCCAATTCTTCCAATGAAATTTCTTCTATTGCCGCTTTTGCCCTTAAACGGTAGGTTTCAAAGGTTGTGTCATTGCCATTTTCCGATAAAATAGTCTCGTCTGTAATAAAACCGTTTTCCTTTAAAATTTCAATTAAGTTTTCACGTCGAAGTTTATAACGTTGAAGATTACGGCGCATACTACGCTTGAGTGTTCTATCTGCATTGGTTGTAATACTTTTACCTTTTTCAAAATTTTGCTGTTCGTCAACCGTCAAAGGATTAACACGTACCCCTAATTTAATAATAGAAGATTTTTCTTCATTATTTTCCGCTTCATTTACTAATGCCCATCCTATACTGGTGGTGCCAAGGTCTAATCCAAGAATTTTTTTCATGATATTTGTTTTATATTTTTGCAAATTTAAAAAATATTTTTAATTCAAAAGAATTTTGTCAATTAAAAAACTTGTACTAACTTTGTCGTACAAATTTTGAAGCAATTCACAGATTATCAATTAGATAAAGATAGAACTTTAACTAACTTTGTCGTACAAATTTTGAAGCAATTCACAATAAGGATTATTCCGTTGTGAAAACATTTAAGTCGCCCTCGTCTTTCAATACGGGGGCATTTTTTTGATTACAACTTTTCATGAGTTTATGTTTTCCTGCAAACTAACAACTTACTTTTGACAACTTCTGTCAAAAACATAAAAAAAGACACCAATTGGTGTCTTTTTTTTATCAAACTAACCCACGCTTAGTTATAACAACCAATATAAAGCCAGTTTTGACACGATTTCGGCGGTAAATAAGCCCAAAATAAACGCTAATGTCAATTTACTGCCTTGTACACCACACGACACTTTAAAACCATTGTAAATCAACGCAATGCTCCACACCATCACGGGCAAAGATACCACCAACAACACGATAAACGATACTGAGTTAAACACCGCCATCGGATTTTGTGTGATTTGCGTTAAATCGGGAGCTGTAGTGAATAAACCAATCACTGCGAGCAGTAAAAATGGCGCTTTTGCCAAGGTCATAGTACCTAAAATATCAATAAAACGCACCTGTTTAGCAATCATTACACCTGCTAACCACATAACCAGCACAACACTCGCCAAGCTAATACCTAAATAGAGAAACGATTGTGCATAAGTCAAACTGTCTGTCAAGTGCATATCCAAGGCACCATCGAATGCAACGTCAGCCCAAGTGCCTACAAGTCCCATAACAACGACAAACAACACACCTACTCCAAATGCTTGCCAACCAGCAATTCTACGAAATGGATTTATCAATAAATGCCAAAATTCTTTACTTTTCATACGCTTCAATTTTTGAAATAATTTCATTTAACATATTCCTAACGGTAGGATAACTTAATTTTAACTCGGAAGCCATCTCTTTCAAACTTCCGCTATTTTGCACAAATCGCACAATAAATCGCTGATCCTCTTTCGATAATAATGCCAACACGGGCAAATCGTAAGAACCGATTACTTCGGTAGAACAGCTCTCACACATCAAACTTTTAACTTTGAGTTGCGCATGGCAACTCGGACACGAAGTTGGTAACATAGTTGTTGAATTAATGATGCGACAAAAGTACAACCTATTTTTGAAATAATCAAATTAAATTTGAATAAAATTAATATAATATTTAACTTTATTTATTTTATAATACATTTAATTGATATGAAAACAAAAAAAGAGACACTACTGAGTGCCTCTTTAAACTACCGAAATAACCTATAATGCTATTTCACCAAAGGAAATTTCACATAGAAGGTTGTGCCTACATTCTCTTTCGTTGTAAACGAAATTTCACCTTGCGACACGGTAACGATATTTTTAACAATGCTCAACCCCAGCCCCATACCACTACTTTTAGTGGTAAAGTTAGGCGTGAATAGTTTACTGGCCACCTCGTCAGAAATACCACAACCATTGTCGCTAATGGAGATTTTTACAAATTCATCGTCACAATCAAGCTCTACTACCACACGCCCTTTTTGTGTTGAAGGAATGGATTGAATAGCGTTGCGCAATAAATTATTAAAAAGTTGCGTCATTTGGTCTGCATCGGCCATAATGTGCACCTGATCCAGCGTAGTTAAAAACACAATATCAACCTCTTCGTAGTTGTTTTTAAACAAATCGACCACAGAAAGCAATTTCGCCGCAATATCAACACGAACCAAATGTGTAACTGGAATACGGGCAAAATTGGAAAATTCAGTAGCAATAAGCGACAAGCTATCTATCTGTTCTATAAGTATTCGTGCTGATTTTTCAAAGTAATTATTGAATGACGCTTCATCCAACGATTTTGCACGCTGCAACTGCTGAATAGTGAGTTTCATAGGTGTCAGCGGATTTTTAATTTCATGCGCTATCTGATGAGCCATCTCGCGCCAAGCCGATTCACGCTCCGATTGTGCCAACATTTCAGCACTTTCCGAAAGTTCATCCACCATTAAGTTATACTGATTGATAAGCATACCAATCTCATCGTTTTCACTGTTATGGTTATACTCTATCTTCTCATTGCGTTTTCCCAGTTTTATAGCCTTCAATTTCTGCTCTATCGTTTTGATTGGACGTGACAAGCGGCGACTCACTAAAATGCTCACCACGGACGCTAAAATAAGAAATAAGAAATATACATTGATAAAGATAGCTAAAAACGTAAACAGTTCCTTACTCAACTCTTGCGAACTAAAAAACAGTGGCACACTAATATAACCTATACGCTCCTTATTAGTATTCAAAATTTCTGTATATGACGTTAAATAGGTCAACGAGCCTAACTGTTCCGACATAACCTGCTCCTTATTCGCACTATTGAAAAACACCTTAGGATTCATCAACTTACTAATCAACCCTTTAGAAAAAATATAAGGACGCGACGTGGTCAACAGTTCGCCATTGGTGTTGTATAAGTGAATATCCGTTTTATACTTTTGGGACAAATCCTGTATAAAAAAACTCAAATCGACCGTATAAACTCCGGGGCTTTCACTTTTATAACTCCAATACTCTTCCAGCGCTACACGCACATAGTTAGTTTTAGCAATCTGCTCTTGGGTTTGTATCCGTTTATATTGTCCATAAATAAAGACTACAGAAATGGCAAACACCACAGCTAAACTCAATACCACAAACGTGATAAACGATTGCTGTAATTGGGAAAGAAACGTATTTTTTAGCGTCATATTGGAAGTCAATCGGAACCAATAGATGTAAAAAAACAGTGCCACAAAAAGATAGATAGTATATAAGTAGGTAAAAAAGAGCATGTAAGCCCAATACTCTTGAGGATGTTGCTCGCCTACAATAATATAGGTGTCATCATCGTATGGGAAAATGTAGTGCGCATAACCGTTGTAATACGTGATATTATCATCATTCAAATAATTGGTTGCGTCTAAAACATCGGGATACTCATATCGACCTGCACTATACACTTTTTCGCCATTCACATATTGAGCGGTGGACAACAACAAACTCAAACGATTAGTTTCTGGTTCGAACAGTACATCCTGATAACCATAGTTTTCCATACCGCTTTTTTTGAACAAGACTAAAAACAGACGTTTTACACTCTTATCTGGCATGGGGTAGTCAAAAATCCCCACAAAATCGTACGAATTGCGCTGTTTCCTATTCGCATAAAAATGATCGGTAAACGGCTCAAGTACACCCGATTGCAACGCATCATCATATCTATGAGCTGCTTCCGATACAGTGTCGGTAACAAACAGTTTAACATCGTAGTTATTCCAATAATCACGGAAATAGGATTTCGTTACATAACGTATTATACGATCGTTAGACGTAGGTTTTTGCTGTTCTAACAGCTCCAATAGCGTTGTATCTGATGACAATGACGTTTCTATCTCTTCAAGCAATTTATGCACATACACTTCAAAATCACTATCCTCACCCAAAGCAATATTATCGGCAACTAAGGCATATTTATCGTGCTTAATCACCTGAATTTGTGTATAAGTGTACCACACAATAAAGTTAGTATAAACAAACACTAACACCAATAAGTGCCAAAATTTAAGCGCACGCTTGGTAATATAACGCAACGTATCGACCGTGGTACATAACAAAAAATAACCAATAAAAACCTTATACAACCAACCATAACCTACAGCAAGTAAAATTCCAATGAGCAACAAAGTGACTATCAGATTTGAAAAAATGAGTTGATGCCAGCTGAAACTGTATTTAAGTAGCGTAATGGATTTGTCGCGAAACAAAATAAACGCTAAAAACCAAGTCATTATAAGAAAAAAGGCGATAATGGAATAAACCGATAAGTTTTCGATACGATACAGTGCTAATTCAAATCCTGAATTGTACAATAAATCGCGGAATAACCAGAAAATGAGTCCAAAAAACAACAACGAAAGCAGCTGCATAAGCCACAACCACAGCGAATTACGTGGCGATTTTGTGTGTAAAAATGGCAAATTCACTTTAAAATAAAAGGTTGCAATCATGGTTGAAAATGCCACACTAATAATGATCAAGTGACCTAATGACGACATATATTCGCCCGAAGCGTAATAAATAGGCGAGAAAATATCGGTACTAAAGAGTAAATCGGGAATATTGAAATATAAAAAAAGACTGGTTATCAGTGCAAACACACTAAACGCCATCAAAAAGTAGCGCGGTTGACGCATTTTATCACCAAACCAATAGTCAAGAAAATAAAATAGAACAAAAAAGAGAATAAAGGCTAAAGCATAAAAGAACGTTCCTAAATAAGCAAATTCTCGCCGAAAAACCACCTCACCATTTTTCGACAACGAAAACAAATAACTACCATCTTGCGCATAAATAGGCCAACTCTCCTCCTGTGTGTCGTCCAACTGCTGCTCTACTACAATCTGATTATCAATGAAAAAACCTTGTGCAAAACGATTTTTGACATATTTACTGTCCGTCAAACTATAATCGTCTTTTATTTTGATGAACGCCACAATAGCAAAACTATCTACCGAAGCCGTTTTAACAACACCATACGCATTACCCAAATGGGCAAAGTATTCAGGCTCTGTATGGATGGGCAAGAGATTACTTATATCTACCTTATTATCAGTCCAATAAATCAAATCTTGCCCCTTGAATATATAGTAGGAAATGTCTGAATGGTTTACCTCAAACCCTTGCAACCGCTCCCACACTTCATTTACAACCACTTTTTGCAAATCGGCGATGGTTTTATCAGCTTGCTTTTCCTTTTTGGCAAATGTATTTTGAAACAAATTTATAGGCAACGACTCGCTATCATCTGATTGCTTGTATAAATGTTCAAACAATACACCTAAACCAATAGCGACAAACAGTGCAATAAAAATGGCTAAAAACTTTTTTCTCGAACTCATAATTTACGATGATGGGATAGATAAACTCATTTTTTTAGCGTCAATAAACTCTCTTCATGGTGGTAAGGTTCCCCTTTTAAAATAGTCATAGCACGATAAAGCTGTTCAGCAAAAATTGGACGAACAATCTGATGCGAAAACGTCATCTTTGATATAGAAACAAGTGTATTCGCGCGGTCATAAACAGCCTGCGAAAAGCCGTATGCACCGCCAATGACAAAAACTAAGCGCTTTACTGAAGCGTGTTGTCGCTGCTCAATCCAATGGGCAAACTCAACAGATGTAAACTGCCTTCCTTTATCGTCTAATAAGACTACATAATCGCTCGCATCTAGTGATTTCAAAATCAATTCACCCTCTTTATCACGCTGTTGAGATTGTGTCAACGCTTTCGTTTGTTTCAAATCAGGAATCGTAACCACCTCCACAGGTAAGTAAAACTTTAAGCGCGATAAATACTCATTAGTCGCTTCTGTAAAATAGGTCGTTGTGGTCTTCCCCACCCAAAGTAAAGTTAACTTCATACCCTTGAAATGTTCAAAATAACGTCAATCTCCAAGATTTTACCAACAGTTTTCAACTAAGTAGCTATAACAGAATAAGTTTTAATACTTTGGTTAATAACTTATCAGGCTAAACAATACAAAAATCGTACAATAACGCTCGGAGTTTCAAAAAAAATACCTTACCTTTGCCGAGTGTAATATGTTTGCAAATTTCGTTTTTTTTAGAGTAATAACCAACTTAAATACTACTTTTTTCAAAGAATATGCTTTTGGTATGTTTTTTGCACGGTAATTGGTGGTAGTTTTCTAAAACAAATAATTATGAAAAACTTAAAATACGTTTTATCTCTTATTGCGCTAGTATTCGCTTTGGCACTATATGCGCAACGTATGGATGCAATACCCGATATTGTAGCCGGCTTTAATAGCGGTTACAGCGATGCTATTGCAGAACATCTGAACGATAATGTTGAATTGGTAATTAAAAATGCGAATAACGTATTTACCAAACAACAAACCAAGACAATTTTAAACGACTTTTTCAAAAAAAATCCACCACTTCGCTTTTCAATCATGCACCGAGGCGACAAAGAAAATGCTCAATTTGTCATTGGAAATCTTGAAACTACAAACGGCACCTATCGTGTTTATTTCCTGATAAAGAAGAATTTAGTACAACAATTACGTATAGAAGGATCAAATGATTGATAACTTAGACGAACTCATCAAACTTTGGTTTGCTGAAGACATTGGTGATGGAGATCATACTACTCTGTCGTGCATTCCTGCCGACGCTATAGGACAATCGCAACTCATAATTAAAGAAAATGGCGTATTAGCAGGCGTTGAAGTGGCTAAACGTATATTTCACGCTTTCGACCCCAAATTACAAATGACTCAATTTTTACAAGATGGTGATTTTGTAAGAATTGGCGATATTGCTTTTGTGGTAGAAGGACCTATTCAGTCACTTTTACAAACAGAACGCTTAATGCTCAACGTAATGCAACGCATGAGCGGTATTGCTACGCGTACAGCACAATATGTAAAACTACTTGAAGGCACCAAAACACGTGTACTCGACACACGCAAAACTACACCTGGTTTACGTTTACTCGAAAAAGAAGCAGTAAAAATTGGTGGTGGTTGCAATCACCGCATAGGTTTGTACGACATGATTCTGCTTAAAGATAATCATGTGGACTTTGCAGGTGGCATTGAAAAAGCTATTAACCGTGCTAAAGAGTATTGTAAAGCCAAAGGAAAAGATCTTAAAATAGAAATAGAAGTTCGTAATTTCGATGAAATTCGCCAAGTGATGGAAGTTGGAGGTGTTGACCGCATTATGCTCGACAACTTCTCACCAGCTGATACCAAAAAAGCGGTAGAGTTGATTGCCGGTAAATACGAAACAGAATCGTCTGGCGGCATTACGTTCGACACACTGCGTGAATATGCCGAATGTGGCGTTGACTTTATTTCAGTAGGCGCACTCACCCACTCGGTTAAAAGTTTGGATATGAGTTTTAAGGCGGTTAAATAAGAAAACTGAAACCAGAACATAAAAAAGACGTAACTAACTAGTTGCGTCTTTTTTATAACATCTACAATTCACTAAAAAAGATAAAGTTCGATTAACTCTGTTTCGATTTTATTATTTTATGGTTATCTTTGCCAGACAAACGAATTTTGGTCATGCAAAAACTATTTTTTTATCTCCTAGTGGTTATTATTGGTTGTAGTTGTGGACGTACAGCGCAACAAACAACCGACGAACAAACACCCGATTCTACCTTAACCATTTCTTACGCCACTGGATTTAAACTGGATTATTTCCCGCATTACAAACGTATCACCGTTTTTAATCCTTGGCAAAAAGGCAAAATTCTTTCCACCTACTATTTGGTAACTGACAAGAACACACAAACACCTGATGCCTCACAAACAGTACGTGTACCACTTACCAAATTAGCCGTGACCTCATGCACTCATTTTGAATTTCTAGCCGTATTGAACAAACTTCACACGGTAACTGGCGTATGCACGCCCGAATTGATTTATAATGAAACCATAGCCACCGCTTACGCAGAAGGAAAAATCACAAGTCTAGGCGACGCTTTTAATACCAATATAGAACGTCTGTTAATACTCCAACCTGATGCTTTGATGATAGCAAGTTATAATCAACAGGACGATAATGCAAAACAGCTAGCAAAGTCAAGAATTCCACTACTATTCAATAATGAATGGACTGAACAATCACTACTTGGTCGTGCTGAATGGATAAAATTTGTAGCTGCTTTTTACAATAAAGAGGCTGAAGCGTGTCAACTATTTGATGCTATGGCCGAACGTTACAACGTAGCCAAACAGGTAGCACAAGCAGCACAAGAAAAACCAACTGTTTTAGCTGGAGGAAACTTTAAAGGGACATGGTATATGCCTGGTGGACAGAGTTATATGGGACGCCTATTTGTAGATGCGGGTGCTGATTACTTTTATGCTAACGACACTACGACTGGTAGTTTACCGCTCAATTTTGAAACAGTTTTAAACCAATTTTCTGATGCAGATATTTGGCTAAATGCACCTGTAGCAACTTTATCGGAACTTATCAATATGGACGAACGCCACAAACTATTTACGTCAGCGCAAAGAGGCGAAGTTTATGGTTTTTGGGCACGTACAAAGCCCAGTGGTGCCAACGATTTTTGGGAAAGCGCCATAGTGCATCCCGATTTGGTGTTGAAAGATGTGATTTGGGCATTACATCCAAAACTATTGCCTGATTATACACCCACTTACTTAATTCGTTTAAAATAACACTATAACCTTCTTTCTATTTGTGAATAGATTACCTAAAAATACACTTCTTTTTGTAGGGCTAATTTTACTCACAGCACTACTCTTTTTGCTGGATATTGCCTTTGGCAGTGTGCGGTTACCACTCGAAGCATTACTCTCCGACAATCCGATTTATCACGAAATAATTTTCAATTTTCGCTTACCAAAAGCACTAACGGCAGTTATTACAGGAGCTTCTATTTCAGTGGCTGGCTTATTGATGCAAACACTGTTTCGCAATCCGCTAGCAGGTCCTTACGTGTTGGGTGTAAGTTCAGGAGCTAGTTTAGGCGTAGCTATTTTTCTATTAGGAAGTTCGTTTCTTCCGATGCATTTTATACAAAGTGGCTGGGGATTAGTTATTTCAGCTATTTTAGGTGGTGTATTTGTACTACTTTTAGTATTGGGTATTTCATTTCGTGTGCGTCAAGCGGTTTCGCTTTTAATTGTAGGTATTATGTTTGGACAAATCGCTGGTTCACTAGTTACTATTTTACAAAACAGTAGTAATCCTGATTCGCTCAAACTGTTCGTTGTCTGGACATTTGGTAGCCTTTCGGCGGTAAGTTGGACCTACATGCAAGTTATGTTGCCGCTCGTAGCTATTGGTTTAGTGTTGGCGTTAACCATTCAAAAATCATTAAATGGCTTATTATTAGGCGAGAACTACGCACAAGGTTTAGGCATTAACATTGTACGAACTCGCTTTTTGATTATCATTGCCGTGGCGTTATTAGCTGGTACAACTACTGCGTTTACTGGTCCGATTGCGTTTATTGGCATGGCTGTACCGCATTTGGTACGTGGACTATTCCGCACGTCCAATCACCGCATAATGCTACCGGGAACTATGTTGTGCGGTGCTTCATTACTATTGCTGTGCGATTTAGCCACACAATTACCATCTGACGGTTACACGTTACCTATAAATGCCATTAGTGCCTTAGTTGGTGCTCCAATTATCATTTGGATTATTTTAAAAAAGAGAAGCAATAGCTGATAAATAAACATGCTAAAAACAAGTGATTTACATATAGGATACGGGCGTCACGTTGTACAAAGCAACCTAAATTTACACGCCAAGACGCGTGATTTGATTTGTCTTACAGGTACCAATGGTTGTGGAAAAAGCACCCTATTACGCACATTAGCAGGACTACAAAAACCACTCCAAGGAGAGATTACGATACAAGGAAAATCGGTACATAAACTAACTAATTTTGAGCGTTCTACGTTTTTTTCATTAGTATTAACGGACGCTATTGATACAGAAAATCTGACCATACACGATTTAGTCGCCTTAGGACGATTTCCATATACTAATTGGGCAGGGAGCCTCTCTGATATCGACGAAGCCAAAATAGCTGAAGCATTACAACAAGTGAATTTAACACACAAAACGCACGCCTACTTAACAGAAATAAGCGATGGTGAAAAACAACGTGCGATAATTGCTAAAGCTTTAGCTCAAGATACTCCACTCGTATTGCTCGACGAACCTACGGCACACCTCGATTTACCTAATCGTGTAGAGATTATGCTATTATTACGCCGTTTATCGGTTAACACACAAAAAACCTTTATTTTATCGACACACGAACTCGATTTAGCCTTACAAATGGCGGATAAAATTTGGCTTATGAAGCCACAAGGCATAGAAGTGGGCATTCCTGAAGATTTGATGTTAACTGGCAAATTTCAAGAAGCGTTTGGCAGTCATGCGTTTCAGTTCGATGAAAATGATGGCCATTTTAAAATCAACCATTTAGTAGGACCTTTACATGTAAACGTGATTGGTGAAAAACCAGCCACTTTATGGCTACAACGTGCACTAATTCGCTGTGGCATTCAGCTATCTGAATCGGCGCCAACAACTATAGAAGCAAAACATGGTAGTTTCCATTTACACGATAAGGAAGTAAATTCCATTGAAGAAGTTCTAAAAACACTGATGAATTAAAAACCTAAAAAAATGATTATGAAACAGATATTAACTTTTATAGCACTATTCGCCACACTCGTTAGTACAAAAGCCACCACGATTTACCAAATTGATATTCGTGATGAGATCAATAGCAAAACATGGATTTATACCAAACAAGGATTTTCAGAAGCTACCGAACTTGATGCTGACGTAGTCCTTATCAACCTGAATACCTACGGTGGTGAAGTAATTTATGCCGACAGCATCAGAACGACTATTTTAAACTCAAAAATTCCTGTGATTGCATTTATCAACAACAATGCTGCCTCTGCAGGTGCTCTGATTTCGATAGCTTGTGACCAAATTTATATGCGACCGGGTGCCAGTTTTGGCGCTACCACGGTAGTAAACGGCACGGATGGACAACAAATGCCCGATAAATATCAATCGTATATGCGCGCTACAATGCGCTCTACAGCCGAAGCACAAGGCAAAGATTCGTTGGGCAATTGGAAACGAGAACCACTCATTGCGGAAGCCATGGTGGACGACCGCACAGTGATTCCAAACCTCATCGATTCGGGCAAAACGCTCACATTTACCACCGAAGAAGCCATGAAACACGGTTATTGCGAAGGCACGGCTGAAAATATCGAAGAAGTTTTAACCCAAGCGGGTTACGCGGCGGGCACTTATACGCTACAGGTGTACGAACCAAGCACCATGGATAGCTTAAAAGGAATTTTAACCAACACCTTTTTGCAAAGTATCCTGATTATGTTGATTATTGGCGGTATCTATTTTGAATTACAAACGCCAGGCATTGGATTTCCACTAGCCGCAGCAGTGGTGGCAGCTATACTCTACTTTGCGCCACTTTATATTGACGGATTGGCTGCCAGTTGGGAAATTATTCTATTTGCTATTGGTGTGATTCTGATTATCTTAGAAATCTTTGTCATTCCGGGCTTTGGCGTGGCTGGCATCAGTGGTATTGGACTCGTCATTTTTGGTTTAACCATGAGTATGATCAATAATGTAAACTTTAACTTGAAAACGGTACCAACAGGACAAATCGGTCGCTCGCTCTTTACCGTGATGCTCGGTTTATTACTCGGCTTTGCGGCGATAATCTACTTCACTTGGAAAATTGGCACGAAAGGCATTTTCCGAAAATTGGCGTTAGAAGCCACCCAAGAAACCGCGTCTGGATTTGTCGGCGTGCCAACGGAACAACTCACCTTGGTGGGTAAAAATGGCATGACTACGACCGATTTACGCCCTTCGGGCAAAGTAGAAGTAGATGGCAAACGCTACGATGCCGTAGCCGACAATGGTGCATTTATTAGCAAAGGAGCTCATATCAAGGTAATTCGCTACGAAACGGGACAAGTTTATGTAGTACCAACCGACAATTAATACCGCATTGAGTCATAAATAATGCCCAATTTAGTATCTGGTTCAGAAAATATTGTATAATTTTGTAGCCCGAAATCAGTATTGCCTCATTGTGTAATGGTAGCACAACAGTTTCTGGTTCTGTACGTCAGGGTTCGAGTCCTTGTGAGGCAACAAAAATCCCCAATAATTCTCTGATATTAGGAAAATTATCGGGGATTTGTTATGTTTGACTAGAGTATTTTTTAATTATAAAAAATCATTTTACGTTTTTTACCATCTGCGGCAACTTGTTCCAAAATGGAACAGGTTGACTTTTCCTCTAGTTCGCCTGATTTGTAGATATTGCCAACATGTTTAACAATAGCTGGTCTATTTACGCCAAATACCACAGCAATGGTAGAAGCATCCAGCCAAACCGTTTCATTTTCTAACTGTACGGCTACTTCTGTACCAGTAGATGTTTTATATATTTCTATCTTATTCCCCATAGTTATCAACTTCAAAGTATGAATTACAAATTACTCAAGTTTGTTTTTTGCCTGCTATTTTTTACTTGCAATTTGTCTCAAAAGTAATCATTAAACATAAATAAAAAAATAGTGACGGGAGAAAACTATATATTTTTGAAGTTAAAAAATAAAGCGCCCTGATTAGGGGCGCTTTGTAATGGTGGTTCATCTTGTAAAAAACAAAACAATGTTCCCACGCTTATGAATTTTGCGTAAATCGAATTCGAGTATTATACGTTAGACGAAAATACTATTAAAATGATAATTCCACAATATCAAAAAAGTGTGTTACCTTATATTTTTTTCTTTATGCTTGTAATACGCATTCCTGGCAATTCTTTGCTGTTTTTTATTAGCAAACTTTGTGGTTGCTGAACAGTTGAAACAGGCTTAACTGATGATTTATTAGTTTCTTCTTTTGTTTCCATTGTGAGAATTGAGATTAAAAATATTATTGAAAATAAAATACTAGTTATAACGCTTATAAAAATACCAATTTTTGATTTAGCGATGTCTTCGGTTCTAGTTTTATTAATTAAAAAATTATGACTTGCGCAATCGGATAATTGTTCAACTAAATATTCTGAAAACAATTTTTCTGCGTCCTCCACTTTGCTTTGTTCGGTTATTAAATCTCTTTCAAATTTATAAATTACTTTCATTTCATTCAATTCTTTATAGCTATGGTTTTTAAAGAAATTGCTAAATGATTTTAAAAGATAAAATGTAGAATATATAATGCTTACACCAGCAATGAATGATAAAATATATAAATAAATTTTGAAGGAATTTTGAATTTGTTGGGTATAAAAATAGAAATGAACTGAAATAATGCCTGTAATAATTAATATAGGAATATTTATAACATTGTTTAATTCATTTTTTCTATCAATCTCTCGAAAATAAAATTCTTTGTAAAAATCTAAATTATTCATTTATAACTCTTTAATTTATATAATAATTATTAGGTACTTGTTTTCCAGAACAATTATTTAATCGTATCGTATGCAACTATTTACAACATTCGCAAATTAAACAATATCATCTCCAAAAGTAAGCAATAAAATTTGTAAAAAAAACAAAAACACATAAAAGTTAAAATGTTTTCCAAAAAAACTTTTGACATAAAAAAAGCGCCCTAAAAATGGGCGCTTTCAAAATGTTTGCATACAATTATTGATACAACAACTTCATTAATTGTATAAAATAATCTGATTCATTTTCAGGTACACTACAAACAATGGAATTATCATCAGTCAACGTAATATAATCAAGTTTATACGTCTTTAGGATTTGAATTTGTTCTTCATCGAGTGATCTAAAATATGAAGTTCCGTCACAATTGAAATCATTCCAAGATACCAACTTTATTTCATTATTCTTTTCAAGATGTAATACTAACCAAGCACCTTTATCAATACAAGAAATACTGGAACTAACAATATAAGTTTTACGATCCGTTGGCATTAACTCAATATGGTCGGTGCTACCCACAGAATACAAATTGAGAGTTCTATTAATAATACCTTCTTCATTAAATTTCAAATCTTCTAATTTAATTTTTTCACTTATATCAGTTATCTTATTATTAACAACGTAATATGAAGAATAATACTCACCTTCCATTTCCGTACCAAAAGCATTTTTTGCAATATAATTCAATTTTGAAATCACTTTATATGTATTTTCAAATTTTTTATTATCTGCAAAATTGAATAAAGAATCTTCTTTTGTTACGATTAGTCCCAGTTCTGTAGGATTATAACTCAATGGAAAATTTAAAACTCTCTTAGTCCTTTCAGAGGATTCTTTAATAAGAGCATTAAATAAGGCTGTATCGGTAATATTTTCCACACAACCAACACCCTTAAAAACAATAGTGTCATTATTACCTTGACCATCTAAAACAATTACTCTACCATCGTTTTTTACTTGAGTAAATTCTTTATTTTGGCATGCACCAAATAGAATTACTGTTAACACAATTACAATTTTTGATACTGTTTTCATAACTTTAAATTATTAAAATATTAATATGTTAAGCATACATCTTGTAATAATTGATAAGAAGAATTTAATTAAAATCAATGCAACGAATATACATAATATTTTTATATATAACAATATTTTTACATTTTAATTTACATTTATTAAAACACATCCTTTATATGGAGCATACGCCGCAGACAATCCCTCAAAAAAAGTCTAAATAGTAAAAATTGATTCGCCATATTTACCGGTAAATTTGTATCTTTGTAGCTTGAAACGATTGGATGTAAACAAATCCTACAAACAACCTGAGTATGACAACCTTTGAAGCCCTTATAAAAAACCGTCGCAGCATACGTAAATACCTCGATAAGCCGGTAGAAACGGAGAAAGTAGAAGCTATTTTACGCACTGCGTTAATGTCGCCTGCCTCCAAGCGTGCTAATGGTTGGGAATTTATAGTGGTTGACCAGCGCGATACGTTAGTAAAACTGGCGTCGTGTCGAGAGTTTGGCAGCAAGTTTGTGGCAGATTCTCCATTGGCTATTGTGGTGGCTTACGATGCCGAAAAAAGTGATGTGTGGTACGAAGATGCGTCTATTGCCGCCATTATCATCCAGTTGGCAGCCGCCGATTTAGAGTTGGGAAGCTGTTGGGTACAAGTACACCATCGTGCTTACAACGAAACAACGACTTCAGAAGCATACGTTAGAAACATACTTCAAATACCTGATAACAAACACGTTTTATGCATGATAACGCTTGGTTATAAGGACGAAGAACGCAAACCTTACGACGAGGAAAAACTCGCCTACGACAAAATTCACTATAATCAGTATTGATGAATCAACCTCTGCAACATATTGTATTAATTGGCGCTGGTAATTTAGCCACACAATTAGGATTGGCGCTACACCGCCGTGGTTTGCACATTGTGCAAGTTTACAGCCGCACAGAGCAATCCGCCAAAACTCTTGCAGAACAACTGAATGCGGAATTTACCACCAATTTAGCAGAACTCGTGCCCACAGCCGATCTCTATATTTATGCGTTGAAAGACGATGTGCTAGCAGAAGTTATCAACACCGTTTCGGTAACACAAGGACTACACGTACACACCGCAGGCAGCATGCCAATGACTATTTTTACCGAAAAACAGCGAAATTACGGCGTTTTATATCCGTTGCAAACATTCTCGAAACAGAAGTTGGTCGATTTCACCGAAATACCAATTTTTATTTCGGCGAATTCAATAGAAAGCATTGATAAACTGACTGTTATATCACAAAAAATAACAAACAACGTATTTACAACAACAGACGAACATAGAGAATACATACATTTATCAGGTGTATTCGCATGTAATTTTACTAATTATTTATACGCTATTGCCGAAAAACTTTTGGCAGAACAACACTTGCCGTTCGACCTACTAACGCCGCTCATTACTGAAACATTGGAGAAGGCAAACGAGTTGTCGCCAAGTAAATCGCAAACAGGTCCTGCACAACGCGGCGACCAAGTGGTGATTAACAAGCACATGCAGTTGCTCCAGCAACATCCCGAATGGCAAGCCATTTATAAACAACTCACTCAATCGATTGAACAAACTAAAACCATTAAATAGCACCTATGAACTTTAAACAAGCTTTAACCCAAGTCAAAGCCTTTGCTTTCGATGTAGATGGCGTTTTGTCTGCCACCTGCATTCCTTTAGCCACCAATGGCGAACCGATGCGCATGATTAATATAAAAGATGGTTACGCGCTACATTTAGCCGTAAAAAAAGGTTATCCTATTGCTATCATCACAGGCGGAAAAACAGAAGCAATACGCATACGCTTCACCGATTTGGGCGTTCAAGACATTTATTTGGCTTCACATTATAAAGTAACCGATTTTAACGATTTCCTCGCCAAACACAATTTGAAAGCTGAAGAAGTCATGTATATGGGCGATGATATTCCAGATTACGAAGTAATGAAACTATCTGGCATACCCGTTTGTCCTGCTGACGCTGCGCCAGAAATTAAAGCCATTTCGTGCTACGTGAGTGATAAAAACGG